>Ga0111181_1010_pt1 | contig 45929 bp, 32 predicted proteins | sample DeeMarSWOR324_28_FD_80236 | JGI IMG/M metagenome (GOLD analysis project Ga0111181, IMG submission 80236) | Gemmatimonas sp. SM23_52
GCCTGTGAACCAGAGGTCAGCGCTCGGAAAGACGATGAAGAGGACTCCCAGGCCGGTGGACCCGAGCACGAACCCCAACTGAATCGCTGTGCGCCTCATCCTGACTCCCTGGGTGTGGACAGCTCAATGCCACAACGGCTGCGAAACTGCGCAATAATACGAAATGCGGTGGAACGGGTCTAACGTCGAAGTGTCGGTTGCCTTGGTCGGTCTATGCGACAGACGGGCTTGGGCTTCTCGAGTGTCCCTTGACTGAGCTGTTCAGGTCTTGCAGCGTGAGTGCGGGCAGGGTGCTTACGAGCAGACTCTTACGCGTTGTCCGATAGGAGAGGCGATGTCGTCCGCCAGTGTGTTGAGGCTGCTGAGCCTCAGCGTGTGCGTAGCGGCCTGCGTACGGGACACGGCGAGTTTCATCCGGGTCAACCAGCTCGGCTACCGACCGGACGGGCCGAAGGTCGCCGTCGTCTGCTCGCTCGACGACGTGGGCATCGCTGAGTTCAGCGTGCTCGATGATCGGGGGCGACGCGTGTTCGGCCCGGCGCTGGCCGAGCCAGCCGGGGGGTTCGGACCCTGCGCGGCGGTGCATCGGCTCGACTTCACGGCGCTGACGAGGCCAGGCACGTATCGGGTTTCCGCCGGCGGAGTGCGGTCGCGGTCGTTCATCGTTGGAAGGGAGGTCTACGCTGGCACGGCCGACACACTCCTGGTCTACATGCGGCAGCAGCGTTCAGGCTTCAATCCGGTGTTCAACGATTCCGTGCATCACAAGACGGACGGTATCGTTGTGGACCACCCGACACTGGCGGGGCGGTTCATCCCTGTGGCTGGCGGTTGGGCGGATGCCGCCGATTACTTGCAGTACGTCACGACCTCGGCGCATGCCACCTTCTCGCTGTTGATCGCCTACCGTGATCACCCGAGTGCCTTCGCTGACCGCCATCAGGCGAACGGGCTGCCGGGGTCGAACGGCGTTGCGGACGTTCTCGATGAAGCGCGGCACGGGCTCGAGTGGCTGTCGCGTATGTTTCCCGGCGATGGGACGGTGTTCAATCAGCTCGGCGACGATCGCGATCACGTGTTTTGGGACTTGCCGACGACGGACTCCTCGGACTACGGCTGGGGTCGCGGTGGCCCGCGCCCGGTGTATCCCTGCACGGGCAAACCCCAGGGCCTGCTCGAATACAAGAACCGCTCGACCGGGATCGCGTCGACTGCCGGGAAGTTGGCCTCCGCCTTCGCGCTGGGCGCACAGCTGCTGGCCGACCGTGATCTGGCGTTCGCTGACACGCTGCGGGCCAAGGCGCTGGCAGCCTACGCGATCGGGCTCACGCACCCCGGCGTGTGTCAGACCGCCCCCGCCCGGGCACCGTATTTCTACGAGGAGGACAACTGGGTCGATGACATGGAGCTGGCGGGGATCGAGCTGTACGCGCTGACGGGTGACAGCCGATACCTCGAAGATGCCATCGCTTTCGCGGGCGAGGAGCCGGTCACGCCGTGGATGGGCGCCGACACGGCGCGGCACTACCAGTGGTTCCCCTGGCACAACTACGGTCACTTCGAGGTCTGGCGCGGCGGAACGGCCGAGGCTGGCCGTGTGATGTTGGAGTACTATCGGCGGGGACTGGACGCGGTTGCCACGCGAGCCGACAACGGATTCCGCGTCGGCATCCCATTTATCTGGTGCTCGAACAACCTGATGGCTTCCTTCGCGACACAGGCGCTCCTGTACCGGCGGATGTCGGGCGATGGGACCTACCGCGAGCTGGAGGCGGCCGCGCTCGATTGGCTGTTCGGGGTGAACCCCTGGGGTGTCTCGATGGTGATCGGCCTGCCCGCTGACGGTGTGTATCCGCGCGATCCGCACTCGACGGTCGCCCGGGATCTGGGGCTGCAGCTCACCGGCGGACTGGTCGATGGGCCGGTGTACCGATCCATCTTCGAGAACCTCCGAGGTATCACGCTGTACGGTGGGGACGAGTACGCACGCTTCAATACAGGCCGCATCGTCTATCACGATGATATCGGCGACTACTCAACCAACGAGCCCATCATGGATGGGACTGCGAACCTGGCCTACGTGCTCGCGGCAGCGGGGACCCTCGATCGCTTCTGACCATGATGAGTCAGAGTGATGCTCGCTAAGATGCTCTCTTACAAGCGCTCGTGGCTCTACGGCGTACTCCTGCTGACGCTCTCTCCCGGGGTGCCTTCGCTCGCTGCCCAGGCCAAAGCTCAGGCTGACGCTAAAGCGAGCGCCGAGCCGATTCGCCTGGACAACGGTCATCTGCGGATCGGGCTGGATCGGGGGAACGGACGGTTGGTTGAGCTTCTCGATCTGCGAACCGGGCAGGACTTCGTTGCCCACGGGTCGGACAGCGGCAGCCCGTGGCAGCTCGTCCTCGCGGGCGAAGAAGCATCCCTTACGCCTGCGGATGCGCGCACGTTTCGGTCGGAGAGTGTGGGAGACCTGGCACTCAGGCTGGCCTGGGAGGACTTCGACATCGCGGGCGCGCCGGAGCTGCGCGTGCTGGTTTCCGTGGAGATGGCAAACGGCGAGCCGCTGAGCGAGTGGGACATCGCCATCGAAGGGCCGGACGAGGTCGGCATCGAGAGCGTCTTGTTTCCGCGCCTCCCCAACATCGCGCCGCTGGGTGAAGAGGAGCGGCTCGCCGTTCCCCGCTTCATGGGTGAGCTGGCGCGAAATCCCAGGGAGCTGTTCGCAGGCTCGGACGGGCAGGGGCGTCGCCGGACCTGGAGCTATCCGGGCGAGCTGGCGCTCCAGGCTCTGGCCGTCTATCAGGAGGGCGGCCCGGGTTTCTATGCGGCTGCGGATGATACCGCCGGCTACCGCAAGGCATTCGCCGTCTGGGGCGATGGGCAGGGCGGCCTGGGCTTCGAGGTGGTGCACCTGCTGGAGGACCCCGGCACGCCGAGGGATGGGTACGCCCCGACGTTCAGCGGGCTGCTCGGGACGTTCGAGGGCGACTGGATCACGGCGGCGGAGCGCTACCGTGCCTGGGGTACACGGCAGGTCTGGGCGCGGGAGAGCCGGCTCAGACGAGGTCTGGTTCCCACGTGGTTGCTGGACACCGGGCTATGGCTCTGGAATCGGGGCAGGGCGGAGGGTGTGCTGCGGCCGGCGCTGACCCTTCAGCGAGAGCTGGGACTGCCGGTTTCCGTTCACTGGCACTGGTGGCACGGCGGGGCGTACGACACGAGCTTCCCCGAGTACCTGCCACCGCGCGACGGGGCCGAGCCCTTCAGAGCCGCGCTGAGAGAGGCTCAGGCCGAGGGCGTGCGGGCCATCGTCTACATGAACCAGCGGCTCTGGTGCACGGGAACCCGCAGCTGGGAAGAGGAGGGGGCCGAGCCCTTCGCGGTGAAGAACCGGGACGGATCGCTTGCGGTGGAGAGGCCCAACGCTTTCGACCGGCAGCCCTGCGCGCGCATGTGCATCACCCAGCCGTTCTGGCACGAGGTGTACGGGGGGCTTGCCGAGACGCTGCTGCTCGACTACGGCGTCGATGGGATCTACATGGACCAGGCCGTCGCCAGCATGCCCTGCTACGACCCGCGCCATGGGCATCCGCTGGGTGGAGGCAACTACTGGATCGAGGGATTTGGGACGCTGGCCCAGCAGATCCGGGAGCGAGCGTCAAGGAAAACGGATGTGCTGCTGGCGGGCGAGCACGCGGCGGAGAACTGGCTCCCGCTACTGGACCTCTTCCTGACCCTGCAGATCAGCCAGGAGCGCTACATCCGACCCGGGGGCGAGGGCTGGGACGTGATACCCTTCTTCCAGGCCGTGTACCACGCTTACGGGGTGACCTACGGAAGCTACTCGTCGCTGAGCATCCCGCCCTACGATGAGCTGTGGCCGAGGGAGTGCGCGCCAGCCCGGCCGCTCGAGCTGCTGGATCGGAAGTACAGCCGCCAGTTCTACCTTGAGCAGGCTCGCGCGTTCGTGTGGGGCATGCAGCCCACAGTCGCCAACTTCCTGCCCTCGCAATTCAAGGAGCGGCCGGAGGAGGTGGCCTACATGGTGCGACTGGCGCGGGTTCGCAGCCGTGCGCTCGACTATCTGCTGCACGGCACGTTTCGCAGGCCCCCGAAGCTCGAGGTCCCGGAAATCGATGTGGAGCTCTCGCGCCTGTCGATCTACGCGGGTCGCAGGGGCGGCGGGACTTCGTGGAGTGCGCGTTTCCCGGCTCTCTTGGTCGCGGCTTGGGGAGCGGACGACGGTGATCTCGCCATCGTCCTCGCCAGCATAGTGGACGAGCCGCTTTCCCTGTCGTTCGAGGTGGAGCCGGGTTCCTACGGCCTGATCGGTGGAGGACGCATCTACCGGATGGACGAGTCTGGACGCGAGGCGATCGGGGAGTTCGGTGAAGGGCCTGTGCCCCTCAGGTTCGAGTTCCCAGCGCTGGGTGCCTGGGTCTTGGAGTTCAGTACAGGGGGCGCGGGCAGCGCGGATGCGATCGGCCGGTAGGGGCCGGCTACCTCTCCCTCATCGGCAAGTCGACATGCGACGGATAGCTGCGGTTGCGCGCCACGGTGATGGTCGGCCCGGAGCCGTCGCGCGGGTAGCGCAGAAAGCTGTCCTTGTCCGCGCCGGCGATGGCGATGCGGATACGGTGGGCCTGTTTGATCAGCACCGAGGTAGCCCACAGCTCGAAGCTGAGCTCGGCGACCTGGCCCGGGACGAGCGGCATCGCGTCGGCGCGCAGTTCTGTGCGTTGCGGGCCGTACTTCCAGTACAGTCCTGGCTCGTCTGAGACCTTGCGGACGACGGCGCGCAACTCGCCCTCGGTGATGTAGGTGACCCGGCCGTCGGGCGCCACGTCCTCCAGGTAGACGAAGAACGCGCCGTCCTCGTGCGTGGACGTGACGTAGAGCGTTACCAGCGGGTGGCCGGTGATCTCGACATCTCGCTCCATCGGCGCGCTCGTGTAGGTGAGGAGCCTTTTGTCCTCCTCGGCCCGGTCGGGGTAGATGACATCGCCTGCACCCCGGTTGGTGTGCCAGCGGTTATGCCCGCCCGTGGTGGCTTGGTAGTCGATCATGTAGCGGTCGGCAGCGTCGTCGCTCTCAGGCGGCCGGGTGGTAAGGCCGCCCTGACCCGTGAAGTACCAGCGGCGGCTGACGAAACCCTGGGGCGGCCACTCGACGGTCGTCTTCCACTCGCCCGCGCCCAGGGTGTAGTAGGTGATGCTCGTCTCGATCTCCGCTGAACCGTCATCCTTCAAGAACTTGTCGAAGAATCCCAGCAGCTCGGCGTTCTGCTCCTCCTCTGTGGGCTCGACGGGTGTATCCGGGGGCAGGAACGGGTCGGCGTTGTGGCGAGCGCCGTGGTCCCACGGGCCGATAGTCACCTGCTGTGGGTTATCAATGGAGTTGTAGCGGCCCAGCGCGCCATTTACGGTGGCCGCGTCCTGCCAGCCCACACGGATGAGCATAGCCACTCCCGACGCCTCGATCTGTGACAGGTATCGGCAAGGACTGCGCTTGTACCCGACATCGATCACAGCGGCCGAGCCGAAGGGGTCATCGCGGAACTCGTACTCCAGTGCCGCCTCGTAGAGGAGGGGGTTGGCGGCGTGTTCGCTGACTGCAGCGGCAAGCAGCGCACGATCGGTGTCGGCATCGACCGGCTTCACACCCGTAGCCCACTCGTTCTTCAGTCGCTCACATTCCTCGCCCTCCGCCTGATTCCGACCACAGATGTCATTCTGGTCCAGGTAGTGGACCGACCGGGCCCAGCCCTCGAAGAACCCATGGTCGAGCAGACCGCCTGGGAACACCAGATGACCGAAGTTGTCGAAATCGTTGAACAGCGGGGCGATCGCCTTGACGGCCGGATGCATGTTGACGGCGAGTATCTCGGCCGTGTTTCCGGCGTACGATACGCCGTAGGCGCCGACACGCCCGTTCGACCAGGGCTGTGCGACGATCCAATCGACGACCTCGCCGTAGTCTCTGGCCTCATCCTGGCTGAGCTCGTACGGGCGCCAACCGAAGGACGCACCGCTTCCTCGAGCGTCCACGAGGACGAGGGCATAGCCGGCGTTGTTGAATCGCTCAGCCTCCGCGTAGTTGCGGTCGTCCGCCAGATCGTCACTGACGTGCTCGAGCGCCCGCCAGTAGCGGGTGGCGCGCATGACGGTCGGGATCTTCTCGCCGGGCTCGAGATCGGATGGCAGCCACACGTCGATCGCGATTCTCACCCCGTCGCGCATCGTGACGTAGAGCGACTGGTTTCTGGGCAGCTCGCTGTGCCCCTGGTGCGCCGCTGGGCGGCAGGCGACGAGCGAAGCAGCCAGAAGGCAGAGTGCCAGCTGCGAGGCAGGTGCTCTCGAGCGCGTGGGCCGGGCTGGGCGCGCTATGCGCATGGTGTCTCCCCCAGTCTCTAGACTGCTCAGTCGGGATTCGGGCTCTTACAACTGCGGACGGTGGCAGTCAGCATCGCTGTGATGATCGTAGCGGTCCGCTGCTGAGATGGCCAGGTGCGTGACAAGATTGCAGGGCAGGTTGCGGCGGGGGAGGCGCCTGCCTCGCGCGCATGGCGCCCGAGACAGGCGCCGGGCTCTACCTAGGATCCGCGTCGGATCTGAAACGTGACCGGCAGCGAGACCCAGACGGGAACGTGCTGGTCGTAGTTGAGCGCCGGCAGGAATTCGAACTCGAACACCGCGGCGACTGCTGCCTGATCCAACAGATTATTGCCGGAGCTCGTGTGGACCTGGCAATTCTTGACCACGCCCGTCTGATCGACGAATGCCCAAACCAGCACGGTGCCCCCGATGCCTGCGTTGCGGAGGATCTCCGGGAACTTCCTCTGGAGGATCTCCGCGGCTCGCTGAGGATCCCGCAGCTTGGGGCCCACCGTGTAGGGCGTGAACACGGGTCGGTCGCCCAGGCGCGAGATGTCGGCGGGTGGCGGTGGCAGGTTCTCTATCGGGTTCTCCGCGAAGGTCGTCGGCGCGATCGTGATGTCCTCCTGCAGCTGCGTCTGGGCCACCACCGGGACCGCAGGTCGCGCGATCGCCTCCGGAGGCGGTGGGATCTCAACCTCGGGAGGCAGGTCGATCGCCTCGAATTCCGTCACGCTGAAGCTCAGGTCAGCCGCGCTGAGTGTCGGGAAGAACCTCAGCAGAGCGAAATGGACGGCCGTCGAGAGGATGATCCCGGCCCACAGCCAGGCGCCAAACCTCTGCTTGAATCGGTCGTTGGCTGTCTCCTGGTGAGCGATCGAGACTGCTCCCTCAGGTGGAGTGGGTCTCGCTGCCATCGTCGTCTCCTATCCTATCTATGCCGCAGGCCGTGCTGTCCCGGGCCGCCGCTGTAAAGCACTACGTGGAAGCGGGTCAGGGAGTTTCCCAGCATGCCCCTCACCCACTGGATCGGCCAGCCTATGGAGGCCGCCGCCCGCTATCACAGACAGATAGCCACATCCCTCTCCTGGTTAGACGCAAGCGGGAAGGAAAGCGTTGCTGAGCTGCGGGTGTCGTCAGCGGTACCGGGACGGGCGTTCACGCCATCAGGTACGACGGCTGGATCAGTCCCGGCAGCGCACCCCCCTGGGTTCGCTGGTGAACGCAGATGGCGAGCAAACTAGCTGTGCTTCGCGCCGCCGCCCTCAGATGCGGGACAGCAGGGCCTGGAAGCGCGGGTGGTCGCGAAGCGAGGCGAGATCGGGGTCGTGCTCGATCCAATCACGGTTCCCGAATCCCACTCGAATCGCATCCTCGAGGCAGGAGATCGCCTTGTCCGCCATACCCTCCAGAGCGTAGAGGCAAGCCACGTTGTAACGGACCCCGGCGTCCTCAGGGTCGATCGCGAGCGCGCGTTCGGCCCAATGCAGGCCTTCCTCCTGCTGGCCCAGCCGGCACAAGGAGACCGCGCGCATGGTGGCCGCGCGCGGGTCGTCGGGGTTGAGTTCCATGTGCTTCTCGACGACCTCGAGGGCGCCACGATAGCCCGCTTCGGCCTCGGCTCTATTGCCCAGAGCTTCGTGGGACTGTGCGGCAAAGAAGGCTGCCTGGTAATCCTCGCGTACCTGGGCAGCTTCCTCGAAGAGCCGTGCCGCAGCGGCGAGCTTACCCTGCTGGAAACATGCGCGCGCGTAGAAGTAGCGAGCCTCGTATTGCTTGGCATCGAGCCGCATCGCCGTCTTGAACTCGACCTCGGCCTCATCGAGTCGCTTCATGAGGAACAGCGCAAGCCCCCGTGCCGCATGCGCGTCTGCCAGCTGGGGATCCAGCTCGAGCGCCCTGAGGCTCGCTCTGTCGGCCTGCTCGAGGTTGCCCTCGCTGGTGGGATAGTACATGTGGATGAGCGCGCTACTGCTGGCCACACCGGCGTAGGCCAGCGCGTACTCCGGATCGATCTCGATGGCGCGCGTGAACATCTGCCGGGCATACTCAAAGCTCTTCTTGCGGCTCTGGTGGAGGAACTGCCGGCCGCGCAAATAGTGCTCGTAGGCCTTGACATTGGCGGGCGGTACCGCTGTGAGAGCGCGCCGTTCCTCTTCGCGCAGGATCACGCGTAGTGCCCGAGCGACGTTCTCCGCGATCTCGTCTTCGATGCTGAAGATGTCCTCCATCTCGCGGTCAAACCGCTCTGACCAGAGGTGGTAACCGTCGGCCACGCTCACGAGCTGGGTTGTGATTCGCAGCTTGTTGCCCGACACCTGAACGCTTCCCTCGAGAACCGAATCCACGTTCAGTTCCCGCCCGATCGTCCGGATATCGGCGCTCCTGCCTTTGTAGGCGGACACGGAGGTGCGCGAGACCACACGCAGACCCTCGACCTTGCTCAGGGCGTTGATGATCTCTTCGCTGAGGCCATCGCCCAGGTACGCGTTGTCCGGGCTGTCACTCAGGTTGGCGAACGGCAGGACAGCGACCGAGTTGGCACCCGTCGCACCGCGCGCCGCCTTGCCCGGGCCCGGGGCGCGGAGACCCCAGCGCCACGCGATGAGGATGACGAGCGGAAGGCAGATCAACCACAGCACGACCACGAGGTCGGTCAGCGCAAAAGGCACATCGAACCGTCTTGAGGCCCAGTCCGTGAATTCGAGCAGACCCCAGCCGGCGGCGAGGTACACTCCCACGATGTGCGGTACGCGGCGGCGAAACAATTCGGGAATCAGGCTTCCTGACATGCCTTGGGCCAACCTCCTGTTCGGTGTCGGCGGAAATATAACGCAGTCGTGCGAATCTGCTAACAACACTCACTTCAGGTGCCCTTGTCCCAGGCTAGTGAGGATCGCCTAGACCGAGGTTTCCGCACGAGCTAGTCTGTGCTTCACGAGACCACCGGAGGGGGCGGCCGATGACGTTCTCGAGTGTCGGAAAGACGCGGAGCGCGGACCTGGTCCGACAAATGGGCCTGTTCGACTCGATCATGATGATGGTGGGAATCGTCATTGGCTCCGGCATCTTCCTCACCACCGGGATCATGGCTCAGAGCCTGCCGTCGGCGGGGTTGCTGCTGCTGGCCTGGCTGGTCGGCGGGATCCTGACTCTCAGCGGTGCACTGACCTTCGCCGAGCTGGGGGCAGCTATGCCGCAGGCCGGCGGCCAGTACGTGTACCTGAGAGAGGCCTACGGTCATCTCGCCGGGTTCCTCTTCGGCTGGATCCTCTTCCTGGTGTCGATGGGCGGGTCGATCGCAGCGCTGGGGGTGGGCTTCGCGGAGTACGTCGGCTACTTCTTCCCGGCGCTCTCGACCGGGCAGCTGCTTCTCACACTGGACGTGAACATCTTCGGCAGTCGTGTCGACTGCGCTCTGTCAGCGGGGCAGTTGGTCGCAGTCGGCGTTATCGTGAGCCTCTCCGCTTTCAACTGCGTGGGTGTCGTTTTCGGCAAGCTCATCCAGAACGTGTTCACGATGGTGAAGATCGGAGCGATCGTGGCTTTCATCGTGCTCGGGCTCGCAGTCGGCACGAAAGTCCCTATGGACTACACGATCAATTCGTCCGGACTCAGCTCGGGACAACTGCTGGTGGGCTTCGGCGTCGCCATCATAGCTGTCTTCTGGGCCTTCGACGGCTGGCACAACATCACTTACGTCGCAGGAGAGATCGAGAGGCCCGGACGCAATCTGGTGGTGGCGCTGGTTGCCGGCACACTGATCATCACGTGCCTCTACCTGCTGGTGAACTACGTCTATCTTCTCGCACTGCCCGTGCAGGAGATGGCGGGTGTCGTGAGGATCGCTGAGAAGGCTTCGGGTGCGCTATTTGGCGGCACGGCTGCCGGCGCCATATCGGCCGCCGTGATCGTCTCTACCTTCGGAGCGCTGAACGGTGCGATATTCGTCGGACCGCGCGTTTACTATGCGATGGCGAGGGATGGGATCTTCTTTAGGAGGGTAGGCGAGGTTCACCCCCGGTTCACAACACCGGCATTGGCGATACTCCTCCAGGCCGTTTGGGCCTCACTTCTGACTCTGAGCGGCACCTACGAGCAGCTGTTCACCTACGTAGTGGTTGTCTCGTTCATCTTCTGGATCGCAGCCACGGCCTCGGTGTTCGTGCTGCGCAGGCGGTTGCCCGATCTCCCCAGGCCTTACAGGACTTGGGGGTACCCCGTCGTACCGATGATCTTCATCGTGGCCACGTCAGCGATCCTGGTGAATACCGTGATCGCGAGGCCGGTGGAATCCCTGGCCGGATTGGGGATCACGGTTCTTGGCATTCCGGTCTATTACTACTGGCGCAGAGATTCGGGCGATTCCCATGCTCAGGAGTGAAGGTGACAGGCTAACGCGCGTGGTGGTCTCGACACCGCGCGACGCATACTTCGACGTCAGCACTCACGGGGCGGCCAACATACCCGAGCTTGCCGACCGCGAGCTGACCATCAGACAACACGATGAGTTGAAAGCCACGATGGCGGAGTTTGGATGCGAGGTCATCGATGTGCCGGAATTTGCCGGGCACCCGAACTCGGTTTTCACGCGGGACGTGGCCGTGTGCACCCCCGGGGGTCATATCAAGCTGAGGATGGGATTGGCAGCGCGGAGAGGGGAAGAGGGATGGATGTCCGAGGCACTCGAGTCGATCGGCGAGCGTTGCGTAGGAGAGATCCGCGAGCCGGGCACCGTTGAGGGCGGCGACATCATCCTGGCAGGAGCGATCGCTTTCGTGGGGGTCTCAGAGAGAACGAATGAAGAAGGGGCGAGGCAGCTGACCGGTATGTTGGCCGACATGGGCCTTGAGGTGCGCACGGTATGGATACAAGGGTACATGCACCTGGGTGGGGCGATGAGCCTCATCGGGCCGGAGCGGGTTCTCTGCTGCCGTGGAGTGTTCCCTGAGGGTCTGTTCAAGGGCTTTGACACGATCGAGGTTGAGCCACGCGGCCCCTCCACCGGCAACGTGATCTGTCTGCAAGAGAACGAGGTCATAGCGAACGCAGCCGAGAACGCTCCCGTGATTCGGAGGCTCGAACGGGAGGCGGTAAGGGTTCACGCCCTTGACCTGTCAGAGTTCCGCAAAGGCGCCGGCGGGCCGACGTGTCTTGTGCTGCCCGTCGAGCGAAGGTGAGAGATAACGGCTCCCGACACCTCGGGTCGCTAGATTCATGCGGTGCATCTTGCTGGTGTGCGCGCAGTACCCGACAGACCAGGTGAGCCTACAGCAATGAATTCTTTGTACGGCAAGCGGTTACAGCTTCGTGTCTCACCACGATTCTAGAACACGCGTCGGCCGGCGAGCGCTGCCTCTGCTGGGCGCGCTGGCCATCGGCCTTTCGCTTGCGGGGCGAGGACCTGAGAGCTTAGCCGCGCAGCAGCCGGGGCCGCCCGCGCCCGTGCGGCCGATCCCGAGCGCTCGGCAGCTCGAATGGCAGCGGGGTGAGCTAGCACTCTTCCTGCACTTCGGGGTGAACACGTTCACGGGCCGTGAGTGGGGTAGCGGTGAGGAAGACCCAGCGCTTTTCCGACCGACCGAGCTGGATGCTGTGAGTTGGGCGCGGCTGGCGCGTGAGACGGGATTCGGCACGCTCATCCTGACGGCAAAGCACCACGATGGGTTCGCGCTCTGGCCCAGCCGTCATAGCGGGCACTCGGTGCGGAGCAGCCCCTGGCGCGGGGGTGAGGGCGATGTCGTGCGGGAGCTGGCCGTTGCGGTTCGTGCGCAGGGGCTGAAGCTGGGTCTCTACCTCTCCCCGTGGGACATGCACGAGCCCTCCTACGGAGACGAGGCGGCCTACAACCGGTTCTACCTCGGCCAACTGCGGGAGTTGCTCAGCAACTACGGACCCGTGGCGGAGGTGTGGTTCGACGGTGCGAAGGGGCCCGGTGCGAAGGACATGGACTACGACTTCCAGGCCTATTGGGCCCTGGTTCGTCAGCTGCAACCGAGCGCCGTGATCTTCTCCGACGAGGGGCCCGATGTACGCTGGATCGGTAACGAGCGTGGGTTTGCCGGTGAGACGAACTGGTCGATGCTCGACCGTTCGCGGGTGAGCGTGGGTGCCGCGGATACGGACTACCTGAACAGCGGCGACCCGCGGGGGCCCGATTGGGTTCCCGGCGAGTGTGATGTTTCGATTCGCGACGGCTGGTTCTGGCACGAGGATCAGGAGCCGAAGTCATTGGACGCCTTGCTGGAGATCTACTTCAAGTCTGTGGGGCGGAACTGTGTCTTGCTCTTGAACGTGCCGCCGAACCGTGATGGCAAGCTGGATCCCAAGGACGTAGCGCGGCTCTATGAGTTCAGGGCGGTACTGGACAACATCTTCGCGACGGACGCCGCGGCGGGGAAGCCTGCCGTCGCCTCGAACGTGCGTGGCGATTCTGAGCAGTACTCGGCGACGCGGGCGCTGGATGGGAACCTGGACACCTACTGGGCCACCGACGACACGGTGATGAGCGCCCTGCTGGAGGTGGATCTGGGAGGAGCGGTCCCCTTCAACGTCATCCGGATTCAGGAGCCGGTCCAGCTGGGTCAGCGGGTTTCCGCCTATCGTGTTGCAGTGGAGATTGACGGGCGCTGGCGGACGGTCCACGCGGGCACCACCATCGGGCACAAGAAGCTGGACCGGATCGAGACGATCACAGCAAGCCGCATTCGCCTGATCATTGACCGGGCCCGGGCCAACCCGTTGATCGCGGAGCTCGGAATCCACTTCGATCCGGCCCGTTAGGAAGGCCGCCGACTTTGGGATGCGTGCACTTCGCCGCGCACCGCACTGAGGCACCTACGCCCCTTCGCGATGGGCTTCACGGGAAGCGGGTCTGCCCTCGGCGCTGAGGATTCCGGCCAGCCAGTCCAGCAGAGACTCGATCGCGTCTCCGATCTCCATCGCGCAATCCCACGGGCCGGAGCCTCGCTGGCTCAGCCGGTACATGAGCTCTGCGAGGTCATCCAGGGTTGGCGTACCGGCCCGCAGGATGGTGTGGAGATGCTGGTGGGTCAGTGCGTGGCGCCGGGTCGCCTGGGCCAGACGCAACAGCGAGTCGATCGAGACGATGCGTATCGCGTGAGCCTGACTCTCATCCAGGATCGTCTTCTCGAGATGGCTCAGCCGGACGTCGGGCTGGCCGACCACATACAGTCCCACGACGTCCGGCCAGCCGGGGATCGCGCCAGCTGAGATCAAGTCCTCTATGGCACGGGCCAGTGAGGGCCGCTGCGACGTATAGGTCTCGGAGGCCTTCAGCTCGAGAACGACATGCAGGCCCGAGGGTGACCACCAGCGGCCGGTGTGAGCGATCCTGCCGAACAGGAGCTGATAGGGCCCGAACTCGACCTCGAACTCGAGCAAGCGTCCGAGGTGGACGACGAGGTCCCGCAGGGCACGCATGTGCTGCTCGTCCGATTTCCCCGCACACTCGCCTATGTAGCGGCGTAATAGGCCGAGCTCGGTGACACGCTCGCGGAGGAAGCGGCGATAGCGCTCGCGAGGGGTGTCATCGCCCGGCGCATCGTCCAGTTGGCCCAAGAGGGCCAGTAGGTCAGCGAGCGGCGGAGCATACATCTCCGGGCAGCGTCGTCACCAGGCGATCCCGTAGTCCTCCCCGTAGTTGCTCGAGCCACCCCAGAACGACCCATGCTCCCAATCGAATACGATCGCGTTGAGGGGTCCCGAGGTGAGCTCGCGGAACGTCAGGCTGTAGCCCATTTGCCCTAACTCGTCGCGCACCCATTCCGGCACCGCCTCGTTGAGCAGCAGTCTGCCGGGGATGGAGTAGTGGTTGCTGAACGAGTTGCGCATCTGGTAGCTGTTGAAGTTCGGAGCCTCGACGGCCTGCTGCACGTTCATGCCGAACTCGACGACGTTGAGGAAGAACTGCAGCGTGTTCTGGTCCTGAGTGTCGCCGCCCTGGACGGCGACCGACAGGAAAGGTCTGCCGTCCTTGAGGGCGATGGTCGGCGTGAGCGTCGCGCGAGGCCGCTTGCCGGGCTCGATCACGTTGAAGGGATTCTCCGATTCATCGAGCACGAAGCTCTGCGCGCGTTGGCTCATGCCGATCCCGGTGCGCCCGGCGATCACCGCGGGAATCCAGGCGCCGCTCGGCGTGACGGACACGACCCAGCCCTCCTCATCCGCCGCCTGGATCGAGGTGGTTCCCAGGTAGAAGGACGCCTGGATCTCCTCGAATGCCTGGCCACTCGATCCCTCAGAGGTCGGTGGCCAGCTCGACTGCCAACCCGCGATATAGTGCAGGTATGGATTCTCACCGCCCTGGAAGGGATACGGGTCGCCGGGCCGGATGTCGGGATCGTTGCGCTCCGGGTTGATCAGCTGCGCGCGCTCGCGCGCATAGTCCTTCGAGAGCAGGCCCGCCAGCGGCTCCTCCGGTGGGAAGTACGGGTCGCCGTAGTAGAAGTCGCGATCGGCGAAAGCCAGGTTCATCGCCTGGTACAGCGTATGGATGTAGCGAGCGCTGTTGTAGCCCATCGACTTGAGGTCGAAGTTCTCCAGGATATTCAGCGCCTGCAGCAGCACGGGGCCCTGCACCCAGCTGGTCAGCTTGTAGACCTCGATGCCGTTGTAGGTCGTCGTCACCGGCTCTTCGACGTAGACCTGCCAGTTGGCCAGGTCTTCCATGGTGACGAGGCCGCCCTGCTCCCGGGCGCCGCGCACGAACTCCTGGGCAATGTCGCCGGCGTAGAAGCGGTCGTAGGCGGCGTAGATGGCTTCCTTGCGGCTCGCGCCTGCGGCAAGGGCGTGTTGTTCAGCCTCGACCAACTTGCGCAGCGTCGCTGCCAGATCGGGTTGCCGAAAGATCTCGCCGGGGTAGGGCGCCTCGCGCTGCTCACCGGGGTGTGTGAGAAAGACCTGAGCCGAATACGGCCACTCCTTGATCTGTTGCTTGCTGCGCTCGATGGAGTTGGCGGTCTGGGCCTCGATGGGATAGCCCTCTGCCATCTGGATTGACGGCTCCAGCACGTCCTCGAGGCTCAGCCTACCGTACTCGGCAAGCATGAGCATCAGGCCACCCGGCGTTCCGGGCGTCACGGCGGCCAGCGGGCCGTAGGCGGGCGGGTAGTCCAGCCCCCTCTGCTTGAAGAGCTCGGGCGTCGCACCGGTGGGAGCCACGCCCAGGGCGTTGATGGCGATCACCTTGCCCGTGTGCGGGTTGTAGATCAGCGCCTGGGTTTCGCCGCCCCAGCCGAGAACGTCCCACATGGTGGCGACGGCGCCGAGCATGGCGCAGGTGGCGTCAACCGCGTTGCCGCCCTTCATGAACATCATCGCGCCGGCTGTGGCACCCAGCGGCTTGCCAGTGATCGCCACCCAGTGCCTCCCGTGCAGCACCGGTTTCACGGTCTCTTGCGCCTGCAAGCCACCAGCGGTGACGGGGACGGCCAGGAATACGAGAAGGCTGAGGATCGCCGAGAAGGACAGTTTGGCAGAACGCATATTCCCTCCTGAGATGGTGCCTGTCGCCAGCGGTCATGCTGCTGACATCGAGAGCCGCGGCCCGAGAATGCCCGGCCCGGATCAGCGCGTCAAATCTGTGATGGCTACTTGGCCCCGGGAGCGGAAACCAAGTGTACGCCTACTCCCCGAAATATCGATGCGAAAGTTGGTATCCAGCTGATAGGTTAGCGCACCCCGTTCGAGAAGGGCCCGGGCGCCCGCTCCGACCCCCTCCCAGGTGAAGCTGACGGGAAGCTGGACCCGCGTGTGTGACCGCGGTGCCAGCGTGACGACCTCTTCCAGCAGAGCGTCGCCGAAATGCGTGTGCTCGAGGTCCAGACCGGCCTCGACGCGTATCGTGCGGAGTTCATAGCCATTGGGATTGTAGACGTCGAGCCAGAGGCTGAGAGATCCGCCCGCCAGGCCCAGCCCGGTAACATCCACCGAGTCGAGCTCGACCCGGGGTGGTTCGAAGTGCACCTGCTGGAGGATGGCGCACGCCGCGAGCGTTAGAGCCAGTAGAGCGATGATGGCGCAGCGGACGGCGGGCGCCGGGGCTCTGCGCGAGGCGTTCAGCTGAGCTTGTCCGTCCATGTCGTGAATCCTGAAACTGCATTCCTGAGGGGCCAAGCTACACTTGGGAGTGCTGCAATCTCTACTCAGCCCTGACTCGAACGCAAGAACGAGAGCGCGTCAGCAGGTTGGGCTGCTTGACGGGGCGTGGACCGACGCCGCGTCCTCGCCCCATGAACGAGAACGGAGCATCCCAAGTACACGCGTCAGTGAAAGGCAGCCGGAGGTTCACCCGGCGCGGCTTCCTGAGCCTGGTGGGCGCGGTCGCCGCGCTGGGCCTGACTGGGCAGCTGAGCGGGCGGTGGACAGCGTGGCCGGGCGCGGATGCCCGAGGGTTGGCACCAGCTGGCGCGAGCGTGGGGAGCGCATTTCGGGCCGGGGAGTTAGCCCGCGGGCCAACGCTATCCGCCGGTTCAGCGTCAAAAGAGCAGGGAGTGAGGTTCACTCTCGGTCCTGCTGGGCAAGGTTCATTACGCTGAGAGGGGCAACATGCTCTCGTATCGGCAGGTCGCGACGGTGGTCTGGACGTTCCTCGGCTTCATGGTGGCCGCAGCTCTTGTGCTCAACCTCCGCTACAAGCCGGTGTCGGGTCACGACGTCTACCTAGATACCTGGACGGGTGAGCTGCACTCGCTTGCCGCTGTCGAGCGCACGCCGCCAGCTGAGGCTTCCGATCTGTCTGCTGGGGCTAGGTCGAGGCGCGCGGTCGAGATCGCGGTGCTCGAGGGTCTGGTGCGGCAGGGAGGAGAGAGCGCCAGCTGTGGGCCCGTGCGCTTTGCTTTTCCCGCGCCGGGTTACTAGGGGTCAGCCGGGCCGTCCGCCGTATCTCCAGCGTCACCGAGCGCGGCGAGGGCTTCCTGAATCGCCGCCAGCACAGCTGCAGTGTGCCGTGGCCGCGGCTTCTTGAAGCGACCGAGCAGGCCATCTGGCTGCACGGGACGCAACCCAGCGAGCAAGGTCTCGCGCGCTCGCTCCAGATGCTCTGTTGACGAACCCGCGAAACCGGCCAGCGCCCGACAGACCTCAATGAGGACGGCGTCGCTTTCAGGCGTTGCCGACCGGTCGAGGGGACTCAGGGCGTTACCGTAGAACAGCAACGCGTGCCGGTCCCGGCTGTCGATCTGAGCGAGGCAGGATATGGCTGCCTGCCGGACCTCTGCCTGCGGATCCTGCAGCGCCTGCAGGAAGTGCTCCTCTGCCTTAACGCCCAGCAGCTTGAGCAGTGCCGTCAGGGCTGACTGCCGGACGTGCGCATTCGTGTGATAGAGGAAACCGGTGAGCGGCTGTGCCAAGGCCGTATCGCCGAGCCCGCCGACCTCGTTCAGGATGTGGCGCAGGACTGGCCACTCGGTCTCGATGTGCGGCAGCTTCGTGAGGAAGGGTTCCAGCGCAACCCTGCCAATCCTCAGCATGGCTTCGAAAGCGCTGGCCTGAACCGCCGAATCGTTGCTCTCGGCATAAACAGCCAGCAGCCCCTCAGCTACGGGCTCGCCAATGTAAGCCAGGATCTCCACAAGGCGGTCCCGTTGTGGCTTGCTCTGCCGACGCACGTCACCGAGCAGGTATCCGACGGTCGCCGGGTGGGCTATCGCTTTTCGCAGGATCCCAGCCAGCTGCTCGAAGAAGCTAGCAGTCCTGCGCTCCTGGCGTCCCTCGTTCACGACGAGAAGGATGTCGCAGACCGTCTCGTACTCACTGCGGCGCAGCAGGTCCGGGGTGACACGATAGACGAGAGCGGCGAGTTTCTTCGCCGTCTCGGCATTTGACACGCGTCGTAGCGCGCTCAGGTAATCGGCCTTGCGAGCAACGAAGCTCTCAGCAAGACGTCGTGTCTCTACGGCCCGCCGAACCTCCGGCGGTAGCTTCTCCAGCGGGAGCACCCGCTGTGCGACCAGGGCCTCCAGGAAATCGTGATCCAGAACGCTGCCGATGGCACACAGCTGGTCTGCGATGTCGCGCAAGACGCTCACGCAGCGCCCGACTTTGTCGAACGAGGGATCGACCGGCTCCTTCCCTTCGTGGTCCCTCTGCTTCAGGTCGCTTATGATCTGCTCCGCCGTCGTCACGAGCATGTCTTCCGAGAGGTTGGCGACGATCTCGCGTTCGATCACGGTCTCGTCGAGCACGGCGATATCGGCGGCGATGAGATCATAGTTGATGAGGAAGTCCCTGAGCAGCGTGGGCGTGCGGATGGGCCGAATGACGTCGTCGATGATCTGCAGCTTAATGCGGCGGATCTGCTCGGGGGAAGCTCGCCTATACAGGGGCAGCACGCGCAGGTCGCGGCGCAGCCGGGTCAGAGCCATGCGTACGCGCCAGGGCAGCCGGCGTTCTCTCCCCACCATGTCGTGGTTGAAGACGGTGGAGATATGCATGACGTTGCGATCGACCAGTGACTGAGTGAGTCGTTGGCTGGCCTGTGCGCCACCGCCGCTGGGCGGCTGGCTCATCAACTCTATGAAGGTGTGGAAATCGTCGGCGTTGGTGTCGGCCTTGATGGAGAAGCTGAGCAGATTCCAGCGCTTGAAGAACTCGATGAACTTCGGCGTGAAGAGCTCCGCCATGCCCTTGATCATGATTCGATGCAGGGGCAGGGGCACCGCTTCCCAACCCTCGATGCTGATCTCCTTCTCGTCGGGCTTCTCCACGAGCATGAAGGTCAGCTCGGAGCGTCCCTCGATGAGGCTGGCGAACTGCTCATAGAGGCCGGAGAGCGACTTCTTGGCCTGAGGGTGATCGGGCGCGTAGTAGCCCGTCCGCAGCATGGCTTGGATGAGGGCGAGGACGAAGTCGGCCAACGGGGCGTGCGAGTCCCTGGACTGCGTGGCAGCCTGGGGCATCGCACTGCTTGCGGACAATGGCTTCATGGCAACACCGGCGCGAGAACGGTGAGGCAGGAGGGACAGGGGAGTGGCCGGGGCGGCGAGCCGGGCCCCTATTGTCTGGGACCCCTCCTAGACAGGCCGTACCCCGGCCCGTGCCGTCTGTTCCGCTCGGGTCGGGCCGCTTGAGCTCTCACCCTCCAGCGGTGACGGGACTGCAGCGGGAGGCCTCTAGTCGAGTCCCTCGGTGAGCCGTGCGCTCTGAGCCTGTGGCTAGAGCATGGGCTGGAAGAGATAGCAGAAGTTCTCGCTGAGCTGCCGCAGTACGGAGCGCGCCTCGTGGTGCGCGTGATCGACCTCCTCGCTCTCTGCGATCTCTGCTTCGACTTGTTCGGAGAGCCTTTTGAGGAAGTCGTTGTCGGCGACCTCGAGATTCGTCTCGAAGTTGAGATGTAGGCTGCGGACGTCCAGGTTGGCCGAGCCTATCATGGCGTAGACGCCATCCACAACCAGCGCCTTCGCGTGAAGGAAGGGCGGTTTGCGCTTGAGTATGCGAACACCGGACTTGAGCAACGGGCTGAAGAGTTTGCGCGCTGCCAAGTCCGTGTACCAGTGGTTGCTCCGCTTCGGTAGCACAAGCTTGACGGCCACGCCCCGTAGGGCGGCGTAGCGGAGGGCTTGGACGATGGTCTCGTCAGGCACGAAATACGGCGTGACGATCGAGATGGATCGCTCGGCGGCTACGATCGCACCGAAGACAGCGTCGGCGAGGCCGTGACCTCTGAGATCCGGACCGCCAGGCACGATCTGGACCAACGCGTCCCCCCTGGGTTCGAGGGCGGGGAAGTACTGGCGCTCCAGCAGCTGCTCTGGCGGTTCGCGGGAGGCGAAGTGCCAGTCCTCGACGAACTGAAACTGCAGGTCTGACACGGCGGGGCCTTCCAGTCTCACGTGGTAGTCATGAATCGGGGCGCCTTTGGCGTAGGCAGTGACGTTCTTGTCCTGGATGTTGATGCCGCCCACGAATCCAATGCGTCCGTCGATCACCGCGATCTTACGGTGATTCCGCAGATTGACCTGGAAGTGCCCCTTTAGCGGATTCGCCTGGGTGATCGAGTGGACCTGCACACCGGCACGACGTGCATCCTCGAAGAAGCGGGTCAAATGCGCGTAGCTCGAGCCGAAGCGGTCGTACAGCAGCCGGCACTCGATCCCTGCGCGGGCACGGGTGCTCAGCAGGTTTAGCAGCTCGCGCCCGATGCGATCCCGCCCGAAGATGAAGGTCTGCAGGTGGATGGACGACGCCGCGGCGGAGACTGCCTCGAGAAGGGCGGGGTAGAAGTCATCTCCGTCGACCAAGAGCTCGACACTGTTACCGCGAAGCACGCGGTTCGGTCGCACAGCAGGATCGGTGGCGCGAAAGATGTGTTGTGCAGGATAGTCCTGCGCGTCCGCGGGGTGGGGATGAACATAGTCGACGGCGAGCCGCTCGAAGGTGGGGTGCAGTGCGGCTCGCTGAGCGACCAGTGCCTTGGCGGCCTCGCGTGCCGCGGCACCGCGCTGCACCCGTTCAACGCCGATGCTGAGATAGGCAAGTGCCCCAGCGTACGGGAAAGCCCAGATGACGGCCAGCCAGAGGACCGCTGAGACCGGCCGGTGCTTGTGGAGCAGAATGTCCAGCGTGAGTGCGAGTCCGAGCGCGAGGTGCCCCACGCCGATGAGGGTGAAGTCAAGCATGGCGGGATAACCTAGTCTGATGTGGAAAGGGGCGCGACATCGGAAGCGCGGATACGTTGGCTCTGGCGGGCTCGGGCTCGGGTTTTCATCTTTATTTATGGAGGACGCCCATATTGAGTGTTCACCTGAGCTGCTTCATGCTACGTAGTACAGCAGGCGGAAGGTGGTGATCAACGATGACAGCTCACAGCGACGCTTATCGGGAGACGGCGAACGATCGCTTCAAGAGGTCTTTTAGCACCTGGCTGTGGTGCGGCGTGGTTGTCGCGGCGGTGGCTCACTTCGCCCTCTTCCAACTGTTTCCAGAACTGAGGGCGGCCGACTTCGGCTGGCGGGTCGAACCGACACCTATCGTGCCCCTGCCGGAGATCGACGTACCGAAGCCGCCGGAGCCCATCCAGCGGCCGCAGCTGCCCGTGCCGGGGCGGATCGACTTGTCGGAAGAGCTGACCATGGCTCGCACGACGTTGGAAGCCAATCCCGTGGACCAGCTGCCGCCGCCTCCGGGCCCTGAGGCGGAAGGGGCCACAGACTTCCAGTTCATACCAGTTACGGTCAGACCGGAGCTCAGGGACCCGGCAGCTGCACTGAGGATTGTCGAGCGGTACTACCCACCGCTGTTGAAGGACGCCGGGGTGGGGGGCTCGGTGGTGGTTGGGGCCTTCATTGACACCGCCGGACGAGTACAGGACGTACGGCTGCTGAGAAGCTGCGGCAACCAATCGCTGGATTACGCTGCTTTACAAGCAGTTAGCTTATTCGAGTTCACGCCAGCGCTCAACCGGGACCAGAAGGTCGCGGTCTGGATAAAGCAGCCGATTACGTTCGAGGTTCGCTGAGAGCTGGGGTGCGTCGCAAGCCTCGCGGGCCTCCTCTGGCGTCACGTGGGTATCGCGACCCTGCAGCTTAAGGGCCCCAAGCCATTGGCGTGGGGCCTTTCATCTGGACGCGATCGGGAGCGAGACCGCGGCGAGTAGGTTCGTTCCATGGACCCCGTTACCCATACGCTGGTAGGGGCGACCCTGGCGCAGGCGGGATTGAAGGAGAGGACCGCGCTGGGCACGGCGACCCTCATCATCGGCTCCAACCTCCCCGATGGCGACATGCTCGCCTACCTCTGGGGCGGCGACACGGCGCTTTGGTTTCGCCGCGGTCTGACGCACGGCCCTCTGGCCCTTGTCCTGTTTCCGCTGCTGCTGACCGGGTTGGTGTGTCTGTGGGATTGGGCAGTGCGTAGGCGACGCGGCCGGGCGGTGGTTCCTGTGCGGCCTCGGGAGGTGCTGCTGCTGTCGGCCCTCGCCGTAGGGGTCCACCTGATTCTGGATATGTTGAACAGCTACGGTGTGCGCTGGTTGGCGCCGTTCTGGGGCCGGTGGTTCTACGGGGACACGCTGTTCATCGTCGATCCCTGGATTTGGACGCTGCTGGCGGTAGGGCTGTGGGCGGCGCGCAGAGGCAGCCGGGGTCCAAGGCTGGCTCTCGGGGTGGCAACAGCCTATGTGCTGCTCATGGGGCTGTCGACTCTGGCCGTGCGCGGGTTTGTGGAACGCGAGGCGAGGCGCGCCGGCTTGGACCCGCAGCGCATCATGGCGGCGCCGGTGGCTGTGACCCCGTTCGTGCGTTGGGTCGTGGTTGACGATGGCGGGGGCTACCGAGTGGGACTGTTCAACTGGTTGCCGCGGCCGGCGCTTCAGCTTGACGAATTACCCTATGAGGTGCGGCCGCTGCATCGAGCAGCTGCGCTGGCGACGCGTGAACCTGCTGCGCGGAAGTTCCTCAGTTGGGCACGATTCCCCTATTACCTGGTGGAGGAGCACGCCACTGGCTATCGGGTCCACATTGGGGACGCGCGCTACGGCGTGGATCCTGAGGAATCGTGGGCTGCGACGAGCGTCACGCTCACGGGCCGGGCCAGGTAAGCGGGGGCGGGTTCGAGCCAGTCAGTCGCCTTGTCCTGCCTCTCCTGAGAACGGAAGATTGTCGTTGCCTTTCGAGAAGGTCGTGTGTTCCCGCGACGAGTCGAGGGAACAGACGCGTCCACCGTTTCATGGAGGAATGACCTCGATGACCAGTCGAGCCAGACGGATAACGGTCTCGCTGTTGCTGGCGACGGCCATTGCTGCAGCGGTCGCCTTCGGGACGGGCCGTTGGCCGAGCGCGGGCGAGGGTAGCGAGAGTTCTGCCCAGTACGTGCGCGAGCATTACGTCAAGCGCGAGTATCGCATCCCCATGCGGGACGGGGTGCGTCTATTCACAGCGGTCTACATGCCCAGGGACACATCGCGGGCGTATCCGATCCTGATGCGCAGGACTCCGTACAGCGTGCGGCCTTATGGGGAGGGCTATTATGCAGATTTGCTGGGGCCCAGCGAACTGTTCACCCGTGCGGGCTACATCTTCGTCCATCAAGACGTGCGCGGCCGATTCATGTCGGAGGGTGAGTTCGTCAACATGACGCCGCATGTGAGCGAGAAGATGTCGAATAGAGACATTGATGAGAGCTCCGATACGTATGACACGATCGAGTGGCTGCTGCAGAACATCCCCAACAACAACGGTAAGCTAGGGATGTGGGGGATCTCTTACCCGGGCTTCTATGCCGCGGCCAGCATGATTGACGCGCACCCGGCGCTGGCGGCGGTGTCGCCCCAGGCCCCGATCGCTGACTGGTGGTACGACGACTTCCACCACCACGGCGCTTTCTTCCTGCCGCACAGCTTCGGCTTCTTCGCGGTGTTCGGACAGCCGCGGCCGGGGCCAACCACGCAGTGGGGCGAGGGCTTCGAGTACGGGACGCCGGACGGCTACCAGTTCTACATGGATCTGGGTCCGCTGAAGAGCGTGGAGGAGCGTTACTTCAGAGGGCGGATCAAGTTCTGGACCGAGGCGACGGAGCATCCCAACTACGACGAGTTCTGGCAGTCGCGCAACATCCTGCCGCACCTGGAGAACGTGGCGCCGGCAGTGATGACGGTGGGCGGCTGGTTCGACGCCGAGGATCTGTACGGAGCATTGCAGATCTATCGGTCGGTCGAGGAGAAGAACGCCGGGGTGTTCAACATTCTGGTCATGGGGCCCTGGCCCCACGGCGGCTGGGCACGCAGCGACGGCGACGGGCTCGGTAACGTGCGCTTCGGTGCGCGGACCGCGGTCTTCTACCGTGAGAGCATCGAGCTACCGTTCTTCGAGTATTTCCTGAAGGGGAAGGGCGAGCCGGAATTTCCCGAGGCCTACGTGTTCGAGACGGGATCGAACCGCTGGCGGACCTTCGAGCACTGGCCCCCGGTCGAGCTCGAGAGCCGCAGCCTTCACCTGCGAGCAGGCGGAGGGCTCTCCTTCGACCCTGTGCAGGGTGATGGCGACGCCTGGGACGAGTACCTCAGCGATCCGGCGAAGCCGGTCCCGTTCACCCAGGATATCGCGATTGGCATGACGCGGGAGTACATGACCGACGACCAGCGGTTCGCGGGGCGGCGGCCCGACGTCCTGGCCTATCAGACCGAGGTCCTCGAGGAGGACGTCACCCTGGCGGGGCCGATCGTAGCCGACCTCTGGGTCTCGACCTCAGGCAGCGACTCGGACTGGATCGTCAAGCTCATCGACGTGTTCCCTGACGACACTCCCGACCACGCGGGATTGCCGCGTGGTATGCATATGGGCGGCTACCAGATGATGGTGCGTAGCGAGGCGATCCGCGCTCGTTTCCGCAACAGCTACGAGCGCCCGGAACCCTTCGTGCCCAACCAGCCGACCCGCGTCGCGTTCGAGCTGCAGGACATACTGCACACGTTCCAGGCGGGGCACCGGATCATGGTGCAGATACAAAGCACCTGGTTCCCCCTGGTGGATCGCAACCCTCAGAAGTACGTGGACAACATCTTCGAAGCGGAGGAAGACGACTTCATCAAAGCGACGCAACGGGTCTATCGGTCGAGGGAGCATCGGTCGCGGCTGCGCGTCAGCGTGCTGTCCGTTTCAGCTCACTGAGGTGTTGTCGCGAGAGCTGGGCGGTCATCAGGGTGGGTGCGTCGGGCTGGTCGATATCAGCAGGTGACACACACCACCCTCGACAGATCTGCCGGTGACCCGGCCGCTGCGCTCGAACAGCCCGATCATTCGCGTGTTCTCGGCGAAGACGTGGGCCTCGAACTCGTCGATGCCCTGGCCACGCGCGATGCCGGTGAGGTGCTGGAAGAGCAGCTTCCCGATTCCACGTCCTTGCTCGGCGTCCTCCACCGTGAGCGCCACCTCTGCCCGGGTCTCCGGCCCGCTCGGGGGGATCGCATAGCGGCCGACGCCGACGATGCGCTCCCGAGTATCATCCGGGAGCACGGCGACGATGGCGACCTGGCGGCGGAAATCGAGCTCGGTCAGGTAGACCAGCTCTTCACGAGTCAGGCGCCGCTTCGCGCCAAGGAAGCGGTAGTAGATCGTCTCGGGGCTGAGGCGGAAGAACAGATCCGACAGACGTTGCTTGTCGTCCGGCCGAATCGCTCGGATGTGGACGGTTCTTCCGTCGCGAAGACGCTCCTGCACTGAGAAGCTGCATGTGTCCATGAGCGATGCGTGTTGTCCTTGCGGACGTAGGCAAGGACCCTGCGTCATCCGCTTGCAGAAATCGCGCCAGGGCAGCACAGTACAGGCGCAGCTGTGTCGACGGGCGTCTGCCCAACGGGTCTCCGTAAAGGGAGGGTTGGCACGATGCCGGGACTCAAGCGTGTGCTGGCAGCGACAGACGGCAGCGAGCATGGGGCGTGCGCTGTAGCGACGGGGGCGCGCCTGGCACGGCGTGCGGAGGCGGGCTTTGAGGTCGTGAGCGTCGCCGAGGTGCTCTTGTTGCCGAGAGCCTATGAGCCTGAGCAAGGCGCGGGCGCGCTCTACGAGGATCAGCTGCTCGCCCTCACGCGCCAGAAGGCGGAGGCGCAGGCCCGTGAGGCGGGTGCACCAGAGGCGCCCGTCCATGTGTGCGGGGGCCTGGCGGCGCCTGTGGTCGCGGACACGGCACGGAAGCTGGCTGCCGACCTCATCGTGGTGGGCGCACACCCGCAACCGGCCGTCGCCCGGTTTCTCGTCGGCTCGACGGCCGAGCGAGTGATGCGTTTGGCTCACTGCCCAGTGCTGGTGGCAACGGAGCGACGAAGTGAGCCCTTTCGTCGTATCCTGGCGGCGGTCGACCTATCCCCCCGTTCGCGCACGACACTGGAGACTGCCGCGACTATCGGCAAGGTCGACGACGCGGAGATCCGAGTACTGCACGTGCACGAGCCGTTGCCGCCAATGCTGGCGGAGGCTGCGCTGTTCGGCGAGCAGGAGCTCGTGGAACTGAGGCGCGGCGAGTTCGAGAGGTTGATCGCGGAGACGACGCTGCCCTCGGGGATGGAGTCCCGGGAGCGCTACGGGCATGCGGGCGATGAGATCCTGGGGGAAGCCGAGGAGTGGGATGCCGACCTCATCGTTATCGGGACGCACGGCCACGGGTTCTTCAACCAGCTGCTGCTGGGCAGCACGTCGCTGTACGTGTTGAGGCATGGGCATTTGGCCACTATGGTGGTGCCGCAGGAAGAAGGCGCCTGAGCCTACGTGGTGGTGTCGGCCACCAGCGAGCGAACGGAGCGGAGGGATGAAGGTCAGCACTGTTGAGGAGATGCGGGCGCTGGACCGTCGTGCCATGACCGAGCACGCGGTGCCCGACTACATCCTGATGGAGAACGCGGGCGGGGCGGTCTTCTTCATGATCCTCAAGGAATTCGGGGTGCGCGGACGGCGCTTCGTGGTGCTGAGTGGTGCGGGCAACAACGGCGGCGACGGTTTCGTGGTGGCGCGAAAGCTCCACTCGACCGGTGGGCACGTCCAGGTATTCGTGTTGGGTGACCCGGCGGGCTACCGGGACGCGGCACTGCTCAACTTCGAGATGGCGACGAAATGTGGTGCCGCGATCTTCGTCCAGGCGGAGACCGCGAAGATCAGGCAGGCGATCGCTGAGTGCGACGCCGTTGTCGATGGCTTGTTTGGCACCGGCATCACCCGCGAGGTCGCTGGGCCGTTCCGTGAAGTAATCGAAGTGGTCAATCGTTTGGGGAAGCCAGTGTTCAGCATCGATATCCCTTCCGGGGTCGATGGAAACACGGGAGCGGTCCGCGGGGTGGCGGTTCGTGCTACCGCAACGGTCACCTTTGGTCTGCCAAAACGCGGGAACCTGCTGTACCCGGGCGCGGAGCTGTGCGGCCGGCTCTTTGTGACCCACATTTCCTTTCCACCCCAGCTTCAGGACAGCGATGAGATCGCGGTGTACGTGAATCAGCCTGCGCCGCTGCCGCCGCGCCGTATAGACGGGCACAAGGGTAGCTTCGGCGATGTGCTGTTCATCGCCGGGGCTCGGAACTACTTCGGCGCGCCAGCGTTCGCGGCGCTTTCCCTGCTCAAGGCCGGCGGCGGCTACTCGCGGCTGGCCGCACCGCGCTCGGTCACACCGTATGTGGCCAGTCTGGCCAGCGAGATCGTATTCGCACCGCAGCAGGAGACCGAGGTCGGTAGCCTGGCCCTGAGCGCCGAGAAGGCATTGCTCGAGATCGCTGCGACCGTGGACTTCGCTGTCCTCGGTCCCGGGCTCTCGCTGGCCGGGGAGACACAGGAGCTGGTGCGGCGGCTAGCCGCCGGAATCGCGCGACCGATGCTGATCGACGGCGACGGCTTGACCGCGGTCGCGGAGGATCTCGAGGTCGTGCGAGGGCGTTCGGAGCCTACGGTGCTGACGCCGCATCCTGGAGAGATGTCACGTATCGCTGGCATCCCGATCGGGGAGGTTCAATGTGATCCGATCGGAGTGGTTCAGCGCGTGGCCGGAGATCTCGGAGCGATCGTGGTGCTGAAGGGGGCCCACTCGTTGATCGGCCTCCCGGACCAGCGCGTGTACATCAACCTGAGCGGGAACTCAGGGATGGCTTCGGCCGGCTCCGGCGACGTGTTGACCGGGACGATCGCCGCCATGTACGGTGTCGGGTTGCCGATCGAGGACGCGGTGCGGACCGGGGTGTTCATGCACGGCTTCGCCGGTGATCTGGCGGCGCAAGCGAAGGGGGAGGATGGGATCACCGCACGAGATGTCCTCGAGCATCTGCCGGCGGCGACGAAGGCGTATCGTGAGGACTACGCCGACATTACAGCGGACTGCTACGGCGCCATCGAGGAGATCTAGGACCGAGGTTGGAGGCAGACATGAGGAGAAGCTTGGCGCTGTTCCTGTTACTGGGCTCGTGTGCGCCGTCAGGCGGGGAGGCGGGCAGGGAGGCCCAGGAAGAGACATTGGCCCAAGAGCCGGTTGTCGGAGCGGACAAGGAGTTCTTCGCGTCGGCGCGCGGCTGCAGTGCGTGCCACGACGGCATGGTGGACGAAGCTGGGGCCGACGTGTCCATCGCCTCATTCTGGCGCTCGACGATGATGGGCAACGCTTCGCGGGATCCCTACTGGCAGGCGGGGGTGCAGGCGGAACTGCTCGACCACCCGGCCTACGCGGAGGTAATCGAAGACAAGTGCGCCACGTGCCACATGCCTATGGCACGTTTCACAGCCGTGGCCAACGGGCGGCAGGGCCGCGTGGCCGAAGTCATGCGGGATCCGGATCACGAGGCGTACGCTATCGCCGTGGATGGCGTCTCTTGCACTCTCTGTCATCAGATTGAAGACGCAGGATTGGGGGAGTCTACCAGCTACTCAGGCGGCTTCGTCATCGATCAGGAGCGTCCGCTGGGCGAGCGGCTGATCTATGGCCCATACCCGGTTGATGAGACCAAAGTGGCAATCATGAAGGCCGCGTCGCGTTTCGTGCCAACCGAGAGCCGCCATGTCAGGGAAGCGGCGCTTTGTGCGACCTGCCATACGCTGTTCACGCCGTACATGGACGCGAGTGGTGAGATCGCGGGCGAGTTCCAGGAGCAGGTGCCGTACCTCGAGTGGCTGCACAGCGACTACCGGAGCACGCATAGCTGCCAGGACTGTCATATGCCGAAGGCCGAAGGTGCTGTCCTGGTCTCGACGGTGGGGGGTGAGGCCCGGGCGCCCTTCGCCAAGCACGTATTCGTGGGCGGCAACGCGTATCTGCTGGGGATGCTGATCGCGTTCCGGGAGGAACTGGACGTGCAAGCTGCGGGCGAGGAGCTGGAAGCGACCGTCGACCGAACGCGCGAGCAGTTAGAGAAGCGCACAGCGAGCCTGAGCTTCCACGATGTGAGTCTATCAGACTCACAGCTCGTCGCCGAGGTGGCCATACGGAGCCAGGCAGGGCACAAGCTCCCCAGCGCCTTCCCGGCACGCCGGGCCTGGCTGCACCTCTGGGTGGCCGATGGCGACGGCAGTGTCGTCTTCGAGTCGGGGGCGTGGGACTCGACCGGGGCGATCGTGGGCAACGACAACGACCTCGACCCGCGCCGCTACGAGCCTCACTACGTCGAGATCGATCGTCCCGAGGAGGTGCAGATCTACGAATCCATCATGCAGACCTCCGAGGGTGAGGTGACGACTGCGCTATTGCGGGGCAGTGCCTACATCAAGGACAACAGGCTGTTGCCCGCCGGCTTCGACAAGGCGACCGCCTCACCGGACATCATGGTTCAGGGGGTGGCGACGAACGATGCGGATTTCGCCGCTGGCGGAGACAATCTGCGCTACGTGGTCGACGTCGGCGTTGCGCCGCGACCCTTCACGCTGAACGTTGAACTGTTATATCAATCGGTCGGTTACCGCTGGGCGCAGAACCTTCGCCGCCACGAGGCGCCCGAGATCGCGCGCTTTCAGGGCTACTACGCTGCCACGCCGAACAGGCCACTTGTGCTTGCCGGCGATACGGCGACCGCAGGGGGCTGAGCCGTCGGGCCTAGTCCGGGACAACAGTCAGCTACCCTGGGATTCCTGCCCGCCGCCAACGACGATGATCCGCCCGACGCCCACGGGTACGAAGTCGTCCAGATACTCGTCCCGGAACAGCTGGATGGCGGGGTCGCCCGTACAGTGGCAAGGCGCCACCCTCTCGACCCCCAGTCGTCGGAAGGCAGCGACGATGGCTTGCAGTTCCGCGGCGCTCTTGCCGCGGAGATGGAATCCGCCCAGCACCAGGTGCACCTTCTTTCCTCGTAGCGCACGGGCTCGCTCGATCATCTCCAGCACGCCCGGGTGCGCACACCCGGTGACAACGACAAGGCCGAGCCCGCTCTCGACGATCAGTGCCTGCTCGGGAATCGCGCCGCTCACCTCCCCTGTGGTGAACACGCCTTCGCCGATCTGCTGACCGGGCGTGACCTCCGTCAGCGTGACCGTCGTGCCGATCCCGCGCTGGAAGCTCGCTGGGAAGGAGGGGAGTAGGTGCACAGTCGGCCGCGCTCCGGTCTCGAGCAGGCCTGCCAGGCCACCAGTGTGGTCGCTGTGTGCGTGGGACAGGGCGACGGCCTCGATTCGCTGCGGATCGATGGCCAGGGCCCTCATGTTAGCAAGCAGCGTAGGGGCATCGGCGCCGGTGTCAAAGAGGATCGTCTGATCCCGATACTCGATCAGAGCGGCGAAGCCCCAACCCGTCTGCAAGCGCGGATCGTGGCTGTAGTTATCATACAGGATCGTAATCTTCAGATGGTCTTCACTTGTCTGTAACATCTTCGGGTCGCGGCGAGAGGAGTGGGTGGATTGTGCCGAGTCGCTGGTGCGGTTGCCGACCATCCAGGACCCGTGTGCGACGCGCTGGAGGTGCGTGGCTGCCACCGGCGTGGCCGTGGCGAGCAGTAACAGCGCGACCTGCGAGGCCGAGTTCATATGTAGAAGTGGTTTCATTCGCTCTGTGCCCCATGCTTCCTGTCACTAGGTGACCATGGTCTCCTGTCGAGCGGCGTCTTCCAGGGCGCCGACCACACGATCGGCCGGTTCCTCTAACCGGCCAGCAAGTGTCGCACCCTCCAACCAGGAGATGGTGATCGCTGGGTCTTCGGGGATGACAGCGATCGGCTGAACGCCCGCTTCTGCCAGTCTGTCTTTGAGGTACTTCTCCACCTCTCGGTCTTTGACCCGGTTTAGCACGACCAGTACGTCTCTTACCCTGGCCTCACGGAACATCCTGATGGCCGTTTCGACCAGATCGGGCGTATCGAGGTGCTGGGTGGCAGGCTGTTGCCCCGCGCGTATCTGCCGGACCATCTCCTTCATGTCGATCGCCATCTGGATCGCGGCGTTGCTGGGGTCGACCGTCACCAGGGCCCAGTCCACTCCGTTCAACACGCCCCGGGCCGAGTCCTCGAAGCCCGCCTTGAAGTCCACCAGCGTCACGGGCAGGGTATCCCCTGCACGTATCTGCACGTCCCTCGCGATCTTGGAGATGGGCCCGTCACAGCCGGCACCGGGGCCCTTGTCCGCTATCTTCCCGGCGGTGAGGAGGATGATCCCGTCCTCGCCACGTGAGCGGTATTCGCCGGGCAGCGCCTCCAGATCGATATCGGCGTCGGCGAGTGGCGTCGGGTCGTCAACGGGACAAGTCACGGCGCCGCCGCTGAACACCATGCCGCCGAAGTAGTCGAGCAGCGGGACGGGCGGAACGTCGATGCCCAGGGCTCGATGAAGACCTACGTTCGTGGAGTCCGCGTCTAGGACGCAGACCTCGTACCCGTGCCGACGTAACGCGCTCGCTACAAGCACGGTAACCGTGCTCTTTCCGGATCCTCCCTTGCCGACTATCCCTATTCTCGTTCCGGCGAGTGATCTAATGTCATTGCCCATCGCGGTCCTCCAATACCTCGCTCTGCACTGACTGCCTGCCGGCAACCTTCGCCCAGCCCATCGGGCGGCCTACCCTTCGAGCTCGTACAACGCTGCCACTGTGTTGTGGGCCAGGACGCGGTCCTTGGCGACGACGCACACTGCCGGGGCCTGGACGTTGGCGAGCGTGGCTGCGTCGTGGCCGACACACTGTCCGAGCACGAGCACGAGCTGCACCTCGGCCCGGTTGAGTAGCTCGGCTTGTGCCAGCGGGTTGCAGATCATCTCGAGCTGGTTCGGACGCACCTTCTGGGAGTCGAGGATGCCCAGCTCCTCTTTGGGAATCGATCCCGTCTTACAGCAGGTCGACGAGACCCGAAACGCGTTCGCCTCCAGGACCCGGGTCAGTAATCGAGCCTCGTTGCGGAAGCCGACGCAGAAGCTGACACCTATGTGAGTGACGCCCAGCCGGTGAGCGAATTCCATGGTCTCCTCTAGACGGCACCACTCGTCGTGCTGCGCCGGTTGCAGCGTGTCGGCCAGCTCGCTCAACGTGTCCTGATCCCAGCCCCGGAATGGAACCCGCTCACTCCGCTTCCTGCGGCCGAAGAGCTGGCTGTGCGAGTAGCTGTCGGCGGTATACAGGGCCGCGGCCGGGTTGTGGCAGAACCGCTCGTCGCGGGCGACCAGGACTGTCACCGGTGCCTGGGAGGCCCGGATGAAGATCGCCTCGTGCCCCACACACATGCCGGCGATGACGTTCAGCTGAGTGTTCTCGCTGGCGAATCGCTGCGCCTGCCCGAGCGGATCGCACTTGTACTTCTCGGGCGGCAGCCGCGCCTCCAGCGCCCGGTCCCGCAGATAGAGGGCTGTGAGAACCGCCTCCCTGGCCATATCGCCGCAGTGTGCGACACCCACGCGGGCATAACCCATCCGCTCGGCGAACTCGGCGATCTCGCGCAGCCGTGTCCAGCGGCAATAGCCCAGAGCCTCGACCAGGGCCGACTGATAGGCCGCGTCGCGGCGGTCGTCGGTCGCGTAGAGCTCGTCAAACTGCGGGAAGTCGGCGTTCATCGGGCAGTCCTCGGGTACGGCGTCGGAGTGCCCTGTCCGGCAGGCGAAGCTCTTACATTTCGCGCACTGAAGCGACATGTTGCACGCTCCCGACGGGTCAGTCATCCGCCCTGCCACTCAATCAGAGTCCTCGACGCCCCGGCGGCGGCGCTGGATCGTCGCCTTGTTCCCGGCAGCCGGCGCCTCGGGGAAGTAGGAGGCCGCGGCGGTCCAAAACCGCTTGCCATAGCGGGTCACGCGCTGCGCCCGGCCCGTGGCCTCCAGTTCGGCCAGGGCTGCGTGCACCTGCTGGGCGTCGCAGTGGGCCAGCGTCCTTTCAAGCTCCTCCTCATGGAGCGGGTGGCGGGTGATCACGGCGAGAATGGCGTCCGCCAGCGTATCGCTGGCCGTCAGCTCGACCGTACCCGTCACTGACTCCACCGCCCGCACAGGCGCGACCTGTTCGAGGATGGCGATGGCCCGCATCAGGCCTTCCTGGTCCGGGGGCTCGAGCCACACCTCGGCTGGCGGCCGGGTGGGCAGGTTGATGTGGATCTCGCTGGGCCGGATGCGTGTCAGCTGGGCGGCGATGTCTCGTAGTGCGCCCTCCGTGTCGTTGACGCCCCTCATCAGCATCACCTCGAGCCATAGATTGCCTTCATATTCCTGGCCAAAGGCGATCAGCCCGCCGATCAGGCGTTCGTACGTGAGTTTTGGGTGTGGCCGATTGATTCGACGGTAAAGCTCCGGGGTGCCGGCGTCCAGGCTCGGCAGGACCGCATCGACGACTCTGAGCTCGTCCCGCACCGCAGGCAGGTAGAGCAGTGAACCGTTCGTGAGCACCGCTACCGGCAGTGGCGTCAGTGCCTTCACCTTGCGGAGCATGTCACCCAGATGAGCGTGAAGCAGCGGCTCGCCTGATCCGAGGAACGTGATCCAGTCGATCCCTTCAGGCCCGTGCGCGTGAAGTGCCTGCTCCACCTCTGCCACGATTTCGTCGGGTGGGAAGTAGTCCCGGCGCTCGTTGACCAGTGGTCGACTGCGACCGAGCTGGCAGTAAACGCAGTTCCAGTTGCAGGTCTTCAGCGCAATCGGGTCCACGCCAAGCGATTGGCCGAGGCGGCGGGACGGTACGGGACCGAAGACGTACTTCATCGCATGCGAGTGGAACATGGCCTGCCGTGGCCGCTCAGCGCTGCCCTGTATCGGACCCAATGACCATAGGTAATAAGCCGGGGCCTCTCGGTCGGTAGGGCACGAATCATGCCCCTAGGGCGCGATGAGAGAGTGGAGCGGCGGGCTGCCTTTTCGGCGCCCAGCGGGCGGAGCGTCGCGTGCGGACCGTGGTTGGCGCGTGTAGTGCCACGGTTGCGACTCAAACTGCGACCAAACGGGCGAGTGGGCTCAGCGAGAAGGAGACGAGGATGAGCGTGGGCGTGTCCAGCGGCGCTGATCTGATGCGGGCTTGGGTTCTCGCTCGGCAGCTGCCGATTGGGGAGCGGCCGCTCGAATTCACGGAGTTGCCGATTCCTCAACCCGGTGAACGCGAGATTCGGGTGCGAGTCACTGTATGTGGGATCTGCCGCACCGACCTGCACATTGCCGAGGGGGACCTGGAAGCTGGTAAGGACCGCCTCGTCCTCGGTCATGAGATCGTGGGCGTCGTGGACCAGGTGGGTACGGCCGTCACTCGCGTCCGGATCGGTGACAAGGTGGGCGTGAGCTGGCTCGGTCGAACGTGCGGGCGGTGCAAGCACTGTCGCTGCGGCCGCGAGAACTACTGTGCAGACTTCCTGGCAACCGGCCGAGACTTGGACGGTGGCTTCGCCGAGTACATGGTCGCACACGAAGGTGCGGTGTTCCCGCTCGAGGGGATCGGTCTGCGGGATGAGAGGATCGCCCCGCTGATGTGCGCAGGTGTGGCTGGCTACTGTGCGCTTCGCCTGGCAAGCCTCGAAGAGGGCGAGCGCATCGGCTTGTATGGGTTCGGGCCTACGGCGTACTACGTGCTCAAAGCGGCACGCCAGCTTGGACTCGAAGTCTATGTGAGCAGCCGCTCGGAGGAGAACCTGCGGCGGGCGCGGAGCCACGGTGCCGTCTGGGCCGGCGATGCAGCGGAGCAGCAGCTGCCCGTCGAGCTGAATGCGGCCGTGGTCTTCCCTCCCGCCGGCCATCTCGTGGAGACTGCGCTGCGCCAGGTCGGAGTCGGCGGCGTCGTCGTCCTGGCCCCGGTGGCGATGTCGAGGATCGAGATTGAAGACTACTCGAGTCATTTCTGGGGCCGCGATATCCGGACGCTGTACAACGTCAACCGGCGCGATGCAGAGGAGTTCGTGCGACTGGCCCGGGAGCTCGACCTGAGCCTGGGGACCGAGGTTTTTCCGCTCGTAGCTTGCCAGGAGGCCATGATACGTGTCCGGCGTGGCGAGCTGCGAGAGCCCAACGCGGTCATCCGGGTTCAGGAGTGAGCCGCAGGCGTGGACGCCGAGGTAGAGGTCGGGTAACCCGCACGGCCCGGCTGCCCGAGGTCCGGACCTACTCGCGTTCGAGTGCCGCAAGGCGGTCGGAGATGTCAGCAAGCGCTTCCTGTAGCTGCCTGGTCTGAGCCTTCAGCCGGGCGATCTCGCTCTCCAGGGTCGTCCCGTCGGTCTCCGGTTCCGCATCGCGATCCATCTCTTCGACGTCGCGCTCTCGGAGCCTGGAGCGCTCCCGACAACGCTGTCTGCCCCGGCCTCGCCCGCGTCCCTGACTGTGGCCACGCCCGTGACCTTCGTTGTGGCCATGCCCATGGCCTTCTCCGTGATCGTGTCCGTGACCCTCGCCGTCGTCGTGGCAGCGACCGCGTCCGCGGCCTCGTCCGTGACCTCGTTCGTAGCCACTGTATTCGCCACTCGCGGCTTTGTGCATATCATCATGTAACATGTGTATCGCCTCCTCAAGGTCAAATGCTGCGCTCAGCACGGCGACCGGATCTGCGGAACCTGCGCACGCCGCACGGACCGGTGCCAACTCGGCGATCTGGATCGCACGCTCCCGGCATTCACCCAGACATGCGTGACAGGCGTCGCACAGTTCCTGCTCGATGCGAGCGATGCCGCCAACAAGGGAGAGGGCACCTGTCGGGCAAACATCGATGCAGCTTCCGCAACCGCTGCAGCGGTCAGTATCAATGTAGATCACGCGGCATCCCCACCTTCAGCACTGGACTCCTCGATACTCTCGTACGCGTGCAGAAGCCGCTCAATCTCGCCCCGGGTTTGGCGGAGCTCCGCTGCGCAGGGCACGGTAGATCAAGCTGGGGTCGAGGAGCTCGGGATCGAAGCCGAACTCGGCCAACGCATCGAGAAGGGCGTAACCGTGTGCTTCAGCGCGCTGGAGGGTCAACAGGAGGCAAGGCTCCAGGAAGCTCATCACGCGGCGGCGTCTGCGTCGGTGTCGGCGGCCGCGGCCTGCGCCGCGGCCGTAGCCTCGGCCTCTGGGCATGGTTCGCAGAAGGTGAAGGTCCAGGGACAGCTGCACGCTTTTGGGAAGTATAGTCTTCTATAGACCAAAAGTCAATAGAGGAGGGGTCGCTAGCCGGGCGGGCTGGAGCCCAGCCCGGCTGGACGCTCTGTCACCGCGGCGGCCGGGGCTGCCCTCTGGTGAGCGGTGGCGCACGGCCTAACTTGTGCCGCGTAGGCACACGACCGCCAACGCAGCTGATCGGGAGGAGGCGGACAGGAATGAAAGCGACGGGGGAAGTGCAGGTGATACCACTGGGATCGGGCGTCTCGGTGCGCAAGGAGGTGCAGAGAGCCCACGGGATCCTGGAGGATTCGGGTCTCAAGGCCGAGTTGCATGCCAACGGTACGAACGTGGAAGGCGAGTTGGGCCTGATTTTGCAGACTGTGGAGAAGATACACGAGACGCTTCACGCTGAGGGCACGGTGCGCATCGTGAGCTACATCAAGGTGGCGACGCGCACCGACAAGGAGCCCAGCCTGGCGGGTAAGCTTTTCTAGGGCGCTGGCCGGGCACTGAGCGATAGGCAAGGCGGGGCGTGATGGCAACGGCGCTGTGGGAAGCAGGCACGCAAGCGGCGATGATCACGGCCTTCGTGGCCATGATGATGATCACGGTCGAGTACTTGAGCGTGCTGAGCCGCGGCGCGTTTCAGAATGCGCTGATGGGCGCCCGTTGGCTACAGTACCTGGCCGCGGTTCTACTCGGCGCGATACCGGGGTGTCTGGGCCCGTTCACGGTGGTCGCGCTTTACGCGCACCGGGTGGTTCCCATCGGTGCCGTCGTGGGCGCGATGATCGCGACCAGCGGGGACGAGTCCTTTGTCATGTTCTCGCTCTTCCCGGGGACCGCGCTGCTCCTGACGCTGGGGCTTGCGGGGCTCGGCCTGGTCGTGGCGCCTCTGGTGGATCTGCTGCTGCGGGATCTGTCGGTCAGGGCGCCGTGCCCGGAGCTGGTGATCCACGAGGAAGAGGCGTGCCGCTGTTTCCCTGGCAGAGCAGTGCTCAGCCAGTGGCGTCGTCCGAGCCCTGTGCGGGGCGTTCTTACGGCCATCATTGTCATCTATCTCGCCGCCGTCGTGGCCGGACTGCTGGGCCCTCCGGAATGGAACTGGGTACGTGTGACGCTGTCGTTGGTTGGCCTGTTCGGTGGCTTCGTGGTTGCGACCGTTCCGGACCACTTCTTGGCCGATCACCTCTGGAAGCACGTCGCCGTGAAGCACGTACCCCGGGTCTTCTCCTGGACGCTAGGCGTGCTGGTCGGCGTGGCGATCCTGAGCCAGTTCGTCGATCTGGTTTCCGTGGTGCGCGCGAACCCCTGGAGCGTCCTGGGCCTGGCGGCGTTGCTGGGGCTGATTCCCGAATCGGGACCGCACCTGATCTTCGTCACGCTGTTCAGCCAGGGCGCTGTACCGTTCAGCATCCTAGCCACCAACTCCATAGTGCAGGACGGGCACGGGATGCTGCCGCTGCTGGCGGAGTCGCGCAGGGATTTCCTGCTGGTGAAGGTGGTGAACCTGGTGGTGGGTTTGGCAGTCGGTGCCCTTGTGCTGGGGGGCGGGTTCTAGGGCAAGACGCGGCGGGGCCGGCACGACGCCGCCCCCCCATCGCATTGATTACCGCGCTCTGGCGCGAAGCGAGTCTAGAGAACGTTGAACGGGTAGTCCGGGTCCTCCAGCTGCTCGCTCTTCCTCCTCTTCTCTCTCAGTGCGGCCTGAGCCGCGGCCAGCCTGGCGATGGGTACACGGAAGGCCGAGCAGCTGACGTAGTTGAGGCCGATCGTATGGCAGAACTCGATGCTGCGTGGGTGACCCCCATGTTCGCCACAGATCCCTACCTTGAGTTCGGGGTTGGAGGCGCGACCCGACTGCACGGCACCTTTCATCAGGCGTCCGACCCCGTGAATATCGAGCGCCTCGAAGGGGTTCTCGGGCAGGATCCCGTGCTCGACGTAGAAGGGCAGGAACTTCTGCTCCGCGTCCTCGCGTGAGAACGAGAAGGTGGCCTGGGTCAGGTCGTTGGTGCCGAAGGAGAAGAACTCGGTGACCCGCGCGATCGCGTGGGCTCTGACGCAGGCCCTCACGGCCTCGATCATCGTGCCGAACTTGAAGTCGAGGTTCACGCCGTAGTCCCGCTCCACCTGCTCGCGCACCTCGCGGACGAGCTCGTTAACCCGTTCCAGCTCTCTCGGCTCGGTCACCTGTGGCACCATGATCTCGCAGACGGCGTTGACCCCCTCCTTCTGTGACTCGGCGAGCGCCTCGAGGATGGCGCCGATCTGCATCTTGTAGAGTTCCGGGTAAGTGATGCCGAGGCGGACGCCGCGATGACCGAGCATCGGGTTCACCTCAGCCGTCTCACGGACTTTCTGCAGGACGGCCTCCCGCTTCTCGATCAGGTCATCGATGACGCGCCGGCCTTTCATTCCCGGAAGCTCGGCAGTGAGCTCGTCGATGGGCGGCAGGCTCTCCCGCAGGGACGGTTCCAGCGCGGCGAGCAGGGAGTCGGGATTCGGTTTCCGGTCCTTCAACCGGTCCCGGAGGTGCTTGAGGCTCGTCACTTCCAGAAGGAGCGATTCCAGCGAAGGCAGGAACTCGTGGAGCGGCGGGTCCAGGAGCCGGATGGTGACGGGCAGGCCCTCCATCGCCTTGAAGATCTCCCTGAAATCTGCCTTCTGCATGGGGCGCAGCTTGTCAATCGCATCCTGCCGCTCTTGCGCCGTCTGGGCCAGGATCATCTCGCGGACGATCGGCAGGCGGTCGGCGGCGTTAAACATCCGCTCGGTGCGGCAAAGTCCGATACCCTGGGCGCCCATCTCGCGGGCCAACGCCGCGTCTTCCTGTGTGTCGGCGTTGGCACGTACGCCTAGGCGGCGGATCTCGTCGGCCCAGGCCAGGAGGGTCTTCATGTCGGCGCTGAATTCGGGATCCACCGTCGGAACCTCGCCCAGGTAGACGGCGCCGCTACCGCCATCGATCGTGATGACCTGACCTTCGTTGATGCGTTGGTCCTTGATCACAGCCAGCTTCTCGCGGTCGTTGATCTGGATCTCCTCGGCGCCGACCACACAGGGTTTGCCCATGCCACGTGCCACCACCGCGGCGTGGGAGGTCTTGCCACCGCGGCTCGTCAGGATGCCCTTGGCCTGGAAGAACCCGTGGATGTCCTCCGGCTTGGTCTCTTCCCGTACCAGGATGACGGCCTCGCCGGCTCGACCGCGACGCTCGGCCTCATCGGCATCGAAGACCACCTTACCGGCGGCCGCGCCTGGCGAAGCGGGGAGCCCACGGGCGATCGGCTCGGCCTTGGCGTCAGGATCGATCCGGCGATGGAGTAGCTGCTCGAGGTGGTCGGGGCTGATGCGCAGGAGCGCCTCCTCCTTGCTGAGCACTCGCTCATGCACCATGTCCCGGGAGGTCTTGACGAACGCGGTAGCATTCATCTTGCCGTTCCGGGTCTGCAGCATGTAGAGCACCCCGCGTTCGATGGTGAACTCGAAGTCCTGTACCTCGTGGTACTGTCCCTCGAGCGTATGCCTGACCTTCACGAGCTCGTGCCAGATGTCAGGCATTTCCCGCTCGAGCTGGGCGATGGGTTTGGGCGTGCGTATGCCGGCGACGACGTCCTCCCCCTGGGCATTGGTCAGGTACTCCCCGAACAGGACGTCTTCGCCCGTGCCGGGATCCCGGGTAAAGGCGACGCCGGTGGCCGAGTCGTCACCCATGTTGCCGAAGACCATGGTCTGGACGTTGACCGCGGTGCCGTTCGCCATCTGAGGAGTGATCTTGAACTCGCGGCGGTAGTCCACGGCCCGCTTTCCCATCCAGGAGCGGAACACGGCCTCGATGGCCAGCTCGAGTTGTCTCCAGGGATCTTGTGGGAACTCGGTCCCCAGCTGTTCGCGGATCGCTTGCTTGTAGTCCTCACAGATCCCTTTGAGCGAATCGATGCTGAGCTCATGATCGAAGCTCGCGCCCTGCCTCTGCTTGGCGGCTTCCAAGATGTCGGCAAACCCCCGCTCCTCGGCGCCCATGGCGATCTCGCCGAAGCCCTGGATCAGCCTTCGGTAGGCGTCATAGGCGAAACGCGGGTTGTTCGTCGCTTTCCCGAACGCCACTACGACGTCGTCGTTCATGCCCAGGTTGAGGATGGTGTCCATCATGCCCGGCATGGACAGCGCCCCCCCGGAACGCACAGACACCAAGAGCGGCAACTCGTGGCCGCCGTATACCTTACCTGTCTTGGCCTCAAGCTGCTCGATCTGTGCGCGGACTTCGTCCATCAGGCCGTCCGGAATCCGCCGCTCGTGGGCGTAGTACTGCCGGCAGGCCGCAGTCGTGATCACGAAGCCGGGGGGCACGGGCAAGCCGATCTGGGTCATCCTGGCAAGCCCGGCGCCCTTGCCGCCTATGAGTTGTTTGTCGCTGCTGTCGGCTGACTCGAACGCGTAGACGTACCTCGTAGCTCCCATGCCGATCTCGCTCCCTCTCCTTGCTACCCGTTGCCGTTCGGGAAAGCAGGCCTAATTGTATCCGTTAACTGCCGGGAAGTCACCCCGTCGGTTGGCCATCGTTGAGCGCCGGGAATCGTGCGGCGCGGAAGGAGCCGAGATGCGAACGCTGTTGAAGGTCGAGCGCGGCACCATCGTGCACTTCGCGAAGTGGGTCGGCGCAATCTTGGCCCTGATCGCCATCGTCGTGCTGGTGGTTTCCGCTCTGGCCGGTCCTGATGTCAACGTCTGCATGGAAGGGCCCGTCGCCAGCTGGCCGGCCTACGGGGGCGATCCCTACGGGACCCGCTACTCCCCACTGACGCAGATCAGTCGGGAAAACGTCGAGCACCTTGAGGTGGCGTGGACCCATCGCACGGGCGACGTGTCCGACGGCTCCATCTATCCCCGCAGGAGTTCGTTCGAGGCCACACCCATACTGTTCGATGGAACGCTGTACGTCAGTACACCCTTCAGCCGAGTCATCGCCCTCGACCCCGAGACGGGGAAGGAGCGCTGGACCTACGACCCGAAGATCGACCTGTACCAGCGGTACTCCGAGAGTCTCGTATCCCGTGGCGTGGAGGCTTGGGAGGATTTGGAGGGCAGAGCGGGAGCGCACTGCCAGCGGAGGATCTTCTTCGCCACACTGGACGCCCGGCTACTGGCCCTGGACGCGGCAAGGGGCGAACCGTGCCAGGGGTTCGGCGTGGGCGGCGAGGTCGACCTGAAAGTCGGTGTCGGGGAGGTTGAGCCCGGCGAGTACGAGGTGACGTCGCCGCCCGTCGCAGTTGGCGACGTGGTCGTCGTCGGCTCGGCACAGGGCGACAATCGCCGGGTCGAGGTGGAGAAGGGGGACGTGCGAGGCTTCGATGCCCGGAGCGGCGCCCTGCGTTGGGCTTTCCAGACTGTGCCACGGACCCCGGAGTCGCCCGGCTGGGAGGAGTGGGAGCCGGGGAGCGCGCGTCGTACTGGGGCTGCCAATGCCTGGGCGCCGCTTGCCGCGGATCCGGAGCGTGGTCTCGTCTTCATCCCCACCGGAAGTGCGGCGCCCGACTTCTACGGCGGTGAGCGGCCGGGAGGCAACATCTTCGCCAACTCCGTGGTGGCCTTGCGAGCTTCCACGGGTGAGCTGGTCTGGCATTTTCAGGTCGTGCACCACGATCTGTGGGACTACGACGTGGCCTCGCAGCCGGCGCTGATCACCGTTCGTCAGGATGGGGAAGAGATCCCGGCCGTGGCTCAGGCGACGAAGATGGGTCACATCTTCATCCTGCACCGCGAGACCGGCCAGCCGCTGTTTCCGCTGGAGGAACGCCCTGTCCCTGTCAGCACCGTGTCGGGCGAGCAGGTGTGGCCAACGCAGCCGTTCCCTCTGATGCCCGCACCGCTACAACCGGAGTTGATGACGCCGGATTCCGCCTGGGGGCTCACTCCGTGGGACCGTGGCAAGTGCCGGGAGAAGATGGAGCAGCTCAGGTATGACGGGATCTTCACGCCGCCGAGCCTCGAGGGCACGCTGGAGTATCCCAGCATGATCGGCGGAGCCAACTGGGGCAGCCTGGCCGTCGATCCCGAGCGCCGCCTGCTGATTTTGAACGTGAGTCGCTTCGCCAGCTGGGTTCGCCTGATTCCACGAGACGAGTACGACGCCGCCCGAAGAGCTTCTGACGCGGAGGGCTCGTTCACTGCCCAGGCGGGCACGCCGTACGGCATGAATCGGGATCCGTTGGTGTCACCGTGGAACATCCCATGCACGCCTCCCCCCTGGGGCACGCTCGTGGCGCTCCATCTCGATACCGGTGAGAGGGTCTGGGAGGTACGGTTGGGCACGTTACGGGATATCGCGCCGCTGCCGCTCGCCATCAAGTACGGGACACCGAGCCTGGGCGGCCCGATCGTCACGGCGAGCGGGCTGGTCTTCATCGCCGCCGCGATGGACGATTACCTGCGGGCCTTCGATGTGGAGACCGGCGAAGAGTTGTGGAAGGGCCGGCTGCCAGCAGGTGGGCAGGCAACACCGATGACGTATCGCATCCGGCCAGACGGGAGGCAGTACGTCGTGATTGCAGCGGGAGGTCATGCGGGGCTGGGCACGAAGCTCGGGGATTACCTGGTAGCGTTCGCGCTGCCGGACTAGCTGCCGGCTTCTACTCAGACTGCCGGGCCTTATACAGCTCGCGGGCCTCTGGGTCGGCCCTCTCGCAATCCTCGCAGCCGGCTCCGATCTCCTCGCAGGGCACCCCGTCAGCCTGCGCTTCGCCGCAGGGCGGCCCGCCGGTGTCGATGCGGCGCTCTCGCTTTGCCCGTTCCTCGTTCTGCGGTTCTTGCACAGTCCCTCACGGCGGAGAGCGGGAGATTCGCGGATTGTTGCGCTCAAGCTCCAATTTACGGAATGTCTTTCCGCCTGGCAAAGGTCAAACGTGATCCGCCGCAGTGGGTTGGCGCATAACCGCCCGGAACCGTGACAACGTGTCCCGCCCAGTGGAGACGGTGGCGGGGAAGTTCCGGCGGCTGGGCAGGGTAACATGTTGTGGTATCTTACGTTAGGGTGTCTGGCCAAACAGGGCGCCTGCTGGCACAGAATGCGCATTACCGTAGGGCGCATAAGTATGTTCCCCGGTGGAATCCGCGGCTCTATACGGGGATTCGCCGCGACAGTTGGCCAAGCTGAGACCCGTTCCACTGTTGCCAGAGGGTTGTGAGAGCAGGGCTGCGGCAACGGACCAGTGAGACGTACTCAACGAAACAAACGGGCGTACGCAACAGCAGCCGGCTCTGCGGGGCTGCATTGTATTCTGCGAGCGGGCGCTGGCTAGGAGGGTGGAGAATGTCGCTTGAGACAGGCGTTCGAACCAACGGTGGGGCACGCATCGGCGTCTACGTTTGTCACTGCGGGAGCAATATCGCAGGGACGATCGACGTCGAGGCGGTCGCGCGCTACGCGTCCGAGCTGCCCGGAGTGGAGATTGCGCGGGATTACAAGTACATGTGCTCGGACCCCGGGCAAGAGCTGATCAAACAGGACATCCGCGATCACGGCCTTGACCGAGTCGTTGTGGCGTCGTGCTCACCGTCCCTGCATGAGAAGACCTTCCGCGACGCGACGGCGGACGGCGGTGTGAACCCCTTCTATTTCCAGATGGTGAACATCCGCGAGCACGACTCGTGGGTGCACGAAGATGTAGAAGCGGCCACCGAGAAAGCCAAGGACCTGATCCGGGCGGCGGTCCGACGAGTGAGACACCACAGGCCGCTCGAGATCAGGCGGGTGCCGGTGCACAACGAAGTGCTCATCGTAGGCGGCGGAATCGCGGGGATTCATGCGGCCCTCACGCTCGCGAATGCCGGCAAGCACGTGTACCTGGTGGAACGTGAGCCCACGATCGGCGGGCACATGGCGCAGTTCGACAAGACGTTCCCGACCTTGGACTGCGCCGCCTGCATCCTCACGCCGAAGATGGTATCGGTGAAGGCTCATCCCAACATCACGCTGTGGAGCCTCTCAGAGGTTAGCGAGATTGAAGGGTACGTGGGCAACTACGAAGTGACGGTCAGGCGCAAGCCTCGCTACATACTCGAGGATGTGTGCGTCGGCTGTCTGGAGTGCATCGAGGCCTGCGTTTACAAGAAAGGCAAGGTCGTCGACGAGTTCAATCTGGGCTTGAGCATGCGCAAGCCGATCTACATCCCCTTCCCGCAAGCCGTGCCGCAGTTCCCGGTCATCGACCCGGAGACCTGCATCGAGTTCAAGAGCGGGAAGTGCAAGAAGACCTGTGTGGACGCGTGTGGGGATCGTGGCGCCATCGATTTTCAGCAAGAGGAGAAGCTCGAGAAGATCAAGGTTGGGACCATCATCCTGGCCACGGGATTCAAGACATTCGATCCCAAGCGCATCCCCTACTACGGTTATGGCGTCTACCCGAGCGTGTACACCGCCCTCGAGCTAGAGCGATTGGTCAATTCGGCAGGACCTACCGGCGGCGAGATCGTTCTGCGTGACGGCAGCAAGCCCAAGGCGGTCGGCATCGTCCATTGTATCGGCAGCCGTGACGAGAACACCAACCTCTACTGCTCGCGCGTTTGCTGCATGTACTCGCTCAAGCTGGCACACCTGATCAAGGAGAAGACGGAGGCTGAGGTCTACAACTTCTACATCGATATCCGGACGCCGGGTAAGGGCTTCGAGGAGTTTTACAACCGCGTTGCGGAGGAAGGGGTGCACTTCATTCGCGGTAAGGTGGCTGAGGTGTATCCCGAGTCTGGGGGTAACGGCCGCCTGGTCCTGAAGGCGGAGGACACGCTGATGGGCGGCGTGATGCGCAAGATCCCCGTGGACATGCTCGTGCTGGCGGTGGGGCTGGAGGCTCAGGCGGACGCGGAAGAGGTACGGCGCATGTTCAACATAACCTGCTCTAGTGAGGGCTGGTTCATGGAGCGGCACCCGAAGCTGGCGCCGGTGAATACGTTCACCGACGGGATCTTCCTGGCCGGCGCCTGTCAGGGTCCGAAGGACATACCCGACACAGTCGCGCAGGCGGGGGCAGCCGCCGCCGAGGCGCTCGCTCTCATCGACACGGGCTACGTGGAACTGGAGCCCAACACCGCCTACATCAACGAGGAAGAGTGCTCGGGCTGCAAGACCTGTGTTCCGCTGTGTCCCTATGGGGCGATCTCGTTTCGAGAGGACACGAAGAAGGCGGAGATCAACGAAGTCCTCTGCAAGGGGTGCGGTGTGTGCGTGGCGGCCTGTCCATCGGGCTCGATAGGGCAGAATCTGTTTGAAGACGACGAGATCTTTCAGGAGATCGAGGGGTTACTGGCACATGGCTGACGAGAGGAAGACAGGGTTCGAGCCGAAGATCGTTGCCTTTTTCTGCAACTGGTGCACCTATCTGGCTGCAGACTTGGCTGGCACGGCTCGCATGAAGCACGCGCCGAATGCGCGTGTGATTCGCGTGATGTGCTCGGGTCGTGTGGATCCCCAGTTCGTGTTGGAGGCCTTCGCGAAGGGGGCAGACGGAGTCCTGATCGGCGGTTGCCATCCCGGCGACTGTCACTATCAGGAGGGGAACTACAAGGCGTTGCGGCGCTACAACCTGCTCAAGCGGATGCTGAAAGATATGGGCATCGAGGAGGAGCGTTT
>Ga0111181_1029_pt1 | contig 43793 bp, 44 predicted proteins | sample DeeMarSWOR324_28_FD_80236 | JGI IMG/M metagenome (GOLD analysis project Ga0111181, IMG submission 80236) | Gemmatimonas sp. SM23_52
GAACCCGACGAGTCGCCGGGTGACGGTTGAAGTTGAAGGTTGGAGCTGCGGAGGGTTGCTTGATTTCGTGGTACGATCGGGTGACGGCGCCATCGTGGGAGGCTCTGACATGGGTTGCTTTCCCCCCATGGTCCCTCTTCACGCTAGCACTGGCCGGACGGTGCGGCTGGAGTTTGCACCTGGTCAGTCCGTGCAAGCGCAGTACGACTGGACGGCGGAGCGCCTCAGCTGGACCGCTGAACGTGGCTTGGTTAGCAAGGCCGTAGGCTCCGGCGTGTATGAGATCGTAGGTTTCCTCAATGTCCAGGGAGGGCCGACCAGCGACGTGATTCTCGTGAAAGTCCTGCCGGTTCTGACCCTGACCATTGACATCGAGCCGGCGGTTCCGGCTCCGGGCGACACGGTGACGATCACGGCCACCATGACCAACGAATCCGATAAACGGGTGACCATTCCGGACCTCGGGTCCTGTCGATTCGGCGTCTGGGTGGGGCGAGCCGGCTCTGGCGTTGCCTACCTGACGGATTGTCCCTTGGAGGAGCGCCAGCTGGCCCTCTTCCCGCACCGTTCCACGTGGCGGGTGCTCCGCTGGCAGGCTGGCGAGCCCGGAGACTACGTGATCGTCGCTCACCTTGCTGGCACTGTTCAGCCGGACCTGTTGATCACGAGGCCTCTGCTGGTGCGCTGACGTCGGCCGCGGGGGCTCCCGGCCGGGCGGCAGACGCGCCCGCTATACAGGGATGGCACGCGACCCGGGCGTCAGGCTCGAAGCCTACCTGGGCACGGCTCGCCTCCCTATCTTCCACCCGGTCCCAAGCGTTCTCTGACTTACCAGCGCACAGACTCGGAGGGCTCGGCTCCGAGCGTGCGTGCCGCTAGGGAGGTCCGCTGCATGTTGGAGATCGATGGCCACAGCCTGACCCTGGAGGAGGTAGGGCGCGTCGCCCGTGGCCTGGAAACCGACGTCACGCTAAATGCCGCCGCTTGCGAGCTTATCGATGCCTCCCGCGGCGTCATCGAGCGCGCGCTCGACTCGGGCGAGCGCGTCTACGGCGTCACCACCGGCTTCGGCCGCCTCGCCGAGGTGGTCATCCCGCCGGAACGGCGCTTGGAGATGCAGGTGAACCTCATCCGCAGCCACGCCTGTGGATTCGGGCCGCCGGCCGGCCGCGAGCTGAGTCGCGCGATGCTGCTGCTACGGGCCAACTCGCTGGCACGCGGCAACTCAGGCATTCGCCGCGAGGTCGTGGAGCTGTTGCTCGCGTTGCTGCGTAGCGGGCTCGACCCGGTGGTTCCGGAGTTCGGTTCGGTAGGAGCGAGCGGCGATCTGGTTCCGCTGGCCCATATGGCACTGTGTCTCATGGGCGAGGGCTTCTTCCACGGTGCCGCCGGCCCCGAGCCGGCGGCACCGGCACTGAAGCGGGCGAAGCTCGAGCCCATCCAGCTTCGCGAGAAGGAGGGCCTGGCACTGGTCAACGGGACCCAGGCCACGACGGGCCTCGGTGCGCTGGCGCTGCTGCGCGCCGAGGCGGCTGCGGAGACAGCGGAACTGGCCGGCGCGATGTCGCTGGAGGGTCTCATGGGAACGCCGACCCCCTTCGCCGAGGAGGTGCACGCCAGCCGGCCACACCCTGGGCAGATTACGACTGCGGCGCGCCTGCGCTCGCTGCTGGCCGACAGCGAGATCCGCGAATCGCATCGCTATGGCGATCCCCGCGTCCAGGACGCGTACTCGCTCCGCTGCATGCCTCAGGTCCACGGCGCCGCCCGTGACGTGCTGGGCTTCGTCAGAGGTGTGCTGGAGATCGAGATCAACAGCTCCACCGACAACCCGCTCGTCTTCGTCGATTCCGGCGAGATCCTCAGTGCGGGGAACTTCCACGCCCAACTGATCGCTGAGGTCCTCGATTTCCTCAGCATCGCGTGCACCGATCTGGCCGCGATCAGCGAGCGGCGGATGGAGCGCCTGCTCAACCCTGACCTCTCTGGCCTGCCGGCATTCCTGTCGCGTGACCCGGGTGTGGAGTCGGGTCTGATGACGACGCAGGCTGCGGTCGTGGATGTGCTGTCGGAGATGCGAGTCCTCGCGCACCCGGCGAGCGTTGATTCGGTCACGACCAGCGCTAACAAGGAGGACCACGTCTCGATGGGTCTGGCGGCGGCACGTAAGGCACAGCGTGCGGTGGAGTGCTTGCAGTACGTGCTGGCGGTGGAGTTCTTGTGTGCGGCGCAGGCGCTCGAGTTCCTCAAGCCGCTGACGCCCGGTGTCGGCGTCCAGACGGGCTATGACCTCGTTCGCCAGCACGTGGCGCCGTTGGAGGGCGATCGCGTGCTCAGCGCAGACATCGAGCGGCTCCGCGCTTTGGTGGATGCCGGTGCGTTTCGTGATGTGGTGCTCGAGTGCGCCTCGCGGAGCCGCAGTTAGGCCACAGTGGCCCGCAGCCTGAAACCGGGGTAACCTTGCCAGCGTAGGGTCAAGTGGCTCTCCTTTGCAGCGGTTTGTCTTGAGCCGAGGTTGACACAAATGGGCATTCTGTCCTGGATCATACTCGGATTCGTCGCCGGTACCATCGCCAGGATCCTGCACCCCGGGCGGGATCGCGGCGGGTGCTTGCTGACGATCCTCCTCGGCATCGGCGGCGCCCTGGTGGGTGGCTATATCGGAACGATGCTGGGCTGGGGCCGGGTGAGTGGCTTCGATCTGCGCTCCCTGGCGCTGGCCGTGTTGGGTGCACTGCTGCTTCTTATTGCCTACCGCGTGCTGTTCGGAAGGCGGCGCTAGGGTCGCGCGAGCGGAGCTGCTGGGTCTCTCGTCGTAACTCGTTGTCCGCCAATCAATTACGACTTCGGCTGACCGCTTGGGGTCCCATCCGAGAGCGCTAAACATTTTGCGTCAGAATGCAAACTATGACCGGTCAGTTTGTCCGCGCCGGTTGTAAGTGCTTGCCGCTTCTTCCGCTGCCAACTGGCACAAAGATGGCACTATGACTGAGGCCCAAGACCCGCCGAAAGCACGTGGCGAGGGAGTTCGAGGCAGCGATGGTCGCGTTGAGATGTGAGCGAGGGTACACGCTGGTCGACATGGCGGTGGTCCTGCTGCTCCTCGGCACCGTGCTCGGCACCACGGGTCCGCTGAGCAGGCGCGTGGTCGCCCGCTACCAGCTCAACACCGCGGTTCAGACGCTGGTAGCGGACCTGGCGCAGGCGAAGATCCGGGCCATCCAGTCCAACTCCGTAGCCACGGTGCGCCGCGAATCGAACCGGGACTACCGCGTGTCCGGTTCGCCGCGACAGTTGCCGGGGATGGTGCGATTCGACACCGAGAGCGCCGACTCGGTCGTCTACAACGGGCTCGGTGCGCTGAGCGGCGGCTCGACTCAGCGATTTGTACTGGTGGACTCGTTTGGTGAGGAGCGGGAGATCCGCGTGTACGCGGCCGGCGGCCACGAGGTGAGGAAGCTGTGAGGAAGACCGGCGGTTTCAGTCTGGTCGAGCTGTTGGTCGCCCTTGTGATCTTCAGCTTTGGTGTGCTCGCAGGGGTCGCGCTCCTGGGGGCGGGGTATCGCTGGGAAGGGCAGGCGGAGCTGGAGACACAGATGACGGTCGCGGCGGAGATGAAGATCGAGGAGCTGAAGGCCATCGCTGGCAGCGAGCAGGTGGACACGGTGCAACTGGCGATGGGCGGCGACCTGGACGCGAACGTGGCGGAGCACTGGGACACGGTGGAGCTGGACGGGCGAGTGTTCGTTCGACGCTGGTGGGTCGGGTCGGGGCCGGCGGGTGCGCGACAGGTCGCTGTGCGGGCCCAGGCGCTGAATCCGCCGGCCGCCGGGCAGGCGGTACTATGGACCTACTTCATCCATGAGTAGTTGCAACCGACACGGGTGCCACGCTGGCCAGGCGGCCGGTTTCAGCACGATGGGGATGATCGTTGCCCTCGTGCTGCTGGGTTTCCTGTTGTCGCCACTGTTGGGCACGATTATCAGCGCCCAGCACGGCTTCGTGGCGAACCGCCAACGCGCTCGCGCGGCGGGCAACGTCCGCTATGCCCACCTCGCTCTGACGCGTTTCATGCGCGCGGCGGGGAGCAGCCCGCTGGGCGTGGCGCTCGATGGGGTCGATCCGGATCCGGATGGGGACGGCGACTTCGATGACATCCGTCTGCGTGCCGATTACAACCCGCCGGACGGAGATATTGATGATCCGGGTGAGGACCTCGTCTTCTATCTGCGGGCCGATACCATGTTCCTGCGCTCGGGTACGGCAGGCGCGGAGGAGCCGTACCTCATCGGCGTGGACTCGTTGGCGTTCGAGTATTTCGACCGAGAGGGGAATCCGATCACCGACGCGAACCGGGTAACCTCGCGCGCGCTGTCGGCCCGGGTCACGATCCGTGCATGCGGCGAGCACGATGGCGGAGCTGCCGAGCGCGTACTGAGCGGGACTGTGCGCCTGCGTAACAAGGGATGAGATCGATGCGGTACCTGCGGTCGAACGAGTCCGGCCTGGCACTGATCGCGGTGCTGTTGGCGATGGCGCTGCTGACGGCGATCGGTGTGGCGCTCACGGCCGTGGGTATCGTGGAGTACCGCACCTCGGTGAACCACCGCTCGGCGACGCGGGCGCTGCTGCTGGCGGATGCGGGGGCGACCCACGCACTGGCGCTGATGCGAGGTCCGCTGGCCGCGTACAGCTACACCGATGTGCTGCTTGGTGCCGACGGAGTGGCCGACACGGAGGACGACGGGCTCTTCGTCGGATTTGACCTCGGCGATGATGCGCTGCCCGACAGCGGTATCGGGTTGGGCCAGGGGCGCTACTTCGTGACGGTCGTGAACGACGACACCGACCCCAGCGGGGATCCCCACACCGATGCGAATCACCGCTTCGTGGCACTCTGCCGCGGCGAGACCCCGGACGGCGGTGTGGCGGAGGTCAGGGTCATGCTCGCCGCGCCGAGCTACCCCGCCGTTGCGGCGAACGGTGACCTCTTCGTGCCGGGCACGCCGACGATCACCGCCAGCGGCCCGTGCGGAGGGGTCCACGCGAACAACGTGATCACCATCGATGGGCACCCGACCGTGGACGGCGACGTCACCTATTCGGAGGGGATCGTCATGTCCGGGGTCATCTACGACTCCTACGGGAACGAAGTGATCCCGCGCTATGAAGATCCTATCAAGATCGACAAGTACGAGCCGCAGGACTTCTGCGCTGACGCCGACTTCCGCCTTGAGAACAAGAAACTGATTAGCGTGGCTCCCCCCGACACGTCCTCGATCGACGGCGAGAAAATGCTGGGCTGGAAGTGGGAGGCAAGCGAGAACGCCTACGTTCTGAACGCGAAGGACGCGGTGGAGGGGACGGTGTGCGCCGACGGCGACATCCGTGTCAACGGCAACCTCGGGGAGGCTGGGGATCCGTTCAGTATCACGCTCATCGCCACCGGATCGATACGAGTGGGCGGTACACCTGTGATCACGGCTGATCACCCTGACGGCATCCTGATCCTGGCCGGCGGTGACGTGCAGATCGGCGGCGCCGCTTCCACGACGACACCGTACTATCGCGGCCTGGTGTACGCGGGCAGCCAGTGCCAGGTCAACGGCAACCCGACGGTGGACGGCCACATCCTCTGTTACGATGACGAGGACCCGACCGGCGCTAACAATCTCACTGACGAGAACGAGATCAACGGGACTCCCACCATCAACTACGACTGCAATGGCGTACGCCGGCGCACGCTGGTGTCGTCGTGGTGGGAGTCGCGGACGTCGTAGCCCCCACTCCCCCTGGTAAGAGCGATGGAATTCCGCACGCGGGCTAATGAGCAGGGCTTCGCGCTAATCGCGGTACTGCTGGCGATGGCGCTGCTGACCGCGATCGGGGCAGCGCTCACCATGGTCGGCGTGGTCGACTTCCGCACATCGATCAACCACCGTTCGGCGACACAGGCGCTGCTGTTGGCGGATGCGGGGGCCACTCACGCACTGGCGCTGATTCGCGGTCCGCTGGCCGGACATTCCTACAGCGATCTGCTCCTCGGCCCCGATGGGTTGGCGGCGACGGAGGACGACGGGCTGCTGGTCGGCTTCGAGCTCGACGGCAGTGATGAGGCGCCCGACACGGGGGTCGTGCTGGGGCAGGGCCGCTATTTCGTCAGGGTCGTGAACGACGGCACCGACCCCAGCGGCGACCCCTATCTTGACAGCAATCACCGCCTCGTGGCGCTTTGCCGCGGGGAAACGCGTGACGGCGGCGTTGCCGAGGTCCGGGTCATGCTCGCGGCCCCCAGCTTCCCTGCGATCGCGGTCAACGGGGCTCTGATGCTGCCGGGCAACCCCGATGTCCTGGGACCGTGCGCAGGCGTGCACGCCAACGGCGAACTGACGATCAACGGGAATCCGACGGTAGACGGTGAGGTCACCTACTCCGGCGAGGTGAACCTCAGCGGCACCGTCCACGACGCCGCCGGGAACGTGGTGGTACCACGGTACGAGTGGCCGGTGGAGGTTCCCAACCACGACCCGTTCGATTTCCGCGATCAGGCGGACTTCATACTGGAGAACGGCTGGGTTGTCACAGTCGGCACCCCGCGCGACAGTGCGAGCGCCACCGGTCAGGGTGCGCGAGGCTGGAAGTACAACGCCTCCCAGAACACATACAGTCTGGCCGGTAACAAGGCGGAGCCGGGCACATACTGGGTGCACGGCAACGTCGAGGTCACGGGCAACGCCGGTAAAGACGGCGACCCGCTCAGGATCACGATCATCGCCACCGGGTCGGTGAAGGTAACGGGGACCCCGATACTGACGCCCGACCATCCGGACGGGATACTGATTCTGGCTGGCGGCGACGTTGAGATTGGCGGCAACGCGTCGGGAATCACACCCAACTACGCGGGCCTCGTGTACGCCGGCAGCCAATGCCAGGTGCACGGCAACCCCAGCGTCGGTGGCCATATCCTCTGTCACGACGCGCCCAACCCGGCGAGCTCGAGCGATCTCGTGAGTGAGAACAAAGTGAACGGCAATCCCACCGTCACCTACGACTGCACGGGCGTGCGCCGGCGCACGCTCGCGTCCTCGTGGTGGGAGTCGCGAAGCGGATAAACCCCGCCAAGTTCAGACCAAGCTGGTCTGGTTATGACGCGAAAGGCGGGTACCGATGGTTATCGGTGCTCGCCTTTCGATTTCCAGCGCGATGCTGCGTGACTACACCTTGAGGAAATCCGCCCAATCGAGCGTTGGACCTGCAAAGATGCCCTTCGGAGCGCGCCGGGCCTGATACATGGCGCCGTCAGCCTCCTCGACCAGCCGCTCGACGACTTTCGGGAAATCGGGGAATCCGAGCTCCATAGGCGAAGTCGCGCTCGGTCCCAGCGTCGCCGTGCCCATGCTCGTCATCAGCCGCGGTACGCCTTCAGGCCAAGGCATCCCGCGCTCGCTGCTCAATGCCTCGTAGAGGCGGTCGGCCACGATTCCGGCGCCGGTGCGGTTGGCGTCGATCAGGATCAGAAGGAACTCGTCACCGCCGAAGCGGCCGACGATGTCTGAGTCGCGCACACAGCGCTTCAGCATGGCGCCCAGGTGTCGCAGCACCCTGTCCCCGGTGATGTGGCCGTGTACGTCGTTCAGCTCTCTGAACTGGTCGATGTCGAGCATCAGCAGCGATACGGGAAATCCCTTGCGCCAGGCCAGCTTGAGCGTCTGGCGCAGTCGCTCGAGAGTGAACGACTTGCGAAACACCCGCGTCGTCGAGTCGACCGTGGCCAGCTCGTAGAGCGCGGCGTTGCGGATCGCCGCGGCCGCCTGAGTGGCGAACAGCTGTAAGACGTCGACATCGTGCTCGTGCGGGCTCGGCTTGTTGAGGTAGGCGAGGCCGAGTACGTGTTCGGCCAGGGCGAGTGGCAGGACGCCATGGTGGTCATCGATGACGTTGCTGCGCTCGTCCACGGCTCGGCGGATCAGGTGAGAGGGCACCGACTTCAGCCGGTCCACCGTCGCGCCCTTCGGGTAGGCGTCGGCGTTGGCAGCGGTCACCACGTAGTCGTCGATGGTCTGCGGGAACTCCGTGAAGCCCTCGATGGGAGGTTTTCCGACCGGGTCGCTTGCGCGCGCGGCGACGAAACCACTCTCGCCGCCGATGAGTTCGTTCACCTGCCCGAGAATCGTCTCGAGTACCTCGTCCAGAGACTGGATCCTGTGGAGTTCCGGCACCGCTTCCAGCAGCTGCCGCAGGCTGTGCCGCGTCTGCCGGATCATCTCCGCGTGCCGCGCCGTCACGAACGCCGCGCTGACCCAGAGGCGCAGGCAGTCATCTCCATGTCCCTTGTCGTAGTAACCGTAAATGTCGTGGTCGCGGGCGAACGCGTGGAGGCGCTCGCCGGGCGGCCCGGACGCCGTCAGGATGGTCGGTGCCCCGGGCGCCCGCGCCCGCAGGTCGCCCAGCGGGTCGGCGCCGTCCGCGTCTAGGAGAGCAAGCTCCACGACGAGCAGGTTGGGCGTCTGATCGGCCAGGAAGTTTGCGGCGGCGATCAGGTCTTCGGCGCCCCAGGCCCGGTGGCCGTCCTCGGCGATCAGCTTGCAGCTCTGGCTCAGGAACCCCGGATCGCTGTCGACAAGCAGGACGCTGAGTCCGTGCTCGGGCCGCTTGGTCCCTCCTTTGATCATAGACAACCACTCGCGTTCTGGCGTCCCGGCGAGATCGCTCCGATTGCTAATGGGCACTTACAGGGGGCAGGGGTGCTGGCGGCGCGAGGGAGGATACCCATACTACACGCCTGCAGCCGAGAGGTTCGCGGTGGCGGCCCGTCGGGGTCGGGGCGCCGGCGCGCAGCCCAGGGAGGAAGTCATGGCGGAGATGAACGCGGTGGTCATCACGGCTCCAGGCGAAGCGGAAGTGTTGGAACCGCAACGGGTTACGATCCGGGAGCCCGGCCGGGGAGAGCTGCGGGTCCGCGTACGGGCCGCTGGGGTCAACCGGGCGGACCTGCTGCAGCGGCGCGGCCTCTACCCGGCGCCGCCCGGCTGGCCGGCAGAGATCCCGGGGCTCGAGTACGCCGGCGAGGTGGAATCCGTGGGAGACGGGGTCACGCTGTGGCAGCCCGGCGACCGGGTGATGGGCTTGGTCGGGGGCGGCGGCTACGCCGAGTTCGTTGTGGTGCCGGAGCGCGAGGCCATCGCCGTTCCGGCGGGACTGTCGTTCGAGGAAGCCGCGGCGATCCCCGAGGTGTTCATCACCGCCCACGACGCCCTGTTCACGCAGCTCCGCCTCGGTCTCGGCGAGCGGTTGCTCATCCACGCGGTAGGGAGTGGGGTCGGCAGCGCGGCGCTTCAGCTTGCCAAGGTTGCCGGAGCGACGGTCCTCGGCACTTCGCGCTCTGCCTGGAAACTGGAGCGCGCGCGCGAGCTCGGTCTCGACGTGGCGATCGATAGCTCGCGGGAGGACGTGGCGGAGGCCGTGCACCGGGCTACGGGCGGGCAGGGCGTGCACGCCATTCTCGACCTGGTGGCAGGCCCCTGTCTCGCTGCTAGCCTGGAGAGCCTGGCCGTGAAAGGACGGATGATCGTGGTGGGGCTTACCGCGGGCCGCAGGGCGGAGGTCGATTTCGGCTCGGTTCTGGGCAAACGGTTGCAAATCGTTGGAACCTCACTGCGCACCCGCCCGCTGGAGGAGCGGATCGCCGCGGCACGCGCCTTCGATCGTGATGTGGGTGAGCTACTGGCGAGCGGCAGGGTGCGCCCGATCATCGACCGCGTGTTCCCGTTCGAGCAGGCTGTCGATGCGCACCGTCACATGGAGGCCAACGCGAACTTCGGCAAGATCGTCATAATGCTGCCGCGACCCTGAACAACGGCCAGCGTTACAGGATGCCGGTCTGAGGACTGGTCACACATCAAGCGATCGTCATAGCAAGATCCCGGGACGCCGCGGGGGGCGTCCCGGGATCCTACCGTAGCCGGTCTGCGCAGCCACTCGGGGCGGGCACTACCACGAGGTTAGGTGCGGGGCGAAGACCATGAAGTTCTTCAGCATTTTCGTTCTGATCTTGAAGCGCGCGCCCGGCACGTAATGGGTATCGAGTAAACGCTCGACCCGCTTGACGTGGCGGTCGTACTCCTCGTCGGCACCGCTCAGCCAGGCAAACCAGGCGGCGTCGGCCATGGCCCAGACCTGGGCTTCCACATCGCCTGCCGAGGCGGCCTCCTCCGCCAGCTCGAGCAGCGTGGCTCTGGCGCTCTCGAACTCGCACTCGAAGTAGTAGGCGTTGGCGATGCGTCGCAACTCCTCGATCGGCAGCCTACCGTCGGCGCGAGCCACTTTCACCGCGTTGCTGTACACCCGGCGCGCCGCGTCGAACCTACCGTTCGCTGTGAGGACGTCGCCGAGTTCGATGCGGAAGCGATTCACAGCGAGGAGGGCGGCGGGCAGATCCGCCGGCTGGACGGGCACGACTGTGAGCGGCGTGGCGGCCGCGAGGGAAGCGGCAGCAGCCGAGAGCGCCATAAACCGGGCAAACGTCCGCATAGCTCTATACCTCCACCCACTCCAGACGGCGTATCCTCCGACCAGTCACCCTACGAAGCTGAGGGTCGGTCGGTTTCGTGCCGCTCCCCGTGCCCTCCATCCTGTTGGATGCACTGACGGTGCCTTGGGTTGCACCGGGTCTGCCGCCTGTCTGCCACGGTACGCAGAAGTGAGTCGAGGCGTATGTCATCGACAAGCTCAGGGGTCGCTGTGCCGTTTTTCGAGCAGATCGGCTTCCGAGGTTCCGGCCTGCTGCGCCGCTCGCTCGCGCCGGGCGACACGTTCGGGGGCAAGCAGCCGTCGCCGCGATCAGGCAGGCAGGCAGCAAGCGCGGCGGCGAGGAGCAACTCGATCGTGGTTTCCTCTCCGGAGAAGTCAGCGTCAGCGGGTGACCACGTTGACCAGACGGTTCGTCTGCCGATGCGAGGTCAGGACGACGCGATCGAAGCGATCGGTGAGCTGCAGGGCGGCACGCGCCGCTTCCAGTGCGAGTGTTTCGTGCTCGGGGTCATCCACCATGTTGATGACAGGTACGACGGTCGCGACCCCGGTGCCCTTGAGGGCGCCCTGTTCGTGGGCGAGCAGGCGCGCCACGTGGTTGGGCGTGATCGGCTCGCCATATTCCGCCCCGGTGATGGCCTCCACGCGTGACAGTCGGTGAGCGACTTCCTCCGTCAGCGGCTGGCCGATCGCTCTGGCCGAGACGATCGGGATCACCGTGGTGGCTCCCTCGGGGATCACCGGCTCGCTCGCCTCGGGGGCCTTGATGCGGCGCATGCGCGCGCCGTCGCCCTTGACCAGCAGGACATCGAAGCGCGCTGCGCGCTGGATCTCGGCGATGAGTTCGGAGGCCAGACCACCGTAGCGGCCCTTCCGCACTTCGGGGTGTGCGAACGCGACCAGGCGTTGCGTCGCTGCGACCTCGACCACCGCCGGCACGATCTCTCCGGCATCGGCGATCACCTCGTGAGCGGCCAGCGTGCTGGGGAAGTGCGCCATCGGGACGGTGGAGGTGAGGCCTACGCGGCCCGGATGAAAGACCGCGAGATGGCACAGCGTGGTCTTCTTGCCACCCGCACCCACCGCACACACAAGGCCCGAGCGGGCGGCCAGGAGATCGATGAGCTCATTCACCGGGCGCCGTCTCCAGGATGCCGGCCTGCACGGAGAGGATGCGCGGCAAGAAGCCAGCGATGATCTCCCAGCTGTCACCGCCGTCGCGGCTGGCGAAGAGATGGCCGCTGGAAGTCCCGAAGTAGACGCCACAGGGATCGAGCCCGTCGGTATCCATGGCCTCCCGCAGGATCGTGACATAGGCGTTCTCGCGCGGCAGGCCGTGGGTGAGCGGCTCCCAGCTCGTGCCGGCGTCGCGGCTGCGGTACACGGTCAGCGCACCGCCCACCGTCGTCCGTATATGGCTGCTCTCCTCCGGAATGACGTACACCGTGTCGGGGTCGCGGGGGTCGGTGGCGATGGCGTAGCCGAAGTCGCTCGGCAGCCCGTCCGTGATCTCGACCCAGTGAGCGCCACGGTCGTCGCTGCGATAGGTGCCGGTATGACACTGCCTATAGAGCCGGTCCGGCTGGGCAGGGTGGAGCACAATCCGGTGGACGCAGTGGCCGGTCTCCGGCTGCGTTACGGGTAAGTAGTCGGCCCTGACGCCGCGATTGGCCGGGCTCCAGCTCGCTCCGCCGTCGTCCGAACGGTAGACGCCGCCGGCTGAAACTGCCGCGTAGATACGGCGCGCGTCACGTGGATCAACGTAGATGGAGTGGAGAGCGAGGCCACCCTTCGCCGCCTGCCAGGTGCCCCGCGTGGGATGATCATTGAGCCCGCCTACCGCTGACCAACTGGCGCCGCGGTCGCGGCTCACGAACAGGCCGGCAGGCTCGCCGCCCGCGTACAGCGTATCCGCTTCACCAGTGTGGCCGGGCGCCAGATACCATATGCTCGTGAGGCCCTGCGCTGGCTCGGTCGAGCCGTGGTGCGGAACCTCGGGGAGCAACTCCCAGGTGCGACCCACATCGGCGCTGCGATGAATGTGCACGCCCCAGACCGCATGACGAACCGCGGCGTAGACGGTGTTCCCATCCCGCGGGTCGAGCAGCGTGTGATAGACCTCGTAGCCGGCCAGGTGCGGCCCGTCCAAGCGCCAGTCGCGACGGCGCGCATCCGCTCTGGCGAGGAAGAGGCCCTTTCGGGTCCCGACCAGCAGAACGACACGCGCGCTATCAGAGCTGCGAACCACAGGCTTCCCACCCGTCTCAACCCGGAGGACTGCGCTAGCTTGTCAGCGGATGCGAGTTGCCCTCAATCTCTCGTATGCGGGCACCGTGTACAAGATGGCGCTGGCTGAAGTGGGATCGTCCGATAGCGGTGGGGTGACTAGCCGGTGCAGGCGACGATACCCTCGTTGGGGATGGTGATGCCTGATGGCGGTGTGGCTAGGCCGATGTAGATGCCACACTCGATCGTGGTCATCTGATGGGTCGCCTTAGCTGCCCAGCCGTTGCCTACGACATCCACGATCTCGACTGTGACCATCGGGGTCTCGTTGTAGTCCAGCTGGTTCACGCCGTTGGTGTAAGCGTAGTAATCGTCGAAGTAGGCTTCCTCGGCAGTCACCAGCGTGCGCAGGGCCGTCTGCATCTGCGAGCGATAGGCCTGCTCGCGGGCCCCCATGAAGCGCGGCAGCGCCATCAGCGCGAGGATGCCGATGATGGCGCAGACGATCAGGACCTCGATGAGGGTGAAGCCCCGCAGCCCCGTGCTCAGACCCTCGTCGCGGGGCGAACGGCTGACATCGAGGCCACACTTCATCGTCCGCATGCTCCAGTCTCGGCCGAGGCCATCCCGAACCTAGGCGGGGCCGTACCGCGCATCTTCCGAGCAAGCTCTGTACCCCGCGGACCACACAGTGTAAGCTAGTATCGTGTGCAAGGTTACACGCGCGGCTCGGCAAGAGCCGGCAGGGGCAGGGGCTCGTCGAACGGCAGATTGCAAATCGAGGGGCGGAGTGCAGCAGTCATTCTGACCTAAGGGTTGCCGGAGCCGCGGCTTATTGAATGTAGGGTGAGTTACCGAATCGCGCCTGTGCAAGCAATCTCACAGTGCGTCTTTTTAGCGCAGGATGCTGGAAGCGACGACAGGCCCTATTGGGAAGGAGGATCATCATGCTGAGATCAAGTCTAATGGGCGGCCTGGTGCTGGCCGTCATGCTGCCGCTGGGTGCTGCCAGGGTTGGCGGTGGAGGGGACGGCCCAGGCGCGCCGAGGCTGAGGCCGAGCCTCACGGTCTACATGGGCAATCTGGCGTTGGTGCGGCAGGAGGTAGAGCGACTGTTGGAGCCGGGAGCGCATACGGTTCGCGTCGACGGGCTGCCCACGAACCTCGATGCCTCCAGCCTGATCGTGCTCAACGAAGGGGTGACCCTGCAGGGTGTGCACGGCCAGCGCAACTACCAGGAAGCTGCGTCGGGGCCGGAGGCTTCGCTTGAGCTCGACTTAGATGTGCAGCGCCGCGTGCAGCGGTTAGAACTGGCCTACCTGACGACGGGGCTGAACTGGTCGGCGGACTACACGATGATCATAGCGCGCGACGACGCGTCGGCGCGCGTCGACGGCTTCGCCACGCTAGGCAACAACTCCGGCACCACCTACGAGGACGCCGAGCTGCAGCTGCTGGCGGGGTCCATCCAGCGCGGGCGCGGCCGCTTCGAGCCCCCAGCGGCGCGCATGGCGCAGGCGTTAGAGGAGGCAGCGGCAGCCCCGGAGCTGCAGGAAGCCGTGTTCGGGGACTACCACCTTTACACAGTCTCGACGCCCCTGACGCTGCGGGCCGGCGAATCGCGGCGCATCCGGCTGCTGGGGGCGGAGACGGTTGGGGCGCGGAAGGAGTACACATTCAGCCACAGCGCGAACTACTACCGTCAGAGTCCGGAGCCCTTGACCCAGCCGGTTACGGTCAGCTACCGCATCGAGCGGCCGGAGGACAGCGAGTTTGGCGGCGTACCGCTTCCTGGAGGCCAGGTGCGGATGCTGCAGCGCGATGCGGAGGGTCGGGTGCAGCTCTTAGGTATCGTAGCCGTCCCCAACACGCCGATAGCGGAGGACCTGCGACTGAGCACGGGCTACGCCTTCGATATCGTCGGGACGCGCACGCAGACGGACTACAAGCGTCCCAGCGGCAACGTCTACGAGGCGGCCTGGAAGGTGGAGCTGCGCAACAGGGGCAACTCGGCCGTGACCGTCCAGGTCGTTGAGCAACTGAGCGGCGATTGGAGCATTGTGGAGTCGAGTGAGCGCTGGGAGAAGCTGTCGGCCGGTGCGGTGCGTTTCCGCGTCGATGTTGCGGCTGGAGGCGTCAGTGTGCTCGAGTACCGGGTTTCGGTCAGGACCTGAGCGTAGCAGAGGCTAGCTGGCGCCGTACTCATAGTGACAGGGCGAACCAGGTTGAACGGGGTCGGCTCGACGTTGACACTGCTGAGCCGACCGCATATTCTGCTGTGCCTCAATTCATTTGGGGTGTGACGATCCGGGCCCGGTGAGAAAGGGAGAGCATGGTACAGGTTACGGTCAACGAGGGAGACGATCTCGAGCGGGTGCTGCGTCGCTTCAAGCGACAGGTACAGAAGGCTGGCATCTTCACCGACCTCAAGCGCAAGAAGCACTACGAGAAGCCGAGCGAGACGCGCAAGCGGCTCAGTCTACCGCCAGCCTCTTCCCGCATCCTAGCGCGCCTGTCTTCTCCGGGAGCCGAGGTACACGTCGGCGCGCCCCGGGATATCTTTTCTGATATGCGCGACGAGCACGTCGGACGGGCCGTCCACCAAAGCGGCGCGAGCTTGCCTGAGTGGCTCGACGCCCACTTGCAGGCATGCCGTCTGCTTCCTGAGGGTGCGGCGATCAGCATCGCTCTTTCGGGCGGGCTCGATTCCGTCGCCTTGCTCGACCTTCTCGAGACGCTACGAGAGCGATGGGGTTGGCGACTGTCGGCGGCGCACTTCGATCACCGCATGCGGGAGGAGAGCGGAGCGGACGCCGAGTGGGTTGCGGCCCTCTGCCGGGAGCGGGGCGTCCCGTGCCGCGTGGGGCGCGCGCTGCGGATCCCGCGCAGCGAGGCGGAGGCGCGGGATCTGCGCTACGAGTTCCTGCACCAGGCGCGTCTGGAGCTCGGTGCGGACTGGCTGGTCACGGCCCACCAGGCCGACGATCAGGCCGAGACTGTCCTGTTTCGCTTGCTCCGCGGCAGCGGGCTGGCTGGGCTGGCCGGCATCCCGGCGCGGCGGGCGCCCTGCATTGTGCGCCCGTTGCTACCGTTCTGGCGGGCTGAGATCGAGATGTACGCCGCGAGTCGCGGGTTGGCCTATCTCGTGGACCCGACGAACCTGGACGTCTCGATCGCGCGCAATCGTATTCGACATCAGCTGATTCCGGCGATCGAGGCGGGCGAGGCGCCGGACTTGCGCAGGCAACTGGTGCGGCTCGGCGCCCTGGCCCGGCGAGCCACCCGGGTGGTGGGAAGAATCACCCGGCGAGCCGTCGACGAGCTCATCCTGGAGACCTCGGAAAGCCGCATCACAGTTGCACGTACGGCGCTTCTCGCCTATGATACCCATGTACGGGCACACCTCTTGCGCGCCCTCGTCGCGCGCGTGGGCCCGCGACCTGGCCGGGTCGGAACGCGCATCGTACTGGAGTTTATAAACACAGGCACTAGCGGGCGCGCGATCGATCTCGCCGGCGGCATCGTGATGCGGCGCGAGTTCGACTGCCTGTACATCGAGCGGCGTCAGGGGGAAGAGGCGGCTGAGGATAGGGAGCTGGTGCTGCACGGCCCCGCAGGCGGCGCCGGTGAGGTGCAGATCGCGGGCGTGCGCTGGCGAGTCCGCTGGGGGCTCGGAACTCTGCCGGTGGGTGGGGTGGGGCACGAGCAACACGCCTGCTTCGATCCCTCAGAACTCCGGTTCCCGCTGATTGTGCGGGGCTGGCGGCCGGGTGATCGGATTCGGCTGCCCGCCGGCACACGCAAGCTCAAGAAAGTGTTCGTTGATCGTAGGATCGGGCGCTCGCAGCGCCGCCGCCACCCGTTGCTGGCCGATCGCTCCGGCGTGCTGTGGGCTGTAGGGTTGGTGCGCGGGGTGCAGGCGCTCGACAGGCACGAAGGCAGTCCGTTCTCAGTGTGTCTCAGACGCGAGGCATGAGCGAGGTCGCGACGCGGTATCCGGGTCTGAAGCGGGTTGTCTTCTCGGCGAAGGAGATCGCGGCCAAGGTCGAGGAATTGGCGCGTGAGATCGAAGCCTTCTACGCCGCGGAGGACGAGCTGCTGCTGCTCGGACTGCTGAAAGGCGCCTACGTGTTTCTCAGCGACTTGGCACGGGCGCTGAGGCGGCCGGCAGTTAGCGTCGACTTCTTGGTTGCCGCCCTCTATGGCGAGGGAACAGACTCCAGCCGGGAGGTACGGCTGCTGTACGACGTGGCCACATCGATTGAGGGGCGGCATGTGCTGCTGGTCGAGGATATCATCGACAGCGGCAAGACACTGAACCGGATCTGCGACCTGCTCAGCAGCAGGTCGCCACGCTCGCTCGAGATCTGCGCCTTGCTGCACAAGCGGATCGCCAGCGAGCTGCGCTACGAGCCACGCTGGGTGGGTTTCGACGCGCCGCCCGAGTGGCTGGTGGGCTATGGATTGGACCTCGGGGAGCGCTATCGGCATCTGCCCTTCGTCGCCGCCGTGGCTCCTGAGGCCGAGAGAGGTCTCTAGATATGCCGGAGATGGATCCCGACCGCGGCCAGCAGCAACAGCGCTGGGCTCGGCTGTCCCGCAGCCTGGCGTTCTGGGCGCTGATCATCATGGTGCCGCTGATCGTTATTCAGATGGTGGGCTCGGGCCGCCGGGACGTGCAGGAGCTCTCCTATTCGGATTTCCTGCGCGAGCTTGACCGGGGCAATATCCTCAAGGTGTCGGTCATCGAAGGGAAGGAGCTGGAGGGCGAGCTGCGGGCGCCTGTCGGCACGTCAGGACAGCCGGCGAGCGAGTTCTGGACGAAGCTGCCCGTCTGGCACAGCGAGGATCTGCTGAAGCGGCTCGAGGCCAGCGGCGTGGTCATCGAGGGAAAGGAGGCACGCCCCAACTGGTGGGGCCTGCTGGCGGGCGCGTTGCCGTGGATTTTCCTGTTCGGCCTCATGCTTTTCTGGCTCCGGCAAATGCAGGCGGGCGGTGCGCGGGCGTTCTCGTTCGGCAAGTCGAAGGCGAAGCTGCTGTCGGGCGATACGCCGAAGGTGACTTTTGCCGACGTGGCAGGCTGTGAGGAGGCGAAGGAGGAGCTCCAGGAGACGATCGGGTTCCTGAAGGACCCGTCAAGATTCACGCGTCTGGGCGGCCGCCTACCCAAGGGCGCCTTGCTGGTCGGGCCGCCGGGCACCGGGAAGACGCTGCTGGCAAAGGCGGTGGCGGGCGAGGCATCACGGCCCTTCTTCAGCATGTCGGGCTCAGACTTCGTGGAGATGTTCGTGGGCGTGGGTGCGTCGCGCGTGCGCGATCTGTTCGATCAGGGGAAGGCCCACGCGCCGTGCATCATCTTCATCGACGAGCTCGATGCCGTTGGACGTCACCGCGGCGCCGGCCTCGGCGGCGGCCACGATGAGCGGGAGCAGACGCTCAACCAGCTGCTCGTCGAGATGGACGGCTTCGAGTCGAATGAAGGCGTGATCTTGCTTGCTGCCACGAACCGCCCGGACGTGCTCGACCCCGCACTGTTACGGCCCGGCCGCTTCGACCGCCAGATCGTGGTGGACGCGCCGGACGTGAAGGGCCGCGAGGGCATCCTGAGGGTGCACACGCGCAAGATCCCACTGGCCGAGGATGTGGATCTCGGCAAGCTGGCGAAAGCGACGCCAGGGATGAGTGGCGCCGATCTGGCCAATATGGTGAACGAGGCGGCGCTCCTGGCCGCGCGCCTGGACAAGGACCGCGTCGACATGAAGGACTTGGAGGAGTCGAAGGATCGGGTCCTGCTGGGCGCCGAGCGCAAGAGCATGGTGATCAGCGATGAGGAGCGCCGACTGAGCGCCTATCACGAGGCGGGCCACGCCGTGGCATCCCACCACACGCCGGAGTGCGATCCGCTCCACAAGGTCACCATCGTGCCGCGCGGCCGGGCGTTGGGGCTGACCTTCGCCATGCCGGAAGATGACCGGCACAGCTACTCCGCGGCCTATCTGAAGGCGCAGCTGATCTACGCCTACGGCGGCCGCGTGGCGGAGGAGCTGGTCTTCGGCCTCGAGAAGATCACAACCGGCGCCGGCAACGACATCGAGCGTGCGACACTGCTCGCCCGCCGCATGGTGACCGAGTGGGGGATGTCGGAACGGGTCGGCCCCATGAACGTGGGTGACCGGGGTGAGGAGATCTTCCTGGGCCGCGAGCTGGTCGAGCGCCGCGAGGTCAGCGAGCAGATGGCGCAGCTGGTGGATGAGGAGGTCCGAGAGCTGCTCGACGGGGCGTACCGTGAGGCGCGTCGCGTCGTCTCCTCCAATCTGGATAAGCTGCACGCCCTGGCCAAGGCGCTGCTGGAGCGTGAGACGCTGGACGCGGACGAGATCAAAGCCGTGTTCGACGGGAAGCAGCTGCCGCCGCTCGAGCCGGCGGCGACCGCGCAGGAGGACGGCCGGCGGGCCGCCAAGGCGAAGGCCGACGCATCTGCGGTTCAGCGGGACGCGAGCGGTCGCGAAGTGGGAGACAAGCTCGAGCCGGCGGCGTCGTTCGAGCGTTCGAGGGGAAAGGCGACGGAGCCTGAGACACCGCGATGAACGAGGGGCAGGTGGCGAATACTGAGTTCGCCATCTCTCACGAGCGGGAGGTCGCGAAGAGCTGGCGCACCGCGCGCCGGGAGATCGACCTTGCGAAGCCGGTGTTGATGGGTGTCCTGAACATCACACCGGATTCTTTTGCCGATGGGGGCCGCTTCTTCGGCCAGGAAGCGGCGGTGCGACGTCTGGAGGAGCTGCAGGAGGAGGGAGCGGACATCATCGACATCGGGGGCGAGTCGACTCGGCCGGGCTCGCTACCGGTGACGGAGGACGAAGAGCTGAAACGCCTGGCGCCGGTGCTTGAGGCAGCGGGCCGCCTGGTGGATGTTCCGATCTCGGTCGACACCACCAAGGCAGGAGTCGCGGAGGCGGCGCTCGCGGCCGGCGCGGAGATCATCAACGATATCTCGGGCCTGCGCTTCAATCCTGATATCGGCGAGCTGGCCGCTCAGTCCGGCGCCGGCTTGGTGTTGATGCACATCCGCGGGCGCCCCAGGACGATGCAGGAGCATGTCCATTACGACGATCTTCTGGGGGAGGTCGTCGCGGAGCTGCGGCAGTCGGTGACGCGAGCCTTGGCGGTGGGCTGCCAGAGGAGCCAGCTGGTCGTCGACCCGGGGATCGGCTTCGGGAAGACCGCCGAACAGAACCTCGTCCTGATCAGCGAGCTCGGCCGGCTCACGGAACTGGGCTGTCCGATCCTCATCGGGCCGTCCCGGAAGTCGTTCATCGGGAAGACGCTCGGGCTGGCTGTGGAGGATCGGCTGGAGGCGACGATCGCGGCCTGTGTGGTGGGGCTCGTGCGCGGCGCGCGTATCTTCCGGGTCCACGACGTGCGGCCGGCGCGGCGGGCGCTGGACATGGCGGAGGCGATACTCAGTCAGGTGAACGGTGGAGAGTCTACTTGAGCGGATCAGCTTCCTGAGGCCCGGCTTCTGGGACCTCCTACAGATTGTGGTGGTGGCGTATCTGCTCTACCGCCTCCTCCTCCTGTGGGCGGGTACGCGGGCGATCCAGATGCTGCTCGGCCTCATCCTGGTGTTCGCCGTCTACGCCCTGGCAGAGCTGCTGCAGCTCGAGCTGATCCGCTACCTACTGGAGTTCGTCTTCACGTACGGTGCGTTGGCCGCCATCATCGTCTTCCAGCCGGAACTGCGCAGCGCCCTGGCCAAGCTGGGCCAGCACCGCTTCTGGCGTTATTTCTCGCACCCGGAGCAAAGCTCGGAGACCCTCCAGGAGTTGGCCCACGCGGCGGAGGTGTTGGCACGCAAGCGCATTGGCGCCATCATCGCGGTGGAGCGGGAGGTCGGGTTGGAGGAGTATGCGCGCAGAGGCTCACCGGTAGAAGCGCCGGTCTCGGCCGAGCTGCTGGAAGCCTTGTTCACGCGCTATGGGCCGCTCCATGACGGCGCGGTCATCGTTCGGGGCGGGATCATCCTCGCCGCGCGCTGCATCTTGCCACTCACACAGTTTCCGGTCACCGACCGCAGCCTCGGTACACGGCATCGGGCCGCTATAGGTCTCTCGGAGGAAACGGACGCCGTAGTGATCGTCGTCTCCGAGGAGACCGGCGCGATCTCGTTGGCGCGCCGCGGCCGGCTCGAGCGCAACGTGACGGGCGAGCGGCTTCGTGAGGGCCTGGGTGTGAAGCCGGCGGCCCGGGCCCCGCTGACGGCAGGCGCGACGGCGGCATCCCCCCAGGCGGCTCAGTCCCCCGCCAGCAAGCTGAGTCTCGTTGACAGAAGCTCCCCGGCACCATAGTCTTTTCCCTAGATCCAAGCACGCGAAAGAAGGCTCCAAGCCTCAGCAGACAGCGAGGTTCGCTTTGCAGACGGACGGCACTTACGCTCTCCTTGAGCTGTTCAGGGACGGCGGCGTGATGATGTACTTCCTTGTGCTGTGTTCCCTGCTGGCTCTCGGGGTCATCATTGCCAAGGCGTACATTCTCTTCGTCGCCCATCGCGACAGCCAGCGCCTGCTGGGCCGGCTGGCCGGTGTGCCGGCAGGGGTGCGCGGCGTCAAAGCGGCCCTGGAGATCGCGGAGGAGACGCAAGGCCCGGTTGCCGCCATCCTGGGGTCGGGTCTGCGGCGGTTGCGGGGAGGCACGCAGGCGGGCAAGGACATCGAGAAGGCGATCGCCACGACCGGCAGCATCGAGCTCGGCTTCTTGGAGCGCGGATTGACGATGCTGGCCACGGTGGCCAACGTGGCCCCGATGATGGGCTTCCTGGGCACAGTGGCCGGGATGATCTCCGCCTTTGGAGCGGTGGCGGAGGCGGGGCAGATTGAGGCGCCGCTCGTCGCCGGCGGGATCAAGGTGGCCCTCATCACGACGGCCACTGGCTTGACGATCGCGATCCCGGTGAACATCGCCTACAACTTCTTCGTGAGCCGCATCGATGCGCTGATCATCGACATGGAGCGCGGGGCGCAGGCGGTATTGGAAATGACGCCTCCTGCCGGACCTGCACACGGTTAGAGGTAGGTTGCCATGCCCATGCTTGAGCGGAAGAGCAAGGTAAGCGACGAGATCCCCACGGCGTCGATGGCGGATATCGCGTTCCTGCTCCTCATCTTCTTCCTGACAACGACAGTCTTCGAGGAGGAGAAAGGGCTGCCGATCGTCCTGCCGGAGGCGGCAGCCGAAACGGTGGAGGTCTCGCAGAGTAACATCATCCACTTCCTCGTGCGCGAGGACGGGGCGGTCGCGATTCGGCGTGGCGAGAGCCAGGCAGAGCAGGTAGTCGCCTACAGCGAGATCGAGGGGATCATGCGGCAGGAGATCGCCAATAACCCCAACATCATCGCTGCGGTGAAGACGGCGCCGGACGCGCCTTACCGACATATGATCAACGTGCTTGACGAGTTGCAGTCAGCCGCGGCTCAGCGTATTTCCCTGCAGCTCTGGGAGAGGTAGCGGAGATGGCCAAGCCAAGCGCCGGTTTTCAGAAGAAGTCCAAGGCGCAGAGCGAGATTCCCACCGCCTCGATGGCGGACATCGCGTTCCTGCTCCTCATCTTCTTCATGGTATCGACCACCTTCAGGAGAGAACAGAATCGCCACCTCAGTTTCCCGCGGGCGGAAGCGACGCAGAAGGTCGATGAGAAGCGCAGGAACATTTTGCATCTCTGGATCGAGCCGGATGGTGCGGTGTATATAAATGATAGCAGGATACCGATGGACATGGTCGCGGAGGTCGTGCTACCGCTATATCGGGAAAGCGATCGCCATCTGATGATCGCGATTCGCGGCGATAGAGACGTACCGTACAAGTTCATCAACGCTGTCACTGAACAGCTGCGTGAGGCGAACGCAGTGCGCGTCTTCTTCCACACGGACCTCGAAAGCCGCTTGGCGCGGGAGAGGAGGTGAAGTTGCCATGGCAGAGGACATTCGTTCGGTAACTCCGGGGTCTGGCGTCTTTCGCCTGACTGCCAACGACAAGTTCAAGAAGTCCTTCGGCCCGTGGCTGTGGGGAAGCGTCATCGTGGCTACGGTCGTCCACTTCGGGCTGTTCAAGTTCTTTCCCGAGCTGTCCGCCTCGGATGTGAGCTTCGGGGTTCGCGAGTTCGAGGCGATCGAACTGCCGCCGGAAGTGGATATCCCGCCACCACCCGAACAGATCGCCCGCCCGGCGGTGCCCGTGGTGGCTGCGCATGCGCTCGAGGAAGAGATCACGATCGCGCCGACCACATTCGAGGAGAACCCGGTCGAGAACCTGCCGCCGCCGCCCAGCGACGCGGCCCGGCTCGGGGACCAGCCGGTCTTCACGCCCTACACGGTGAAGCCGGAGTACCGGAGCATCGAGGAGGCCCGGCGGATCGTTGAACGCTACTACCCGAAGCTGTTGAAAGATGCAGGGATCGGTGGCGAGGTGATGGTCTGGGTGTTCATCGATACTGAGGGCGTCGTGCAGAACGCCAAGGTGCAAAGGGGTTCCGGTAACTCGGCGCTCGATGAAGCGGCCATGACGGCATCGCGTGAGATCAGGTTCACGCCAGCCCTGAACCGGGACAAGCGGGTGCCGGTGTGGGTCGCGATCCCGATCACGTTCTCCGTGAAGCACTAGCTCAAGGAACGAGCCAGACAGGCCGAGCCCGGTATCGCTGCTGCGGTACCGGGCTCGAGTTTTTTGCCTTGCTTGTACTGCTTTAGCGGCATAAGTTTGCTTGCTTATGTATCTTGAGCGGCTTGAGCGCGCACTGCCGGAGGTTCGCCAGCGGATCCAGCGCGCTTGCGACCGCGCCGGTCGCTCCGATGCCGACGCTATCACGCTCGTCGCCGTGACGAAGGGCCACCCGCTGGAAGCTCTCCAAGCGGCTCGCGAGGTCGGCCTGCGTGTGATCGGCGAGAATCGGGTGCAGGAGGCGCAGGCGAAGTGGGAGGCTGTCGGCCACATCGGCCTCGAGTGGCAGCTTGTGGGCCACTTGCAGCGTAACAAGGTGCGGCAGGCGCTGAAGATGTTCACGCTGATTCACTCGGTGGATTCGCTGCGCCTGGCCCGAGAGATAGACAAGGAGGCGGCAAAGTCAGGGCGTCCTACAGCAGTCCTGGTGCAGGTCAACGCCTCAGGTGAGGGCAGCAAGCACGGCCTCCCCGCCCAGAATGCACTTGAGGCTGTGCGCGCCATCAGCGAACTGCAGCACGTTCGGGTCATCGGACTCATGACGATGGCCCCGTTCACCGAGGCTGAAGCCGTGCTGCGCGGGACGTTCCGGCACACGCGTCTGCTGTTCGAGAGCTGCCGGGACAGTGTCGAGTCGTTCGAGGCTCGGCACCTCTCGATGGGAATGACCAACGACTACGAGATCGCGGTCGAGGAAGGCAGCACAATGGTGCGACTCGGCACAGTGCTGTTTGGGGAGCGGCGATAATGATTGACTTGACACCACTCGATGTGCGCAAGAAGAAGGGTGACTTCCGGCGCACCGTTCGAGGCTACGACACGGAGTTGGTCGACGATTTCCTCGACATGGTGGCTGAGCGTCTTGAGGAACTCGTCAAGCAGAACGTGGCGTTGACCGAACGCTCGGAACACCTGCAAGAACAGGTGGCATCGTATCGGGAGCGTGAGAGAGCGCTCAACGAGGCGCTGGTCACCGCACAGCAGCTGCGCGCTGAGGCGCAGGCGCAGGCGGACCGTGAGGCCGAGCTGTTGCGCCGGGAAGCCCAGAGCCAGGCGGAACGCATCATCGAGGAGGGGCAACGGGCCTACCGGGAGATCGGGCGGGAGATCGAGGCACTGCAGCTTCGCAGGCGCCAGTTCGTGCGAGCGTTCCGAACCCTGCTGGATCGCTACATCTCTGAGCTCGAGGTGGAGGAGGCGCGGTTAAGCGAGTCGATCGAAGTTCCGAGTACGGGAACCGCGCCCGAGCGGAGCGGCCGAATGGGGGAGCAGGCGCCGCAGCCGGCGGACCCAGCCGAACAGGCGAAGGCCGAGCAAGGCGAGTGGCTGTCGTCGCTGGTTGGGGAGGGCGAACAGGAAGATGACGCCGATGATGCGGTGGAGCGCTGAGGAGCTGGTTCGCCGGATCCGCAGCGCTGCTGATGCGATCAGGACTCGCACACAGTACCGGTCGCGCGTCGGGATCGTCTTGGGTACGGGTCTGGGTGCGCTGGCCGACGAGATCACGCCCGATACGATCATCCCATACGAGGACATCCCCGACTTTCCGGTCCCCACAGTGGAAACGCACAGCGGGCGGATGCTCCTGGGCGACTTGGCAGGCCAGCCCGTAGTGGGGATGCAGGGTCGGTTTCACTTGTACGAAGGTTACTCGCTGCAGCAGGTGACGTTTCCGATTCGCGTGATGCGTGAGTTGGGGGCCGAGATACTCGTCGTATCCAATGCCTGCGGCGGCATGAATCCGATGTGGGACGTGGGCGATCTGATGCTGATCGCCGACCACATCAACCTGCTCGGAGACAATCCGCTGATCGGGTCAAACTTGGAGGAACTGGGCCCGCGTTTTCCCGACATGTCGGAGCCCTACGATCTGGGCCTTCAGCGACTAGCGCTGGATGTAGCCAGGGAAGAGCGGATTACCCTGCGCCGGGGAGTGTACGTGGCGGTCCCGGGACCGAACTTGGAGACCCGCGCCGAATACCGATTTCTGCGGATGATCGGCGCCGATGTGGTGGGGATGTCCACGGTTCCGGAGGTCATCGTGGCCGTCCACGCCGGCATGAAGGTGCTGGGTATTTCGATCATCACCGATAGCTGTCTGCCGGACGCCCTGAAGCCGGCCAGCGTCGAGGAGATCATCCGCGTGGCGAACGAGGCGGAGCCGAAACTGACGCGCTTGATAAGAGACGTGGTGGCGCGCCTGGGCTGATACACCGACATGGGCAAGAAGCATTACCGTGAGATTCCCGAGGACCCGACCGGGCTCGAAGAGGAGGTCCTCGCGACCTGGGAGCGGGAGGACACCTTCCAGCGCTCGCTGCAGCTTACGCGAGATGCCGAACCATTCGTCTTCTACGAGGGACCTCCGACGGCGAACGGCCGGCCCGGCATCCACCACGTAATCTCGCGCACTCTCAAAGACACCTTCTGCCGCTACCAGAGCATGCGAGGCCGGTCGGTTACGCGCATCGCTGGCTGGGACACGCACGGTTTACCGGTTGAGGTCGAAGCGGAGAAGGCACTCGGCATCTCCGGTAAGCCGGGGATCGAGAAGATCGGCGTCGAGCGGTTCGCCGCGGTGTGCCGGGAGCACATCTTCACGTACAAGGAAGACTGGGAGAAGTTCTCGCTGCGAATCGGGTTCTGGCTCGATTACTCGCGCGCCTATATCACCTGCTCGCCGGAGTTCGTCGAGAGCGTCTGGTGGGCACTCTCCCGATTCCACGAGAAAGGTCTGCTCTACCGCGGGCACAAAGTCGTCCCGTACTGCCCGCGGTGTGGAACCGGTCTGTCGAGCCACGAAGTTGCCATGGGCTACGAGGACGTGACCGAGCCGGCGGTGACGGTCAAGTTCGCGATCGAGGGTCGCCCGGGCGAGTACCTGCTGGCCTGGACTACCACGCCGTGGACCTTGCCAGGTAACATCGCTCTGGCCGTGAGCCCGATGATCGCCTACGTGAAAGCGCGCGTTGGTGACGAGATCTACTACCTGGCGGAACGGCTGGCCGACGAGGTGCTGGGTGAAGGCTACGAGGTCCTGGAGATCTTGCCCGGCGGAGCGCTCGAAGGACTGCGCTACGAGCCGCTGTTCCCGTTCCTCGCGGATGTCGTCGGCAAGCAGAACGGCTGGTTGGTCGCGACCGCCGATTTCGTCACCGCCGACGAGGGGACCGGGATCGTGCACACCGCGGTCATGTACGGCCAGGACGACTACGACCTCGGTGTCGAGCTGGGTCTGCCGATGCACCACCTGGTGGATGAGGAAGGCCGCTTCAACCCGGAGGTCACGCGGTGGGCGGGCGTCTTCGTGAAGGAGGCCGATCCCAAGATCATCGAAGCGCTTGAGGAAGCGGGCCAGCTATGGAAGGCTGCGGATTACACGCACACCTATCCCTTCTGTTGGCGCTGCAATACGCCGCTACTCTACTACGCCCGCGACTCTTGGTACCTGCGGACGACGGCGGTCAAGGACCAGCTACTGGCTAACAACGCTGCGGTCGGCTGGCATCCGCCGGAAATCGGCCGGGGCCGCATGGCGGAGTGGCTCGAGAACAACGTTGACTGGGCACTTTCACGCGAACGCTACTGGGGTACGCCGCTGCCCGTGTGGATCTGCGATCGAGACGCTTCGCATATCGAGGTTATCGGTAGCTACAGCACGCTTGCCGAGCGTGCGGGAATCGAGGTTGGGCCTGGCTTCGACCCGCACAAGCCGTTCATCGACACGGTTGAGTGGGAATGCTCCGAGTGTGGTGGGATGATGCGGCGCACGCCCGAGGTCATCGATACGTGGTTCGATTCCGGGTCCATGCCGTTCGCTCAGTGGCACTACCCAATGGAGAACCGGGAGAGTCTTGAGGAACAGTTCCCGGCTGACTTCATCGCCGAAGGAGTTGAGCAGACTCGCGGCTGGTTCTACTCGCTGCTGGCCATCAGCACGGTGCTGTTCGACCGGTCACCCTACAGAAACGTCGTGGTCAACGATCTGGTCCTCGACGCCGAAGGGGTCAAGATGTCGAAGTCCCGCGGCAATGTTGTGGATCCGTGGGACGCCATCGGCGAGTTCGGTGCCGACGCTGTCCGCTACTACTTCCTCTCGGTCAGCAACCCGTGGTTGCCGAAGCGTCACGATCCCAAAGCGATTGGCGAGGTTCGGCGCAAGTTCTTCGGCACGCTCTTGGCGACATATCGCTTCTTCGAGCTCTACGCGAACATCGAGGGTTGGACCCCCGAGCGCAGTCCGGCGGCCAGCGAGCGACCCCTGTTGGACCGCTGGTTGCTGTCGCGGCTCGACGGACTGGTGTCGGACTGCCGGGCCGACCTGGACGGGTTCAACGTCACTCACGCGATCCGCCGGATCGGCGAGTACGTGGTGGATGACCTATCGAACTGGTATGTACGGCGCTCACGCGCGCGCTTCTGGGGCACGCGGGCAGCGACGCGTGAGACCATGGAGGCGGCCTTCGGCACGCTCTGGGAGGCGCTCGTGACGGTCTGCCGGCTGCTGGCGCCCATGGTGCCGTTCGTGAGCGACTGGATGCACCGCGAGTTGACGGGCGGAACCTCTGTGCATCTGCAGCGGTATCCGCAGCCGGACGCCCGACGGGACGAGGCGCTGGAGGTGGCGATGGCGCTGGGCAAGCAGCTGGCGGGGATGGGCCGCGCGGCCCGGGAGGCAGCAGGCATCCGGGTGCGCCAGCCGCTGCGCCGGTTGCTGGCATTAGTCCCTGAGGGGCAGGCGGCGCGGCTGGGTGAGGACGTGCTGGGGATCGTGCGGGACGAGCTGAATGTCAAGGAGGTGGGGTTCGTCGCCAGTCGGACCGAGCTGGCGGGTCTGGTGCTACACTCCGAGGCCGGTGTCGTGGTCGGTTTGGATACCGAGGTTGACAAGGAGCTTAGACTCGAGGGCACCGCCCGCGAGCTGGTGAACCGCATTCAGCGGCTCCGGCGTGAATCCGGACTCGAACTGGACGATCGGATCCGTTTGGGTATTTTTGGGGCTCCGGAGGTGACCTCTGCAGCGGAAGCGCAGCGAGAATACATCGCGAGCGAGGTGCTGGCTGTCGAGGTCGAGATCAGCTCGGAACTTCCGGAAGGCGGAAGATACCAGCACATGAGAGAGATCCGGCTGGACGGACGCGAGGCTGTGATCGGCGTTCAGGTGATGTAAGCCGTTCAAGATAGATGGTTCACCGGATCCGTGAACAAAGGGACCAACCATGCCATTGACGAAGAAAGAGCTGTCACACTTCGAGCAGCGCCTTCTAGAAGAGCGGGAGAAGATCATCAAACAGCTTGCCCAGTTCGACGAGTCGTTCTCGGACACCCTGCAGGGCTCCGACGGAGATCTCTCGGCCTACAGTTTTCACATGGCTGATCAGGGAACAGATGCGATGGAGCGGGAGAAGGCTTTCCTGTTTGCCAGCAAGGAAGGGCGGCTGCTCTATCATATTGACCAGGCACTGCGTCGGCTGTACAAGACGCCCGAGCATTACGGTTTATGTGAAGAGTGCGGTGCCGAGATCGGTTACGAACGTCTTGACGCACTGCCCCACGCGCGGCTGTGTATTCAGTGCAAGGAGCGCGAGGAAGACAGTGGCTCCTGACGGCTATTCTCGCGCCGAGGAAGTCGGGAAGCCGGGTGGGCTTGCGGGCGCGGTGTCGGTGCGGAGCAGATTCATCGCGTTCGTCGGCACAGCCAGTGCGATACTGGTGTTGGACCTCTTCACGAAGTTCTTGGTCCAGCACACGCTGCGCCCCGATGAGTCGATCCCTGTCTTCGGCGACTTCTTTCGCCTGACATTCATCCATAATCCTGGGGCGGCGTTCGGCCTGCACCTGGGTCCGTACTCCCGGTTCATCTTCCTGAGCCTCGCGTTCATCGCACTCGGCGTTCTGGTCGTCATGTACCGGCACACGGCGGCAGGTGATCGGCTCAGGCTGTTCGCGATCGGGGCTATTGCCGGAGGGGCATTGGGCAACGTGATCGATCGGCTTCGCTCCGCGCACGGAGTCGTCGACTTCCTCGATTTCGGGATCGGGGATCTTCGCTGGCCGGTTTTCAACATCGCGGATACAGCGGTCACGATCGGCGCCGCGCTGCTCCTGGCCTCGCTCTGGGTAGAGGACCAGCATCGCGACCGTGACAAGAGTCGACAGAGTAGAGGGGCCTGACGGACTCGTTACCTATCGCATCCGGGTCGATGAGCCGCCTGGACAACGACTCGACCGCTATCTTGCCGAGAAACTCTCCTTCTCTCGCTCACATGCTGCATCTCTGATCGAGGCGGGCCGTGTTCGTATCGCCGATCACGTGCCGAAGAAAAGCTACGTTCCGGAGGTCGGCGACACGATCGTGGCCGAGGTGCCGCCGCCGGAACCGACGGTCACCGTGGCGGAGGACATACCGCTAACGGTAGTCTTTGAGGACGAAGGGTTCCTTGTCGTTGACAAACCGGCCGGGATGGTCGTACACCCGGCGCCCGGTCATCCCCGCGGTACTCTCGTGAACGCCCTGCTGTATAGGACCGGCCAGCTATCGCCGATTGGGGGCGCTCGACGTCCTGGTATCGTCCATCGCCTGGACAAGGACACCTCGGGTTTGGTGATCGTGGCCAAGCAAGAGATGGCTCACCGTCGTCTGGCGGACGCGCTCGCACGCCGTGCGATCGATCGCCGCTACTTGGCGGCGTGCTGGGGACACGTGAGTGATGACCATCTGCGTGTCGAGGCCGAGCTAGGGCGGCACCAGCGCGACCGAAAGCGCATGGCGGTGAGGCCGGGGGCGAGGCCGGCGGTGACCGAGATCGAGCGGTTGGAACGCTGGAAGGCGGCGGACTTCCTTCGCGTGCGGCTGCTGACAGGCCGGACGCACCAAATCCGCGTCCACCTGCGGCATATCGGGCACCCCGTGGTAGGCGATCGGCAGTATGCCGCCGGCTGGGAGCGTGGCCTGGAGGGACGCTGGCCGCACGAGCTGGCTCGCCGGGTGAGGCGGCAGTTTCTACATGCCGCCGAGCTTCGCTTCGCGCATCCCTTGACGGGGGAGCCGCTGGAGTTCGCGGCGCCGCTTCCGGAGGACCTGGCGGCGGCGGTCGAGTGGGCGCGCCGAACGAGTTGACCGCGGCGTTAGTCCTTACTATACTTGTACTTCCGCGCGTGACGCACCGCGATCCCTCCCCCTTTTCCCATTACCTGCAGAGGGTTGCATTTGGTGGCCGATGTTCCTAGGCGCCAGCTCCTGTTTGAGGTCGGCGACCATCTCTTCGCCGTGGACGCTGTGGAGGTGCGTCGAGTGATGGAGCCGGGCCAGGTGACCCCGGTTCCAGGCGCAGTGCCCGGCGTGCTGGGGCTCATGAACCTGCGGGGGAGGCTGGTGGTGGCAGGGGAACTGGCCACGCTTCTGGGTTTGGCTTCGCACGAGAGCGCTGCATCGGCGCTGGTTCTCTTCGAGAACGGGGAGCGCCAGCTGGCGCTAGGAGTTGACCGTGTCGTAGGGATGGCTCCTCACACGACGGGCGAGTTCGATGTGCACGGTGATATCCTCGAGGCACTGGGCGCCCGCGACTTGGTGAAGGGGGTCGGGAAATTCGGCCCGAGGCCAGTCTTGCAGCTGAACCTCGACTCGGTCTTCACGCGTGTGCTCGGCCAGCCCGATGACCAAGATCGGTCGATTCGAGTCGTATCGGTAGGAGGATAGGAGCGACGATGAGCCGCACGGTGCTGATTGTTGATGACGCAATCTTCATGCGTACGATGATCGCTGACATACTCAAGGGTGCGGGCTTCGAGATCGTGGGCGAGGCCTCCTCCGGTGTTGAGGCAGTGGAGCGGTACAAAGAGCTCAAACCCGACCTGGTTACCATGGACATCGTGATGCCGGACATGGGCGGTATCGATGCGATTCGAGAGATCATGAAGGTGGATCCACACGCCCGCATCCTCATCGTCAGCGCCATGGGACAGCAGGGCCTCGTGGTGGAAGCGATCCAAGCTGGAGCGCGCGATTTCGTGGTGAAGCCATTTCAGCCGTCGCGGGTGCTCGAAGCCGTGCAGCGCGTACTGGGATGAAAGCGCGGGAGAGATACGCTGAGCTTTTCGCTGCCGAGGCACGCGAGCATCTCGGCGAGATCGGTCGCGCGCTGGTCGCCCTTGAGGGAAAACCCGCCGAGCGAGGCGCTCTGGACGCCGTCTTTCGCTCCGTTCATACGATCAAGGGGATGGCCGCAGCGATGGGCTATGAGACGGTAACGCGGCTGTCCCACAACATCGAGTCGGTGCTGGATGAGCTGAGGGCGGGGCGACGGCAGGTCGACCCGGACGTCACAGACCTCCTGCTGCACGCTGTGGACATGCTGGAGCAGACGGTGGAGGCAACCGTCGCGGGAACTGAGGTGCCGGATGCAGCCGTGACAATCGAAGGTCTGGTTCAGTGGCGATTGCTGGGCGAGCTGGCGCCGGCCGCGCCCGTCGCTAGACCTGCGCCGGAGCAGTCGGCACGCGTGCGGGCACGTCGGGCCGAGACGTTTGCGAGAAAGGCCGACGCCTCCCGTGTGCGCGTCGACATTCGCAGGCTCGATGCCCTGATGAACCTGATCGGGGAACTCACCATCGTACGGGGTCGGCTTCGCGCACTGGCTGGCGACCTGGGATCGGAGCCTTTGCTGGATGCCGTCGAGCAGGCGACCCGGCTCATCGCCGAGATGCAGGTCAACGTGGTGGAGAGCCGAATGGTACCGGTCTGGCAGATCTTCGATCGCTTCCCTCGCCTAGTCCGAGATAGCGCGCGCTCGCTCGACAAGGAGGTCGAGCTGGAGATCTCAGGCAGGGATCTCGAGCTGGACCGCTCACTGCTTGACGCGATCTCCGATCCGCTTGTCCACTTGCTGCGTAACGCGGTAGACCATGGTATCGAGGCGCCGGCCGAGCGTGAGAAGGCTGGCAAGCCACGGGCGGGGCGAATCGAGATCTCGGCGCGGCGCGAGCGGTCGCGCGTGGTGCTGGAGGTCAGCGATGACGGACGCGGCATCGATCGCGAGGAGCTGATGGCGAAGGCTCGCCGCGAGGGCCTGCTCGCTGCCGACGTGGAGCCCACTAACCAGGAGCTCTTCCGGATCATCGCGCGACCTGGATTTTCCACGTCAAGTCACGTCACAACGGTGTCGGGGCGCGGGGTTGGCCTGAACGTTGTGGAGGACACGGCCAGAGGCTTGGGGGGCTCGGTGGAGCTCCAGAGCGACGTGGGCGTCGGCACCACGATCCGCCTCGAGCTGCCGCTCACTCTCGCTATTATCCGTGCCCTCATCGTGAAGGTAACCGGGCAGGTCTACGCTGTGCCCGCCAGCTTCACCCGCGAAAGCCTCGAGCTCCCGGCGAGCGCCGTTGAGCGGGCTCACGGGCGCGAGTGGGTCAGCTGGCATGACGAGCGGCTGCCGTTCACCCGTCTGCAGGTGCTGCTGGGCGGTGCGAATGGGAATGGCGAGGGAGTGAGTGGCTTCGAGGGTGAGCTGCTCAGCATCGTGGCGCTTGAGTTCGGAGGAACGCGGCTGGCTGTGTCAGTGGACGAATTCGTCGGTGAGGAGGAAATCGTAATCAAGCCGTTCGACCTGCCAGTCGGGGCCGTGCCCGTGTTCTCAGGCGCGACGGTACGGCCGGATGGTCGGCCAGCCCTGGTGCTAGATGTCGGCAGTCTCTGCTAGTGCGGCCATGTAACCTGCCTTGCGGCTGAACAGATGAAGGACACAAGAGAGCTCAAGGATCTGCAGCTTGACGCGCTGAAGGAGGTCGCGAACGTCGGGGCGGGTCATGCGGCTACGGCACTCAGTCAGCTGACGAAACGCCGCATCATGATCGACGTGCCGGAGGTACGGGTTTGCCGGATCGAAGAAGCTGCCTCGGCGGTTGGGGACGGGGGTGGTGTGGTCGCCGCGATTCTCATGCACGTGCTGGGCGACCTCACGGGGCGCAGCCTTCTGATCTTCCAGAGGGACTGCGCGATGCAACTCACCGACATGCTGCTGAACCGGGAGCCCGGTACGACGAAGGTGTTTGCCGAGCTGGAACAGTCCTCCCTCAAGGAGACGGCTAACATCTTGACGGGCGCCTACCTCACCGGTCTGTCCGACATGCTTGGCCTGATGCTGATCCCTTCGGTGCCCAGCCTGGCGATAGATCTCTGTTCCGCGATCCTCTCGACGACCTATCTCAATTTCGGCCATGACCGAAGCTATGTCATCGTCCTGGACACGCGCTTTCGGTTTGACCCGGGCGATCCGGGGATGTCCGGGCACTTCGTTCTGCTGCCGGATCCTTCCAGTCTGAACGTCATACTGAAGGCCATGCGGCTGGGATAGGGCATGAAGAGCACCGTTCACTCCGAGGGCGATCTGCGTGTTCTGCGGGCGTTAGCCCGCAGGATCGATCCGGGGGACGCTGGCGCATACAACAACCTGGGAGTCGTCTACTACCAGAAGGGGCTGTACGAGGAGGCTATCGAGCAGTTTCGCCGTGCCTTGGCTATCGACGAGAAGATGGAGGTGGCACGCCGGAATCTCGAGATCGCCTACCACCAGACCGGCTATTACGATCGAAGGATAGCCCAACTGGAACGTCGTCTCGAGGTCAGCGATTCGGATGACGAGGCCCGCTTCAAGCTTGCGGACGCCTATCTGCAAACAGGGCGAGCGGACGAGGCGGTCGAGCAGTACGAACTGTTGATCAGGAGAAGGCCAAAAGACGTACGGGTAGTTCTGAAACTCGGCAGCGCCGAGAAGAGCCGCGGTGAGTTGAAGCGGGCGATCGAGTGGTTCGAGCGAGCCCGCGAGCTCGATCCCGATCGTCCGTTGATTCATTACTCACTCGGCGAGATTCTCTACAACCAGGGGATGAATGAGGAGGCGATCGTCCAACTGAAGAAGGCGCTCAAGTTGAGCCCATCGATGTCAGAGGCGCATCACCTCCTGAGTTTCGTCTACGGCGACATTGGCGAAGCGGAGAAGGCCGCGCAGCACGCCAAGCGTGCGACCGAGTTGAATCCCGCGTCTGCGAAGGCGCAGGCTAACCTGTCGCTCGACCGCTACAGCCCGGCCCGCTATTTCGAGCTGACCGGCAACGCGCCCACGCCGACGACCGACGGCCAGCAGGCGTTCGCACACTACAGCCTTGCCATCGCGTTCCGCGCGCGCGGCCTTTATGAGGAGGCGCGTCGGGAGTTCGCTCGCGGACGCGAGGCAGGCGAGGACGCGACATTGATCGAGCAGGCGGAGGCGGAACTGGCGCTGCTCGAGGGCGACTCTGAGGGTGCACTGGCACGATACGATGCGCTGCTGTCCACGCAGGAAGACAGCCCCAAGCTATGGAATGAGCGCGGGGTCACACTCCATCAGATCGGTCGCCTTGAGGAGGCGGAGGATAGCTACCGGCGTGCCCTGAGATGGGACGGCAAGTACGCGCTGGCGTGGAACAACGTCGGCGTTCTGAGAGCGCACTGCGGCGACATCACGGGAGCGGAGACGGCGTTCCAGCAGGCCTTGGAGGTCGAACCCGAGCTGGATGAGGCGCGCCTCAACCTCGGGCTGCTCTGGATCAAGACTGGTCGGCCCGAGAATAGCCTCCGTCTCTTCCGTCAGATGTTGAATTCCGAGCCGGGCCGCGCGGACGGGTGGAACGGGCTGGGCCTGGCGCTCATGGCGGTGGGCCAAATGGCTGAGGCGCGTAACGCATTCGCCCGCGCGGTCGAGTCGGATCCGAGATTCCCACCCGCGCGCTACAATCTCAGCTTCGCGTTGGCGCGACTTGGCGATCATGAGGGCGCGCTGCGTGAAACGAAGAGCGCTCTGGAGCTTGATCCGTATTACACAGCGCCGCGTTTCAAGCTGGCGATCGACCTCCAGTATGAAGGTGGAGATGTCTGGGCACCGGAGCTGGCGGCGCCGGAGCGGATCGAGGCAAAGGGATCGGGCATCCGCGATTTCAGGTTTGACCCGGCAGAGCTGGACACGGTGTTCGAGGAGCTGGATGCGGCGGTGGAGGCCCCAGAGGAGACGCGCCAGCCGGCAGAGGACGGACGGACCCGGGACGATGCCTTCGCGCTGGCGCGCGACTACCTGTGCAGCGGGCTCTATGATCGGGCATTGACTGAGGCCATGCATGCGATGCGCGGGGGCGGTGACACGGCCGAGGGAGCGCTGATCATCGGGAATGTCTACCTGCAACGCGGGTTCTACGGCGAGGCTCTGGAGCGCTTCCAAGAGGCCCGCGCGCTGAGGCCGGCAGATCCGGCCGTCCTCACCGGGGTTACCCGCAGTCTGCTGCGGCTAGACCGGACGCAAGAGGCGCGCGCTGCGGCCGCAGAGCTTCAGCCGCAGGCAACCGCGGACGTGGGTCAGCTCTTGACGGTGGCGGAAGCGTTTATCCGCTCGGACGAGGCTGAACAGGCGCTAGCGGTGCTCGACCAGGCTGCGCGAGTCTCACCGCGCGACCCGGTGGTGCATCGAGAGGTAGCCAGGGCGGCACTGGCGGCTGGAAACCGCCGGCGCGCCAAGCACGCCTACCGCTTGGCCATCGCCGAGGATCCCGATTTCGCTGCGGCCCGGGTGGAGCTGGGGCGGATCCTCATCGACGAAGGCGCGTATAGTGAGGCGGAAGAGGAGATCCGCCAGGCGTTCGAGCTCATGCCCACCTATGCGGAAGGCACACTGCTGCTCGCCGAGCTATTGAGCCGGCAGGGTCGCACCCGTGAGACCATCAACCTGCTGGCCGGCTATCTGGAGGCCGAGCCTTACAGTCTCGATGCGCTGGTGATGCTGGGTGAGGCGCTGGCCAAGGAGGGAAGACGTAGGGACGCGGAGCAGGCGCTTGTGCGGGTACTGCGGTTCGAACCCGAACGGCCGTTGGTGCTGTTTCGTCTCGGCGAGCTGTGCGCCGAGTCCGGTCGCTACCGGGAGGCGCTCGGATACTGGCAGCGGCTCGTCGAGGTAGCACCCGAGAGCGAGTACGCCGCGCGGGCCCGCGTCCAGGCGCGGGTGGCGCTGGGCATGGGACACGGCACTGAGGGCGCGGCGGCTAGGAGTGGTGCCTGATGCCGATAGAGGGCTCGCTGCGCGAGTTCGCTTTGCATGATATCCTCCAGCTCCTTCACCTCTCACGCAAGACTGGGGAGCTGAAGATCGTGCAGCAGCCGGCGGGTACACGAGGGGTCGTGGTCTTCAAGGCGGGTGCCGTGGTCGGTGCGGACCTGGACGAGGCATCGCCGCGTCTAGGCTATATGCTTCTCAACGCAGGCAAGATCAGGGAGGCCGACCTCGATCGCGCGAATCAGCTGCACGCCGAGAATCCTGGCCGTGCCTGGCGTGACGTCTTCGAGTCGCTGGACATCGTGGCACGGGAGGACCTGGAGAGATACGTGAAGTTCGAGGTGGAAGAGTTCGTATACGAGATCTTGGCATGGCGTGACGGACGGTTCCTTTTCGTCGAGCGCCTAGTACGTGAAGCGGAGTGCGCTACCTGGATACCGGTCGAGTCGGTCTTGATGGAGAGGGCACGGCGCGCCGACGAGCTGTCCGCGCTGTCCACGACCATTGAAGACCCGAGCACGGTGCCGCGATTGTCTGAGGGAGCAGCAAGTGAAGGTGGCGTACTCGATCTCTCGCCTGAAGAGTGGGAAGTCGTCGGGCGTGTTGACGGAGCGAGCGACGTCAGATCGATCGCGCATACGCTGGGGCGCAGCGAGTTCGAGGTCAGTAAGGTAATCTCCCGGCTCGCAGAGCAGGGTCTGATCGAGGTCGGTTCAGGAGTCGCGGCCCCAACTAGGCCAGCTCACGAAGTCGCTCTGGATCAGCTGGAGGAGCTGATCAGGCTTGGCGAGCTGGAGTCTGCACATGAGGGTCTCGATCCGCTTCTGAGACGTCATCCCGATGAGCCGCGAGTCCACTACTTGGCGGCCCGCATCCGCGAAGGCAAGGCGGATCTGGCAGGTGCGGCGGAAGCTTATGAGACGACCTTGAGCCTGGATCCATTGGCGGAGGATGCGCGACAGCGGCTGGGCCTCGTGCGCTTGAGGCTCGGTGATATCGATGGTGCCGCACGCGAGTGGACAGCGTACCTGCGCATGGCACCAGACGGGGCGGAACGGCGACGGGTCGAGCGGGCTATGACAGTGGTGCGAGAACTGCAGACCATTTTGGGCGAATTCAATGGCCGGGAGCACCCGTAGATCGCTGCAGGAGCTGAGCGCGGAAGTCGCCGCGAACCCGAACTCGACGGCGTTCGTGGAGCTGGCTGCTGCGTATCGTGAGCGGGGCGATCTCGATCGTGCGGTGCGGCTCTGCCTGCGTGGTCTCCAGCGTCACCCAACCCACGTCGAGGCTCACTACGAGCTCGGGCGCATCTACGAGCAACGTGGCGAGCGAGAGCTGGCTTTGGACGAGTGGGGGATCGCCCTTCAGCTGGCACCAGATCATCTACCTTCGCGCTTGTCGATCATCCGACTCTACCTGGACGAGGGGCGACCTGCAGACGCGGCGCGCGAGCTGCTGCTGGCCCGCGAGATCGCTCCTGGGGACGCCAGCGTGGCAGAGCTCTGGAGCAAGCTGGAGCCCATGCGCAGGGATGGAGACGGCAGCGAAGACGCCGCCGCTCCGGTGGGTCTCTTCGGAGAATTGAAGCGAGAGTACCCGGGAACGCTTGGCGCGCTGCTGGTGGACGCGACCGGTCAGCTGGTCGAGGGCCGGATGACGCCACGCGGTGTGGAATCGGACAGGATGTTGGGCGTGACGCTGAGTGGCGCGAGAGCGGACAGCTCGGTGATCTCCGAAGTGTGGTGATCGAGAGTGCGGTGGTTCGACTGACGATGTCTGCCGTTGGTGGGATCACGCTTATCGTGGCCACGGCCTGCGATCTTCCGGCGGGTCAGGCGGCCCGCGTGTTGGCACGGGCCCGCGAGTTGGCACGGGAACACCTGGAGAGCCTGGGCAAATGAGGACCGGTGCCTACGAGGAGTTGCTGAATCAGGTGATGAGGTTTCCGGGCGTTCGCGGCGCGCTGGTTGTGGCGATACGCGACGGCCTCGTGGTGGACGGACGCGTCCACGTCGGGGTTCACGGTGAGGCTGTGGCGGCCCTCGCGGCATCGCTCTATCGGCGTGCATGTCGTGCGACGGGCGCGAAAAGAGGACAGGGACGCACCCTGGAGCTTGATGCTGCGGAGGGCCGGATCCTGATCGCGGGCAAGGACGACCTCGCCCTGATGGCTGTGCTGGAGCGACGCGCCAACGCTGGCCAGGCGCGGCTCGCAGTTCGTCGCGCCGCGCAGAAGCTGGCAAAGACGGGACGGAAGTAGAGTGGAACGTCTGGACCTGGGGGAGATTCAGGACGCCTTCTCGACTCCGCTCGAGCAGTTCGTTCGGGACTCGGGTGTCAGGCTGGCCGTGCTAATCAACCGGAGCGGCCAGATCCTCGCCCAGCACGGATTCGATCGCTTCTACGATCTTATCGGTGTGGCCGCTCTTGCGGCGGGCATCAATGCATCAAGCCGTGCCCTGGCATCCCAGCTGGGTGAGGATCAGTTCGAGCACCTGCATCATGCGGGCCAGGTGCGCCAACTGTTCCTTGGCCACTTCGATTCGGCTGCCGGACAGCTCATGCTCGTGACAGTCTTCGACGACAGCTCGTCCATCGGTCTGGTTCGCGTGTTCTTCGAGGACTTCGTGAGACGAATACGGCAACTGCCGGAGATGGACGTAGCGCGTTCCTCGGTGAGCGCCAGGGAGTTCGAGGCTGAGCTGGAGAGTAGCCTCGATCGGTTGTTCCAAGACCTGATAGGCGGCTGATCATGTCGCTGGTGAACTACGCAACCCGGGAGATCACCTGCAAGATCGTCTACTACGGGCCGGGGCGCTCGGGCAAGACGACGAACCTGCAGTACATCCATAGTCGAGTACCCTGGGACCGTAAGGGCGAGATGGTTTCCTTGGCCACTGAGACCGATCGCACGCTGTTCTTCGACTTTCTGCCGATCGAGCTGGGCCAGATCTCCGGCTTCACTACACGTTTCCAGCTCTACACCGTGCCGGGCCAGGTTTACTACAACGCCACCCGCAAGCTCGTCTTGCAGGGAGCAGACGGAGTCGTGTTCGTAGCCGACAGCCAAAGGTCGCAACTCGAGGCCGACATCGAGTCTTTCAGGAACTTGCAGGCGAATCTGCTTGAGCAGGGTATCGACATCCGAGACATCCCAGTCGTGATTCAGTACAACAAGCGCGATCTGCCCAATGTCTTGAGTGTCGATCGCCTTGAAGAGGAGTTGAACTTCAGGAATGTCCCGAGCTACCCCGCGTCGGCTCTTTTGGGGGAGGGGGTCTTCGATACCCTGAGGTCAGCCAGCGAGGGTGTGCTCAGGAAGCTGGCCGGCAAGCTTGATGTGTCGTTCGAACTCAGGAACAGCGAGGGTGTCGGGAAACGTGCCCGTTGACCCAAGCATGACCTTCGCCTCTTTCGTGGTCGGGCCAGAGAACCGACTGGCCTGGGAGGCAGCGCGCACCGCGGCGGAGTCACCCGGCTCGGCATACAACCCACTGTTCATCTACAGCGACACCGGCCTCGGCAAGACGCACCTACTCGTGGCAATCGCCAACCGTGCGCAGGAGCTGCAGCCGGACATTGCAGTGGTCTACACTCCGATCGAGAAGTTGCTGCGGGAGCTGGCCGCGGAAAGCGAAGCCGGGACCTACTATCACGACGCGGAGATCCTGCTCATCGACGACTTGCAGTTCCTGGGACACCACAGTGAAGGCCACCGATCCCTATTCCATCTCTTGGATCACCTGCTGATGGCCGGGAGGCAGGTGGCCCTGGCCTGTGACCGCCCGCCCCTAGAGCTGGGCGAGCTGGACGATCGATTACTCTCCAGGTTCAGCGGCGGTCTCGTGGTGGACATCGGCCGGCCCAAGCTTGAGACGCGCCGGGCGATACTGGAGCTTCGCCTCAGCGCCCTCGGGGCGAGCCTGCGCCCGGAGGTCATCGAGGCGATCGCGCGCTCTGCCATCGAGAACGTCCGTCAGCTGAAAGGGGCGCTCAACCGTGTACTGGCGGCCCAGAAAGCGGCGAGGCGGGAGATTGAGGCGGATGAGGTGGATCGGCTGCTCGCCGACGTCGTGAGCGACTCGCAGCTGCCCTGGCTGGCGGAGGCGCAGGAGCAGGTTGGCGGCGAGTTCGAGGACTTCCTCAGCGATGTGTCGTCCGCAGTCGAAGAGGCGCTCGGGGCGCCGAAATGGCGAGAGGATCTGGCACGCGCAATCCTGAAATGGGAAGGCGAAGGCTACCTGACCAAGCGCCTCGAAGGCTACCTCGATGGGGATGAGATAGTGGACGCCGAACAGGTCATTGCTGCCTATGAGCGCGACGTCGGCACACTGAGGGCCATCGAGGAGGGGTTCTCGCGCTTGCAGGCTCAGCTGCCGCCAGAGGTCTCTTTCAGAGACCCGGATCTTGTCGAGGAGCTTCGTCGACTGTTGGCGGAGGCGCGTCGGGCCAACCTCGCCATCGACGACTACTTCCTCGATTCGGAGAAGGTTGTGTGGAACTGGCCGGTTGTCGACGAGCTGTTCATCGAGAACTGGGACAATGGCCATTAAGGGTAGCCTCAAGGAAGCCAGCCTGCCCGATGTGCTTCAGCTCCTGACCATGGGGGGCAAGACCGGCTGCCTGTCGGTAACAGACCGCCAGAGCTTCGGCTACATCTACTTCGACGAAGGCCGCATCATCTACGCCTCTTTGCTCAACCGACGCGACCGACTCGGTGATATACTGGTCCGCGAAAACGTGATAACGCGGGAGCAGCTGGACGAGGCGATCGAGCAGCAGAGCAAGACCAGGGATAACAAGCGGATCGGCGAGATCCTCAGGGACAAGGGCTTCATCGATCAGGCTACGTTGCAGAAATGGGTGCGCCACCAGATCGAAGAGGCGGTCTACCATCTCTTCACGTGGAGTCAGGGTACCTTCTACTTCGAGCCGGGGCAGCGGCCAGAGCGGGAATCGATCTTGGTGTCAATCGACCCTGAAAGCCTTCTGCTCGAAGGCGCACGGCGGGTGGACGAATGGAGTCAGATCGAGATGAAGGTGCCATCGCTGGAAGTCATCTTCACCCTCGATCCTGACCGCTCAGCTACCATCTCTACGTTGAATCTCACGGAAGAGCAGGAAGAGATCCTGCCGCTGCTGGATGGCAAGCACAGCGGCTGGGACATCGTAGAGGAAACCGCGCTACCCGAGTTCGAGGTCGGAAAGGCGCTCTACGGCCTAGTCACGGTAGGCGTGGTGCGCAGGTCAGGGCGGCGCGAGCGCGATACCGCGCGTGCGGAGACCCGTGCACGAGTGGATGAGCACCGGAACCTGGGCGTGGCGTTCTACAGGACCGCGATGTTCGACGAGGCAGTGCGGGAGCTCAGACGTGTGCTGGAGCTTGAGCCGCAGTCGCTAGAGGCGGAATTCTACTTGGGACTCGTGGCACTACGCCAGGGTGATCTGCTTGGCGCCGCGCTGAAGTTGCGCGAGGTGATCGAGCGCGGCGGCAAGAAGCCGGCCGCCTATAACAACCTGGCGTTGGTGCTGGGGATGTTGGGCAAGACGGTTGAGGCAGTGGAGGTTCTCGAGGAGGGCCTGCAGCGAGCCAAGAGCCACCCGCAGCTCCACCTTTGCAGGGCTCTGTTCCAGCTGAGGCTCGGGGATCCGGCAGCGGCTCACAACGCGCTGGACAGCTACGCGGAGGCCGTAGGTGATGCGTTGACGCCGCTCTACTACTCGACGCGGGCACTGGCCGAGGCGATGTCGACGGATCTCGAATCAGCGGTCAGGGTGGCCGAGCAGGGCGTGCAAAGGCACCCAGGCTCTGCGGCGTTGGCGAACAACGCGGGTGTCATCGCAGAGCGGAAGGGCAGTCTAGGGCGCGCGCGGGAGTTCTACGAGCGGGCGTTCGAGCAGGACCCCGGCCTGGCACAGGCGTCGAAGAATCTCGGTGATCTGCTGTACCGCGAGGGACGACACGAGCAGGCGGCGGAGGCGTACGAGCGGGCGCTGCGGGCCGATCCCGATCTGGGGGATGACGTCTACGCGAAGCTTGGCAACGTCTACTACAAGAGCCGAGCGCGAGAGCGGGCCATTGAGATGTGGAGCCGCGCTCTGGAACTGAATCCAGCCAACGAGATAGTGCGCACGAACCTGGAATTCGTGAGAGGCGCGACCGGTGAACAGCGATGAGGCGGCGTACGCGGCGCTGTTCGCGAAGATCGAACGGGAGCGCGGCTTCCAAGGGAACCTCTACCGCCAAAAGTGTCTCAGGCGTCGGGTCGCGGTGCGCATGCGGGCTCGAGGCGTGGCCACCCCCGCGGCATACGCAGCGCTCCTCGACGCGGACCCGGCCGAGTACGATCGCCTGTTACGCGTGCTGACCATCAACGTCAGCAAGTTCTTCCGCAATCCGGAAACCTGGGCCGTGATCAAGGAGCAGGTGCTCCCTGATCTCCTACGTCGGCAGGAACCGCTAGTCATGTGGAGCGCCGGCTCGGCGGCCGGTGAAGAGGCGTACAGCCTGGCCATCCTTGTATGGGAATGGCTGTCGGCTCACGGCAGAGATGGCTGGGACGGTGTACGCATCGTTGGCACCGATATCGACGACCCCAGCCTGGAGGCGGCACGCGCGGCCACGTACTCAGAGCTTGCCCTCTCGGAGACACCCCCGGCACTGCGCCGACGCTGGTTCACAGCGGGCGACCAGTTCCGTCTCAAGGAGACCATACGGCGCGGAGTGGAATTCCAACAGCTGGATATCCTCGGCACGCGTCCGGGTTTCCATGCCGATCTGATTCTCTGCCGAAACCTGCTCATCTATCTGGACCGAGCTGCGCAGCGCCGCGTCTTCGGCACCTTCGCGGACGTGCTGCGGTCCGGTGGCTACCTGGTGTTGGGCCGTGTCGAGACGTTGGCCGCCGAGGTTCGCCCCGTCTTCCACGTCGTCGACGCACGAGAGAGGGTCTACAGGAAGCGGTGAGGGAATACGTTCCGCCCGGCGAGCACCGTATCGGCAGACGCGAGGGAGTACTGTCGGTGCTGGGCGTCGGCTCGTGTGTGGTCATACTGCTCTATGACGAGACCAGCCGGATCGGTGGGCTCGCACATGTGCTGCTGCCAGATGCCAGTTACTCATCGGCACCGGATCGGCGCGGCAGGTACGCGACAACCGCAATACCGGACCTGTTGCACGAGCTCGAGTCCGCAGGAGCCGGACGTGGTCGGATCACGGCACGCCTGGTGGGTGGAGCCTGCATGTTC
>Ga0111181_1007_pt1 | contig 43160 bp, 33 predicted proteins | sample DeeMarSWOR324_28_FD_80236 | JGI IMG/M metagenome (GOLD analysis project Ga0111181, IMG submission 80236) | Gemmatimonas sp. SM23_52
ATTCGGGCGGCGACGGAGCGGGCGATCGAGATCGCGCGGGAGAGACGCGCCTTCTACGTGGACCAGTTCAACAATCCCTCGTGCGTACGGGCACACGAGGAGAGCACAGGCCCCGAGATCTGGGAAGTGCTGGGCGCCGAGCTCGATGCGTTCGTTGCGGCGGTCGGCACGGGCGGGACGTTCGTCGGCGTGAGTCGTTTCTTGAAGAGGGAGAATTCACGCATTCGTTGCGTCGCCGTCGAGCCGGAAGGGGCGGAGGTGCTGGCGGGAAAGGCGGTGGAGAAGCCGGACCACTTGCTCCAGGGCACAGGCTACGGGTTCGTGCCGCCGCAGTGGGACCCGGGTCTGGCCGACGAGTTTATCGCGATCGCAGACGAGGAGGCGATACGATTCCGCCGGCTGCTGGCCGAGAGGGAGGGATTGCACGTCGGCTACTCAGCGGCTGCCAACGTGTGCGCGGCGGTGAAGCTCATGGAGAGTGGCCGACTCGGCGAGGTAGCGACGGTGGCGACCGTCCTGTGTGATACGGGTCTGAAGTACTAGACGCGAGCCGTGCCGCGCCGCCGCCGGCGCTTCGCGGCCTTGATCTTGCGCCTCCGGGTCTCGCTCGGCTTCTCGTAGTACCGCCTGCGCCTCATCTCACGAAACAGGCCGGCGCGGATCATCTTGCGACGGAGCTTCTTGAGCGCCCACTCGAGACTATCGTTCTCTGAGAGGACGACCTGGACCATACAGTGGCTCACCTCCTCCGTGTCGCGTTGACATGTCCCTCCTTTCCTGTGAAAACGGGGCTCCGGTACGTAGCAAGTCTCCCGGCAACCCCGCGTGATTACCCTGGGCTCCTCCTCGTTCCGCTGCGGGAATCTGGAGGCTGAAATGTATGTCAATTAATAAGTTATCCGACTCGGCGGTCGCCGTCCAGCCCGCCGCAGGCGGCGCGGCTCACTAAGGCCGGAACAGCTCCGTGCGCGCCCGATACTTGCGCGTGGAGAGCCCGATCATACGGATGAACAGCCGCTTGAGGCCGCGGCCGATGGCACCGCCAATGTCACCCTCCTCCGACACCTCGCCACGCAACCAGTGCTCGAGCTCGTCCAGGTCTCCCAGCGAGAGGATCTCGACCTCGAGGCGCGCCTCGTAGTAGTAGGTGCCGCTCCGTGGTTCGGGCCCAGGGATGGGTGAGCGGTACCAGCGCTCGACGGCCTGGGCGGCCGCCTCGAGGGTGGCGAACCACTCGTCGGCCTCGGGATCCCAGGAGCGGGTGAGATTGTACTCGCCGGAGAGCGGCTCCTGATAGAGGATCAGCGACCAAGCGGCCCGGTCCACCAGCCCGTCGGCGAGGAACCGATCGCTCCAGAGCTCGAGCTGGAAGTAGAAGCGGAGCGGCAGGCCCGAGAGGAGCGGGCGGATGAGCGCCGAGTCGGAGAACAGGCCGACGGGCCGAACGACGGCGCGCCAGCCATTCTCGGGTGTGCCGGGTGAGAGGGACAGACGCGGCTCCTGCGCCGCCGCTGGCAGGACGGCGGTCGGGATCGCGGCGAGTGCAGCCGCGATCAGAACCTGGCGGTGAGTCTTACGAAGAGGTTGAATCCTCCCGATCCTGTCAAAGGATAGGCGAGGTACACACCGGCGCCGCCGAAGTCGAGTCCGGCGCCTACGTCCGCTACCCAGTTGTCGCTGTCACCGAGATAATCGAAGAAGCCCTCAGCCGTGTTCCAAGCGCCACCTGCATCGTAGAAGAGGATGATCGTGGGCTCGAATTCGACGCTGAAGATGTCTGGGTCGAAGTCGTCGGGGAACTGCTCGTAGTCCCAATGAAAGCGGAAGTCCAGGCCGCTACGGTACTCTGCCTGGAAGAGGAAGAAGCGCTGGCAGCCGTAGCCGGGCTGTTCCGCGAAGTCGGGGTCACTGCGGGCGTCGCAGTCGAACTGTAGCTGGTCGTACCCGGGCAGGCTTCCCACACCGCCGATGACGTGCTGCCGTTGTGCCGGGAGCGGATCGCTGCCGATCCGGCCACCGCCGACGGCTCGCAGGCCGACCATCGAGTTGCGGCTGACCCGGGTGTAGCGTCTGAAGTCGAGGAAGAAATGTGTGAACTCGGCGTCCGCGTCACTCAGCTGGCCGCCGACGGCACTCTCAACGCGAGCCTGGTTGTACCAACCTGCCCAGGGATCGTCCGGGTCGTTGCGGGTATCGAGCCCTATCGTCAGCGCGACACTACGCAGGTCGCCCCCGTCGATTGCTGCGTTCGGTTGATAGTCGTGCTCCGTGTTGAACAAGATCGTCCAGACTCTCTGTGTCGTGACGCTGCGGTGCCGTTCGTCGCGGTATTCCAGCGAACCGAAGAAGTTGCTGGCGCGCCAGCCCAGCTGACCGTACCAGCCTTCGCGCTCGTAGTAGTCGCGGTAATCGTGGCGGAAGAGGAACAGCGAGAGTGAGTTCTCGAGGTTGGTGAGCCGCCATCCTTCGATGGGGTCGATGACCGATTGGAGACCGCCCTCGAGCCAGACGTCGCGGTGGCCGAACAGCCACTGTCGAACCCGGACCTGATAGCCGATGTCGTCCCGCTTGGGGTCGAAGCCGGCCTGGGTACGGTAGATGAGCAATGCTTCAAAGCGGAGTGGGTTGCGGCCGCCGGTGGTAATGCGGGGCCCGATCGCGAGGGGCAGCGCTTCGACGCGGTTGTAGGGGCGGGCCGAGAGGAAGATCTCGCTGTCGCCCATCGTCCAGCGCGGCAGCCGCAGGCGCCGGCCCGTCGGCCAGCGGCGGCGCGGTTCCCGTTCCGAGCCCAGGTACTCGATCTCGCCGTCGATCCTGCGGTAGCGGAAGACGGCCATGTAGGTGGTGACGACGCCAGCGATGTAGCCCTCGTCGAGGCCGCTGACCACGCCGCCCACAACGGTCAGGTCGCCGTCGATCCGGGAGCCCTCTTCGAGCCTGATGTCGGCGTTCAGCACCACGAGGTTCCCGTCGATGCGGCCGGCCAGCTCGACGGGTCCCCCCAGGATGGCGATATCGCCGATGATGGTGCGCTCGGCCGGTATGCGGGTTCGACCGCTGAAGCGAATCGTGCTGGGACGGTTGAAGAACTCGACCAGCGTCTGGGCCACGCGCCCGGGCAGCTCCTGGCGGGGCTCCTGCGCGCGCACGCCCACCCTGACCGTGTCCTGGGCCGCGAGAGCCAGCGGCCCGGCGAGGAGCAGGGCGGAGGCGAGTAGGATCGTATGCGCGGCTTTCATAAGGCTCCTCCGAATGAGCAAACTGCTACATCAGCTGCTCTTGAGCAAACCCAGTGCCGGTGCGGACGCTGTGAGAGGCCAGTGGCCACGGGCTTCGCGGGGCAGAGCGACCCGCAGGTCGTGTCAGTTGGAAACAGGCGGTGTGCCCGATCGGCACGCCTACTCGTCTGAGCCGGAGTCTTCCCGCTGTATTCCCAGACGCTTCATCCGACGGTAGAGGTTGGGCCGATCGGTGCTGAGCTGGCGCGCGGCCTCGGCGATGTTGCCGCCAGCGGCAGCCAGGGCGCGCTGGATGAGGGCGCGCTCGTAGCTCTCGAGCAGGTCGGAGAGCGAACCGCCCTGCTCGGCGGGCGGCTCGTGCCCTGCGGTGCGGCCCCGCGGCAGCACCGAATCGATCTCTGCGGCGCCGATGGTCCGCTCCGGGTAGAGGATCATGAGCCGCTCGACGGCGTTGCCGAGCTCGCGCACGTTGCCCGGCCAGTCGTAGGCCACGAGCGCGCGCATGGCGGCGTCGCTGAAGACCGGGGGTTTCAGCCCGTGACGTGCCCGGAAACGCTCGACGAAATGGGCGACAAGCAAGGGGATATCCTCCCTGCGGTCGCGCAGCGGTGAGATGTGGACCGGCATGACGTGCAACCGAAAGAAGAGATCCTCACGGAAGCGGCCCTCCTGGACCTCTGACTCGATGTCGTGATTGGTGGCGGCGACGATCCGCACGTCCACCGGGATGACCTCGCTACCGCCGACCCGCTCGATCTCGCCCGCCTCGATGGCGCGCAGCACCTTGGCCTGGGCCTCGGCGCTCAGGTCGCCGACCTCGTCGAGGAACAGTGTGCCGCCGTGGGCCAGCTCGAACTTACCGCGCCGCTGACCCGTCGCGCCGGTAAAGGAGCCCTTCTCGTGCCCGAACATCTCGCTCTCGATGAGGTCCCGGGGGATCGCCGCGCAGTTGATCCGCACGAAGGGCCCGCGGCTGCGTTCCGAGAGGCCGTGAATCGCCACGGCCACCAGCTCTTTGCCGGTGCCACTCTCGCCGGTGATGAGCACGCGCGAGTCCGTGGAGGCGACCCTGCGGATCAGTGCCTTCAGCTCTTCGATGGCCGCGCTCTTCCCCACCAGCTCCTGGCCCGGCTCGAGTTCCTGCCGCAGCGCACGGTTGAGGTCGCGTTGGCGCCGCAGCTCCAGCGCCGACCTCAGGGTAATGAGCACCGCCTCCGGGGTCAGCGGTTTCTCGAGGAACTGGAAGGCGCCAAGCCGTGTCGCCTCGACCGCGTCGCTGAGGGTTGCCTGTCCGCTCATCATGACCACGGGGATCTCGGGCCAGCCTTCGGCGATGCGTTGCAGCACCTCCAGGCCGCTGCTGCCCGGCAGGGCCAGATCGAGGAGCACCGCGTCGGGTTCCTCAGCGGCCATCTTGCGGAGAGCCTCTTCACCGGACTCCGCTTCCGCCGTGGTGTAGCCCTCGGCTTCGAGCAGGCTGGCCACCAGTCGGCGGATGTTGCCTTCGTCGTCAACGATCAGGATGCGAGTCATCTTGCGCTATAACATACCCGCGAGGTACAGCTCGAACATAGGGTCACCCGACTCGGGAAACGCAAGGTCGGCGCGGAGAACGCCCCAGAGCAGACTCACGCCGGCGCCGACGGACCAGAGCGGATCGTTCCCTGGCCACTCGTCGGAATCGCCCGACCAGGCGAAGTCGGCGAAAACCACGGGCGCGATCGTACCCCGCTTGTAGGCCGCTTCGATACGCCCTGCCCAGAAGGAATCGCCCTGGCCCACGGCGTATTCGTATCCCCGCAGCGTCTGGAGGCCGCCGATTCGCCACTCTCGCTGCGCCGGCAGTTCGCCGTCGGTCCAGCCGGCGCGCGCATCCGCTGCCACCGAGATGACTGTGGCGAAATCGACGCGCCCCTGCAGAGCGGCCCGGGGCTGAACGTACTCGATAGAGCCGGGCCCCGCACCAACCTCGAGACCCAGCGTCAACTCCGCACGGTTGCTCGGTCGTGTCCACTCGCCGAGGTAGAGGGTGCCTCCCACATCGCCGCGCCAGTAACCTCCCTGTCGCGCAGGCGGATTGAGCCGGAAGACCGAATCCTCCCAGATCCTGGGGAGCGCGATCTGAGTGTTACGGTCCACCGACCGGTGCTCCTCGTAGCCCACCCCGACCTGCCCACGTAGTCTGCCCCAGCGTTTGCCTGCGGTGAGCGCTGCACCGCTGGCGCGGTAGTAGTCGGCATCGTCACGGCCGAGGGTCAGCGCACGGAAAGCGTTCCCGTAGGCGCGCTTCTCATCGGTCAGTGCCGAGCTCGCCACGTGGAGCTCACTGTAGCCGCTGAGATCGATGCGGGTGGCGGGCGCGTCGTAGCGCAAGCCTAGCCTGCCCTTAGGCTCCAGATCCGCCAGTCCGAAGCCCACGCTGCCGCCCAGCGACCAGAAGGCGCGGCGCGGGATGTCCCAGCGCGCCGACAGACCGAGGCCCAGCGACTCGACGCGATTGTAGCGGAGGAACTCGGGGAGTCGATCGTACTGGATGGCAAAGGTCTTGCGACCGACGATCTCGGGCGCCAGCTGGCGAGCGCGCCGCTCCAGCTCCGCCGCGGATGGGAGCGTGATCCGGGACGCGGGCGTCTCCAGTGGCCGGTCCCATTCGTCATAAGCCAGCAGCGAGTCGTCAGGCGGGCGGATGATTTCCCAGCCCCCTTCCCAAGGCCCCGCCGTCACCGTCGTCCGGGCGCGAGTGCTGTCCCCAGGCTCATCCTCCGACCCGATCGTGATCGTCAGCCTCGCGTCGGGCTCGCGCTCTGCGCTCTCCTCCCCGGCGGTCGGGCGCGGCGTGCGTGCGGAGTCAGGCGAGAGCCAGGCGATAGGCTCGCCCGTGTTCACATCGTAGCGGCCGAACTCGTTGCGGAACACGATGGGGACGGCGACATCGCTGATGAAGGGGATGTGCACCATGAGCTCGAGCTCCTGGCGGTACGGCAGCCAGAAGCGCGACTCCCAGAGCCCATTTTCCAGCGTGGCGGAGACGGCGAGGATGCGGTTGGCCCAGGTCGAGCCCTCGGGGTCATCCTTGTCAGCCCAGAGCGGTTTCCCGACGAAGCGGATCTGCATGGCGCCGACGTCGCCGGTCGCCGCCGCTACCCAGAAGGATCCCACCACGAGCGCCTCGTCGCCACGGGTGGGCACGACCTTCACCTCCACGAGCTCGACCTGGCCGCTGGGGGTGAGAAGGGTGACCGTGTCTCCGAGTGCATAGCGGTAGTATCGATCCGCGCCATTAGAGAAGGGGTGAACGGCCGCGCGCGTTGGCAGCTCGATGCTGCCCAGTACGCGCAGGCTGTCGCCGGGTGTGGTGGCGATGAACCACGGCTGGTTGAAATCGAGACCCGCTTCGGCGTCTCTGCCGAAAGCGGTCACATAGCGCTGGCCCAGCATACCGATTTGCAGGCCGCCTCCTCGCTGCCAGGTCACCGCGGCGGCGAGTTCGCTGGCCACCAGGAGCTGAGGCGGTGCCAGGCGATCCTCCATCAGCCCGACGCTGACCAGCGTGTTGAGGCGGGAGCGGTAGTCGTGGAGCGTGGTGTCGGGCTCGCTATGGCGGCGGCGGGCGACCTCGAGGATGTCCTGGCCGCGTGCGTGCGCGAGCGGCAGGTGAAGCAGGATGAGCAGGGAACCCAAGCCTCGCGCCAACGAGCTGGCTACGTGTCGCGCCGAGCGAGCGTGCGGGTTACGGTCGTATCGAGCTGAGGACATCGGTTGCCCAATCGTCCAGACTCACCAGGGAGTCGCCGCTTCGCCGAGCCAGCCGGTAACGTTCGAGTCGGGCGTCCCAATCGGGGTTGGCACCGCTGGCGAGCCAGTCCTCGATCCATGCGTTTTCCGGTATGGCGGCCAGCGCTGCTTTCAGGCTCTCCTGGGTGACGGGTGTGCTGCGGCGCAATTGCTTCAGCGCCCGTTCCAGGGATCCGCCGCGATCCTGGAATCCGAGGTCGAGGAGGAAGGCGGCTGCCGCACCACCGTCGTAGATGTAGTGGTAGGCGTCTTCCTCCCAGAAGTCGGCCTGGGCCTCGGCGATCGAGCGTTCGCCATAGAGGGGGCTCTCGCGGTAGCGCATGAGGCGCACACCGATCTCGTCCAGGAAGTCCTGCGGCGCGATCAACTCGCCGACCAGCAGCGTCTTGAGCGCCATATAGTCGGTGAAGCCCTCGGCGAACCACGAGGGTGGGGTGCCCCGGAAGCGGAAAGCGGTGGGGATGTACCAGTGCATGAGCTCGTGCGCCGTGGTGTACATCCAGCGCCGGAACTCGAGCTCGCCGGGACCGGAGCCTCCCACATAGACGATCGCGGATCTGCCGATGACCTGGCCGCCGGTGCTCAGGCCTGGAATAGCTGAGGGCACGCGGCCAGCGCCCAGCAGGTGGTCACCGGCGGCCCAGCCGTCGCCAGCGATGCGGTGCAAGGCGCCAGCGATCTGGTTCACGGCGTTCACCACCCGCTCGTCGGGGACCGGCCAGCGGCCATGGATGGCGGTGGTCAAGGACCTGGGCCCCAGGCTCTGCCGGTGGGTGCGCAGTCGACCGACCACGAATACCGCGCCCATAACCTCATCGATCTCGTAGCCGGTGCCGGCGCGGCGCTCGTTGGTGGCGACGCGCCAGCTGCGGGGCAAGCCGCTGAACCAGATGCGAGCCCGTAGCGGGCCCTGCCGTGGAGGCCCGGCCCAGACGCGTGGCAGCAGGTCGGCACCGAGCAGGTGGCCGCCGTCGGCGTCGAGCTGGGAGACGCGGTGGTAGTAGCGCGAGTGTTCCGGCGGCGTGAGGACCATTGTGAAGCCCACGGTGATGTGCTGTGGCCGTGTGACTTCGACGATGTGGTGCGCGGGACCCAGCTGACCGGCGCCCATGGCAACGCGCAAGGCACCGCTCGGCCCCCACGCTTCGAGCTTGCGGAGCCGAGAATCGAGCCCAGGATAGCCGTCCCACTCACCGCGGAAGAGCAGGTGGATCGAATCCGCTTTGAGCAGTTCGATCTCGAGGCGGGCGTCAACGGTGTGCGTTGCCGGATCGATCCGCAGGCGGTATTCGGGAACCACCACAGCCGGTGCACGCTGAGGAGCCTGGGACGGGCGGGCCGCTGCCGGTTGCTCCGGAATGGCGCCTGGGCTCTCGCGGCTGGCAGGCTCCCGGCACGAGGTCAGCGCCAGAGCGCCCAGCAGGAGGGCGAAGCCGCGCCTCATCCGGTACTCCGCGGTTTCGCGGGCAAGCGCACTACGAAGCATGCCCCCTCATCGCTACTTCTCAACTCGATTTCGCCGTCGTGGGCGCGCACCGTTTGGCGCACCAGCGCCAGCCCGAGGCCGGTGCCCTTCTTCTTGGTCGTGAAATCGGGATCCCAGATCCGCTCACGATCCTCGGCCGGAATGCCGGGACCGTTGTCGGCGATGGCGACCTCCAGCGTGCCGTTGCTCGAGCTGATCGTCACAGCGATGCGCGCGTCGGGCCGATTGCCCAACGCCTCGACCGCGTTGCCGAGCAGATTTCGGAAGACGCGGTTCAGGGCCGCCAGATGCCCTTGCACCCGCGGCAGCTCCGCTTCGACGGTCAACGTGCCCGTCACCGATTCGGGCAGGTCGCTCTCCAGCAGCTCGCGCAGCATCTCCTCCAGGTCGATCTCGCTGGTCGGACCCTCCGGCAGCCGACCCAGCTGCGAGAAGCTCCGCGCCATCTCGTCGAGGCGCTCCGCCTCCAGCGAGATGACGCGCAAGGGCTCCTGCAAGTCTTCGAGCTGGCCACGCGTCGCGAGATGATGCGCTTGCCGGAGCGCCAGCATCAGCGGCGTGAGCGGGTTCTTGATCTCATGGGCGACGCGCCGGGCCATCTCGGTCAAGCCGCGCAGGCGTTCCGCCTCGAGTGCCTGCCGCCGGCCCTCGGCGAGATGCTCTGCCATGCGGCGAAAGGCGTCTCGCAACACGGTAAACTCCGGCGGCCCTTGCGCGTCTGCCAGGCGCGGCGGGGGCAGCGGCTGTGCGCGGGCCACGCGTCCCGCCCAATCGACGACTTCGTTGACCGGCCGGCTCAAGCCTTGGGCCAGCTGGCGTGCCGCCAGCGCAGCGACGGCGGCCAAGAACAGTCCTAGGACCAGGGCCACCCACGGTAAGGCGCGGGCGAGGCGTCCAGCGATCAGATCCCAGCGGCGCGAGAGGCGAACGGAGCGGGAGAGCACCTCCTCATGCCTGGCAGCCGCGGCCTGCACGGCCGAGTCAGGTTCCGCCGCCTCGACCGCCTCAAGCAGGTTGCGGCCCGTCTCGCTGATACCCTGCCACGCACCGGCGCCGCCAGCGAGCTCCACGTAGTTGCGTAGTCCCCAGGTCGCCAGCCCGAGCAGCGCGGCCGACGGGATGGCCGACAACAGAAAGAGCACGATGAAGAGCCGGGTCGCGAAGGGCAGCCGGCGTCGTCGCATTTTTCCCTACGTCAGCTCCAGGTATGGGGATTCAGGCGAACAGGGCCTCGTAGACCCGGTTTGCCACCTGCTGGAAATCACCCGACGTGTCGACGGAGACCAGCCGTTCCGCTTCCTCCGGGTTGGGCGCCTCATAGGCTGTGCGCTGGTCGTCCAGTAGCTCGATCCGCCCGTCAGTGACGGGGCGATTTGGGCTGGACAGTCGCGCTCTGAGCACCTCTTCAGGCGCGCTGCATTCAACGATCGCGAAGCTCGCCTCCCGCTCCGCTGCGGCCTCCCGCGCCCAGGCGCGGTACCGTGCCTTCGACCACGAGGCATCCAGCACAACCGAGTTCCCCAGGGCGAGTTCACTGCGGGCCTCATCGACCAGCGCGCGGTAGGTCCGTTCGGTCCAATCGTCAGCATAGATGCCTGTTCCGAAAGGCACGCGCCGTTCCTCCTCCGGAGCCAGTCCGGCCAGCTGCTTACGGACCACATCGCTGTGCAGCACGCGCGCGCCGGCCCGCCGTGCCAGCTCCTCTGCCTGTCTGGTCTTACCGCTTCCCATCAGGCCGGCCACGAGAACCAGCCGCGGTCGCAGGCGCAGCGCGTCGGCCAGCGACTGGCCGAAGAAGCGGCGCGCCTCCTCCGTGGCCGCAGCCTTCTCGGCGGCGCTCGGGCCCGGCTGATCGATCACGAAGGAGCGGACCTTGCCGCGCACGTAGGCACGGTACGACTCGTAGAAGCGGAGCAGAGACGGTAGGCGCTCGTCATCAGAGTGCTGGTAGTACGACGCGAGGAACGCTTCGGCGAGATCGTGAGCGCCGCGGTTTCGCAGGTCCATGGAGAGGAACGCGGTATCGGCGAGGGTGTCGGAGTAGCGGAAGCGCTTGTTGAACTCAATGCAGTCCAGGATGTAGGCGGCGCCTGTCTCGCGGTCGATGAATATGTCGTCCGTTTGCAGATCGCCGTGGCAGTCACGCACCCGTCCCTCGTCGATGCGTCGCTGGAACAGGTCAGCGTAGGCGCGCAGGTAGCGCTCTATCTCCTGGTGGCAGGCCGCCCATGTTCTGTAGGTCAGAGTGCGACCGATGAACGGCTCCGTCTGCTCGAAGTTCTCGTCCCAGTTCTGCTTGATGGTCTCCAGTGACCCGAACGTAGCGATCTCCGGTGACGTCTCGGCCCGCCTGTGGAAGTCGGCGATGAGGCGGCCCAGCTCGTGCATCAGCTTGGGATGCGCGGCACGTGCTTGGACGAGCTTGGAGAGCCGCTGCTCCTCGGGCAGCCGGCGCATGACGACAGCAACCTCCTGGACGATGGCCGGCACGTTGAAGCTCAAGCGTCCGTTCTCGTCGCGGTGCACGGCGGCGACATCCAGGTAGACATCAGGGGCGATGCGGCGATTGAGTTCAAGTTCAGCGATCGCTGCGGCTCGACGCTTTTCGAGCGTGGAGAAGTCGAGGAACCCGAGATCCACCGGCTTCTTCAGCTTGTACACGTAGTCGCCGGCGAAGAAGAGATGTGAGATGTGGGTCTGGCGGTGCTCGACGCGGTTGACCTCATGCTCGTAGCTGCCGGGGTCGAGGAAGAAGTCGATGATCTCTTGCGGTGTGGCGGCCTGGGTCACTGCAGCTCGTCCTCCCAGTCGATCGCGAAGCTCGCAAGTCGCTGCAGGGTGCGTGCGCGGATATCCGAGGGCGCGAGCTGCGGGCCAAGCGGCTGTCCACCCTGCATCTGGGTAGCGAGAAGCGGTTGGACCGCGGATCCACAATCGGGACAGTGCTCGGGCCACTCCTCCGCTTTCTGCAGCGGCACGATCTCATCTTCGTAGCAGGCGCTGCAGCGCAGCACCTGTTTGGCGCCCGACCACTTGCCGCGCTTGGCCAGCGGCTCGCCGTCGATCTCGACGATGTCCATGCTGAAGTCGATGATCGGCGCGGCGCTGATCCACGTGCCGACGCCGTAGCCGGAGACTACGGGGTTGAGCTGGTGGATCGTCTCTTCGTCAACGCCGCCGCTCACAAACAGGCCGATGTCCGTGTAGCCGCGCAAATCGAGCTCCCAACGCACCTCACTCAGTATCTCGAAGAAGTCGCCGCGCCTGCTGCTCGGCGTGTCGAGACGCAAGGCGGTGAGCCGGGAGCCGAGCGCTTTCGCGACCTGGAGGGCCGCGAACTTCTCGTCGTCGAACGTGTCGATCAGTGAGATGCGTGGGATCTTCTTGTCGATCACCTCGTCGAAAGCCTGAGTGGCGCGGACGGTGTCACCGATGAGCAGGACGAGGGCATGGGGGATCGTGCCAACCGGCTCGGTGTCCAGCAGTTCGGCGCTGGCGACCACGGCCACGCCGTCGCAGCCGCCCAGGTAAGCGGCACGCTCGATCATGGGCGCGATCGCCGGATGCATGCGGCGGGCCCCGAAGCTGATGAGCTTGCGCTCGGAGCCTGCCGCGAGGCGGCAGCGGGCGGCGCGAGTGGCGATGCCGGAAGCCTGGCAGATGAGCCCGAGCGCGGCGGTCTCGTAGACGCCGAACTCGCGGTAGCTGCCTTCGATCTCGATCACCGGCTCGAGCAGCCGGAAGATCTCGCCCTCCTCCATCGCCCGCAGGTTGACATCGATGCCGTCGAGCAGGTGGGTGAGCTCCGCGAGCCCTGCGAAGACAGCCCACTCCCAGGCGTCAGGGAGCGACTTGGCGATGAACTCGGCCCGTACGTGGGCATCGATGCCCTTGGCGTCGAGGATCGCGGCCGTACGCTGGAAGTAGACATCGGTCACCGCGCCGGCCTTGATCTGCTCCGGCGTGGCGATGTGGAAACCCTTCACAGGATCAGCTCTTCTTGGCCGTCTTCGCGAAGAACGAACTGAACCTCTGTTCCAGCTTCCGACTCCCGCACTTGGGGCACTTCGGGCGTTTCTTGTCGTGCTCTTCGATGCGCAGACGGAGACTGAAGGTTTTGCCACATTCCTTGCATTGATACTCGTACAGCGGCATGGACGGCCCTCCTCACAAGCGCCTGAGCACGGCTCGATACGGTTGGGGTCACGGGTACTCTTAGAAACCTAAACTAACACGGGTTTAGCCTCCGCGGGAGGGAAATCGGAGGCGGGCTCCGGCGAGCTATCGGTGACGCGGGCGACGTGGGCCGTTAGCTTGTAGGGTGGATCTGCAGGCGCAGAGGGAGGGGGAGATGGGCGACGCCGCGTGGCGTTGGCGCACCATTGAGCACACGGGCGATCTGGGCATCGAGGTCGAGGCGCCGTCGCTGGAACAACTGTTTGTCGCCGGCGCCCACGGCCTAACCGGAGTGCTGCTGGGGGAAGAGGCCGGGCCGGCGGCGTCGGAGCCGCCGAAGGCGACGGTCTGGCGGGAGCTGGCCCTGGAAGGGCCGGACCGGGAGGTCCTTCTGGTGGACTGGCTGCGCGAGCTGCTCTACATACAGATGTCGGAGGACCTCGTGCTGGTGGAGGCCGAGTTCAGGGAACTCGGGGAGAGCGGTCTGGCGGCGCGAGTCGGCTTCGCGCGACCCTCGGCGAGCAGGCGCGTGGAGCGGGAGCTCAAGGCCGTCACCTACCATGAACTCGAGGTGAGCCAACGCGGCGAGGAGTGGTTCGCCCGCATCGTGTTCGACATCTGAGGTCTGGCAATCAAGCAGCAGAGGTAGTGATGGCAGTCGAAGGATACAGGCTCGAGAAGATCGACGACTATCGCTGGCGTGTGCCGCGGATCGGCCCGATGCTGACCGATGGGCTCGTCTTCGCCGATGCGGAGCTGATCCCGCACATCGAGCGGGACAAGAGCTTACAGCAGGTGGCCAACGTGGCCTGTCTGCCCGGCATCCAGGGCCCGTCCATCGCCATGCCCGACATCCACTGGGGCTACGGCTTCCCGATCGGCGGGGTCGCCGCATTCGATCTCGAGGAAGGGGTCATCTCGCCGGGCGGTGTGGGCTATGACATCAATTGCGGTGTGCGCCTGCTGCGCTCGGACGTCACGGCGCAGGACCTGCGGCCGCATCTCGGCAAGCTGATGGACCTGCTTTATCGGAATGTGCCTTCCGGTGTCGGTTCCTCGCGTTCCGACCTCAGGCTCGGCGTGAAGCAGGTGACCGATGTGCTGTTGAAGGGCGCGGCCTGGGCGGTGAAGCAGAGTTACGGCTGGGCGGAGGACCTGGAGCGGATCGAGGCGGGCGGCACGATTGAGGGTGCGGATCCGGACTACATCTCGCAGCGTGCGCTGGAGCGCGGGCGCCAGCAGGTGGGTACGCTGGGTTCGGGCAACCACTTCATCGAGGTCGGCTACGTCAGCGAGGTCTACGATGGGGTGGCCGCTGCGGCGCTGGGCTTGGAGGAGGGGACGGTGACCGCCTTTATCCATTCGGGCTCGCGCGGGTTGGGCTATCAGGTGTGCGACGACTATTTGAAGACGATGTTGCGAGCCTCGGAGAAGTACGGGATCGTTCTGCAGGACCGTCAGCTCTGCGCGGCGCCACTGCCATCGGACGAAGCGCGCCGCTATCTGGGGGCGATGCGAGGTGCGGCGAACTACGCGTTCTGCAACCGCCAGATGATGGCGCACTGGGTACGGGAGACGTTTTCCGAGGTCCTACGGCAGAGCGCCGAGCGCCTGGGTCTGCGCTTGGTCTACGATGTGGCGCACAACATCGCGAAGATCGAGACGCACAAGGTGAACGGCCGGGAGAAGCAGGTCTGTGTCCATCGTAAGGGCGCGACGCGTGCCTTCCCGCCGGGGCACCCCGAGGTGCCGGCGGCCTACCGCCAGGTCGGGCAGCCGATCTTCATCCCCGGCGACATGGGCCGCTACAGCTACGTGCTGGTCGGCACGCAGGGCGCCTTCAACGAGACGTTCGGTTCGACCTGTCACGGGGCGGGACGGATGATGAGCCGCAAGCAGGCGAAGCGGACGGCGCAGGGGCGTGCCATCGTGCGCGAGCTGGAGGACCGGGGTATCCTGATCCGGGCGGCCTCGCGGGCGACCGTGGACGAGGAGATCTCCGAGGCTTACAAGGACGTGAAAACCGTGGTCGAGGTGGTGCACCACGCAGGGATCGGCAAGATGGTGGCGCAGCTGAGGCCGCTGGGCGTGCTGAAGGGATAGCCGATGAGCGGATTGATGAGCGTACTGGCCGCGACGGATGGTAGCGAGCACGGGTTGGGCGCCGTAGTGACGGGCGCTGCGCTGGCGAAGCGAGCGGGCGCCGAGTTCCATATCACCACAGTGGTCGAGGTGTTGCTGGTACCACCCGCCTACATCCCACCGGGCGTGGACGCGGCGCGTTACGAGCCTGATTTCATCCGGGAGGCGCGGGAGAAGGCGATGGACCAGGCGCGGGAGGCGGAGGCAGCCACGGCGCAGCTGCATGTGCGGGCCGGCTTCGCGCCACAGCTCATCAACAAGGTCGCGGAGGAAGCCGACGCGGACCTCATCGTGGTGGGCGCCAACCCGCAGCCGGCGCGGGCACGAAGCTTGGTGGGCACGACGGGGCGGCGAGTGCTGTACCTCGCCAATCGTCCAGTCCTGGTGGCGAGCCAGGCGCGGCGTGAACCCTTCCGGCGCGTTCTGGCAGCCGTGGATCTGTCCGAGGTCTCGCAGGTGGTTCTGAGGAACGCCTGGTCCGTCGCGCGAGCGGACGGCGCAGAGCTGCGGGCGCTCTTCGTTCTCGAGCCGCTGCCGATGATGCTGGCGAGGGTTGCGGGGGATAAGGAAGAGGAACGCCGTCGCCACGGCCGCGAGCAGCTGGTGTGGGTGCTCGAGTCGGCGGACCTGGTCGGAGAGGAGGCAGTCGGCGCACACATACGGCAGGGACATGCCGGCCGAGAGATCCTGGAGGAGGCGAACGAGTGGAACGCCGATCTCATCGTCTTGGGCACGCACGGCTTCAACTTCTTCGATCGGCTGCTGCTGGGCAGCACATCGCTGTACGTGCTGAGGCACGGACAGCTGGCAATGTTGGTCGTGCCCGGCGTGCAGTCGCGTGAGCAGCAGTGAGACGCGGTGGGGACGGGGTGCCTGAGCTGAGGCGTGTGCTGGCGGCGACGGATGGCAGTGAGCACGGTCTGAACGCCGTGGTGACCGGCGCCGCTTGCGCTCGTCGACTGGGTGTGAGCCTGGAGATCGTGGCCGTCGTCGAGACGCTGGCCTTCCCCTTCGGTGTCGAGTCTGCTGATTATCACGACGCCTACAGCGAGGAGTTGCGCCGCAGGGTAGCGGCCCAGGCCGACGCGGCGGATGCCGGCAACGCCTCGGCCCACCTGCGCAGCGGTCTGGCCGCGCCGCTGATCACCGAGCTGGCGGACGAGCTGGAGTCCTGTCTGATCGTTGTAGGAGCGCACCCGCGGCCTGCGGTCGCGCGATTCCTGGTGGGCTCGACGGCGGAGCGGGTGATGCGTATGGCGCACTGCCCGGTGCTCGTGGCGACGGCGGCGCGGCGCGAGCCTTTCCAGCGCATCTTGGTGGCCATCGATCTCTCTCGTCAGTCGCTGCGTGTTCTCGAGATCGCGGTGGCGATGGTGCAAGCGGACGGTGCGCAGCTGCGGGCCCTCTATGTGCAGGATCGACTGACCCCGATGCTGCTCGAGGCGGCCCTGTTCGACGAGAGGGAGTCGCGTCATCACGCGCGTAGCCAGTTCAGTCGAACGCTTGCGCAGGTCGCGCTGCCGTCCGAGCTGATGGTGAGTCGCAGCATCCAGGAGGGTCACGCCGGGCACGAGATCCTGCACGAGGCTCAGGATTGGGATGCCGATCTTGTCGTGATGGGGTCGCACGGATTCGGGTTCTTCAATCGCCTGCTGCTGGGTTCCACGTCGGTCCATGTGTTGCGGCACGGGCACCGGGCGACACTGATAGTGCCACGCGAGAAGGGCGAGTAGGGTACGGCTCGAGCTTCTTGGGCCGGAGCCGGCTAGGAGCCGACCCGGCTGTCAGTCTTTCAATAGCGCGTAGAGTCGCACGTGCTCGACGTCGAGCCCATCCGTCCAGCGGCCGAGCACGAAGTCGGAGCCGATCTGGTACACCGTGAACTGCGCCGGCATCTCTACTTGTCCGAGCATCACGCCGTCGGGATCGAACACCGTCCAGCGCGGCTGCTCGTCCCCTGGTCGCCGGTATTCCTCGACCCAGAGGTTGCCCTCCGTGTCCACCACGAGGCTACGGTAGGCCGGCATCGTCTCCGGGAGCGGCATTTCCGCGTACATCTGCCGGATGAAAGCGCGCTGGCTCTCATCCTCGGCATCTGCCATTTCATCTTCGATGAGTCGCTCGGTGTCCTCGGCTGTGACGGTCAGGTTGGGCTGCGCCTTGCGGATCAGCCGCAGCAGGCTGGCGCTCTGATCGTACTGAGCAAGCTCGTAGGAATCGGTGTGCCCGAAATAGAAGGCGTCCCCGTAGGCGGCGGCGACGGGACGACGGCCGAAGACTCTGGTGCTCGCCATCATCCGGTTCTCCTCGGTTTTGACGTACCACTCGTTTCCCGGGAACCGGCCCAGGGAGTCCACGTGCGCGCCTTCGGGGTCGCAGCGAAGGTAGAGGTTGGGTTCGCGGCGCAGGCCGCCTCTGATCTCAGCGCTTCCGAACAACTGCCTGCCCACAACAAGCAGGGAGCCATCTGCGAAGGGCGCAACGATGTCCGGGAAGACGCCGGCTCCGGTCAGCGTGTGCAGGTCGAACGAGCGGACGAAGTCACCGTTAGCGTCGAAGACCGAGACTCGGTGGTTCCTGAAGTCGTAGGTCAGCAGCGAGTCCTCGGCGAGCGTCCACAGGCCTGAGAGATTGAGTGCAAGACCGCGTTGGAGCTACTGCTGGCGGCCGAGCCGGCCGAGCTGGCGGGCCAGGGCGATTCGGAGCTGGCGGCGCACGTGCGTGAGTGCAAGCGGTGCGGTGCCGTCGCGGCGCGACTGCTCGAGGGCCAGGAGCAGCTAGCAGGCGCGCTGGCGGAGCTGGGCCCGCGCACTGATGTCGAAGCGGCGCTGAGCGTCGCGCGGGCACGGCGTCGCAGCATCCGGTGGCGGCGAGGCGGCTGGCGTGTGGCGGCACCGCTGGCGGCAGCAGCGGCGCTAGCGCTGTTGTTTCTTGCCCGCTTGCCGGACGGGCGGATGCCTGGGGAGGTGGTTTTGCTTCCGGCGCCACGTATTGAGTCGGTGGTGGAAGCGCCGCTGGCTCAGAACGTCGTGGTGTTCGAGACGCGAGATCGAACGGCGAAAGTCATCTGGTTCTACTAGTGGAGGAGCATGCGATGAGAGCGAGAACGAAGCTGTTGAGTTGGGTGACCGTGGGGGCGGAGCTGGCGCTCATCGCCGGCGGCGCGCTTGTGGCCGGCTGTCAGAGCGGGGGGTACGGCGATCTCGATGTGCGAACGTTCCAGCTGGAATACATCGAGCCGGGGGCCGCGCACCAGATCATCGTTCCCTATGTGTTCGCGGATCGTGGCGGGATGATCAGCGTCGATGATGAGACGCGGACGATCACGGTTCGCGAGACGCCGGAGATGCTCTCGCGGATCGAGCAGGTGTTGCAGCAGTACGATCAGCCCGAGCCGAGCGTGCAGCTGCACTTCAGGATTGTCGAGGCCAACGGTGGCTCTCGGGCGCCGGACCCGGCGCTGGAGGATATCGAGGCCGCGCTTCCCAAAGACGTGTTCCGGTTCCAGAACTACCGGCAGGTAGCCGAGGCCGTGATGGTGGGGACTGAGTGGACCCAGATCTCGCAGCGCGTTGCTGGTGTCGGTGGCACGTACATCGTCAAAGGCAGGATCGGTGAGGTACGAGTTGCCGAGGATGGGGGCACCGTTCAGCTGGAGGTGGAGCTCTACGGCGAGGAGTTCGGACAGGCGTTTCAAACGTCGGTAAACGCGCGCGTGGGCCAGCTACTCGTGCTGGGATCGGCCCAGCCGCAAGCTGACCGTGGCGCTCTGATCCTCGCGGTGCGGGCGGAGCTCGTCACGCCCTAGATGAGGAGGCGAGCGGCCTGCGCCACGATGAAGCAGACGAGGAACGCGATGGCCAGCGGCATGAGCGCACCGATGGTCGTCCACTTGGCACTGCCCGTCTCCTTGTACATGGTCCAGATGGTGGTGGAGCACGGGTTGTGGAGCAGCGAGAAGAGCATCAGACAGACGGCGGTCAGGAGGGTCCAACCCTCCTGGCCGACGAGTAGCTGCTGAAGCTCGCGCAGGCTGTCGATCTCGATCATCATCCCCGCACCCGTATACGCCATCAGCATCGTCGGCACGACGATCTCGTTTGCGGGAATCGCGATGATGTAGGCGAGCAGGATGACGCCGTCGAGACCGATGGCGTGGCCCAGCGGGTTCAGAAACCCGGACATCCATCCCGTCAGCGAAGCCCCACCCAGCGAGATGTTGCTCAACAGCCAGATGGCGCCGCCCGCTGGCGCGGCCATCAGCACGGCGCGCCAGAGGACGAACAGCGTGCGATCGATGATCGAGGTGTAGAGGATCTGCCCGATGTTGGGTCGCCGGTACGGTGGCAGCTCGAGCGTGAAGCTGGATGCCTCACCCTTGAGCACGGTGCGGGAGAGTGCCCAGGAGACGAGCAGCGTGAAGAACACGCCGATCAGCACCACGGCAACCACCGAGCCAGCGGCGGCGATGGATGCGACGGCGGGCGGGAACGCCGCGGCTACGAACACGATGCCCAGCATGATGAGCGTCGGGAAGCGCCCGTTGCATGGCACGAAGTTGTTGGTGAGGATGGCGATCAGGCGCTCGCGGGGCGAATCGATCACCCGGCAAGCAATCACACCGGCGGCGTTGCAGCCGAAGCCCATACTCATGGTGAGAGCCTGCTTGCCGTGCGCGCCGACCTTCTTGAACAGCCAGTCCATATTGAAGGCGACCCGGGGCAGGTAGCCGAGATTCTCCAGGATGGTGAACAGCGGGAAGAAGATGGCCATGGGCGGCAGCATCACCGACACGACCCAGGCAAGGCCGCGATAGACGCCATGCCAGAGGAATCCTGTCAGCCACCAGGGCACGCCCAGGCTGTTGAACAGGGCCGAGGCTCCGCCTTCGATGCTGAACAGCACGAAGGCGATGGCCCGGGACGGGTAGTTGGCCCCGACGATGGTGACCCAGATGACCATCGCCAAACCGAGCAGCATGATGGGGAAGCCCCAGAGCATCGAGGTGAGGACGCGGTCGAGCTTCTCATCCCAGGTGGGGCCGGCAGGCCTCCCGGCGCGTACGGTGTGCGAGGCGATTCTCTGCGCGTCGCTATAGATGGCCTCGACGATCTGATCGCGGAACGACAGGTCGAGTCCGCGGCGCAGGCGTTCGGCGCGCTCGAGGATCTCGGCGGGCGAAGGGGTCGCGGTGGTCGTCGTCATCGTGCTTCGGCACCTGACATGGCGACCTCAGCGGGTTCGGGCTCTCGGGACACCGCAAGCTGCGACAGCTCGCCCTGCCGCAGGGCGTCTTCCACGCGCTTGTCGCCCTCCAGCAGGCGCATCGCGAGCCAGCGGGCGTTAGGCAGGCCGGGGTAGGTGGCTTCGATGAGCGCGACCAGTTCATCGACGGAGCGCGCCGTGTCGCCGGTGGCCGTAATGCGGTGCGGCCGGGTGCGGATTCGTCCGCTGGCAACGCCGGCCACTGCCGCGACCAGGTCATCCATCCCATGCGCGGTCCGCGCCACCGTCGGCACGACGGGCACGCCCAGCTCGCGCTCCAACGTCTTGTGATTGACTCGAATTCCCTTGCGCCGGGCCTCATCCATCAGGTTGAGGCAGACCACGGCCCGGTCAGTGATCTCAAGGATCTGCAGCGCCAGGTTCAGGTTGCGCTCCAGCACGGTGGCGTCCATCACGATGATCGTGCAGTCCGGGCGCCCGAAGAGGATGAAATTCCGGGCGATCTCTTCGTCGGTAGAAGCACTGAGCAGTGAGTAGGTGCCAGGCAGATCCACGAGCTTGTACTTCTTACCGTCGTACGCGAAACCGCCCTCGGCGCGGGCCACCGTCTTGCCCGGCCAGTTGCCCACGTGTTGCCTGAGCCCGGTGATGGCGTTGAACACTGTGCTCTTGCCGGTGTTCGGGTTGCCCGCCAGCGCGACCACATAGTCCCAGTCGGTCGTGTCGATGCCGAGCTGGCGGAGCCCTTCCCGAAACGGCGGAACCGGCTCGACGACCGGCAGCTTGCGTTCACGGATCGACTTCGGCCGCTTGCTGGTCACCGCTAATCCTCCACGCCGGCTGTGCTGAGCGGCTCGATCTCGATCTCATCGCCCTGCTCGCGACGGAGCGCGATCAGCGCGCCCCGTACTCGGTAGGCCGTCGGCTCGCCCGCGGGGCCGGGGAAGCTGCACTCGACCAGCGTCCCCGGTGTGAGACCCAGGTCCAGCAAGCGGCGTCGGTCGAAGCCCTCGCAGCGGAGCGCTATGACGCGACCGCTCTCGCCGGGCTGGAGTGATGAGAGCTTCACCGGTGGCCGCACGGGATGCGGCAGGTCGGTCACGAACACGTTGCTGGCGACGATCGGCGCCAGCACCCGCTCGTGCTCGCCGTCCCAGAGGACCAGACGCTGTTCGCTCGCCTCGCGGACCTCGACGTGCATACCGAGGACGAGGCCGGCGGCGACGATCTCGGCGAGCGCCTCCGGAGGCTCGTCTTCGAGGTGTACGATCTTCGCCGGCCTTGCAACCGGCCAATCGGTGAGGGCGGTGGCCTCGAGCTCCTCGAGCAGGCCGGAGCTCGTGGGGATGGGATCGCCGTGCGGGTCCTGCTGCGGGTATCCGAGCTGTGCCTCGAGCTCGTCGACCTCTTCCGCAGTGAGGACGTGCTCGCGGCGGTCCGCCGTGGCGTGGATCGCCTCCAGCGGCATGCGCAACTCGTCAGCCAGATACCGCTCGAGCAGGCGGTGAGCGCGGATCACCCGGAGCGCGACCCTGTGCCCGGCGGCTGAAAGGCGCAGCCCCGGCCCGGTGGATTGGATGAGCCCGCGGCCCTCCATGTCGGAGATGAGTTCCAACGCCTGCCTCACTCCGAGCTCCAGCTTCCCGGCCAGCGACTCCGGGGTGGCGAGGGTGCCGCTGAGCTCCCGAGCATGAACGTGCTTTAGGGTGTCCTCGGCGATCACGCGTTCGGCCAGCTGGCGTGCCCGACGCCAGCGAGCCAGGAGTCCGCGGCGGGGCCAGAGGACCAGGAGGGCGAGTGCCGCGGCGGCGGTCAGGGTGAAGGCGAGAAAGGGTTGCATTTTAGTGTAGGCTAATGTCTTATTTTAGTCTACCCTAAAAACCTAACCTATGCGGGCAACTCGTTGCGGGCAAGGGGGCGGCCATCGGCCTCGAAGCGGTGCGGCGCCTAGCCGAGGAAGCGGCGGGCCGTGTCGGCGAGCACATGGGCGCAGCTTACCACGGAGTCGAGGTCCACCCACTCGACAGCGGCGTGGGCACCGGCGCCGCCGGGGCCGTAGTTGAGGGTGGGAATGCCGGCGGCATCGAAGATCGCGGCGTCGGTCCAGTAGGCGACGCCGGTCTCCTCGGGCGGTGAGCCGGTGATCGCCTGGGCGGCCTCGCGCAGGCAGCGGGCGATGGCTGACTGGGGATCGCAGACCAGCGGTGTGCGATGGAAGTAGGGTGTGACGGTGGCCTGCTCGCCGGCCTCGCGGACTGCATTCTCCAACTCCTCGCTCACCTGTTCCAGCGTTTCGCCGGGGAGTGTGCGGCGTTCGACCTGTAGGCGGCACTCGGGCGCGTAGGTGCTGAGTCCGACGCCACCGGCGATAGTGGCGCAGTGCAGCGAGGCGGGGCCGAGCAGCGGATGGGTGCGCCGGCGCAGCTCTTCCTGATCGAGGCGCTCGAGCGCGGCAATGATGCGGCCCATTCTGCCGATGGCGCTGACACCGAGGTCCCAGCGGCTACCGTGAGCGGCAATGCCGTGGGTGACGAGCTCGCTCCAGACGAAGCCCTTATGGGTGAGGATCAGTCGGCCCTCGGTGGGCTCGGTGATGATGCAGGCGTCGGCCTTATGCTGGGCGACGAAGTGGTCGGCGCCGATGCTCGAGTGTTCTTCGTCCACGACCAGCGCGACCAGCACGCGCCCAGCGAGGTCCTCTTGGTTGAGTGCGGCCGCTGCCGCCATGACGGCGGCGACGCCGCCCTTCATATCGTAACTGCCACGACCGTAGACGCGATTTCCTTCGAGCCGCGGCTCGAACGGTGGTATCGACATTCCCGCGCCACTCACCGTGTCGATGTGGGCGCAAAAGACGAGCGTGGGCCCTTCGCCGTTTCCGGTCTCGGCCACGACATTGGGCCGGCCCGCCGTGACCTCTTCCAGCCGGACTTTCAGGCCACGGCTCGCGAGCCAATCGCGAGCGTGCTCGGCGAGTGCGGCCTCACCGTCCGACTCGTCGGGCGCGAGCGTGGGGTTGACTGAGGGGATGCGGATCAGCTCTTGTAGCAGTAGCAGCAGCGAGCTCTGGGACAGGACGTCGGCTTGCATGCAGTGGCTCCGGTTGCCGCGGTGTGGATTGACGGCGGTGATGAATGAGCAGACAATAGCGTGTGAGTCGGGGCAGAGGAAGGCGGGCAGAAGGCAACGGCGGTGGGGCTTGGCAGAAGGACTCTCCATCAGCGTTGGAGGACACGTGAACAGGACGGCATGTGCTCTTCTTGGTCTGGCCCTGATCGCTGTAACGGGCTGTGGAGGCGAGGGCGGGCGCGGCGGGGTCGTCGTGGATACGATTGGCGGTGTGCCCTCGGTGATGAACCCGGACCGGGGGGTGCTGGGCGACACGGTACCGTGGGAGCTGGAGCAGTATCTACTGGTGGCTGGCGATCAACTCTACGATCGCAAGGCGGCGACGTTTGCGCTCGACGTAGGCATCCTACCGAACGGTAACGTGATGGTGCTGGATTCCGGCAACCAGCGAGTGCTGCGCTTCGGCCCGCACGGCGAGTATCTGGGCTGGTTCGGTGGAGTGGGTGAGGAGCCGGGACAGTTCGTCACTCCGCTCTTCCTCGAGGTAGCCGGCGACCGGATTTACGTTCTGGATTCGGGACTCAACCGGGTCACGGGGTTCGATACGGCGGGCATCTTTCTGTCTCGCTTCGAAATCGATCTGGCGGGCCTGGCGGGGACCACGCCGATCTTCGCGGCGGGCGGGCCGGACGAGATCTACGTGGCTGCGGAGCCCGTCCCGTTCCTGCAACAGGCGCGCGACACGGGTGACGCGGTGCTCTACCACATGAATCGGAACGGTGCCGTCGTCGACACGGTCGTCACGTTTCCGCCGTCGCAGTGGACGCGGGTCGAGCGAGCGGAGGGCCGGGCCTCGTACGTGAAGCCGCGCCTCATGCCGGTGCCCAGGGTCTCGGCCTCAGGCGGCGCCATCGCGGTCTGTCTGGGGTCGGTCTACCTGATCGAGATACGCGAGCCGAGCGGTTCGCTGGTCCGGCGCGTGGCGCGCCGCTACGAGAACGTCGCGGTGACGCCGGCGATCCGCGACAGCGTGCTGGAGCGCCTGGCGCAGGGCCCGGCCGGCTTGTCGCGGGAGGCGTTGGAGGTGGTGCCGTTCGCGGCGGTGGTCCCGGCTATCGACGATGTGGTGCTCGACGATCAGGGCCGCTTGTGGGTGGACGTCTACGCGGGTGAGCCGACGCGCCGCGACATCTTCGATGAGCGGGGGCGCTACTTGGGCCCGCTGTACCTGCCGCAGCCGGTGGAACTCGAGGATGTGCGGGGTGAGCGTGCCTGTGGAGTGATACGGGAGCTGTCGGGCCAGGCGGCGGTGGTCTGCTATCGGGTGACGCGGCGCCGCTGAGCCGCGCTATGTGCGCGGGAGCCAGGCCGGCCTGTGCGGCGCGGCCTGGCTCGGCGTGTCCAGATTCTAAGCTCTCCTCAGATCCTCGGGCCTGATCGGCAGGCGCCGGATTCGCTTACCGGTGGCGGCGAAGATCGCGTTGGCGAGCGCCGGCGCGATGGGCGGGAGACCGGGCTCGCCGACGCCGGTCGGGTTCTCGGTGCTGGGCACGAGGTGGACCTCGAGCTCGGGCATCTCGCTGATGAGGAGAAGCGGGTAGTCGTGGAAGTTGCTCTGCACGACCCGCCCGTTCTCGATCGTGATCGCGCCCTTGAGCGCCGCGGTCAGGCCCATGACGATTCCGCCCTCCATCTGCGCGGTCACGCCGTCGGGGTTCACCACCCTTCCGCAATCCACCGCACAGACGACGCGGTGCACCTTGACCGTGCCGTCGTCGTTGACCGAGACTTCGGCTACCTGGGCAACGTAGGTGTAAAACGAGTAATGGACCGCGATGCCGCGGTAGCGGCCCGCGGGTAACGGCTCGCCCCAGCCGGCCTTCTGCGCGGCCAGCTCGAGTACGCCTTTGTGCCGCGGGTGGTTCTGCAACAGCTCCATGCGGAACTCGTAAGGATCCTTGCCGGCAGCATGGGCCAGCTCGTCGAAAAAGCACTCGTTGGCGAAGGGGGTCTGCGTGTTGTAGACCGAACGCAACCAACCGACGGGCACGGCGGTGTTGGCCATGCAGTAGTCCACGCGGATGTTGGGAATGGCGTAGGGCAGGTTGGCTGCCCCGTCGGTCGCCTCTCCGGCGGCTGCCCGCTCGTCGGCGCCGCTCACCGTGGCGCCGATCGAGGGAGCCACGACCCGGTGCTTCCAGGCCACCACGCGCCCCGACGCGTCGAGTCCACCGCTCATCAGGTGGCGGCTGGCGGGCCGATACCAGCCGTGGTGCGTGTCGTCCTCACGGGTCCAGACGAGTTTGACCGGTGCGCCCACCGCCTTGGAGACTTGGACGGCCTCGCTGACGAAGTCGGGCATCAAGCGGCGACCGAAGCCTCCGCCGCTCAAGGTGACGTGCAGTGCGATCCGCTGGGGCGGCAGGCCGGTGATCTCGGCCGCTGCCTGATACCCCCACTGGGGCGCCTGGGTGGGCGCCCAGATCTCGCAGCTGTCTTCGCGCACATCGGCCGTACAGTTCATCGGCTCCATGGGCGAGTGTGAGAGGTAAGGGACCTCGTAGACCGCCTCGAAGGTGCGGGCTGCGGAGGCGAGGGCGGCGTCGGGATCGCCGTCCGCGCGTGTCGCGACGCCGGGTTCTGCCTGTCGCTCGTCGAACAGCCTGGCGATGCTGGCGGAGCTGAGATCAGCTGACGGGCCGGGGTCGAACTGGGGTCTGAGCGCCTCGCGACCTTTCATGGCTGCCCAGGTGCTGTCGGCGATGACGGCGACGCCGCTCTGTATCTCCACGACGTCACGCACGCCCTCCACGGCTTTGGCCGCTGCGGCGTCGTAGCCGGTCACGCTACCGCCGAAGACGGGACAGCGGGCCAGGCAGGCGTAGAGCATGCCCGGCACCGTCACGTCCATGCCGAACATCGCTTCGCCGCTCACGCGGGCGGGATGGTCGAGGCGTGGCAGCGGCTTGCCGATGATATGGAAGTCCTTGGGATCCTTGAGCGGTGGATCTTCAGGCACCGGCAGCGTGGCGGCCTTCTCCGCCAGCTCGCCGTAACGGAGCGTGCGCCCGCTGGGATCGTGAACGACGCTGCCTGCGTACGCGCGGCAGGCCGTGGGTGCCACGCCCCACTCGGCGGCTGCAGCGGCGATGAGCATGGCTCGCGCCGTTGCGCCCGCCTGGCGCAGCGGTGCCCAGGATGTACGTATCGAGGTGCTGCCGCCGGCGGTCTGTGAGCCGTACACCTCCATGGGTGCCGCGTCCGCCTGCTGGCGCTGGAACTTCGGCCATTCCACCTCCAGCTCGTCGGCCAGGATCATGGGGAGCGAGGTGCGGGTGCCCTGCCCCATATCGGGCCGGTGCACCCAGAGGGTGACCTGACCGTCGGGGTCGATGCGCAGCCAGGCGTTGGGGATGAACCCGTCGGTTGATGCGCTCACCTCCTTGCCCGCACAGCCGGCGAGGGGGAGGTGGAAGCCGAGGACCAGACCGGTCCCGGCGACACCGGTGACTTTCAGGAACTCGCGCCGGCTGACCTTCGTGATCGTTGCCATGTCACACCTCCTGCGCGGCGCGGTGGATGGCGCGGCGGATGCGCTGGTAGGTCCCGCAGCGGCAGAGGTAGGGGGACATCGCCTCGTCGATGTCCCGGTCGGTGGGCTTGGGCTTGTTCGCCAGGAGCGCCGCCGCCCCCATGATCTGACCGGGCTGGCAGTAGCCGCACTGGGGCACCTGCTCGGCGATCCAGGCGTCCTTTAGCACCCGGCCGAGGTCGCCGTTCAGGCCCTCGATGGTGGTGACCTGGCGGTCGGCGGCGCTGGAGACCGGGATCGAGCAGGAAGGCACGGGGCTACCGTCGATGTGGACGGTGCAGGCGCGGCACTGGCCGATCCCGCAGCTGTACTTGGTGCCGGTGAGCCCGAGCGTATCTCTGAGTACCCAGAGCAGCGGGGTATCGGGGCTCACGTTCACCGTGTGTCTCTTGCCGTTCACTGTGAGGTTGATTGGAGCCATACGGACTCTCCTCCAGGTCGGGGCGTCGGGCGCACCCGTAGATTCGATTCGCACGAGTCATCGACGCGCGGCAGCCGTGCCGGCCGTGTCTGAGGGGCAGTCAACTCGTGCGTTAAGAAGGGAAGCTGCCAGTCCCGCTGGCATCGAGGCGCAATATGCGGAAGAGCCGGAGCCGCGGCAACAATCAGCGGCGCCTCCGGAGACGAAGGGTTAGGGCTCTGATGTGAACCGGGGCGGCGGGCTGTGCCGCCGCCCCGTGGGTGGGCGGTCTACTAGCCCTGACTACATGATTGGAGCGGGCGCTGGTGCCCTTTCACTCTTGATCACGGCGGCCGCCAGCGCGAAGGGGATCAGCACCAGGGTCAAGAAGTAGAAGTTGTATCCCGGCAACACGACTCGCGGCGCGAAGACGCCGATCAGCGCTGCGATGGTGATCGGCAGGAGGCCTATGATCACGCCGACGAGCATGAAGTTAAGCCCGTAGCCGGAGCGCTGCCTCGGGCTAGCCTTCACGTAGCTGTGGATCATCGCCCACAGCGCGAGGCCGAAGTAGACGACCACGAACAGCCCGAACAGCGACCGGGCGAGCACATTGAGGGTGCTGGTCGCGGCAGGCTGCAGGATGATCAGAAAGAGCGCGAAGATCGCCATCAGCAGCGCGGGCGCGTACAGCAGCTTCGTCATGTGCGCCTTGGCCAGTATCGCCTTCGTCTGTGGGAACTCCAGCATGAAGTGGAGCAGGAACGCGAAGCCGAAAATGATGATGACGAGCTGGATCGCAGCTGCGATCGTGCGCAGCGTGAAGGACTGCAGGTACGGCCCGGCAAAGAACGCCACCCCCAGGCAGAGACCGGTGAGCGCGAGCAACGTGGCGCTCCGGGTCGGTACTCTCATATAGGCCCCCAGCCCGAAGACCACGAAGCAGAGACCGATGAACACACCCGCGATGCCCAGGGTGAGATCTCTGCCGGGCTGGGCCAAATAGGTCAGCTCGACGCTTCGGGATGGTGGCCTTCCCGGGGCCGCGGCCAGCTCGGTCTCGGCGCGCTGCTCGACGACCAGGGTGCGCGTGTCACCGACCTGCGGCCGCGGCAGTCGTGCGAGCGCTCGCGAGTCCTCCACGGGGATGCCGGCGATGCTGGTGATGTAGTCGCCGACCTGCATCCCCGCGAGTTGGGCGGGGCTGCCCGGCTCGACCTGGACCACCGTGTTGTTGCCGTCCGTGAGATAGCCGACGTAGGGGATGTTCGGCAGGTCCGCGGCGCCGAAGATCCCCCAGAGGATGAACAGCACGGCGACGACCAGGAAGGGCGTTCGGTATCTGGCCTCTCGCACCTCGACCATGGGGTTACCTCCTTCGGTTCAGTTGACGAGAGCTTTCGACAGGCCCGCGGTGTGTAGCGGGCCCATCGAGCCTAATAATTGGCGTTAGCGGTTGCGGTTCAGGGAATCGTAAACGAGGTGGCAGTTGTAGGCTGCACGCCGATGCAGGGTACGCGCGTTTCCAGCGACGTGACATCGCCAGTACTCCCGGAGCGCGAGCGGTGAGACCACCGGCCCGACCCAACTGTGCAGATTAGCCTTCAATATGTGGGTGAGCAGGCCCAAGGATCAATAAGCGGAGTCCAGGCTGTTGCCTGGGCCGTATCTAGAGCGGCCAGGACGTGGTTGGCAGCGCAGTCCGTGGGGACTAGTCGATCTCCTCGTAGCGGAAGCAATCCACGAGGTGGTCGTTGACCATCCCCATTGCTTGCATGAAGGCGTAGCAGATGGTGGGGCCCACGAAGCTGAAGCCGCGCTTGCGCAGGTCCTTGCTCAGCGCACGCGACTCCGGCGTCTGGGCCGGCAGTTCCTTCAGGCTTCGCCAGGCGTTCTTGATCGGCCGGCCGTCCACGAAGCGCCAGATGTAGGCGTCGAAGCCACTGAACTCGTCCTGCACGGCCAAGAAGGCCCGGGCGTTCTGAACCGCTGCTTCGATCTTGCGCCGGTTGCGAACGATGCCGGGGTCGGCGAGTAGCTGTTGGATGTTGCGCTGGTCGTAGGCGGCGACGGCCCGGGGATCGAAACCGTCGAACGCCGCGCGGTAGCTCTCCCGCTTCTTGAGGATGGTCTCCCAGGACAGCCCGGCCTGTGCGCCCTCGAGGATCAGGAACTCGAACAGCTTCCGGTCATCGTGCTGGGGCACCCCCCATTCGCAGTCGTGGTAGGCGATGGACAGCCGGGTGGTGGCCCAGTCGCACCGCTTCACGGAGCTGCTCCCGCAGCCGGGTTGGCGCCGTATGGGAAACCGGCTATCATGCTCGCCTTCATAGGCAGGCGGCGGCCGGCGCGTCAAGCGCTTGCCGTCGGGGCGGGGAGCTGACCCTGGTCGGGCGCCTGCATTACATTGCGACAACTGAACGCAGGCGATGCGAGTCGCGGGTGAGGAGGGACCCGCATGGGGCTGTTCGATGGCAAGACGGCGTTGATCTTCGGCGTGGCGAACGACCGCTCGATCGCGTGGGGTATCGCGCAGGCGTTGCACCGCGAGGGTTGCGAGCTGGCGTTCGGCTACGGCGCAGCGCCTATGGAGAAGCGGGTGAGGCCGCTGGCGGAGAGCGTGGGGGCGAGGCTTGTCGAGGAGTGCGACGTCGCGGATGACTCGGCCATCGAGCGCGTCTTCGCGAAGGTGAAGGAGACCCACGGGACCATCGATGCGCTGGTGCACTCCATCGCGTACGCGGACCGGCGCGACCTCCAGGGGCGCTTCGTGGATACGAGTCGCGATGGCTTCAAGCTGGCGCTGGACGTGAGCGCCTACTCGCTGGTGGCGCTGACGCGAGCAGCGGAGCCGCTGATGCCGAACGGCGGCTCGATCCTTACGCTCACCTACTACGGCTCGGTGAAGGTGGCGCCGCAGTACAACGTAATGGGTGTGGCGAAGGCGGCGCTGGAAGCGTGCGTGCGCTACCTGGCCTCCGATCTGGGACGGAAGGGCATCCGCGTGAACGCGATCTCGGCCGGCCCGATCAAGACGCTGGCCGCGACCGGCGTGAGCGGCTTCAAGAAGATCCTCAGCTACTCGGAGAAGGCGTCGCCACTGCGGACGCTCATCACGACTGAGGACGTGGGTAACGCGGCCGTGTGGCTGCTGAGCGACTGGAGCCGCGGGGTGACCGGCGAGGTGGTCTACGTGGATGCCGGCTGGAACATCATGGGGCTCACGATACCCCTGGAGCACTTGGAGGAGATGGAGTAGCGCCGTGGTTATCAGCGAGACGATCGAACTCGAGACGCGCGGCCACGCCGATATGCTGGACATCACGGGTGAAGTGGCGGCGAAGGTGAGGGACAGCGGTATCGCCTGCGGCATCGTGACGATCTTCTGCCCCGGGTCCACCAGCGCGCTCACCACCATCGAATACGAAGCGGGTGTGCTGTCGGACCTGAAGCGCGTGTTCGACGAGGTCGTGCCACCCGACCGCGAGTACGCCCATAACCAACGCTGGGGAGATGGCAACGGCCACTCGCACGTGCGGGCGGCCCTGCTGGGCCCGTCGCTGACGGTGCCGTTCGCGGATGGCGAGCTGGCTTTGGGGACCTGGCAGCAGATCACCTACTGCGACTTCGACAACCGGCCGCGCTCGCGGCGGCTCATCGTACAGATCCTGGGCGAGTAGGGTGGGAATGGGCGTGCGCTGGGACGACCTGGTGCGGAAGCCGCGCCGCAGCGGCCGCCCGTCCGTTGTGTAGTAGCTGACTCCGCTCCAGGGTTCAGCTATTCGGTAAGCCCGAGGTCAGCTCTCACGTAGGGTTAGGCGCGTGTCGAGGAAGCTAAGCCGCGTGGCTGAACCGACGCCAGGGAGCGTATATTGCGCCGCGCTCGCAGTGATCGGGCCGGGTCTGCTGTGCGGCCCGGTGGGTCAGCGGTCGACCTGAGGGCCGCTCCCGTTGATGGCGCGTTGACGGGGAACCCTTAGGGGAACCGGCGGATGCGACGCTCGGGCTTACTAGCGCATCTAAGGACGTGAGGTCACTATTCGTAGTAGCCGCCGAGAAGTGACCGCGTTGCCAAGAGTACTTGTTATGGGATTCAGCCGCCGTACACTCGCCATTGCGTCCGCTGTGATCGTCCTCTGCGCTGCTCTGGGCGGGATCTATTTGCGACTTCGCGCTCTGCAGGCGGAGGACGAACCGGGTGCCGCCGCCACGACGGACGAGGAACATCCTGAGGTCGAGTCGGCCGAGGCCTTCGGCACCGAGATCGCCATCGCGGTGAGCGCTGCGCCGGTGTTGCGCGACACGCTGGTGATGAGCGTGTCCGCTGCCGGGCAGGCGCAGGCCTTCGCCCGCACGTTGCTCGCGGCGGAGGTAGAAGGCCCGGTGACGGAGATCTACGTCAAGGAAGGCGATTTCGTGCGCCAGGGCCAGGTGCTCGCGCGTGTCGATCCGCAGCGCTACGCGTTCGAGCTGGAGCGGGCGAGGGCGACGCTGGAACAGGCGGAGGCGCAGTTCGCCGAGCTGACACTGTTCGACGAGGAGATCGAGGACGCGGAGCTGCGGGCCGAGCGTCGGCGCATGGCGCGGGCGAAGAGCGGGTTGAGTGGCGCGGAGGTGGGGGTCCGCGAGGCGGAGCTGAACGTACGACGCGCCACGGTGCGGGCGCCGTTCTCGGGTGCCGTGGCCAACCTGGCGATCGTGCCGGGGCAGCGCGTGCAGCAGCGGGACTCGATCGTGGAGATCGTCGACATCTCGCGGATCAAGATCGAGGTGCAGGCGCTGGAGACGGAGGTCCCCTATCTGGAGGAGGGGCGTGCTGCGCGTGTGAGACTCTCCGCCTTCCCGGACAGCGTGCTGACTGGGCAGGTCGCCTCGATCAATCCGGTTGTCAACCCGCGCACGCGGACCGCGCGGGTGACCGTGGTGCTGCCGAATCCCGACGGCGCGGTGAAGCCGGGTATGTACGCGCGGGTGCGGATCGCTGCCCGGCTGTATGCGGACCGGACGATAGTGCCACGCGAGGCGATCCTGGAGCGCGACAACCGCACGCTCGTGTTCGTATTCGAGCCGGAAGCGCCGAACTCGTCAGAGGGTCTGGCCAAGTGGACGTACGTGAGCACAGGCCTCGAGAACGAGGACTTCGCGGAGATCGTGCCGGGCGAGGGGACGACGATGTTGGAGCCTGGGCAGCTCGTACTCACGGAAGGCCACTACACTCTGATCCACGACGCGCGTGTCAGAGTCGTGGAGGACGAGGAAAGGCAGGGCTAGGACAATACCACCGAACGACATCTGCTGCGCATGCGTTACGTAACCATTCGAGCCGCACAGCTGCTCTGCCTCGCGGCCGGCCTGTTCGTCGCGAGGTCGCTTGCCGCGCAGGTGCCGGACACGCTGCTCACGCTGGCGGGCGCGCGATCGCTGCTGCGCCAGGGCAGCCCGGACTACCGTGCCGCGCTGGCGGCGGCCGACGCGGCGGGCGAGGAGGTCTGGAGCGCCTGGGGCAGCCTGCTGCCGACGGCGACGCTGCAGGCCAGCTTCGGGCGTAACGAGTTCACGACGCGCACGTTCGTCGATCCGATCGGGGTGTCGCAGGAGGTGGACCCGCCGGTCACCGATGTCTCGAAGTCGGTCTACCAGTCGCTGGTCTTCAACTGGTCGGTCTTCGAGGGCGGCCGCCAGTTCTTCGATATCGGGGCGGCCAACGCGCGGGCGCGCGCGGCGGATCTAGCGGCGGTGGCGCGGCGGGTGCAGCTGGAGTCGCAGCTGGAGACGCAGTACTTCGAGGCACTGAAGCAGCAGGAGCTGGCGCGGCTGGCCCGGGATCTGTTGGCGGCGCGACGGCGCGATCTGGAGATCACGCAGGCGCGCTTCCGTATCGCGGCGGTAGCGCAGACCGATGTGCTGCAGGCGGAGATCCAGGTGGGCCAGCAGCAGCTGGCGGCGCTCCGGGCGGAGCTGGCGGCCGAGGCGGCGCGGCGCGAGCTATCGAAGCTGGTCGGGCTGGAGGAGGAAGCCGCCTACGAGCTGCGCGACACGGCGCTCGTGTTCGACCCGTCGCAGCTCAGGCGCGACGAGCTGATCGTCCAGGCGCGGCGTTCGAACCCGGAGCTGGCGCGTCTCGACGCGAATATCGACGCGCAGAGCCGCAGCCTCTGGTCGGCACGCGGCAGCTGGCTTCCGAACGTCTCGCTATCGTTCAGTCTGAGCCGGTCGGAGCGTCTGCGACGGGAAGATTCGATGTTTAAGTGGGATCCGCGGAACACGGGCCAGAACTTCAGCCTGAGCCTCAGCTGGCCGCTGTTCAATGGTTTCGAGAAGAAGTGGCGCACGGGTCAGGCGTCAGCGCGCCTTCAGGAAGCGCGTCACAACAAGGTGGCCGGGCTGCTGGAAGTCGAGAAAGAGGTGCGCAACGCGTATGACGCGCTGTTCGCCGGTTACCAGAGCCTCCGGCTACAGGCGCGCAACGTGGAGCTGGCGCGCGAATCGGTGCGCCTGCAGACGGAGCGCTATCGGATCGGCGCGGCCACCTACATCGAGCTGCAGAACGCCACCACCCAGTTGACGCAGGCGGAGCAGGGCCTGATCGAGGCGCGCTACGAGTTCATGAAGTCGTTCGCGCAGCTGCAGGGTGCGGTGGGCCGGCCAATCGCCGTACCGCAGTGAGCCGTCGGCGTGCTCTGGAGCGGCTCCAGGTATGAACCTGCACTGACGCGGATCAGCGAGCGATGGCGCTGCCGGATCTCTCGATAAGACGGCCCGTGGCCACCGCGATGGCGTTCCTCGCCATCGTCTTGTTGGGCGTGATCGCGTTCACGCGCCTGCCGGTGGACCTGCTCCCCGATGTCGCCTTTCCGACCCTCACCGTCTGGACCCAGTACCCCGAGGCGGGGCCCGCCGAGGTGGAGCGCTTCGTCACCGAGCCGATCGAGCGGGCGGTCGCGCGGGTGCCCGGCGTTAAGACAGTCAACTCGATCAGCCGCGAGGGTGCCTCGCAGGTCCAGCTCCAGTTCCTCTGGGGCACCGACATGGACTACGCGACGCTGAACGTGCGGGAGCGGCTGGACAATGTGCGCTACGATCTGCCGGAGCGGGCGACGCGGCCGACCATCCTGCGCTCGGATCCGACCAGTGAGCCGGTGATGACGCTGGCCGCCACGTCGGAGAGCACCGACCTCTGGCAGCTGAAGGAGCTGTCGGAGAACGTCTTCAAGCGGCGGCTCGAGCAGATCGACGGCGTCGCGCAGGCGGCGGTGGCCGGCGGTTTAGAGCGCGAGATCCACGTGGCGGTGGATCCGGGCCGGCTGGAGGCGCTGGGCGTGACGATCGACCAGGTCTCGCAGGGGCTGGACGCAGCGAACTACAGCGCGCCGGGCGGCACGATCCGGCGAGGCCGTTATCGCTACGCGCTGCGCGCGCTGGGCGAGTTCCGGACGGTGGAGGAGATCGGCGAGACGGTGGTGGGCCGTGGCGAAGGCGGGTCGCAGGTGCTGCTGCGGGATGTGGCGGCGGTGGAGGACGCGTTCGCGGACCGGGAGACCATCGCCCGCTACAACGGTCGAGAGTCGGTGGGTCTCCTATTATATAAGGAAGCCGGCGCCAACACGGTCCAGGTGGCCGAGCGGGTGGACGAGGTGTTGGACCTGCTGCGCGAGGAGTATCCCGACGTCGAACTTGCGATCGCCTCCTCGCAGTCGGGCTTCATCCGTGACGCGATCACCAACGTGGTGCAGGCGCTGGCGCTGGGAGGCGTGCTCGCCTTTCTGGTGCTCTTCTTGTTCCTGCATGACGCTCGCTATCCGGTGGCGATCTCGCTGTCGATCCCGATCAGCGTGATCCTCACCTTCGCGCTGCTGTATCTGTTCGATGTGAGCCTCAACATCATGAGTCTGGGCGGGCTGGCGCTGGGCGTCGGGATGCTGGTGGACAACTCGATCGTGGTGCTCGAGAACATCTTCCGGCACCGCGAGCGGGGACTGGCTGCGGGGAGCGCGGCAGGCCTGGGCGCGCGTGAGGTGCAGGGGGCGATCACGGCATCGACGCTGACGACGATCGCAGTGTTCGGCCCGATCATCTACGTGAAGGGCGTAGCGGGCGAGCTGTTCAAGGACCTATCGATCGCAGTGGCGGTGTCGCTGCTGGCGTCGCTGCTGGTGGCACTGACGCTGCTACCGATGATCGCGGCGCGCATCCGCGGGGCGGCAGCGAGCGCTGACGAAGGCGAGCGTCGTGGTGAGGAAGATGAGCGGCGCGAGGTCGTCTACCCGGTCGGCACGGGCAGCCGCGGCTGGGAGCCGGGCCGTGTGTTCCTGCCCATCGGCCGCTTCGTGGAGGAGGTGCAGGCGCGCTACGGCGGTCGTGCGCGCTGGTGGCGCTGGCCGGCGATTCTGACGCGCTGGCTGGGTGCGGTGTTCGGCGCGCTCGTGCAGGTTGCGGTCGCGTTCGTGATCGCGCTGGTGCGCTTCTGGGGTAGTCTCATCGCCCGGCCGCTGAGCGCCTTTGCCCGGCCGATCTTCCAGGCCTTCGATCGCGGGTTCGCGCGCTTCGCGCACCGCTACCATCAGTTGCTGGAGTGGTCGCTCGACCATCGAGGCGCGACGCTGGCGGCGGCGGCGGCGGTGTTCCTGGTGGCCCTGGCGCTGGGTTGGCAGCTGCCTCGCGATCTGCTGCCGCAGGTGGACGAGGGTTCCTACCGGGCACGTATCGACCTACCGCTGGGCACACCGCTGGAGACGACGGACGAGGTCAGCACGCAGGTGGAGGGGGTGGCACTCGGCGATGCGGGCACCGAGGCGGCCTTCACGCGGGTGGGACGCGCCGAGGCGGCGGAGGTGACGGAGCGAGAGGCGACGGGCGTGAACACGGCGGCGCTGGACGTGCGACTGAAGGACGGAGCCCGGACCCGGCCGGCGGTCGAGCGATTGCGGGTCGGCATCGGGGATCTATTGAGCGCCGAGGTGCTGACGATCGAGACGGGCCGTGCGACGGAACTGGGCCGGGTGCTGGGACTGGGCGAGGCGGATGTGGCGGTGCGGATCCGGGCCGAGGACCTGGACGCGGCGCTGGATGTGGCGGCGGAGGTCGAGCGGCGGCTCAGTCGGCTCCCCATGCTGGCCGGTGTGCATATGGGGCTTCTGCGTGGCCAGCCGGAGATCGAGATCGAGATCGAGCGTGAGCGGGTCGCGCGGCACGGGCTGACGGTGCGCGAGGTGGCGGATGCGATCGAGGCGTACATGCGCGGCCTGGTGGCGACGCGCTTCATCGATTTCGACCGGCGCATCGACGTGCTGGTGCGGCCGCCCGAGGAGATCCGGCGCGAGTTCCGAAACCTGCTGGAGTTCCAGATCAAGGGCGTGCCGGTCCGCGAGCTGATCATCTGGCGCGAGACCTTGGCGCCAGTGGAGGTGCTGCGCGACAATCAGGGCCGTGTGGTTCCGGTCTATGCCGACGTGACGCGCGGCGGCCTGGACGCGGCGGTGGCGGCGATCGGCGCGTCGCTCTCCGATCTAGAGCTGCCACCGCGCATGCGCTACGAGGTGGGCGGTGTGAACGAGGAGATGCGCGAGTCGTTCCGCTCGCTGGCGCTTGCCTTCGCGCTCGCGCTCGCTCTGGTGTTCATGATCCTGGCGGCACAGTTCGAGTCGGTGATCCACCCGTTCACCATCATGCTGGCCGTCCCGCTGGCGGCGATCGGCGCGGTGGCCGCGCTGATCGTCGCGCGTGACGGTGTGAACGTGATGAGCCTGATCGGCTTCGTGATTCTGGTCGGCATCGTGGTGAACGACGCGATCATCAAGGTGGACTTCATCAACCAGTACCGTCGCGAAGGTCACGAGCTGCGCGAGGCGATCATGGAGGCGGGCCGCGTGCGGATACGCCCGATCATCATGACGACGGCCACCACGGTGCTGGGGCTCACGCCGCTGGCACTGGGCATCGGTGCGGGCGCGGATCTCCGCGCGCCGCTGGCCGTAGCGGTGATCGGCGGCCTGATCTCGGCGACGCTGCTCACGCTGATCGTGGTCCCGGTGATCTACGCCAGTCTGGAGCGCCTGCGCGGGCTAGCGCGTTCGAGGCCGGCGTGATTCGTCTTTCGATCAACCGGCCGACCACGATCGCGATGGTCTACATTGCCATCGCGGCGGTCGGCGTCGCCTCGTTCCTCGACATCCCGGTCGAGCTTTTGCCCGACGTCGACTTCCCGCAGCTCAGCATCAACACGAGCTGGCCCGGCGCGTCGCCGGAGATGGTGGAGGGGTTCCTGACGGCGCCGTTGGAGGGCGCGGCGCAGCAGGTGCGTGGTGTCCACAAGATCGAGTCGGAGTCGAGCGAGGGCAGCTCCGGGATCACCGTGGAGTTCAATCGTGGTACCGATATGGACTTCGCACGGGTCGAGCTGTCCGAGCGGATCCAATCGCTGCGTGACGAGCTGCCGCCGGACGTCCGGCCGGAGGTCACACTGTACGTGCCGCGCGAGTTCCAGACGGGCGAGCGCGAGGACATGCGCTACACGCTGGCCGGCACCTACACATTCGAGCACCTGCGGCGCTACGCGGAGGACGAGCTGCGGCCGCAGCTCATCGCCATCGACGGGATCGAAGAGGTGGCGGTGCGCGGCGGCGAGGAGCGCGAGATCCTGATCGAGCTGGACCGGAATCGCATGGAGGCGTTCGCTGTGCGGCCCATCGATGTGGCGCTTGCCCTGGGCGTGGCGGAGCTGGTGCGCACGGCCGGAAAGCTGCAGCAGGGTGACACGGAGTGGGTGGTGACGATCCGCAACGACATCGATGCGGTGGCCCAGCTCGAGTCGCTGATCGTCGTGCCCGACACGCTGGGCACCGGCGAAGTGGTGCGCGTCACCGACATCGCACGCGTGCGCGACAGCACGGCGGACCCGCGCTTCTTCTTCCGCATCGATGGGAGACCAGCGGTTGGCGTGTCGCTGATCCGCAGCGTCGGCACCAACGCGCTCAGGGTGGCGGACGCGGTGAAGGCGAAGGTCGAGGAGGTGCGTGCGGGCTTGCCGCCGGGCATGCGGATGACCCTCGAGTACGATGGCAGCCGCGACATCCGGCAACAGCTCACCGATCTCAGGCTGAGAGCACTGGCGGCGGCGATCGTCATCTTCCTGGTGCTGCTCCTCTTCCTGGGCTCGTTCCGCACCGCGGGAATCGTGTTTGCCACGGTGGTCTTCTCGGTGCTCATCGCCGTCAACCTGCTGTATTTCGGCGAGTTCAGCCTGAACGTGCTGACGATGGCGGGGCTGGCCATGGGCTTCGGGCTGATGGTGGACAACTCGATCGTCGTGCTGGAGAACATCTATCGGCGACGGCGCGCACTGGGTGAACCTGCGATCGAGGCGGCGGACCGCGGTACCCGGCAGGTGGCGCTGCCCATCGTGGCGGGCACGCTCACGACGGTGATCGTCTTCCTGCCCTTCCTCTACCTGCAGGGTGAGCTGCGCCTCTACTATCTGCCGTTCGCCTACGCGGTCGGCTTCAGCCTGCTCGCCTCGCTGTTCGTGGCGTTCAGTTTCGTGCCGGGCCTGGCAGCGCGGGCGCTGGCCGGGGGCATCCCGGGCAGGGCGGCGAGCTACGGCGAGAGGCCGCCGTTCTACGTGCGCCTGTATCGCGGTGTGCTCTCGTTCGCCCTCGACCATCCGCTGCTCGTCATCCTGGTCACGGCGGCCGCCTTCATCGGCAGCTACCGGCTGTTCGACAAGCACGTGGTGAAGGGTGCGATCTGGGGCCGTTGGGGCCAGCAGACGTACATCTCGATCATCTTCAACATGCCGCGCGGTGCCGAGCTGGAGCGCACGGACGAGCTGGTGCGGAGCTTCGAGGCACGGCTGACGACGATCCCGGAGATCGAGCGGTTCACGACCTACGTGCTGCCGGAGTTCGCGCGGATCCACGTCACGTTCCCCGATTCGCTGGAGAACACCTACGTGCCGGTGGCGATCAAGGAGCAGATGGTGGCCTACTCGTATCTGTTCGCCGGCGCAGAGGTACGGGTCTACGGGTTCGGGCCGTCTTTCTACGGTGGTGGCGGCGCGCCGCCGACCTACACGATCAAGCTGCTCGGCTACAACTACGAGCAGCTGCGCGAGATCGCCGAGGACCTGGCGCGGCGACTGCAGCGCTTCAGTCGCGTGCGCGAGGTGGACACGAACGTCAGCGACTGGTGGTGGACGGACAAGGCGTTCGAGTTCTACCTGAGCGTGGATCGGCCGCGACTGGCGGGCTACGGGCTGAGCGTGGAAGAGCTGTTGCGCTTCGTCAGCAGCAACATCCAGGGCCAGGTGAGCCTGAACGAGATCAAGGTCGGCGGCGAGGAGGTGCGGTATTCGGTCAAGCTGGAAGGTTACCGCGACTTCTCGTTCGGTGACCTGCGGGAGCTGCTGGTCCCGACGGCCGGCGCTGAGACGGTGCGGCTGTCCGACGTGGCGGAGGTGGGCCGGCGCGAGGTGCTGAACCGGATCGTGCGGGAGAACCAGCAGTACCAGCGGCTGGTCGGCTGGGAGTTCCGCGGGCCGCGCAAGCTGGGCGACCGGGTGCGGGACGTGGCGGTGGACGCCACCGAGCTTCCTGCCGGCTATACGATCGAGAAGGAGCGTGACATCTACTGGACCTCGGAGGAGCAGCGGCAGATCTACACGGTGCTGGTCTTCGCGGTGCTCCTTATATATATGGTGACGGCGGCGCTGTTCGAGTCGTTGCGGGCGCCCTTCGTCGTGCTGCTCACGGTACCGCTCGCCCTGATCGGCGTCTTCCTGGTGTTCTTCTACACGGGCGCCTCGTTCACCCGTTCTGCTTATATCGGGGTCATCATGATGGCGGGTATCGTGGTCAACAACTCTATCCTGGTGGTCTACCATATCAAAGAGATCCAACGGGCCGGTACGGCGCTGAAGCAGGCGGTCATCCAGGGCACGCTCGAGCGGGTACGTCCGATCCTGATGACCGCGCTGACTACGGTGCTGGGCCTGTTGCCGCTCATCCTGTTCAGCGAGACCATCGACGCGACTATCTGGAACGCGCTGGCGTTGGCGACGATCGGTGGGCTGATCGCCAGCACCGTTTTCGTGCTCACGAGCATCCCGGTCCTCTTCTACCTGTTCGAGCGGCGTACGGCGGTGGCGGCAGGCTGACGACGCCCGCTGTGCCCGGTCCCAGGGCGTGATCAGCACGCTCGACGCGCACGATCCCGAGCGAGTGCGGCGGTTCACGCAGGAATGCACAGAAGGGTTCCAGCACTTCGCTCCGATGGACGAGCACATCGGCGTCTTTCTCGGCCTGCAGCGGATGACCGGCGGTGTGGATTCCACAGCATCCGCACGTGCGTGTTCGTGGATGCAGGATATGTCGTCGCCGTGCTCTCCAACTGCAGTGAAGCGGCGTCGCCGCTGGCGGAGCGAGTCCAGCAGCTTCTCGAGCGGACGCGATAGGCGGTTGTTCTCTCGCCGGTGGAATGGCAGACGGAGATGGCGTCGCGGCGGTGGTCGCGACGCCCTGCGCTCTTAGAGGCGTGGAAGATCGCGCGTCTCAGAGCTTCACGACGAGCGCGAGCGTGAAGAAGCTGTCCAGCTTGTCCAGCGCTACCCGGACCGTCTCGCCGGTCGGCGTACCGTCGCTCTCCACCAGCGCGATCTCGGTCAGGGCCGGGTCGTTGCGCCACAGCAGTTGCAGCGACGGCTTAAGAGCGAGCGCCGAGCTAATGGCGATGGGCAGCGCGTTCGTCAGGTCGAGACGGATGTCGTCGGTGTTGTCCAGGTTCCAGTCGGCGATGAGCACGCTGGTGAAGTCGGCGGTACTCGTCAGCTTGGACCAGAAGTCGTAGGTGAAGCGTGCGCCGGGGAAGTTGGCCTTGAGGAACGGATTGTCGACGACATCCTCCTGGAACGTATAGGTGGCGCTGTAGTCCGTCTTGAAGCGCATCCGGTCGGTGTCCGACCAGGTGTTGCCGGCGCCGACGGCGACCAGGAAGCGGCTGTCGATGCCGGCGAAGGTGTTGCGCAGCCAGTCGGCGCCGCCGAACAAGAAGAAGCGGCCGCTGACGCTGTAGTCGTAGCGGCCGCGCGCGTAGTAAGCCTCGGCGGTCTTCCGGGTGACCGTCTCCTCCGCGAGCGTGAAGTTGTCAGGCGACGTGCCCACAGCGGTCCGCGTGGTGAGCGACGACTCGGCGCGGACACCGCCGGCCTCGAACCTGGCCTGCGCGCGCTGCCAGACGTAGCGCAGCGAGCTGGCGAGCCCGAAGGTGCTCGACTGGGAGTTGCCGGCCGCCCAGACGGCCGTCAGTTCGCCGGTGAAGAACCAGCCGAGCTCCTTCTCACCATCTTGAGCGCGCGTGTTCGCGGTCCAGGTCAGCATAGTCACCGTGGCCAGTGCGACAGCGGCAGCCATACGAGCGATGCGATTCATACCTCAGCTCCTCCCGCCATAGTCCGCGTGACAGCTGTAGTCTTCTACCCGCAGCGCCTGTGCCTGTGACGACGGTTGACGCGCAGGCCCGCTGACTCACTCGGGCGGCTGCGTGCCGCTGGATTCCGGCGCCTGGGCGTCGGCAAAGGTCGCTTGAGCCGGCCTACGGAAACGCACGAAGATGAGCGGGTTCGCCCGGTTTGGCAACGTTTCTGGCCCGGCGGAATTGACGATCTCGTGACGCCCGCTCCTAGCGTTCAGGGCAGCGAATGATGGCGACGGCGAGTATGGGTACGCAGGTGTGCGTGGTTACGCGGCGGAAGGTCCGGCTGCTCGACCAGGTGCGTCGGGCGCTGCGCGTTCGGCGCTACAGCCAGCGTACGCAGGACGCTTACGTCAGTTGGGTCCGCCGCTACGTCCTCTTCCACGGCAAGCAGCACCCGGCCGAGCTGGGCGCGGCGCAGATCGCCGAGTTCCTGACCAGCCTGGCGGAGGAAGACCAGGTGAGCGCATCCACGCAGAGCCAGGCGGCGAGCGCGCTGATCTTCCTGTATAAGACCGTGCTCGGGGTAGACATCGCGATGGTGGACGGGGTGGTGCGGGCGAAGGTACCACGGCGTCTGCCGGTGGTGCTCACGCGCGATGAGGTGAGGGCAGTGCTGGAGCGACTGACGGGACGGAAGCGACTGGTGGTCATGCTGCTGTACGGCTCGGGTCTGCGACTGCTGGAGTGTATGCGGCTTCGCGTCAAGGACCTCGACTTCGGGCGCGGCGAGATCCGGCTGCGGCAGGGCAAGGGTGCGAAGGACCGGATCACGATGCTTCCTGTCGCGGTGAGGCCGGCGCTGGCGGAGCACCTGGCGGCGGCCCAGGAGCGGCATCAGCGCGACCTGGAGGACGGGGCGGGCTCCGTGATGCTGCCCGACGCGCTGGAGCGCAAGTACCCCACGGCGAGCCGGGAGTGGGCGTGGCAGTACGTGTTCCCGGCCTCGCGACTCTGGACCGATCCGGGCAACGGTCGCCGCTACCGCCATCACCTGCACGAGTCGGCCGTACAGCGGGCCGTGAAGCAGGCGATTCGGGAAGCCGGCATAGCCAAGCATGCCACCTGCCATACGTTCCGGCACTCGTTCGCGACGCACCTGCTGGAGGACGGCTACGATATCCGCACGGTCCAGGAGCTTCTCGGCCATCGGGACCTGCGGACGACAATGATCTACACGCATGTGTTGAACCGCGGCGGGTACGGGGTACGGAGCCCGGTGGACGCATTGTGATGAGGAGATGAAGTGCGCCAGATTGACATTGCGGGCGGGCCTGACGCGAGGGCGCGCTTTACGCTGCATTTCGCGCAGTGTTGCTGCAATAGGCGCTTCTAGGCGGACCGGCCTTTCCCCTGTATATTGGAGTAAGGAAGGGGGTCGGGCGGTGCGCGGCCCCCTTTCTTACGTTGCGGGCGTTGCAGTGATGGCGTTCGGAGGGCAGGGGGAGCCCGCAGGACAAGAAGAGTTAGGCAGCTTGTTCTCGGGGAAAGCATGCTGGGACGCGCGCTTCGCCAATATCAGGCTCACGCTGCTGTGCACGCAGCCATAGACTACAACGACCCGGCTTCGGT
>Ga0111181_1065_pt1 | contig 42860 bp, 33 predicted proteins | sample DeeMarSWOR324_28_FD_80236 | JGI IMG/M metagenome (GOLD analysis project Ga0111181, IMG submission 80236) | Gemmatimonas sp. SM23_52
CTCCCCTTGGGACTCGGCTATGTGGAGGGGGTCACCCACGACTACATCCGCCACGGGACCACCACCTTGTTCGCGGCTCTCGACATCGTCTCGGGCCAGGTCCTCACCCAATGCAAGGGGCGGCATCGCCACCAGGAATTCCTCCAGTTCCTCCGTCATATCGACTCCAATGTCCCGGAAGACCTCGAGGTCCATCTGGTCATCGACAACTACGCCGCGCACAAGCACCCCAAGGTGCGGCGCTGGCTCGCCGCCAGACCCCGCTATCACGTGCACTACACCCCAACCTATGCCTCCTGGCTCAATCAGGTGGAGATCTGGTTCAGCATCATCACCCAGCGCGCCATCCGCCGCGGCACGTTTCGCAGCGTCAACGATCTGGTGGCCAACATCGAGCACTTCGTCCGAAACTACAACAAGAACTCCCGACCCTTCGTCTGGACCGCCACAGCCGATTCGATCCTCGAGAAGATCCAGCGACTTTGTGAAGCCATCGCTGGGACAGGACACTAGTTGTCAGCTTCGGATCCACAGTGTTCATCGGTCGGCGCCTCACGCCCGCCGAACCGTTCCGCGATCAACGGCACCGTTGTCGTCATATATATGGCCGCGACACCGTTGTCGTCATATATATGGCCGCGATCACGGGGATGAAAAGAATGCGCGCGATGAGACCCATGGATAACGCTAACGCTCCTGGCAGCCCGTTCACCGTGAACAGGAGGACGAGAGATCCCTCGGCTATGCCGAGGCCTTGAGGCGCCAAGGGCACGGCCGTCACCAGCTGAATGAGCACCGACATGCAAGTCGCGGTGAAGACGCTCAGCGAGAGTCCGACGTTGGCAGCCAGCAGGCTTAGCGAGATTCCAGCCAACAGGATCTTCAGCGCCGTGAGACCGAAGTTGAGCAGCAGAGGTGCTCTGGAGGTCTGCAGCAGCGATTCTGTGTGCTTGCCAAACCCTTCGAGCAGGCGTGGCGTGAAGCGTAGGATCGAGCGATTCACCAGGTGACGGAATCTGCGGTTGGCGAGCAGGAACGGGGCGGAGCCGACGAGCATCAGGCCTGCCACAACGGCGAGGTTCATGGCGGCTGCTGAGCCTGTGGGCCATACGAAGCGCACGGCGATGGGCGTCAGGAGCAGCAACAGGAAGAGCGTGATCAACCGGTCAAGCACGATGGAGCTGGCCAGAGCGCCGCTTCGATGGTACTTCATGAGGAGCGGAACGGCGGCGAAGTCGGTCAGACGTCCGGGAGCGAGCTGGCCGAGGGGCTGGAGGGCAAGGAAGATTCTTGTCTGAGTAAGGCGTGTGAGCTGCCCACGCTCCGGGGCGCCGAGCAGTACCACGGGGGTCACGGCGTTGAGTACCTGGATGGCGGCCTGGATGACGGCCACGGCCGCCAACAGGTGGATCTTGCTGTGAAGCATTGGAGGAATCACAGCGGCCGGGTCATAGTGTAGCAGCAGTACGAGGATCAGCAGGAGCCCGAGCACCGTTCCCAGCCAGAAGGCCACCCGTCTGCGGCGCAAGATACGGACGCGGGTGCGGAGGAAACGCCGCTTCTGGTAGTAGAACCAGCCTGTGCGAGGATCGTACATGTGCTCGAGTGCCCAGCTCAGCACCCGCCTCGAGATGTCACAGCCTTCGCCCACCGCCTGTTGGGCCCTGGCAAAGGTGATGATCCCTTGGGCCGCCCCGTGGATGTCCAGCGGGTACTTCCGGTCGTGCATGAAGCGTGGTGCCCCATCGGACTCGAACAGGCGTTCCTGATAGAACCGCAGCCCTCGGCGATAGGCATCCTTGAACTCATCGCTCTGGGCCGAGCGGCCGAACTCGAGGATAGCGTCGAGGATGAAACCCGTGTGGTAGTTGTCGTGCGTGATGTGACTCGCGGAGGGTGGCTCCGTGTAGTACCAGGCGCCGTAGTCCGTCTGCTTGGATGCCACATAGCGAACGAGTCGGCCCGCCTCACGCATGAGTGCCGAGTCGCGCCTAATCGCAGCGAGTCGTGCGGTGGCCGCGCCGGCCAGGGCGGGTACATCGAGGACGATCCAGTCGACGGTATCGCTGGGCACGTAGCTGACACAGCGGTGCCGATCGTCTTCATAGAGAGTCCTGGGCGCCTGCAACAGAAAGGCGACCATTTGACTGGCGGCATCCAAGAACTGCGCATCGCCAAGGGTCTCGTAGCCGTCCAGCAGAGCCTGGACCACGAACGAGGTGACGACACGGTTTGGAAAGTCGCGCGGCGCGAAGAAGCCCACATCCTGCCAGGGGTATGGATATCCCCACGCTGGCCAGGTGAATCCCGAGTCGGGGGGGTTGGCAAGCCAAGCCAGGAGGCGCCGTGCCTGTTGGGCGATGCTTTCGTCGTGATAGAGTCGGTACCGTGCCAGCAGCGCTCGCGCGAACAGTGAAATCCCTTTGGCGTTGCGTGCCATGCGGATGCCGAGCAGCGGCCGCACGTGCAGAGGAGAGCGCATAACCGCTTGAGTGATGGCGAGCCGCAACCACTTGGAGTCGCCTGCCAGAGCCTCCAGCCAGGGAGCGTTCAGCGCGTCGTGCTTTGAGTAGCCCTGATAGTCATCCCGCAACGCCACAGCGAGGAGTTCCTGCTGGACGGCGGCGAGCCGGCCGGGCTCGCGCGCTGTGTTCTGTGCGGGGCTCGCCGGCGGAGCCGTGGGCTCGGAACCGCTGCCTGACCGGCCCGTCATGTCGACGGTCGGGTCATTGCGCCTCATCCCGGGTTCTCGGTCCCGTCAATGCGGCGCTGTCATCGCTCACGCGCTCCTCGATCTTCTGCATGCGCCAGTCCAGGATCTCAAGTAGCTGACGATTGACCGAGATCAGGTCCACGACGAGGCCGACCACAGCCAGAAAGAATCCCGTTCCCATTAAGAGGGCCGACAGGATCAGGGACTGAATGTGCCCGGCTCCGTTGCCGGTGAAGTAGAAGTACAGGAAGCGAACGCTGATAAGCAGGCCGACGATGAACACGAGCACGCCGGCGGAGGCGAAGAACCTGAACGGCTTATAGGTGACAAAGATCCTCACCATGGTGAGGATCTGTCGGCTCAGATAGCTGGGGAGGCTCTTCATCAGGCGCGAGGGACGCAGGTCTTCGTTGATGCGGATCGGGACGGAAACGATGGCCATCCCCTTTTGGCCCGCCTGGATGATCGTCTCGATCGTATAGGTGTATTCGTTGAACACGTGCATCCTCATGGCGGCTTCACGGCTGAAAGCGCGAAAGCCGCTCGGCGCATCCTGTACGTCCGTCTGGCTGATGAGCCGTGTGGCCCGGCTCCCGACCCGTTGCAGGAGCCTCTTCAACGGCGAGAAGTGCTTGATGTGGTCGATCGGCCGCGCACCCACCACGATCTCAGCCTCGCCGCGCAGGATCGGCTCGATCAGCTTGGGAATGTCGTCCGCGCAGTACTGGTTGTCGGCGTCCGTGTTGACGATGATATCGGCGCCTGCCCGCAGCGACGCCTCCAGACCCGCCACGAACGCCCGGGCCAGTCCCTGGTGGCGTGGCAGCCGCAGCACGTGATCGACCCCCGCCTGCCTGGCAACCGCCAGCGTGTCGTCAGCGCTGCCGTCATCGATGACGAGCCATTCCACGTGATCCACACCCGGTACGTCGCGGGGTGAAAGATGTAGCGAGTCCGGGTCGGACTCAATGGGCGGGAGGCGAGGGCACTGCGGAGGGGCTCGGGCTCGCCGGGTCTTGCATTTTGCAAGACTTGAGATTATCCTAGCGGCACCTGGGTCGCAGCACACCGGCGGCCGGAAGGAGTGCCTTTCGAGCAATCCTCCCCCGTTTCACCCTCACTCGTACGATTCTCTGGCGGTCCGGATGCTGGCGGCCGGAACCGAGGAACTTGCTGTCTGGGAGGGCAGACGATCACCGACGTGAACGGCAGCGTGGCCTCTCCGCTCAATCGGGGTAACGACTCCGCGGTCGAACAGGGGCTGGTCTCGGAGGCAGGCGTGCGGACATTCCCGCCTCGCGTGATCCTGCGCTGGGTGTATCTGGGGAGAATCGGACTGGCCGGGGGCCTCTTCGCGGGTGCGGCACTGGCCTGGTCGGCGGCGTCGCCGACGCAGACGCTCGCTGCCTCGCTGGCCCTGGTTCTGACCCTGGTCGTCACGCCGTTCTCCTATTGGCATACGCACGTGCGCCCGAAGCCGACTGGGTCGAGCTTCGTGTACGCGCAGGCGATCTTCGACGTCCTGCTGGTGACCCTGGTCGTGCACCTGACCGGGGGACGTGAGAGTGTCATTCCACCCTTCTTCATCCTGCTGATCAGCGCCTACACGCTGGTCCTCCCGTTCCGCGGTGGTTTCCTGGTCACCGGGTTGGCGTGCATGGCGTATATCGCCCAGGTCGTGTGGGGCCAGGGCACGACGGTGGATACGGTGATCGCACTGCAGCTGAGCATCTTCGTCGGGGTCGCTTTGGTCGTCGGCTCGATCAGCCACAAGCTCCTTGAGACCGGCGCCGAGCTGACATCGGTGGAGCATGCCCTCGAACAGCTGCGCCTGGATACCGGCGACATCCTGGGCAACATCCCCACAGCTGTGCTCACCATCGACGGCGACGGTCGTTTGGCCTACGCGAATCCGGCTGCGGAGCAGCTGCTCGGCATCGAAGCGGGCACCTGGATGGAGAAGCCTGTTCTCGACTTGCTGGCCAGCCGTTCGACTGGGCTGCGCAGAGCTCTCGAGCGCACTCGCGACTTTCGCATGCCTGTAGCGAGTGGGGAGATCGAGGTCAAACGTGATGGAGAGACGATCCCGGTCGGCATCAGTACGGCTCTGCTCGAGCGGCGCGCGAGCCCGCCGTCGGTAACGGCGATGATGCGAGATATCTCGGACCGCAAGCGGATGGAGCAGCTGCGCCAGCAGACGGAGCGCTTGGAGGCGGTGGCAGAGCTGTCCGCCTCACTTGCCCATGAGATCAAGAACCCCTTGGCCTCGATCAGCAGCTCGGTACAACAGCTGGAGTTGAAGGAAGAAGCCGATGATGACGACCGCAGGCTGTCGCGTCTCATCCTGAAGGAGTCGGATCGTTTGTCTCGCTTGCTCAGCGACTTCATCGACTTCGCGCGTGTTCGCATCGAGCGACCGCAGGAGCTGGACCTGCGCGAGGTCACCACGCACGCGCTGAGCGTTGTGCGTCAGCACCCTGCCTGCAGCGGCGATGTGGAGCTGGAGACGAAGCTCGACCCTGATCCGGTGTTGTTCGAGGGCGACGAGGATCTGATGCACCGAGTGGTCACGAATCTCGTCCTCAATGCGGTGCAGGCCGGGGTCAGCGGTCGGAGGACGAAGGTAGAGATCGAGGTGTTCAGCGGTGGGAGGGAAAGCCTGCCTGAGGGGTTTGACATTGAAGACCCGATCTTCCTGCGGGTACGTGACAATGGTCCCGGGATCCCCGAGACCGATCTCACACGGATCTTCGATCCATTCTTCAGTACGCGTCCGGGCGGTTCCGGTTTGGGCCTGGCGATCGTCCACCGGGCCGTGCGGGAACATCGGGGAACCGTCCTGGTCACATCGAACGAGCGAACCGGCACCCGATTTACGATATGCCTTCCGGGCAAGCCCCCGCCGGCAGGTTCAGCGGTAGGGGAGGAGCGTCGTGGAGAACAGTAAGCCGAGGATTCTGATCGTCGACGACGAGGAGAGTCTCGTCGAGACCTTGACGGTGCTGCTGAAGCGCGAGGGATTCGCTGTGGTCTCCGCGCTGTCGGGCCGTGAAGCGATCGAGAAGCTGGAAGACGACCTCGATGTCGTCCTTGCCGACATACGGATGCCCAAGGTGACGGGAATCGACGTTCTCTCCGAGACGCGGTCGCGGCTTCCCGATGTACCTGTTGTGTTGATGACGGCACAGGCGTCACTGCAGTCCGCGATCCAGGCGGTTAACCAGGGCGCTTTCTACTACGTGCAAAAGCCGTTCACCAACGAAGAGCTGCTCGCCATTCTGTGGAAGGCGGTCGACTATGGGCGGGTCACTTCCGAGAACCGGACGCTGAAACGCGAGATCCGCCGGCGCGACCGGTCCGCCAGGTCGAAGCCCATTGGCAAGTGCCGGAATTTCCTGGACGCGCTCAACGTCGCGGAGACCGTGGCACCGACCGAATCCACGGTGCTGATACAAGGCGAGAGCGGTACCGGGAAAGAGGTGCTGGCGCGCTACATTCACGAGCTGTCCGAGCGCGGCGAGCATTCGTTCCTCAGCATCAACTGCGGCGCGCTACCCGAGAGCCTGCTTGAGTCGGAGCTGTTCGGCCACGTGAAGGGGAGCTTCACTGGGGCCGTGCGCGACAAGCAAGGGCTCTTCGTGGCAGCGAACGGAGGGACCCTGTTTCTCGACGAGCAACATGAGGTGATCCCGGTCGGCGCCACGGAGCCGGTGCAGGTCGATGTGCGGATCATCGCTGCCACCAACGCGGATCTGGAGGAAAGGATACGCCACGGTGCCTTTCGGACCGACCTGTTCTACAGGCTCAACGTTATTGCCATCCACCTGCCGCCGCTTCGCGAGCGCCGTGATGATGTTCCACTCCTGGCCGAGAACTTCCTCAGCGAGTTCGCCAAGCGGCGGGGCGCCGAGACCAAGCGGCTGTCCGAGGATGCACTGGGGGCGCTCTGCGAATACGACTGGCCCGGCAACGTTCGTGAGTTGGAGAACGCCCTCGAGCGGGCTGTGGCGATGACTCAGGGCGAGCGCATAACCGCTGAGGTTCTCCCGATTCGGGTCACCGAGCGACAGCCGATGCCTCTGGTGAGCGGCCAGCGGCCGGCCAATCCCGCGCTAGAGGTCATCGAGCGGGCTTACATCGAATGGGTGCTCAGGGCTGAGGGCGGCAACAAGACTCGGGCCGCCGAGGTACTGGGGATCGATCCGTCGACCCTGTATCGCAAGCTCGCTCGCTTCGAATCGGAAGGTTAGACGCGAGGCCGCGACGGTTCAGGGACCCGCGAGGGCGATTCGGAGTCTCGTGATCTGCATTATCCCTGCGCTTGAGAGGGCGCGGCCTGAGCCTCCCGCTCAGATCGCAGCTCCAGAATCCTGAAGCCGCGCCCCTGGTAGAACGGCGCGAGGCAATCTGCGGCAAAGACGGGGAAAAGATCCGAACCCAGGACGTGCGGGTCCAAACCGCGGCGCACGTAATAGCTTATGGCCAGGTCGCTGACGAGGACGTGTGTGATAGGCGCCGAACTCAGACAGTCTTCGCTGCCGATCGCTTGCGGAGCGAGAAGTGCCCAGTTCGTCAGCATGTTGTCCTGGATCACCGCGCGCTCGAAGTAGTAGCCACGGGCCTCAAACAGCAGCAGAACCTTGCCGTCAGGTGGGACCCGCTGGTTCACGGCCTGAGTCAGGCGGCTGTAATAGGAGTAACCGGTATCCAGGTATTCTCGCTCGGATGTCACGCCGGCCGAGTGCCCGAGGACCTTGCTCTTGCGCAGCCACAAATGCATCGCCCTCGCCGAAGGATACAGCGCGAGAACGGCGAGTGAGATGACGAGGAACCTGGCCGCCCCCTTCGAGAGTAGGCGACGGGACAGCTGAATGACGACATAGGCGGTGACGATGGTCAGCGGCGCGAGCGCCGGTATCAGATAGCGGAGATTGGTGAGGGGAAACGGAACCAGGATAACCAGCAAATACGTGATGGCTGGGACGGTTAACCAGCTGACCGTTCTGTTTCTGAGATAGAGCAGGCATAACGGCAGCAGAAGGAACAGGAAGTTCATGTGGTAGTAGCGGCCCTCCTGTTCGACCGTCAGGCGGCCGGGTGCCGTGAAGAGATCGACGAGGTTGAATTGGAAACGGGCCTGCGCGAGCGCCGCGAACACCTCTGGGCTGATGCTGGCTGGGACCTTCGAGGTGCCGTGTAGGGACGCCAGCCAGGGCTCGAGCAGCGTCTCGCTGAAGAACGGGTAAAGAGGCGCCTTGAGGAGGAGCCAGTTCTTGATCAGCCACGGCGCTGCGCCGGCTGCGAGCAACAGCGCGAAGAGGGTCAGCGGCTGCAGCGAGCCTTTGAGCGTTTTGCTCTTCGACCTCACGATCCAGGCAATCAGCGGTGCCAGAGCCAGCGCGTACGCGAGTGCGTGATACTTGATACCGACGGCGAACCCGAGGAGCACAGCCGCGAGATAGAAGTGAGCTTGGCGCTCGCTGTCGAGAAGCGCGATCAGCAACGCGTAGTGCGCGAGAAGGAGGTACAACGCAAGCGTGACGTCCACCCTCGGTGTTATGGCCACCAACAGGATGCTCGTGCCAGCCCAGAGCATAGAGAGACTGAGGCTCGCGGTCTCACCGTCGAGGAACCTGGCGGCGAGCGAGAAAGTCGCGAGACCGAGAAGCAGCGCGAACAGCACACTGAGAACGGCTGCTGCGCTCGCGCTCTTCAGGGCGAGGGCTGGGACGTACAGCATGTGCACGAGTCCCACGAACGCGCCCCGCTTCCAGGAACTGCCGAGGTACCTGGAGATGATACATCAAGCTGTCCCAGTCCGTGGGTGGGGCAACGGCCTGTACGAGCAGGACCGCGGCAACGAGCCCGAAGATCAGGCCGGCCGCCATGCCGAAAGCGATGTGTCCGCTGTGCTCTCGCAGGTAGGCGATGCTTCCTGAGCAGAGGCGCGGCAGGTCGATCAGCTCGCTGCGGGCGACGACGCCGGCTAGCAGCAGCAGGGCTATGATGATCGGCGCCTGCAGCAACGAGAGGAACCCGCAAACCAGGATGGCGATCGAGAGTATCGCGGCTCCGCTGACAGCAGAGAACAGGAGTGCCTCGAGGGGATGCTCGAACTCCAGCCGCAGGCGAGTGAGCGTGAAGCGCCCGACGCTTGCACTGACAGCCAGGAGCATGATGGCGACGGCGAGGGCGAAGAGATGGTCAGCTATGAGCAGCGGCCCCCGGTAGGAGGCGGGCTGCGAGACCACATGGATGTGAGCGAGCGTCAACCCAAGAAGCGAGAGAGAGCCGGTCAGCCAGAGAAGCGGACGGCTGAGTCTTCTGTCGCCGGTTCTGGGCCGATCGTGGGGCAAGCTTCTGCGTACCTCGCTGGGGAGACCCGGTGGAGCGGACGAGCGGGGAGGACGGAATGCACAAGATAGGGCTCGGGTCAGAATAGGCAATGCCTGAGCCAATCGGAGGCCGTGGTGGTGAGCCGCTTAGGTGATGGGGCAGGGCGAGGTTTCGCGGTGCTGACCGTGTTCCTGATCCTCATCGCTTTCTTGCCGTGGGGGGCGTGGCTGGGTGCGGCCCGACCCGCTGAGGTGACGGCCTATGCGGACACCGTGTGGGACTGGATCCGCTGGCTGGCCATCGTCGTGCCGTTCGCCGTGCTGCTGGCGCACCTCGGGGGCAGGCGGGTGGACGCGCTTCTCGAGAGATTGCTCTCGCGGATAGCGGATGTATCGGATCGAGTGTTGGCCTTCACCCTAGCCGCCCTTGTCGCCGCAGTGACGCTGGTGCTGTCTGGCGTGCTCTTCTCACACAATCCTCACCTCGTCGACTCGATCGCGCAGTTGTTTCAGGCACGCATCTTCGAGAAGGGCGGCCTGACGGCTCCTGCACCTGACGAGATGGAGTTCTTTGGTGCGAGCCATCTCGTTCAGCATAACGGTCGCTGGTTCTCGCAGTATCCGCCGGGACATCCTGCGCTGTTGACGTTGGGCTTGTTCATCGGCGTGCCCTGGATCGTGAATCCGCTGTTTTCAGCGGGCACCCTTCTGCTCGTCTACGCCATCGCACGTCGGCTGTTCGGGGCGGGGAGCGCCAAGCTGGCCGCGATGCTGTATCTGTTCTCGCCGTTCGCGTTGTTCATGAGCGCGAGCTACATGAACCACGTGACGACAGGCTTCTTCCTGGCGCTGGCCTTGTACGCGGCGCTGTGTACCGCTGACGGCGGTGGCGGTGTAGGCTGGCCGCTGACAGTCGGCCTCGCCCTGGGTGTTGCCGCCATGATACGGCCACTCGAGTCCGCAGCCTGGGCTGCGGTCCTGGGCCTCTGGATGTTGCTGCGTCGGGGTTGGCGGGCCGCGCTCATCGCCGGTGGGGCGTGTCTGGTGGGTGTGGCGGTGCTGTTGACCTACAACGGTCTCACGACCGGTCATCCTCTACGCTTCGGGTATACCTTGCTTTGGGGGCCTGGTCATGGACTGGGTTTTCACACCGATCCCTGGGGCGAGCCCTTCACAGCGGTCAAGTCGTTTGCCAATACGGCACTCGATCTGCAGCGACTGAACGTGTTCTTCTTCGGGTGGCCGTTTCCATCTCTCGTCTTTCTGCTGGTCGCGCTGGTCGTGGCGGCTGCGGATCGGCGCTCGCGGGAGAGCTCGGGTTTGCTCGCCGCGCTGCTGCTTGCGGCACCGGTGGCCTACTTCTTCTACTGGCACCGGGACAACTACCTCGGTCCTCGCTTTCTGTATGCTTCTCTGATTCCAGTTCTGCTCCTGACGGTGAGCGGCATTGCCGGACTGGACGCGCGCCTGGATCGCTGGCGGAGCGCCTTCCGTGTCACGCTCTTGGTTGGCCTTTTGACCGGTGTTGCCCTGAATCTGCCGCGCAGCGCCGGCGTTGTGGCGGGGCGGATGCCCGGCATGAAGTTGCATCCTGAGGTCGAGGCGAAGCGCTTGGGAGTAAGCGAGGCGGTCGTGTTCGTCAAGGTGGGTTGGGGCAACCGATTGATGGCCCGCTTGTGGGGCTGGGGCGTATCGGCCTGGGAGGCTGAGCGGACTTACCGCGTGGTCGACGGATGCCGTCTGCAGAGTGTGCTGGACGAGGCTGACTCCCTAGCCACGGCCGGGCGCGATTCAACGGAAGTGCGGCATGACCTGACTATGCGGCTGCGAGTGTGGCGTGACATGCAGTTGCCGGTGATCCAGGATGTGCTACCCGATCCCACCGTTCGCGTGGATACGACCAGCACGTTCACGAACCGTTGCTTCCAAGAGGTGCAGTGGGACAGGACCGGCTTCACACTGTACGGAACGCTGGTCTGGCGAAACGATCCGTGGCTGAGTCACGGGGTCATCTACGCGCGGGATTTGGGACCCGTGCGAAACGGCCGACTGATGATGCGCTATCCGGATCGCGATTATTGCGTTTACGCTCCGCTTTCAGCCGCTGCGGGAGCGCCCCCTGCGCTGCGGCGCATGCAGTACCGGACGACGACGTCCCGCATCCCGCGAGGATCGGGTTCGCTGGAGGGCGAAGACGGAGGATGAGCAGGGCGCGGATGCCGGAACGGACTGGTGGGTTGGCTGTAGCGACAGTCGTGGGTGTCGTCATCGGGGTTCTCGGCGTGTGGGCGCAGAACGCGGCTCTGGTGGGGGTGAATTACGACGACGGCATCTACGCGCTTCTGGCCCGGGCCTTGGCCGAGGGCGACGGCTACCGGCTGACCTTCCTGCCGACCAATCTGCCGGCCATCAAGTACCCACCGGTCTACCCCCTGAGCCTTGTGCCCTTCTGGCTTCTCACGAGCTCAGCAGAGGCGGCTCTGTTCGGCATGAAGGTCGCCAACGGCGTCTACATCGGCCTTGCAGCTGGGCTCTTCGCTTTCTTGTTGACGGACCTGCGTATCCTCCCGGTGGCCCTGGCGGCCGCGTTGGCGCTTGTGGGTTTCGCGTCCGGCTCGATGATGCTGGTGACGGCGAGCGTACTCTCAGAGCCGCTATACCTCGTCCTTCTCTTCGCTGCCTTGTGGAGTGCAGACACAATCCCGCTGAATCCTTCCGTGCGCAGGCTCCTCGTCGCGGGCCTCGTGGTTGGCCTGGTGGTGCTCACCCGCACGGTAGGAATCGCACTGTTCGTGGCCGTGACGATTGGGCTGTGGTCGCGTTGCGGGCGGCGGCCGGCGCTGATTGCCGCGCTGGGGGCAGCGATCCTCGTGGTGCCATGGCTCTTGTTCACTCTGGTGAATGCAAGGCTCATCCCGGACGTCCTGGTGCCGCGCTACGGCTCCTATGTTCAACTCTACTTGGCCAACGTCACAGACTCGCCGTGGGCAGCTCTCGATATCTTCGCCACCAACGTCGGGGCGATTCTTCAGACCTTGGGTGTCAAGCTGACCTCGGGGTTCGGGCCGTTGGCCAGCTCGCTGTCTGGGATGTTGTTCGTTGCGTTGGCACTGTTGGGATCCTTCCGTGTCTTCCGAATCGGGCCAGCGACGGCGGTCTATCCGTGGATGTATCTCGCCCTGATATCGGTCTGGTCGTTCCCACCATTCCGGTTCGTATTCATTCTGGTCCCACTGCTGCTGGCACTGGCGGCGGTGGGTACCCTAGGGCTCGCCGAGCGCGTCGCCAGTGGCCTTGCGCGCGGTCACGGATCGCCGACGCGGGCCGCGCTGATACGGTATGCGGTCTTGGGGGTGGCGCTGCTGGTCTTCGCGAGCCTGGCGTATCGCGAGACACGAGCGGTGAGTCGTCGTGTCTGGGACGGGGCGGAGCTGCAGAAGTCGGCCGTGGGCGCTGAGGTGGTCGCCTGGGTACGTGAGAACACCGATCCAGGAGCAGTCGTCGGCTTTGAGTTCGATCCCCTTATTGCCCTGCACAGCGGTCGGCGTGCGGTCCCCAACAGCTATCAGCCGGTACACGTCTGGTATCGCAGGAGCACGCCGGTGGTCGAGCGTCTTGCCGAGCTGTTGCACGAGATGGACGTACAGTACCTGGCGGTGCGCGGGGACGTTCCGATGGCAGCGGCTCCGATCGACGCGCTGATTGCGCGCTATCCGGACAGCCTTCAGCTGATCCACGTCACGTCATCAGGGGCTCTCATCTTCAGGACTAATCTGGACGTGCTCGAGCGTGAGCTGGAGAGGCAAGAGGTAGGGGCAGCGTCGGCGGGCGAGTCGTTGAGAGGTGCGGGGGACTAGGCGGTGAGGCGGTGCAAGCTGTGACGGATGCGAGACGCCTGCGGATCATCGTGGCCAGCGGCGTGGCGACCCTGGCAGTGCTGGTCTATGCGAACTCGCTCGCTAACGGTTTCGCCTACGACGACGTGCCCATCCTGGAGAGCCGCGATCTGGTGCATGGACTCGACAAATTCCCTGAGCTCCTGACGGCCGAGTACTGGCCAGCGCGGTTTGGGAGCGGTCTCTACCGGCCGCTCACGATGGTCAGCTTCGCCGTGGACTGGAGCGTCTGGGGCGGCGAGCCGTTTGGCTTTCACCTCACGAACGTCGTGCTGCATGCGGGTATCACGGCCCTGCTTGCGCTCCTGCTGCTGCGGTTCTTCCCGTGGTGGGCCGCTCTCGCAGGTGGCGCAGTATTCGCGGTGCATCCTGTCCATACGGAAGCGGTGGCCAACGTTGTCGGGCGAGCCGAGCTCCTGGCAGCGACCTTCGTGCTGGTGGCGTGCGTGGTCTACGTCGGGGCGCGCCGACGCGGCCGGCTCTCGTGGGTGGCGCTGGTCGCCATCAGCGTGAGCTATGCGCTGGCAATGCTCTCCAAGGAGGTCGGCGTCGTTCTCCCGGCTTTGCTGCTCGTGTTGGATCTCCCGGCCGTCGCGCGCGGGCGTGCCGGTGACGGCAAGGCGTATCTGCGAGCAAGGCTGCCTCTTTTCGCCAGCCTGGCTGCCGTGCTGGTCGGCTATCTCGCGCTGCGCTGGGCGGTACTGGGTGAGCCCATCTCGAGTCTGGCCAAGGGTACCTTCGCACCCGATGCGAGCTTCGCCACCCGCCTGTTCACGATGGCGCGCGTTTGGCCGCGCTACTACGAGTTGTCGCTCCTTCCCACCGAGCTCTCGGCTGATTACTCGCCGGCGGTCATCCTGCCGGCCAGCCAGCTCACGCCGTTGGGTCTAGTGGGGTTCGCACTGGTCGCGGCGACGGTGGTCCTCGCTGTGGTCCTGTACCGGCGGATGCCGGAGTTCAGCATGGCCGTCGCTTGGGCTGCCGTGGCGCTCCTGCCGGTGTCGAACCTGATCATCGTGACCGAGATCGTACTGGCGGAGCGCACGCTCTACACCCCGTCACTGGCCGTCTCGGTGCTCGCCGCCCTTGTCGTGACCCGTGCCCGTCTTTCGCAGCGTCGCTGGGTCGTGCTCGGCCTGGCCCTCTGGGTCATCGGCTTCTCGGTTGTGACCCTTCGGCGCAACCCCGTGTGGGAGGATTCTGACACCGTCTTCACCGAGCTGCAGCGCCAGCACCCCGAGTCGTCGCGGGTCCTCTGGTGGCTCGGGTACCGACAGTTCGGGCGCGGAGACTGGGCCGGCGCGCGGGAGTGGTTTCGCAGGTCACTGGAGGTGTGGCCCTATAGCCCCGCCCACCTGTCCGCGTTCGCTGTGCTGCTCGAGGACCACGGCGAGCTCGAGGAGGCAGAGGTGATGGCCGCCCGCGCCGCCGAGTTCGGTCCGGGCTACGCCGACCACCACAGCCTGCTGGCTGTGATCCGGCTACGGCTGGGGGACAACGAAGGCGCGCTGCGCGCGCTGACTCGGGGCCGTCAGGTCGTGGGGGAGCAAGCCGTCTTCTGCGCTCTGGAGGCCGACGCCTACGCCAACCTGGGTGAGTTCGCGCACGCGGCCCGCGCTCAGACTTGCTTCGTACGCCTGAGGGGCGCGGCGGCGACCGGGGAGGATTGGCTCGACTTGGCGCAGCTCCAGGCCGCGGCCGGCGACACGGGCGCAGCGCTGGCATCGCTGGACTCGGCGGTAGTGAGGGGCGTGCCTGACCTGGAGGTGGATTCGCTGGCGCAGGGCCTGGGGTTGTATCGTGGTGCAGAGCAATAGGTTAGCGAAGTCGGCCGCCGCGGCGCAGGTGGGGTGGGAAGGTTGCGGGATGCCAGCGGCATTGCAGAATGCAGGGGCGGCGGGTCGGGCTCGCGGCACGGCCGTGTGGCGGTGATTGGTGTAATCCTTTGATGTTGGTGAACTTAGGCGGCGAGGCGCCGGGTTGGCCCCAAGCTTGCGAGATTGAGTGTCCGGATCTATGCGGTTTTCACCGCGGTGATACGACAGAAGGAGGTAAGAGCATGAACCGGAAGGGCTTCACGTTGATCGAGCTTCTGATCGTGGTCGTGATCATTCGCCGACAACCTGACGTACGCGACCACCACCGGCAACCTGGACTTCAACCAGAGCCAGGGTGTGACGGTGACGGTCGGTGCCGGCAGCGGGACCGGCTGGAGGGCGAGCGCCACTCACACCGGTACGGACACCGACTGTGAGATCTACTATGGTGACGTCTCCGGCATGAGCACGGCGACTGCCGAAGGTGTGGTTGCCTGCGCTGGCTAACGTTGCGGTTCCAAGCGGCGTTATGCTGAAAGGGTAGCGCGGAGGGCAGCCTCCGCGCTATTCTTTTGTCGGTACCCCCGCCTTCGACGACGACTCCGGCTTCAGGTTCCCCTGATAGTAGACAAGTAGCAGCAGCTGATAACGGTGAAAGCGTTTGCCTCGCTGCGTCGTGAGCTGAACCTGGCATTGGCCCTGCTGCTGATCGCAGCGCTGGGGCTGGCTGCCGTGGCCGTGTTGCTCTGGCTACCCGTCGGCAGGTCTTTCGGTGGCCTCGTGGTGTTTCTGCTCGTGGTTATCGCCGTGGACGTGGTCGCCTTTCTTCTCTTCGGCGATTACCTGCTGCGCCAGATGGTGCTGAAGCCGGTAAAGACGATCGTCCAGGGTGCCGAGGCCATAGCCCGGGAGGATTACTCGCGGCGCATCCGGGTCGACGGTGCCCAGGAGCTGGGGCGTCTGGCTGCGAGCGTGAACGAGTTGGCGGACAAGTTGATCCAGAATCAGAGACGCCTGAGCGACAACATCCAGTCGCTCAACGAGGTGAACCGGGCGCTGACCGAGGCGCGTGACGAGCTGGTTCGAGCGGAGAAGCTGGCGTCGGCGGGTCAGCTTGCGGCGGGCATCGCACACGAGATTGGCAACCCGCTCGGAGCGATTCTCGGCTATCTGGAGGTCGCCGAGCGGCGCCCCGAGATCGGTCAGGATCTGGTGGACGACATGCGCCGCGAGGCTCGGCGCGTAGACAGGATCGTCAAGGGCCTGCTCGACTATGCCCGGCCGCGGCAGCCGGCGCCACGTCCTATCGAGGTGAACCAGGTGGTGACCGGTGCGCTGGAGTTGGTGGAGGCGCAGGGTCATTTTAAGGAGATCGAGGTCAACCTCGAACTGGGCGACGAAGTGCCGACGGTCCACGCGGACCCTCACCAGCTCGAACAGATCATGGTGAACCTGCTACTGAACGCGGCGCAAGCCGTTGACGGCGGGGAGGGGCGCAGGATCAGGGTATGCACCGAGGCGACCCGCTACGAGGCCATCATCCCACCGAGCCGGCGCCGCGACGATCCGCCGGGCATCGATTACTCACACCTGCGGCGCCTGCAAGCGCGGCGCGAAGGTCTGACGCCGCCGCCTTTCACGATTGGGGAAAACGTCGTGAGGATCAGCGTCGCCGATAACGGCCCTGGCATACCGGCGGAGATCATGGATCGAGTGTTCGATCCATTCTTCAGCACCAAGGAAACCGGGCAGGGCACGGGTCTGGGGCTCGCGGTCTCGGCCCGGCTGATCGAGGGTATGGGTGGCACCATCCGGGTCGATTGCCCCGAGGGCGGTGGAGCCTGTTTCTCGGTAATTCTACCTGCAGCCTACACTGATGAGAGAGAGACCGAGGAAGCGTAAGTGAAAGTACTGGTCATAGACGACGAGGCCGGGGTGCGCCGCACCCTTTCGATGATCCTGGAAGACGAAGGGTATCAGGTCATTAGCGCCTCCGACGGCAAGGAGGGGTTGGAGCGCGCTCTGAAGGAGGAGCCCGACCTCATCCTCTGCGATATCCGCATGCCTCGCCTGGACGGGCTCGAGTTCTTGGAGCAGTACCGGAAGAAGAACGGCCAGGCGCTGGTGATCACCATCACCGCCTACGGTAGTACCGAGCTGGCGGTCGAGGCGATGCAGAAAGGCGCCTACGACTATCTGCCCAAGCCGTTCACCACCGCCGAGGTGGTGCTGACGCTGAAGAAGGCGGAGGAGCGCGAGAAGCTGCGGCGCGAGGTGACGCGCCTGCGCCAGCGGGTCAAGGCGGATCAGCGGTTTCCGGAGATCGTCGCCAAGAGTGCCGGGATGCGCGACGCCGTCGAGCTGACGACCAAGGTTGCGCAGCACCCCTCCACCGTGCTCATCACCGGCGAGAGCGGCACGGGCAAGGAACTGATCGCACGGCTCATCCACGCGAGCAGCCCGCGGGCTTCGCGGCCGTTCGTACCCATTAACTGCGGCGCTATACCCGAGAACCTGCTCGAGTCCGAGCTGTTCGGGCACGTAAAGGGCGCGTTCACCGGCGCGCATACCGACCGGGCCGGCCTGTTCGAGGAGGCGGACGGTGGCACCCTGTTCCTGGATGAGATTGGTGAGCTGCCCTCCCAGCTGCAGGTGAAGCTGTTGCGAGCTTTGCAGGAGGGCGAGATCCGCCGTGTTGGCGACAGCTCGTCGCGCAAGGTGGACGTCCGTATCATCACGGCCACGGCGCGTGACTTGGAGCAGGAAGTCAGGGCAGGGAATTTCCGTTCCGATCTGTACTACCGGATCAACGTCGTGCGTATCCACCTCCCGCCGTTGCGGCAGCGGACCGAGGACATCCCGCCGCTCACTCGCTACTTCATCGAGCGCTTCTCGAGACAGCTGGGCATCAGCGTCACGGGGTTCGAGCCGGCGGCGATGAAGCTTCTGCTCTCCTTCCCGTGGTACGGCAACGTGCGTCAGCTAGAAAACGTCGTTGAGCGCGCCATGGTCCTCGCTGAGAGTCCCACGATCAAGCCGGAGGACCTGCCGGATTTTGTGCAACACCCGGAGGCGTCCGTTGAGGGACCGCAGGACGCGTTGCCGGCCGACGAGCTCTCCATCAAGAAGCACACTGCTGATCTGGAACGGCGGCTGATCAGTCGGGCTCTCCAGGTGACCGATGGCAACCGCACCAGGGCCGCGGAGCTCCTGGACCTCAGTTACCGGGCCCTGCTCTACAAGATCCGTGACTACGGGTTAGACTAGGCGATCCCAGCCGGCTTTGACCATCCTTTGATACTCGTTCGCTAGGATGCACGGCGGCGGCCTGCACTGGCCCTTTGCCGCGGGCGCGGGGCCGAGGATCCACGGGTGACGACTTCCCAGGAGGGGGAGTGCGTTCGCGAAGCAGGAGTGCAAACGGTTTCTCGCTTGTTGAGGCTGCCCTGGTGATCGGACTGGTCGGGGCACTCGCCGTGATTGCCCTGCCGAGGTTGGCGAAAGCTCGTGCCAGGGTGAACGTCGCGGCAGCTCGCGATGCGTTCGCCGCGACGCACGCGTTGGCCCGCCAGGCCGCCGCTCAGTACGGCCGCCTGTGCAGGCTTCACCTCGACATCCCGGGCAACCGCTTTTGGCTGACGGCTGACACGAGCTCGGTCCCGGGGGTAGGGCGGCTGGACACGATCCAGCCGCTGGTTCGCATCGGCGAGCGGTTCGGCGGTGTCAGGGTCGAGGGTAGATCCCGCACCTTCTGCTTTGACCCGCGAGGGCTCGCCACGGCCCGTAGCGACTGCGATCTGCCGAACGCGACGCTGGTCTTCAGGCGGGGAAGCATCGCCGACACGCTCATCATATCGAGACTTGGCCGTTTGCGTAGACGGTGAGCATGAAGCTGCGGTCCGGATTCACCCTGGTCGAGGCCATGGTGGCACTCGTGGTGCTGGCGGTCAGCGTCCTCGGACTGTGTGCCGCGGTGGGCGTGGTCTCGTCCAGCGCGAAGGTCTCGTACCTGCGGACACAGGTCAGCACGCGGGCGATGGCGGAGATGGAGCGACTCCTGGCCGCGAGGCCCGAGCGGGTGAGAGGGGGCGCAATCATGCAAGCGGATCTGCACATACAGTGGGAGGTGAGCGGCGCGAACCCGAGGCAGATACTTCTCGTCGTGCGACAGCGCTTGGGCCGCTGGGAGGCGGCGGACACGCTGGTGACGCTAGTCGGCCCCCGATGAGCTGGTCCGGCTCGCAGCGACTTGCTTCGTCAGGTGGCCCGGCTGCAGGAGGATCGAGTCCACGCGGGCATTCCTACATCGAGGTGGCGCTTGCCCTCTCGGTCGCTGCCGTCGTCTTGGTGTCCGTCGCGGCCGTGCTTCTCGGTCAGTACCGCTACTATGCCGCGCACGCGCAGCGCGCGGCGACCCGAGATGCGGCCAGAATAGCGGCGGAGGTCCTCGGCGCTGAGCTTCGGGCCCTCAGCCCGGCGGCTGGTGACCTCTACGCGATCTCACCTGACAGCGTCGCCCTGAGGTCAAGCACGGGCCTCGGCGTCGTCTGTACGGTCAATGGGAATCACATCGGCCTGCGCTGGGTCACCGGCAGCTTCGCAGACTCGGACGCAGACAGCGTGCTCATCTTCCGCGACGGCGACCCGGGCACGGCGCTGGACGACAGCTGGGCGGCGCTCGGCAGCCGGTGGGTGGGGAGCGGTGGCGCGGGCCGCTGTCCGGACGGGAGGTCAGCGGAGCTCGAGTTGGCGGTGGACGGCTCGCTGGCGGGGGTCGCCGTCGGAGCTCCGGTTCGCGGCTTCAGGGCCTATGTGTACAAGCTGTACCTCGGGCGGGATGGGAGATGGTGGTTGGGCCAGCGGCTCCGGCACGGCCGAGTGCAGCCCATCGTGGGTCCGTTCGCGCCGCCGGACAGCGGTGGCCTGCGCCTCGAGTACCTCAGCCGCATCGGGATCCCCACCCGGGACCCTCGCGAGGTCGTTCAGGTTCGTGTTTCAGTCAAGGCGCAAAGTGTCTCACCCCTCCCGGGACCGAGCGGAGCCGAATGGCTAGACGAATCCCTCTCCGTCAGTGTCTATCTGAGGAACTCGGCGGCGGGGCACATCGGCTCGGACCATGAGCCGGGCGCTGCCCGGTAGGCGGCCGCCGTGAGAAGGGCTGCCGGCAGCACGAGCGAGCGTGGCGGGTTCGCCCTGACCGTGGCAGTTTTCGCGGTATTGATCATCGCGGCCCTGGCCAACGGCGGTTTGTACATCGCGGTGCAGCAGTCGCGTGCCGGCAGCGCAGGGTCACGAGCGGCCGCGGCCTTGTACGCGGCCGAGGCGGGCCTGAGCGTCGCCCTAGCCAACTGGGATGCGGTTGCCCTGGATTCCTTGAGGCCGGGCGCGACGATCGCGGTGGCGTCCGGACGGTTGGTTTCGGGCGAGGACTACGCCGTGCGCATCACGCGGCTGGACAGCGGGCAGGACGCGCGTCTGGCGTACTATCTCGCTCTGTCGACGGGCCGAGCCCACGGTGCTTGGGGCGGCCGTCGGCAGGTTGCCTTGCTGTTGCGCGCACGACCGAGCGACGATCTCTGCTGCGGTGCCGCGCTGACCACGCGGGGCGAACTGCGCGTCGCCGAGGGCGGCATGGTCCGCGGCAGCGATCGCGCACCGGAAGCGTGGGCGGCGGATTCGACGATCTGCGCGGGTCGTGACCCAAGCGCGCGGCCGGGCGTCGTTACGGACGATGAAGCCCTGGTGCGATTGGAACCTGACGGTGTCATCGACGGCAGCCCTCCCGTCCTCCAGTCGCCGAGTCTCGAAGCGGACCCCTGGGCCGACATGCAGCGTCGATTCCGGGAACTGGCCGAAAGGGCCGACGTCGTGTACGGCGGGGACACCCAACTGGGCGAGATCGGGCCTCGCCTGGACGCTCAGGGTGACTGTGCCCGCCCCGCGTCGGGGAACTGGGGCGCGCCCGCTCTGCCGGACCACCCCTGCTTCGACTTCCTCCCGATTATCCACGTGGCGGGCGACCTGCTGATCGAATCCTCGGGCAGCGGACAAGGCACCCTCCTGGTTGATGGAAACCTGACGTTGAGAGGTGGGTTCGAGTTCTACGGTGTGCTGATCGTCAAGGGACGGGTCACCCTGACCGATCAGGGCAGCCAGGTGCATGGAGCGGTGTGGGTTCACAACGTGGACCCCGAGTCCAGCCTGGTCGGCGCGGGAGCGGGAATCGGCTACAGCAGCTGCGCGATTCGCCGGGCCGTCCGGGGCTCGAAACTCCAAGTGCCGCACCCCCTTGCGCAATTCGCCTGGCTGGAGATATTGGAGTAGGGCTGCCCCCGGGCGGCCCCGTCCTGTCCCCCCCGCGACTATCATAGAGAGCCCTACCCCTAGGTCCCACTTTGGTTTAGTCACCTTCGCTTTCACCGTCGCATGAGGTCGAGCGAGCTTTCACCCTAGGAACCTAGACCTTTCACAGCCATGGCTCTCTTCGGACTGGGCCGCAGCAAGCGGACCGTAGGACTCGACATCGGTAGCGGCTACATCAAACTGGTCGCCATGCAGCACGGTAAGGGTCGGCCGCGCATCGCCAGGGCCGCTGCCACGCCGCTCGTGGCTGACGCGATCGTCGAAGGCGAGGTGATGGACCCGACGCTGGTCGCCAGCACCATCCGCTCGCTGTTTGAGACAGCGGGAGTGAAGGATAAGAGGGTGGTGACGGCTGTAGGTGGCCGCGATGTCATCATCAAGCGGATTCAGATGGATCGGATGAAAGAATCCGATGCCCGGGAGGTGATCCGCTGGGAAGCCGAGCAGCACGTTCCTTTCGACATGGAGAGCGTCGAACTCGATTTCCAGATCCTTGATCCGTTGGACGAGGGTCTGCAGATGAGCGTGCTGCTCGTGGCGGCCAAGCGTGAACTGATTGAGAACAAGGTGGCCCTGCTGCTCGATGCGGGACTGGAACCCGAGATCATCGATATCGATGCGTTCGCGCTGCACAACGCCTTCGAGTTGAACTACCCGGAGGCGATGACCGGTGTCGTCGGGTTCGTGAACATCGGTCATGAGACGACGAACGTGAATCTGCTCGAGGACGGCGTGCCAGTGCTCACCCGTGACCTCGCCTTCGGCACGCGACGGCTACGTGAGAGCCTGCAGCGAGAGCGCGGGCTCACGGCCGAGACGGCGGAGGATGTGCTCGAGGGGCGAAGCAGCGATCCGGAGCTTGAGGATTTCATCGGCCATCGCGCTGAAGAGGTCGCGCTCGGCGTGGAGCGGGCCGCTGCATTCCTCCATGCGGGCAGCTCTCATGCGGGCCTGTCCAGGATCTATGTCTGCGGTGGCGGGGCCCGCGTACTGCGCATGGCAGAGGCGCTGGCCGACCGTCTGCAGGTGCCGGCGGAGATCGCCAACCCGGTGCAGCGTGTGGACGTGGATCCAGGCGCGTTCGACCTGATCTCGATCGCGGACATGGGCCCGATGTTGATGCTCCCGGTCGGACTCGCGCTGCGGCGTGCAGCCTGAGGCGCGTGACCGGCTTCTGAACCTATGGTCGAACGGATCTTGCGATGCTGGCGCTAATTGAAATGAACCTGCTCCCCGGCGGAAAGCGGGGAGTAGTGCGGGCGAAGGGGCCGAGAAAACCGGCGGTTCCGAAGTTCGAGGGCCTGCGGGAGATGGTCAAGGGCGATCCGTGGGTCATCGGTGTGATCGCCCTCGCTGTGCTGGCCGCCCTGCACGTCGGCTTCACGTTCTTCACACAGAGCCTCTCGGTGAATCGGATTGAGGAGGAGCTGACGGTCCAGCGTCAGGACTCCGTCCGCTACGCGGAAGCGATCGCAGCTGCAGACAGCCTGGAGGCGCGGCGCGACACGCTCGAGCAGAAGATGGGGATCATCCGCGAGATAGACTCGGATCGCTTCGTTTGGGCGCACATCATGGACGATATCAGCGCCGCGCTGCCGGAGTTCACCTGGCTGACGGCGATGCAGCAGACGTCGGGCAGTGGCAGCAACATCGAGTTCCGTATTGATGGGTTGACGGGCGCGACCTATGCGCTAACCCGTTTCATGCGTGACCTCGAGGACTCGCCCTTCATTCGCGATGTCCGCTTAGTCTCGCAGGAACAGATACAGCAGGGTCAGAGACTCGTACACAGCTTCGTGTTGATGGCTCGGTACCAATTCCCGGATTCCACGGCGATCGTCACCGAGCCGATCATCCTGGGAGGGGAGTAGGACCCGTGGCTCTCTTACCGGCTGATCCGAGAGGACGCAAGCAGGCACTCATCCTGATGGGAGCCGTGGTCTTGGCCGTTTGGTACGTCGCGAAGATGTACGCGCTTGACCCGAGGCAGCAGGAGCTCGACCGCCAGCAGGAACGGCTAGAGTTGCTGGAAGGCCAGAACCGGCGGTCGCGAGCGCTGGCCGCGCGCCGAGATGACCTGAATGCACGAATGGCGAACCAGGAGCGTCAGCTCAGGATCTTCGAGGAGTTCATCCCCGACTCGGAAGAGGTGCCGGAGCTGCTCGACGCTGTCACGCGTGAAGCGCAGCTCACGGGGATTGAGCTGTCGCGCATCCGGCCGCAGGCTAGCGAGCCGGGTGAGTTCTACACCAGGCAGACATGGGAGTTGTCTGTACTCGGCGAATACCACAACGTCGGCAGGTATCTCGCCCGAATCGCCTCGCTTCCGCGGATCATCAAGCCCACGAGTGTTCAGATCAGTATCGCACCCCGCAGCCGTGCGACGCGGAACATGGAGGCTCCGCTGGAAGTGTCTCTCAGGATCGAGACCTTCGTTCTCGGAGCTGTCAGTGAGGCAGAGGCGGGACAGGCCCGAGGAGCGTCTTCCGGTGGTTAACGCTGCTCTGATTCTGGCAACCGCTCTCTCCAGCCTGGGGGTCGGCAGCGCGCCGGGCCCGCTGGCCCCGCAGGACACGACGCGGGCTGCCCGACAGGCGGAGCAACGCGATCAGATATACCGGCGTGAAAGGTTCGTCTATCCCGCTGACAACCGGCGTGATCCTTTCGTCAGTCTGCTTACGCTCGAGGATGCCGGCCCTCAGTTCGAGAATCTGGACCTCGTCGGCATCATCTTCGGGGGGTCCCACGGCAGCGTGGCCACGCTGATCGACCGCGCTACGGACAAGCGGTATCGCCTGCGCCGCGGCGACAGCGCCGGCAACGCCCGGGTGGTGGAGATCCGGCCGGACGCAGTGGTCTTCCAGGTCACCCAGTTCGGCGTGACGCGGAGTGAGACACTGCGCATTCGAAAAGAAGAGGAGGAGCAAGGATGATGCTCCACGTGCTGCTATGGATCTGGGTATCGGCCGGAGGCGCTGACCCTGCAGACGTAACCGAGCTGAGGGTGGAACCGGCGGCTGGGTACACCGAGGTCGTCGTTCGCACGAGCGGGGAGGTCAGCTACTCCGACTTCCTTCTCACGGACCCGCCCCGGCTGATCGTCGATCTGAAGGGCGCTCGCCACGCCCTACCTCGGGACAACTTCGAGAACATCAATCGCGGCGGTGTGGTGCGGGTGCGGACCAGCCAGTTCCGTGACGACGTCGTTCGGATCGTCGTGGAGCTGGTCGCACCGACCAGTTACACGCTGACGCGCCAGGGAGGCGAGCTGCGAGTCTCGTTCCCGAACCTGGCGGGCGGGACATTCGATTCCTGGGCGAGCGGTCGGGCATTGCCAGAGCCTGCTGCACCCGCTCCGGCTGCGGCACCGGGGCGCGAGATGCAGCAGCGACAGGCGCGTGCCCAGAACCCGGAGCCGCAGAGCCCGTTCCGGCAGCAGGCGACGCCGGTCAGCCAGATGCCCAGGATCACCGTCACGTTTGAGAACACCGACATACGCGATGTCCTGAACACGTTTGCCGATTTCACCGGCAAGTCGTTCGTCCCCGGTGCCGGTGTGGAAGGCAACATCACGGCGAATATCAGGAACCAGCCGTGGGACCTCGCCCTCAAAGCGATCCTCGAGGCTCAGGGTCTAACGGCGGTCGAGACGGCCACCGGCATCATCCGCGTTGACCAGTTGCAGAACCTTCAGGAGCGGCAGCAGCTCATCCAGCTGCAGACACGCATCTTCAAGATCAACTACGCGCCGGTCCAGGACCTCGCCACCGCGCTGCAACCGGCGATCTCAGAGCGCGGTCAGGTGATCGCTAATGAGGCGACCAACTCGATCATAGTCACTGATCTGGAGGAGAACATCGAGATCGCCGCGCAGTTGATCGAGGACCTGGATGTCCGAACCCCGCAGGTGACGATCTCCGCCAAGATCATCTTCGTCGATCGGAGCGATATCGAGGAGATGGGGATCGGTTGGGACCTCAAGGACGCCGGCGGGAATCAGCTCAATGAGATCAACCCCGGTCCCATTCTCGACCCGACGGAATGGGAGATCGTGGACTCTGACTTCGATGGCGTGCCCGACGTGGTGGTGAAGCCACTGACCACCTCGACGCAGGTATCGTTCAGCGGCGCCTCGGTGGCGGCGCTGGCGAACGCCAGGGATCGGGTCACCGCTCCGGCGCTGCAGCTGCTGACGGCGGTCGCTGTCGGTGACTTCCGGCTGTTCAACTTCGTGGACGTGCTGGAGCGCATGGACCTGTCTGACATCGTTGCATCGCCGACGATCCAGACGATGGACAACCAGCCGGCGAGTATCCTGGTAGGTGAGCGTACGCCGATCCGGATCGTTGACTACGGTGCCGGCGGTGCTCAGCAGGTCCGGGAAGGCGGTATAGCGCCTCAGTTCCCGCAGTCGACCGTACGCTTCGAGGAAACGGGCATCAAGCTTGAGGTGACACCGCACATCACGAACGACCGGCAGATCGTCCTGGACCTCCACGCCGAACGCTCCGGCGTGGCGCTGGCGCCGGGCGACATCGGGTTCACCTTCCAGACGCAGGAGGGCGATACGCGGCTGATCCTCGGTGACGGCGAGACCGGTGTGATCGGCGGCCTCACGGTCACAGAGGTGACGAAGAGCGAGAGCGGTGTTCCGATCCTGATGGACCTCCCCCTCATCGGCGGATTGTTCAGGACCGTCAGGTCCGACGACACCAAGCGTGACCTGCTGATCCTGGTGACGCCGCACATCGTGGACGAAGCCATAGCAACGCGATAGAGCTGTGCGGCGCCGGTCGCCGTGAATGAGGCCGGCGCCACGATTCGTCTGCCAATAACGTGAGGGATTAGTCTTATGCTAGGTGCAAGGGGATGGGCGCGGCTGACGGCAGGCCTTGTGGCTGTGACCGTGTTGGGAATCGCGGCATGCGAAGAGGACGACGCCGTCTACGGGCCCCTCGTGGATACGACCCCGCCAGTGGTCTCGATCACCGGTGTTTCGCAGGCGGGCGACACGCTGAAGACGTCCGTCAAGGCCGAAGACTTCATCAGCGTGGCCCTCGTAGTGACCGAGATCCGTCGAACGGATCAGTGGGAGACGATCGTCACTCCGGAAGGCGACACACTCGTACTCGGTAGGTTGCTCCTCACCGATACGGCCCGCACAGCCGGTCGGGTGACCGAGTTCACCGTCAACACGACATGGTTCCTCGGGTTCACGCAACCCACCCGGGTCCAGATACGCGCCGTCGCCGAGGATGCTCAGGAGAACCGATCGGAGACCTCCGCGTTCGTCATAGTCGGCGGCGGCCCCGGCGGCGGCCTGGGCGGGCCGAACGTCTCGATCTACTCCCCTGTGCCCGGCCAGACCGTTCGCGACAACACCTTGATCCGCGTCGGCATCACAGCGACTGACCCGACCGGGCTGGCGCAGCTCAACGTCTTGCTGTTCAACCCCGACGCGGATCCGCCAGCCGTTCCGGCCGCCGACACGATTCGGTTCGCTGAATTCCGCACCAGCGTCGACACCCTGCTGGATTTTTTTATCCCAAGCGGTGCCTTGGGTGAGCTGACGATCACGGCCCGGCGGCGTGCAGCGGCGACAGGACGAGCCGCTGCGCATGGAGGCCGACGACTCGCTGCTGGTCAGCATGGTGGCCTTTGATCGGGAGAATGCGATCACGCGCGTGGGCGTGACCGTTGTGGTCGGCAACCAGAGGACGGGCGGCTTGGTGAAAGTTACGGTGTTCGATGACCACGTGTTCGCGACGCCGATCAGCGGCACGGTGCCGTTCGATTTCGCCTTCATGCCGGCGGACCCACGCTTCGCCTCGGTATTCAGCGAGGCTGATATCCCGGATACCCTATTCTTCGAGCTGACTGCCTGGGCCTTCGATGCCGCGACGCCCCCGAACTGCGGCGCGACGGTCGACACACAGGGCTCGGAGGGTAGCCTGGTGTGTACCGGCAGCGACCCGAGATTCGCGCAGGGCATCTCGGGCGGCCAGGAGGAGCGCCTGATCGTCTCCGGGCGCACGGTCGGCTTCCCGCAGGGCGCGCTCATCGCGGATGCCGCCGTGGACACGTGGCGCGAGCTGCTGCTGCTCTCTGATTTCGAGTTCGGCGCGATCCGACCTTTCCACCTGCGCGACGAGGTGTTCCTGCGCAGCGTTCCCGTGGGCTCTGAGCCCTGGGGCCTAGAGATCGATCAGTCGGAGGACAACCTGCTGGTGTCGAACTCCGGTGGCACGAATATCTCCGTCGTAAGTCTGGGGCCGCGAGATCCCGTGTCACCGAATATCCAAGGCGAGGTCGATCGCTACCAGACGCAGGATCTCCAGGTGTACCTGGTTGTTGAGGATTGGGACGCTTTCGGGGTCAGGGTCTTTCCCGTCAGGGCTTACGATTTCTCGGACCGCCCCCAGTTCATCGCGCAGGCCGCCAACGGGCTCGTACTCTACTCGACTCGGCCCGCGCTGGCGGATGAGCAGCCCGGGACGATCCGCGAATACGATCCGACCCAGCAGGAGCTCCGCTTCTTCATCGACTACGCGGAGCGAAGGGCGTCTACGACCCCGCAGATCCAGATCGTCAACGCCGACTCGGTGTTCGGGATGGATGGCAACCGCAGGTTCAAGATCTGCGATCATGACCGTGCCAACCGGGCCGATCGCCGCTGCATCATCGCCAATGATTCGGTGGGAGATGCCCGTGTCCAGGTCGACACGATGAACGATCCCGCCTATGGCGGCATCGGCCCAGGTCACGGCTGGGATGTGGCCGTGCTGACCGATCTTGTCATTCCGAGCATCGGCCTCCAGGACACGACCTTCGTGGCGCGCAGCGGCGACCGCGAGTACGTTGCCTTTGGCGAGGGCGATACGCCGGATCGGCCGGGTCGCATCATCATGTATCGGTCGGCGAGTCAGACGATCACCAACTCGCTGCAGGTCACGGACCTCACGGGCAACGCTGCTCAGCGAGTGTTCGGTCTGGCGCTGAACCTGGACGGCAGCCTGGGCGTGGGGCGCGGCGAGGTCGCCTTCTACTTCGGCCCGGATGTGCCTGGGGAACCCAACGTGCTGCGTTTGCTGGGCACGAACAACGACATCAACCCCGAGGGTGTGGGCGCGGCGCTGCACCCGGATCACGCTAACGGCCTGGTTCTGGGCCCAGATCAGGAGCGTCTGTCGTTCCTCGGCTCCGGGGATGCCCGCATCGAGATCGTCGACACGTATTTCTTCGACTTCTCGAGGGGTGAGATCGTCATTCGCGATCCGATCGTCGGACCGTTGCGGATCACGCAACGGTTGCCAATGGATCCGGCAAACGTGGTGTTGAGGCTGTACGGGGTCACGGGAGATGGCGTGGTCGTGATCCCCGTGCGCGACACCGACATCGAGCCGCTCCCGTGACGGGCGCGGGCTCGCGCCTTCAGATGCGCGGCCGCTAGGCGCACCCTACCCGGTGTAGGTTGCCCGACCTGGCGGCCGCGCCCCTTTTCGGTAGTAGCCGCTGAGCTGGCTCGGGCTGGCAGTTGCCGCCGTGTAGGACGGTGCGTCGCCGCGAGCTGGAGCCAGCGGCTTTCGGTTCTGTTGACCCGAGCGTTGGCCTCGCGCAGAACGGCTCGCGGCGCCTCGGATGCGCTACTGTTGACAAGCGGTTGATTCCTGTTAGCCATCCTCAGCGCCGGAACGTGCCGGGACCTGCAGACCCGGCTCAGGGGTAAGGCGTGGAACCGCGAGAGAAGGATGACGACGCGGAGAGCGACGAAAGCGAGAAGCACACGGCCGAAGCGGTCCAAGACCGCCGCTGACGGCCGCAGGCTGCTGATCGTGGAGTCGCCAGCCAAGGCGCGTACGCTGAATCGGTACTTGGGCGACGGTTACGTCGTCAAGGCGTCGGTGGGCCACATCCGCGATCTGCCCAAGCGTGACCTCGGCGTCGATATCGAGAACGGATTCGAGCCGCACTACGTGACGATCCGCGGGAAGGGCAAGGTCATCCAGGAGCTGAAGCGAGCCGCGGGTCCTCTTCGAGGAGATCACACCGGAGGGAATCGCGGAGGGGCTCGAGAATCCCGGCCAGATCGACTTTCGGAAGGTCGATGCCCAGCAAGCCCGACGTGTCCTCGACCGGCTGGTCGGCTACAAGGCCAGCCCGTTTCTCTGGAAGCCCATCCGACCGGGGCTGTCGGCAGGGCGCGTGCAGACCGTTGCGCTGCGCCTGATCTGGGAGCGTGAGGAGGCGATACGGGGCTTCGAGCCGCAGGAATACTGGACAGTCGAGGCCCTGCTCGAGAAGGGCGGCGCGCGCTTCACCGCGAAGCTGCACCACGTCGACGGTCATCGGCCCGAGCTGCACGACGAGGCCGCCGCGTCAGCCGTCGTCGAGGCTGTCAGGGACGTCCCCTTCAAGATCACGCGGATCCGCCGCAAGGAGCGAAGGAAATTCCCGTCGCCACCGTTCACCACTTCCACGCTCCAGCAGGAAGCGGCGAAGCGGCTGCGCTTCTCGGCGAAGCGCACGATGCGGATCGCGCAGCAGCTCTACGAAGGCTTGGAGGTCAGCGGCGAAGCGATCGGTCTGATCACCTACACGCGGACCGACTCGACGCGCGTCGCAGCGTCCGCGGCCAATGGGGCCCGGGCCTATGTGGAGGGCGCATTCGGCGGGCGCTACCTCCCGAAGTCGGCCAGGCTTTACCTGGGTAAGCAGCAGAAGGGTGCGCAGGAGGCGCACGAGGCGATCCGTCCCACATCGGTCCATCGAACGCCCGAGTCCCTGAAACACGAGCTGGAGCGGGATCAACTGGCGCTCTACAGCTTGATCTGGCTGCGCTTCCTGGCCTCGCAGATGTCGCCAGCGGTCTATGACACGACCACAGCCGATTTCGATCTGAGCGGCGCTGACAGGCGCGACTACCTCTTCCGGGTTGTCGGGTCGGTGCTGAAGTTCGACGGCTTCACGCGCCTGTACAGCGTGGAGCACGAGGAGGGGGAGGGTCGGACGCTCGACGATCTGAAACCGCTGCCCGAGCTGGCGGAGGGCGAGGTCGTCAGACTGCTCGAGCTTGGCCAGAGCCAACACTTCACGGAGCCACCGCCGCGCTTCAGCGAGGCGAACCTGGTGAAGGAGCTGGAGAAGCTGGGAATTGGCCGACCCTCGACCTACGCGCAGATCCTCTCCACGCTGATTGAGCGGACCTATGTCGGGCTGGAACGGCGGCGTTTCGTGCCGACGCCCCTCGGGGAAACGGTGGTCCAAGTGCTCATCCGCGTCTTCCCCGATACCTTTGACGTGGGCTTCACGAGCAATATGGAGGCTTACCTGGACCGGATCGAGGAGGGTGAGCTCGACTGGCGCCAGGTGCTGGGCGAATTCTACACGCCGTTCGCACGACGGCTTGAGGATGGGGAGGCGCGCGGTGAGGAGATCGTCAGGGAGATCGTGCAGGCGGAGGACGCCGTCTGCGATCACTGCGGAGAGCCGATGGTGGTTCGCTGGAACCGCTACGGTCGGTTCCTCGGTTGCTCCACCTATCCGGAGTGCAAGAACACGCGCGCCATCGACCAGCCGCCGGACGTGGATCTCGGCGATGAGAAGTGCCCACAGTGCGGCGGCGAGCTGTCGGTGAAGAGCGGCCGTTATGGCCCGTTCGTCGCGTGTTCCAACTACCCAGAGTGCCGGTTCACGCGCGCGGTGGGCAAAGAGCAGGCCACGGTGCCGAGCGACGCCAAGTGTCCGAAATGTGGGAGCCCGATGGCCGTCAAGACTGGAAGATACGGAGAGTTCCTCGCCTGCACAGCCTACCCTCGTTGCAAGCACACCCAGGCGATCTCCCTGGGTCTGAAGTGTCCGGTCTGTCAGGAGGGAGAGATCGTCAAGCGGCGGACGCGTCGGGGTCGCACGTTCTACGGTTGTACGCGCTATCCGGAATGTGAGTGGTCGACTTGGGACACGCCAACCGCAGCTACCTGTCCTCAGTGCGGCTCCAGCGTGGCGCTTCAGAAGAGCTCGAAGCGCAAGGGCGATTACTTGAGGTGCGCCGCCTGCGCTCACGAGTTCGAGCCGACGTCGCCGGAGACGGCGGATGTGACCTCTGCCTGAGTGGAACCCATCACAGAGGTTCGCTCTATGCCCGAAGTAGCCGTAGTCGGTGGTGGCCTGGCGGGCACGGAGGCGGCGTGGCAGCTGGCGGAAAGAGGCCACCGCGTTCTGCTCTTCGAGATGCGCCCGGGGGTAACCACAGCGGCGCACGAAACCGCTGGTCTGGCGGAGCTCGTCTGCAGCAACTCTCTCAAATCGGATGAATTGACGAACGCGCACGGCCAGCTGAAGGCGGAGCTGGGTGAGCTGGGCTCGCTTATTCTGCGCGTCGCGGAGGAGACACGGATTCCGGCGGGAGCGGCTCTTGCCGTCGATCGCCAGGTCTTCAGTCGTCTGGTCAGTAGAGCGATCGAGACTCAGCCGAATATCGAGGTACGACGCGAGGAAGTGCGGGGACTGCCGCGGCCTCCTGCGATCATCGCCTCCGGTCCCCTGACGTCCGCTGGGCTGTTCGATGCGATTCGTCGGCGGCTCGGCTCCGATGGCCTGTATTTCTTTGATGCGATCTCGCCGATCGTCGCAGCGGATTCGATCGACGAGACGCAGGCATTCCGTGCGTCTCGCTACGGGAAGGGCCAGGATGACGCGTACATCAACTGCCCACTGGAGCGGGAGCAGTACGAGGCTGTGTGTCGAGCGTTGATCAGCGGCGAGACCTACCAGCCACGTGAATGGGATCGAGTGCCGTACTTCGAGGGTTGCCTGCCCATCGAGGTGCTGGCGGCGCGCGATCGGGATGCGCTCCGCTTCGGCCCCTTGAAGCCGGTCGGGCTCCGCGATCCGCGCACCGGCAGGGTGCCCTACGCCGTTGTCCAGCTACGGCAGGAAGACCGCGCCGCTCGGATGTGGGGTCTGGTGGGCTTCCAGACGCGGCTCCGCTATCCGGAACAGCGACGGGCGATACAGCTGATTCCGGCACTGCGCGATGCCGAGATTCTGCGCTACGGCCAGGTCCACCGGAATAGTTACATCAATTTCCCGGCCCTGCTCACGCCGCATGGCTCGCCAGCTGACGAGCCGGCGCTGATCTTTGCGGGTCAGCTCACCGGAGTCGAGGGCTACATCGAGTCAGCGGCTAGTGGACTGCTGGCCGCGATCAACATTGACCGTCTGGTCCGGGGCCTGGAGCCAACGGTGCCGCCCGCGACCACGATGCTGGGCGGCCTGATGCGCTACCTTCGGGAGGCGGATCCGGGTAACTTCCAACCCATGAATGCGAATTTCGGACTTCTCGATCCGCTGCTTGCTCCGGTGCGTGGCAAGCTGGAGAGGAGGCGAAGCCTCGCGGTGCGGGGGGTCCATGAGATGAGAGCTTGGTGCGAGGGCTGCGAGATGGCGGCGGGGGCCGGACGGTAGCTGGACGGTCGCGTGGTGGTGGCGTAGAGATGGCGGATGCGCAGGTTCAGGGATACCTGAGACACCTGAGGGACGAGCGTCAGCTCTCCACTCACACGGTCGAAGCCTATGGGCGCGACCTTTCGGATCTCAGCGATTTCCTCGCCGCGTACTACGGATCGTACGGGTGGTCTTGGGACGACGTGGACCGGCTGGCGATCCGGGCGTTTCTCAGCCATCTGGCCATGGGGGCGCTGAGACGGAGGACCGTCGCGCGGAAGCTGTCCAGTGTGCGCAACTTCTTCCGTTTCCTCCAGCGGGAGGGTGTGGTCGCTGCGAACGCGGCGCGACATGTGCGCGCACCTCGGCAAGGCCGTACGCTGCCGGGATATCTCACTCAGGGAGAGATGTCGCGGCTGTTCGAGCTTGCCGGCCAGCACGCTGCCCGGGCCGGGTGGCGCGGGTTGCGCGACCGGGCCTTGCTCGAGCTGCTTTATGCGGCGGGACTCCGCCTTTCGGAGATGCACGGCCTGGATGTGGCAGATCTCGACCTCGACGCGGCGCGAGTCAAGGTTCATGGAAAAGGCCGCAAGGAGCGGATCGTCCCGATTGGGCGGCATGCGGTTTCGGCGCTGCGCGAGTATGCGCACGAGCGCGACCGGCATTATGGGACGGCTGCGACGACGGACCCGCTCTTCGTGTCCGAACGCGGCAGCCGGCTGTCGCGGCGTCAGATCCAGCGCGTGGTCACGGGCTTCATCGGGCTGGTCGCGGAGGAGAGCGGCTTGAGCACACACTCGGTTCGTCACTCGTTCGCGACGCACCTGCTTGATCAGGGAGCGGACCTAATGGCCATCAAAGAGCTGCTTGGCCACTCGTCGCTTTCGACCACCCAGATGTACGCCCACACCTCGCGGGAGCGACTGAAGCAGGTCTATAGAGTCGCACACCCGAGAAGCTAGGGAGGCTGGCATCGATACTATGAGTGACCTGAGAATGCGCGGGACTACGATCCTCGCCGTTCGGCACAAGGGGCGGGTGGCGCTTGGTGGTGACGGACAGGTGACGGTCGGTGATACCGTAGTCAAGATGCAGGCACAAAAGGTGCGCACGCTGAAAGACGGCTCGGTTCTCGCAGGCTTCGCTGGTACGGTGGCCGATGCCCTTACCCTGTTCGAGAAGTTCGAGGAGAAGCTGGATCGCTTTCCGGGCAACTTGCCTCGCGCTGCCGTGGAGTTGGCAAAGGACTGGCGGAGTGATCGTGTGCTGCGCAGGCTAGAGGCGCTGCTGGCGGTTGTCGACGCTCAGCACTCTTACCTGCTGTCGGGTAGCGGCGAGGTCATCGAGCCCGATGACGGCATCGTCGCGATCGGGAGCGGCGGCGCGCTGGCGCTGGCGGCGGCGCGGGCGCTGTGCGCCCACTCGGAGCTCAGCGCGGCCGAGATCGTGCGCCGCAGCCTTGAGATTGTGGGTAATATCTGTATCTACTCGAACACAGAGATCACTGTCTTGGAGCTGGAACGACAAGGCTCATGAACGATTCGTTGCCCTCACCCTCTTTCGACGCCCCCGCTGACAAGCAGCGGGCCGACCGAACCCCGCTTCACGACGAGCTGACACCGCGACAGATCGTTGCTGAGCTTGACAAGTACGTCGTTGGCCAGGAGGCAGCGAAGAGGGCGGTCGCGATCGCGCTCAGGAACCGCTGGCGGCGCCAGCAGGTTGGCGAGGACCTGCGGGACGAGATCATGCCCAACAACATCATCATGATTGGTCCCACGGGAGTCGGCAAAACCGAGATCGCACGCCGCCTCGCTAGGCTCGCCGGTGCCCCGTTCATTAAGGTGGAGGCATCCAAGTTCACGGAGGTCGGCTACGTCGGCCGCGACGTCGAGTCGATGGTGCGGGATCTCGTGGACATCGCCGTCAACATGGTCCGCTCGGAACGAGAGGACGACATCCAGGAGATGGCCGAAGAGCGGGTGGAGGATCGAGTGCTGGACCTGCTTCTCCCCGCCAGCAAAGACAAACCGGCACCGCCGCCTGGCTTCGTCGTCTCGTCACGCGGGGAGGCCGTCGACAAGCGCGCGCCAGAGGAGGAAGCCGACGAGGAGCAGCGTAAAGAACGCCGTAAGAGGACGCGCGACAAACTGCGTACACTGCTGCGAGACGGTAAGCTCGAGAGCAAGGAGATCGAGCTCGAGGTCACCCAGACCACCTTCCCTACCATCGAGCTGCCCGGCATGGAGGGTGTGGACTACAGCCTATCCGAGATGCTTCAGGACATGATGCCAAAGCGCACCAAGCGGCGCGTGGTGTCCGTCTCCGAAGCCCGGCGCATTCTGCTTGCCGATGAGTTGGACAAGCTTATCGATATGGACGATGTCGTCAACGAAGCACTCGATCGCGTCGAGCAGATGGGCATCATCTTCTTGGATGAGCTTGACAAGATCGCCGCCGAGCGGGGCCCCATCGGCGGACCGGATGTCTCGCGCGGCGGAGTGCAGCGCGATCTGCTGCCCATCGTCGAGGGCTCGAGCGTTCAGACGAAGTACGGAATGGTGCGCAGCGAGCACATCCTGTTCATCGCTGCCGGTGCTTTTCACGCCACCAAACCGTCCGACCTCATCCCGGAGCTGCAGGGCCGCTTCCCGATCCGCGTCGAGCTCGCGCCGCTGACCGAGCAAGACTTCGTCAGAATCCTCACCGAGCCGAAAAACGCTCTGCTGACCCAGTATCGGGCACTCATCGAGACTGAAGGGGCCGAGCTCGTGTTCGATGAGAGCGGAGTCGCCGAGATCGCGCGAATAGCCGCGGAGGTGAACCAACGGATGGAGAACATCGGCGCCCGCCGCCTGCACACGGTGCTGACCACCCTGCTGGAAGAGATCATGTACGGTCTGCCCGAGTCCGGCGCTGGGACGATCTTGGTGGACGAGGGCCTCGTAGGGGAGCGCCTGGCCCGAGTCGTCAAGGACGAGGATCTACGCCGCTACATTCTCTAGTCGTAGCCTAGGGCACGGCTCACCGACCCCCGCCCCGTTTCCAAGCCATCCGATTGGCACGCCTGCGGATCTCTGCTAAATTGGCAGTCAGCAGACTCCCACACATTCGCTCACTTCGAGAGCAGGGGTGGCCCGGATGGCTGAGGAATCGAAGAGAACGCCGCTCTACGCAGAGCACGTCGAGCTGGGCGCCAAGATGATCCCATTCGCCGGCTTCGAGATGCCGGTTCAGTACCCGACAGGGGTCTCGAGCGAGCATCGCTGGGTGCGGGAGCACGCCGGGCTCTTCGATGTCTCCCACATGGGCGAGTTCAGCGTGGCGGGTGACCGCGCCCTGGAGTTCGTCAACCATGTGGTGGCGAACGATGTCTCGCGGCTGGAAGCGGGCCAGGCACAGTACACCGTGATGTGCCGAGAGGACGGCGGGATTGTCGACGATCTCCTGGTCTATCGGTTCCCCGAGCGTTTCCGGCTCGTGGTGAACGCGGCGAATATCGAGAAGGACTTCAGCTGGATTCAGGGGTGCCTGGATGAGTGGGAGGCTGGGGGCATCGAGCTGGTTGACGAGAGTGAGAGGATCGGATTGCTGGCGCTTCAGGGCCCCGAGAGCGAGGCGATTCTCGAGCCGCTCACTCATCTCGACGCGTCTGCGATCAAGTACTACCGCTTCGCGGAGGGCGAGGTCGCGGGTGTACCGTGCGTGATCAGTCGCACCGGCTACACAGGCGAGGATGGATTCGAGCTGTACTGCGCGGCGGAAGCGGCAGCGAAGCTGTGGCGGGCGGTGATGGAAGCGGGGAGCGAGCGGATCAAGCCGATCGGGTTGGGGGCGCGGGACACGCTCCGTCTCGAAGTCGGTTTAGCTTTGTACGGGAACGATATCGACGAGCGGACGACGCCTTTGGAGGCTGGCCTGGGCTGGACGGTCAAGCTCGACAAAGGCGAGTTCATCGGTCGGGCCGCCTTGGTGAAGCAGAAGGAGAAGGGGGTGGAGCGAAAGCTCTGCGGCTTCGTTCTGCAGCGGCAGGGGTTCCCACGCCCGGGATACGAGATCCGCTGCGAGGGCAAGCCAGCGGGCGTGGTTCGCAGCGGTACGGTGGGCCCGAGCGTGGGGCAGGGAATCGGCACTGGATACCTGCCCAGCGAATGGAGCGCGCCGGGCACAGAGATCGAGATCGTGATCAGGGACCGGGCGACCCCGGCCGCAGTGGTCCGCATGCCGTTCTACAAGGAAGGCTCGGTCAGGCGGTGATCCGCGTCGCGATTCTGACGGTCAGCGACATGGCGGCTGCCGGCGAGCGGCGCGACAGCTCGGGTGAGGCCGCTTGCGAATGGGTGCGAGCGAACAGCTGGTCGCTGGTCGAGCACCGCGTGGTTCCTGACGAAACCGGGCCGATCGCCACACAGCTTGCCCGCTGGGCTGACGGCGGCCAGGTGGATCTGATCGTCACCGTCGGTGGGACGGGTTTCGGGCCGCGCGATATCACGCCAGAAGCCACGTGCACGATCCTGGAGCGGCCTGCCCCCGGTCTTGCCGAGTCATTGCGAGCGAGCGGTGTGCAGAGCACACCGTTCGCCATGCTGGGCCGGGGTCTCGCCGGTATCCGTGGTCGCGCTCTTATCGTGAACCTACCTGGCGCCGAGCAGGCAGTCCGGGAAGGGCTGGATATCCTCAAGCAGGTGGTCCCGCACGCGGTGGAACTGCTGGGTGGCCGAACCGAGCACTAGCGAGCTAACGGCGCGATATGGCGATCATACTGATAACCACCGCCGACCCGGCACGTGCCGGGGCGCTGCAGCGTGCTTTTGAGCCGGATGACGAAGTTCGCTTCGTGACGAGCGCAGAAGACGTGCGAGCGGCGCTCGAGTCGCCTGAGGACAGTGAGGTGGCTCTCGTCTTGACCGGTGAGGCACGAGAGCGGCGGACTCGGGAACTCATATCGGCGGTATCCGATAACGGTCGGCATGTCGCAGTTGTCGCGGTCTTCGGTGTCGGGGAGATGTTGCCGGGCGAGTCAGCGGTCGAGTCGCGGATCGATGAGCGGTTCGTCGAGCCGGTCGACCCTGACGAGATCGTCTTGGTCGTCCGGCGACTGATCCAACGCAAGCGTCTGCAGGCTGAGATCGACATCGTCGGCAACACGGAAGCCATCCAGGAGGTGATAGAGCGGATCGCCCAGATCGCGCCGGTCGGATCGACGGTGCTGATCACCGGCGAGAGTGGGACGGGAAAGGAGCTGGTCGCCCGGGGGCTGCACAGACTCTCGCCCCGGCGCGGCAGGCCGTTCATTGCAGTCAACATCGCGGCGCTCCCGGAAACGCTGCTGGAGTCGGAACTCTTTGGCCACGAGAAGGGCGCCTTCACTGGGGCGAGTTCGCTGCGCAAAGGCATGTTCGAGCTTGCCAACGGAGGTACGATCTTCCTGGACGAAGTGGCTGAGATGCCGCCGGGGCCCCAGACTCGACTGCTGCGGGTTCTGGAGCAGCGGGAGTTCATGCGAGTCGGCGGCAGCGATTCGATTAAGGTGGACGTTCGAGTGATTGCGGCCTCGAATCGCGAGCTGCGCCAGGCTGTCGCGCTGAACGAGTTCCGGCGCGATCTCTATTATCGGCTCAACGTGCTGCACATTCATATGCCGCCGTTGCGTGAGCGGCGCGAGGACATTCCCTTGCTAGTTCACGAGTTCATTCGCGAACTCAGCCGTGAGCACCAGAGGGAGTTCAAAGGTATTGCGCCGGCGGCCATGGAGATCCTGGTCCAGTACGATTGGCCGGGCAACGTGCGCGAGCTGAGGAACCTCGTCGAGTCAATGGTGGTCCTCGCACCGGGGTCGACGATTCGGCCGCTCGACATCCCTCCGGAGGTGCGCCGCGGGGCCGGGCGCGGCGTCACCGGACAGGTTCCCGCACCCCCGCCCGCCGTGCGGCACGAGGAGTTGGCCGGACGCCAGGGTCTTCCGGCCCGGCTGCCGCAGATGGAGTTCGTCTTCCGCACGCTCGTCGACCTGAAGTTCGATATAGAGGACTTGCGGAGGGAGTTCGAGCTCTACAAGCGCAGACACCCCGAACTGACGGGGGCGCGCGAGGCGGGTGTGGTCGAGGTACCGCGAGCTACACCAGAGCCCACGGAGATCGAGGCGCTGGCCGTAGGAACGGCCGCGGAGGGTCTGCGAGCCGCAGCGGGCGCTGAGGCGAGCGGGACGGAGGAGGGAGCGATCTACTTCCGGCCCGGGATGACGATGGAGGAATTGGAGCGTGCGGCGATTATCGCGACTCTCAAGTCCGTCGGAGGCAACCGTCGGCGCGCCTCAGAGAAGCTCGGGATCGGTGAGCGTACGCTATACCGGAAGCTCAAGGAGTACCAGATCGACGCCTGAGGCCCGGCTACGGCTTTTCCCGGCTCAGGACCCTGCCTCGTTCCGCCTGCAGCACCCGGATGATCCCGGCCCAGCTCAGCGATCGCTCGCCAGCGTACTCGGCCTGAAACGTCAGATCCAGATCGATCGCCGGATCGAACAAGTAGAGCGCCGATTGGCTTTCCTGCTGCCTCAGCTGCTGGCGCCCCCATCCCGGTGTGAGAGGCACGATGCCGATAGGCCGGTACAGCATTCCTTGGCTCAGGAGGCTGAGCTCGGTAGGCGCGAACTCGGCTTGGCGTGCGTAGGTAAAGAACGAGACCAGGAACACGCTCGGCTCGGCGCGCAATCCGGCGCCCAGACCCAGCTCGCGGATCTGATCGATCCGTGAGCCGACCAGCCCGTGCAGTCGCTGATAGGTGTCAGGTGCGGCCAGGCGAATCACCGCCTCTTCGAGCGGGGTGACCTTGACCTGCGTTTCACCCGACTGAAGCGGGACGGTGAAGTCGTCCTGCCGCAGCGTGCCGTAGCCTGGCGGCGGCAGGACGTCAGTGGTCCATGCCTCTTCAGGCTGTGCCTCTCCGGCAGCCTCCTCGGCTGGGGGGCCTCCGGCGCACGCTAGCATGATTGTCGCGACCATGAGGCCGCACACGGCACCAGCGGGATGTACGTTCATAGGGCAGATGTTGGCAGCCGCCTGTTAGAGAGGCAGCCGCTCTCCCGGCATCAGGCCTCTTTCCTCTGGCTTCCCGGCTCGAGGATCAGCATCGGGGGAGACTTCCCTTCGACGCACTCCTCGGTGATCACGACCTCCCGCACGTCCTCGCGGGACGGGAGCTCGAACATTATGTCTAGCATCAGGTCTTCGATGATAGCTCGCAGGCCCCTCGCGCCGCTTCCGTGCGCGATCGCCTTCCGCGCGATAGCACGCAGCGCACCGGGCTCGAACTTGAGCCTGATGTCGTCCAGCTCAACCATCTTCTGGTACTGCTTGACGAGGGCGTTCTTGGGTTCTTGCAGTATGTCAACCAGCGCATCCTCATCGAGCTCGTCGAGCGCGACGGTCACGGGCAGTCGGCCGACAAGCTCGGGGATCAGGCCGTAGCGGATCAGATCCTCGGGCTCGACGTAATGGAATGCCCTGTACGAGTCGCCTTCCAGCTTGATCCCGGACTCCCCCAAGCTCTTGCGGCTAAGGCCGAAGCCGATTTGTCGGGTGCCGATGCGTGACTCGATGATCTTCTCCAAGCCGGCGAAGGCGCCGCCGCAGATGAACAGGATATTCCGGGTGTCGATCTGTATGTATTCCTGCTGAGGATGCTTGCGACCGCCCTGTGGCGGAACATTGGCGACCGTGCCTTCCAAGATCTTGAGCAGCGCCTGCTGGACACCTTCGCCCGAGACGTCTCGTGTTATCGACGGGTTCTCGGACTTGCGCGCGATCTTGTCCAACTCGTCGACGTAGACGATACCGCGCTCGCTCTCGGCGATGTTGTAATCGCCGGCCTGCAGCAGCTGGACGAGGATGTTCTCGACATCCTCGCCAACATAACCCGCCTCGGTCAGAGTCGTCGCGTCGGCGATCGTGAAGGGGACGTCAAGGAGGCGAGCCAGTGTTCGGGCCAGCAGCGTTTTGCCGACGCCGGTGGGACCAAGCAGCAGGATGTTCGATTTCTCGAGCTCGACATCCTCGACTTGGCCCTGGTTGTTGATCCGCTTGTAGTGGTTGTAGACGGCAACGGCCAGCGATTTCTTGGCTTTGTGCTGACCGATCACGTATTGGTCCAGCGTGGCCTTGATTTCTTCCGGGGTGGGGACCAGCGCGATACTCTCCGCCGCCGACCGCTCCTCCTCCTCGGCGAGAATCTCGTTACAGAGGGTGACGCACTCGTTGCAAATGTACACGTTCGGGCCCGAGATGAACTTCTTGACGCTCTCCTTCGACTTCCCGCAGAACGAGCAACGCAGGTGTCTATCGCCGGGCATCGTCATCTGAACCTCCCCGCCTACTCGTTCTTGTCGGCTTCCGTGACGTCGGTCTTGCTGGTGATAATCTGGTCAATGATCCCGTACTCCTTGGCCTCGGCGGGCGACATGAACCGGTCGCGATCTGCGTCCTCGGCCACCTTCTCGAGCGGTTGGTTGGTGTGGAGGGCGAGGATGTCGTTGATCCGCTCCCGGGCGTAGAGAATCTCCCTGGCCGCGATCTCGATGTCCGAGGCGGTGCCCTGGGAGCCACCGGACGGCTGATGGATCATGATCCGCGAGTTGGGCAGTGCCGAGCGTTTGCCCGTTGTACCGGCGGCGAGCAGCAGCGCCCCCATCGACGCGGCCATCCCCATGCAGATGGTGGATATCGGTGCCGTCATGAACTGCATGGTGTCATAGATGGCCAGGCCAGCGTAGACGGCGCCGCCTGGGCAGTTGATGTAGAGGTAGACGTCTTTGTCCGGGCTCTCCGCCTGCAGGAACAGCAGCTGTGCGATCACGATGTTAGCGACGTCATCTGTGATCGGCGAGCCGAGAAACACGATCCGGTCCATTAGTAGGCGTGAAAAGATGTCGTAGACCTTCTCGCCGCGGCTGGACCGCTCGATCACGTACGGTGCGTAGTAGGGTGTCATGATTCTGTCTTCGCCTAGGGTGACTGGCCTGTCTATCGAGCGACTAGGATCCGCCGACCTCGATGTCGGACTGCTCTCTCAGGAACTTGAACACTTTCTCTTCGGTGATGCGGCGCTCCAGATCGCGGAGCTCACCGCTCTTGGCCAAACGGCCTCGGATTTCCTGGACGGGTCGGCCCATCCGTTTGGCGAGGGCCTGCAGGCGTTCCCCGATCTCCTCCTTCGTTGCTTCGAGACCCTGCTCGTCGGCGACCCGCTGCAGGATCAGTGTGCGTTTGATACCCCACTCGGCAGCCGGACGTGCCTGCTCGCGGGCCTTGGCCACAAGATCCGGGTCCGCGCCTTCTGGCGGTGCCCCGACCAGAGCGTGCACGTAGCGCTCCACCATCGAGTCGGGAACGTCGAACGGGTTGGCCTCGATAATCTGCTCGATGATTTGCTGGTCGAGCTGCAGCTCGATCTCCTGTTCCTTGTACCGGCGCAGATCCTCGGCCAGCGCCGCCCGCAGCTCTCCAAGATCGGCGTACTCGCCAACCGATGTGGCGAACCCATCGTCCAGCGGCGGTAGCTCCTGCTCCAAGACCTGCTTCAGCTCGATACGTAGCCGCTGGGTCTTGCCCCGCTGTTCCGCGTCGTCGGAATCGTCGGGGAAGCGGACCGTGAACTCGCCCGTGTCTCCGGGATCGAGCGACATCATTGCCGCCTCGACGTCGGGTATCGCCCGCCCCTCGCCAAGCACGAAGCGGTAAGCTCGGCTTTCCTGCTTGTCCTCAACCAGCGGCGTGATCTCGACCTCCACGCTGTCTCCCGCCGTGGGTCGCCGCTCTACAGGCCGCCAGAGCGCTTGCTGCTGCCGCAGCTGGGCCAGCTGCGCCTCGATCTCCTCGTCGCTGACCGATATCGCTGGGCGCTTCAGCCGGAAGCCGCCGATTCGGGCCAACTTGACTTCGGGCCGGATGTCGAAGGCCACCTCGAAGGTCAACTCGGAGTCGCGGTCATAGCTCACGTTCGCCACGCGCGGCTCGCTGATCGGGTCGAGGCTCTTGACGCGTAATGCCTCACGGAAGGCCGCGTCGAGGACCCGCTGCTGCGTTTGTCGGTCGATGTCCCGGCCGAACTGCGCCTCCAGGCGCTCCGGCGGGACCTTGCCTTTACGGAAACCTCGGATCCGCACTCGCTTCGACAGGTCGCGGGCGACCTTGGCCCGCTCCGACTTCATCCTCCCTGCCGGTACGGTGATGACGAGCTTGCGGCTCCAGGCCGCGGGTTCCTCGACGGAGATCTGGAGGTTGGCAGAGGGCTGAGAGGT
>Ga0111181_1038_pt1 | contig 42065 bp, 37 predicted proteins | sample DeeMarSWOR324_28_FD_80236 | JGI IMG/M metagenome (GOLD analysis project Ga0111181, IMG submission 80236) | Gemmatimonas sp. SM23_52
ACGCCTGGAACCATTCTCACGCCCCTCTCTGCGATGCAAGCTCACCGGCCTCCACCTCCCTCACCCGACATCACTGGTTGCTGCACCTGGGGGTTCCCGGGATCGTTGGTCCCGAGCGTGTACGTCGATGCGTGGCCGGCCGCGTCGCGGCCTTCTCCTGCGTAACGCCCCCAAAATACGACCATTTGCCCCGACTCTCAAGATCGAGAGCGCGGAGGGCCAGCCAGCAGCGACCGGCAGGCCCCCAGCACCCGAGCCGTCGCTTCGGCCAGATCGCCAGCGACGGTGGCACCGGCCGCCTTTTCGTGGCCGCCGCCCCCAAAGCGCTGGGCGAGCCTGGCCACGTTGGCAGTGCCGGAGGAGCGGAAGGATACCTTCACATCTCCGCTTTCCAACTCCCGCAAGAGGATGGCAACCTCGGTCCCCTTGAGGTTCCGCAGGTAATCGATGATCCCCTCGTACTCATCGAGGGCCCCGAAGCGCCGTGCGACCTCGACGCTCAAGCTTGACCAGGTGATGCCGAGGTCTTCATCGCGCTGCAGCCCGGCCAAGGTCGCCTGCAGCGTGCCCAGTTCCGCCGCCGTTAGGCTCGCGAACAGCGGAGCGTGGAGCGCTTCCGGGTCAGCTCCGGCTTCGATGAGGGCTGCCGCCAGCCGGTGGGCGTGCGGAGTGGAGTTGGAGTAACGAAACGAGCCGGTGTCAGTCACCAGTCCCACATAGAGGGCCCGTGCGACGTCGGCGCCGAGCGGGACGCCGGTCTGCATCACCACATCGTACACCAGCTCGGCCGTGGCAGCGGCGCTCGGATCAATGAGCGTCAGTGTTGCAGCGATTTCGTTGACGGCGACGGCGTGGTGATCGATGACAATGGTGCGCTCCGCCCGGTAGAGCTCGGCGAAGTCGCCCAGCCGACGGAGCTCTGAGACGTCCACGACCACCTGCACGTCCGCCTCGGCCAGCGCCGTCTTCCCTCCTGTCTCGGGGCTCAGTGGCTGGACGCCCGTGGGCAAGAGAAAGCGGAAGCGCTTAGGCAAGGGGCTCGCGGCCAGGAGGTAAACCTCGGCACTCAGGGCGCTGAAGTGGTGGGCCAGTGCGCAGGCCGATCCCCAACCATCCCCGTCGCCGCCGACATGAGTGGCGACGGCGATCGAGGTGGCCGCCTGCAGGCGCTCAGCGATCCGGCGTGCTCGATCCCGGCGGTGTGAAGGCGTCTCCAACACAGGCAGCGCTCCTAGCGCAGCCGCTTGTATCTGCGCTGCTCCCTGAGGCGCCGATGCACTTCATAGTTCTCGATCCACGGCCTGCGCTGGAAGTAGCTCTTCGTCAGCTCGGCGACCTTGCCGGAAAGCAGGATCAATGCCAGCAGATTCGGGAGAATCACGATCCCCAGGAAGACATCGCCCAGCGTCCAGGCGACAGCCAGCGTCAGCACGGCGCCGACGAAGTGCATCGTCACGAAGGCGAATTTGTAGGGGAGCACCGCACGGTGCCCCAGCAGATAGTTGGCGCAACGGTCGCCGTAGTAGCTCCAAGAGATGGCCGTCGATATCGCGAAAAGGAATACGCTGATCACAACGATGTACTTGCCCCACTCGCCCGGTAGACCGCGCTGAAAGGCCTGCATCGTGAGCGGTGCACCGCTCTCCGCCGCATCGGCGTAGAGCGAAGCGTACTGCGAGCCGTCGTCGCCCACTGCGATCCCACGCTCTGAGTACACCACGCCGGTGAACGGCTGTGTTTGCTCCGGATCGGTGAAGAGAGACTCCACCCCGACCTCGTGCCAGGCGACCTGATGGGTGCCGGGCCCCGCCTCCAAGTAGTGCCCGTTCTCGACCCGGATCTCCTGAGGCTCAGCGATCTTCCTGTAGTGCCCGTTCTCCAACTCGGCCACATAGGAGATGTCGCCGCCGCCCAGCGTGATCTCGGTGGGGAAGCGCTCGCCCCAGACGCCGGTGAGGGTGATGACCAACCCGGTCATCGTGCAGATGACGAGCGTGTCAATGAAAGGCTCAACCAGCGCCACGACGCCCTCGGACACAGGTTCATCTGTCTTCGCCGCCGCGTGTGCGATGGGTGCCGACCCCTGACCCGCTTCGTTGGAAAAGAGACCCCGCTTCACACCCCAGATCATGGTAAGCAAGAAGATGCCGGCCCCGCTGCCCGCCACGCCCGCCGTCGGGTTGAACGCCTCGCGAAAGATTAGCGCGAACGTTGAACCGATCTTATCGTAGTTCAGGCCGATGATGGTCAGCGCGCCTGCCACGTAGATCACCGCCATCGTGGGCGCCAGCACGCCGGTCACCCTTCCGATGCGCGTGATCCCACCGATCACCACCATGGCCACGATGCTCGCCGTGATCAGCCCGGTCACCCACACAGGGAAGCCCATGGTCGTTTTCAGCGTGTCGGCAACGGTGTTCGCCTGGATGGCATTCCCCGTCAGAAAGGCAGTGAGACCGAGCATGGTAGCGAAGAAGACAGCGAGCGGCTTCCAGGCTGGGCCCAGACCACGCTCGATGTAGTACATCGGGCCGCCGGAAACCGTGCCTTCCCACTTGTAGGGCTCGAGGTCCTCCCTCTCTACGTCCCGGTACTTCTGGGCCAGGGTGACCTCCGAGTACTTGGTGGCCATCCCCACCAGCGCGGTCATCCACATCCAGAACAGCGCGCCCGGGCCGCCCCAGTGAATGGCGAGCGCGACGCCGGCGATGTTGCCGATCCCTACAGTCGCCGAGAGGGCGGTGGTCAGCGCCTGGAAGTGGGAGACATCGCCCGGCTCGGCGGGGTCGTCATAGATCCCGGACGTGACCGCGAAGCCGTGTCCCAGCTTGCGAAGCTGCAGAAACCCGAGGCGGAAGGTCAGGAAGAGGCCGGTACCGAGCAGCGCGACGATGACCCAGGGGATTTCCTGCCCCTGAAAGGGTATTCCCCTGTCCCAGATATAGGACGACGCCGTGTTGACGAAACTCTCTAGAAGTTCGGCGATCTTCTCTAGAAGCCCCATGCGCATCCACGGTTGGCAGTAGGCCCCAAAGGCCGGGCTACTCTAGGCGAAGCTGCAGGTGGTGTCAAGCAAAGAGACGGATCAACGCCGCGGCGCGAGTCTGGCCCAGGTGGAGGCGAGGTGGACGAAGTAGCTCGAATAGCGTCCATCGACACGCCCGGCGCGCAGCGCTTCCAGGAAACCGGAATTCCCCTCGCGGCTCGGCACCTCGACGACGCCCCGCCCGATCTCGCGCAGCGTGTGCGCGTCTGAGCCCGCGCCGCCGGGGAGATCTCGCTGTTCCGCCCAGCGGCGAGCCCGCTCGTTGAGTGCCGGTCGGTGCACGCGGGCGTTGAACACCTCCACGATGTCTACCCAGGACTCGATATCCGCCAGCACCTGCTCGCCGAGGCCCTTGCCGCTGGCGAAGGGATGCGGCACGTAGACCAGGCCGCCCTGCTCGCGGACGGCCTGGACTGTCTCGACGGCGGAAGTTCCCTTGGGAATCTTCTCCGAGAGAAACAGGCCGCTCACGTCTACGCCTTCCGCGGTCTTCACCTCCTCGCCGACGATCACCAGCTCGGGGTCGAGGTCGCGTGCCCGGAGGGCGCCCTCGATCTCATTGTGATCGGTGATGGCGATGCGGTCGAGGCCACGGGCGCGCGCGGTTGCCACCACATCCGCGTAGTCACTGAGGCAGTCACGGGAGGCCCGGGTGTGGACGTGTAAGTCGAGGCGCAAAGTCGTCATACGGCCTGGCTCAGCTTATCGATCTCCTTCCAGGTCTCCCACGCGCGTCGTTCGAGCGTCGTGATGTCCGAGTCGTTGTCAATGATGAATTCAGCGCGTTCCCGCTTTTCCTCCGCCAGCATCTGGGCAGCGGCGACGGCGCGCGCCTCGTCAGCCGCAAGCCCCCGCTTGCTCACCAGCCGCTCGATCCGCTGCTCCAGCGGTGCGTCGACGAGCACGACGACGTCGAACTCATTCTGCATCCCCGTCTCGTAGAGGAGGGGCACCACGCCGATCACGATCCGATCGCCACGGGCTTCCGCCTCGACGAACAGCTCGCGGCAGCGCGTCACAATGGCCGGATGGAGGATGTCTTCGAGTTTCTCCCGTGCCTCTGGATCGGCAAAGACGATGCGCCGCATCGCATCCCGATCGAGCCCGCCGTCCGCGGCGACGACCGCATCACCAAAGACCTCGCGGATTTGCTCCAGGGCGGCACTGCCCGCTGCTACCACTTCGCGGGCCAGCACATCGGTGTCGATGATGCTAGCGCCCCAACCCGCGAAGAGCGCAACGACCGTGGACTTGCCGGCGCCCACGTTCCCGGTGAGCCCTACTCGCAGCATGTGCTCTTAACGGCTTGCCCCAGGCGGCACGTCCAGCAGCCCCCAGCCGCTCTCGTCCTCCACTCCCAGCTCCTTAATGAACCGGTTCACGAGCTCCTCGCTCTTGAGGCGGATATCCTCCGCCGAGAGTTCGCCCACGGGGATCCGCGCGCCAGCCATCATCCCATGGCCGCCCGCAGTCCCATCGCGACCGACCACGCGCCGCAGCAAGAGGCCCGCCGACGCGTCGGGCAAAGATGTACGGATGGAGATCAGCAAGTCGTCCCGAAACTGGCCGATGCAGAAGGACCACTTGCTGCCCTGCAGCCGCAGATAGAAGTCGGCAAGCTCGGCCACGAGGTCGGGATAGTCGAGCATCCCCAGGTAGGAGACGACCACGGGCCCCCGGGTGCGCGCCCGCTCCAGCGAGCGGTGCAGCGACCTGAAATACGCCGGCGGCAGGTCCGGATAGCGTATTCGCGAGATGAGCGCCCGGTCAGCGCCTGGGTAGAGGGCCAGGCTTGCCTCGATGTCGCTCTGCTGCGCCTCACGGCCGAGATCCTGAGTCTCCGACTGGATACCGTAGAAGAGGGCGGTCGCCAACACGCCCTCCAGAGGGACCCCCGCAGCCTGCAGGTACTGAGTCAGGATGGTGCAAGTGGAACCGCAGTCGTCGCGCACGTCGTAGCACTTCGCGCGCCTCGTCTGCTGACGCAGCGGGTGATGATCGAGAACGACCGTCGCGTTCCGCCCCTCAGGCAGCGAGTTGTTGCCGGTCTCTGGCTGCGTGTCGACGAGCGCGATGAGATCGACGTCATCGAAGGACACGGCGCGTGTCGGCGTGATCGGCAGCGCGAGCTCCCGGACCATCGTTCGGTTCTCGGCGCGCCCCACGTAGCCGCCGAAACCGATCCTTGCCGAGACGCCGTCGATCACCTCAACTAGTCTGAGCAAGGCGTAGGCACTGGCCAGTGCATCGGGGTCGGGGTTGTCGTGGGTGAGGATGAGCAAGTGGCCCCCGCCCTCCAAGGCGTCCTTCAATTCTGCGAGCCGGATGTTGCCCTTACTGCCATCCTGACCCGGAAAGGCCCCTCTCCTACTACCGTCCGAAGGTCCCATCCTCGCTATCCGAACACTCCCGTCAGGAAGGGGTTAGCCAGGCGCTCCCTCCCCACAGTGGTTGCCGGGCCGTGACCCGGGTGCAGGACGGTATCGTCCGGGAGCGTGAGCAGCTTCTCCTGAATCGCTTCGAGCAGCGTTCGGTAATCACCACCGGGGAGGTCGGTGCGGCCGATGGATCCCGCGAACACACAATCGCCTACCAGCGCGAATCCATCGCCGATCAGGCAGACGTGCCCGGGCGAATGGCCGGGTGTGTGCCGCACTTCGAGCTGCGCCGCGCCGATGTGGAGGACTTGGCCATCCTGCAGCTCGTGATCCGGCTCCGGAGGCAACTCGATCTCCACACCGAAGGCCAACGCTTGCTCAGGGGCCGCCGCATAGAGCGCCGCATCCGCGGGGTGGAGGTAGACGGGCGCCCCGGTGACACGTGCCGCCGCCGCCACGCCGCCAACGTGGTCGATGTGGGCATGGGTGAGAAGGATAGACTCGATCCGCGCCCCCTCCGCGGCTGCCGCGGCGAGCAGGCGTGCCGGCTCAGCGCCCGGGTCCACCAGGGCGCAGCGGCTTGTCTCCTCACAGATGGCCAGATACGCGTTGGCCTGTAGAGGACCCACCGGAAAGCCAATGATCTTCACAGAGATCCCCGCATGCGACTACCCGCAAGATACAGCTCGCCAAGGAGCACAAAAAGAAGGCCCGCCAGCGCGGGCTCTACCACCGCGTCACGCCGGACCTTCACACCGCGAGCGAGGCACCGCACGCGCTCCCGGGGTGCTCGCTCCGCACACCACCGCTCCGGCGGCCGAAACGTACCCGGCCGCCCGCCCCTGTCAACGTGCTCCGCCTGGCCGCCAGGCCGCGGCTCGCCCTGTCGGCCGACGCTCCTCAACTTCGCTGAGGTACTTCTCCAGAGCGATTACCTCTCACCTTCGTCTGTTGAAGCCCCCGCCCCGCGCGGCAGCGGCGGCATCCCGGAGACGCTCGTACCATTCATAGGGAACCGGTTGCGAGCCCAGCTGGCCACGCCGAGCCTCGCTGAACCCGTGCCAATCCGATCCTCCGGTCTCCAGCAAATCCAGCTCGCCCGCTAAGCGGCGCAGCCTTCGCACTTCGAAGGGACCGTGGTCCGGGTGGAGCGTCTCGAGCCCATCCAACCCCTCGTCCACCAGCTGCCGGATCGTCTCGTCAGCATGGCTCTTGCCCCCGTGTGCGAGCACTGCCAGCCCACCAGCCGCGTGGATCAGCCGGATCCCGTCGGCGGGGCTGATCCGCTGTGTCGGCACGTAGGCCGGCTGGCCGGCGGCGATGAAGCGGTCGAAAGCCTCGCCGTGAGTCCGCACCCAGCCCCCGTCGACCAAGGCCTGCGCGACGTGCGGGCGCGCGATTAGCCCTGTCTGGGACATGTGCGCTTTGACCTCCTCCAACGTGACCCCCACGCCCAGCCGGTTGAGCTTCTCGACCATCTCTGCTGCGCGCCGCATCCGGCTCTCCTGCGCGCCCTGCAGACAGGCTGCGAACTCGGCGTGGTCCGGATCGATGAAATACCCGAGAAGGTGCGTCGAGCCCACATCATCATGTGCCGAGAACTCGATCCCCGGAACAAACGGTAACGCCAGTGAGTCCGCCGCCTCACGCGCGGCGTGGATACCCGCTACGGTATCGTGATCGGTAAGCGAGACCGCCTTTAGGCCCCGCTCTTTCGCCGCGGCAATCACCGCTGCTGGCTCCAGCCGCCCATCCGAGCAGTTCGAGTGCAGGTGGAGATCGACCCTCGCCTCCACATCCACCGGGATCTCAAAGCTCCCGTTCGCCGGGCTGCTCATCGACGCTGCACCATGCTCTGGATCAACTGCTGCAGTTCCCTCTCGCACAAACGGCCGCGAGCTCGTGGGGCCCACGGCCGACGGCGCTAACCTACCCGGGCTCGCCTCCGGGGTCAACGCGCTGCCGTTCGGGCGTAGTGCATTGACAGCTCTCGGGGCGTCCACGAGTTTTAGCCCGGACGAAAATTATGCCGATGCCGAGGCGAAGGCCCAACAATCGAGCCACGCAGAATCGCGCTCCCGAGCCGGCAGCCGGACGGGGCCGTTCCCGGGCAGTCGAGGATTACCTCAAGGCGATTCGCCACCTCCAGCGTGAGAATGCACCTGTGAGCACCTCGGCGCTCGCACAGCAGCTCGATCGGTCTCCAGCCTCGGTGACCAACATGATCAAGAGCCTGGCCGAGCGCGGGCTGGTCGAGCACGAGCCCTACCGCGGCGTACAGCTCAGCGAGGCTGGTGAGCGTGAGGCATTGCGCATTATCCGGCGCCACCGGGTGATCGAGGCCTACCTAATCGAGCAGCTGGGTTACTCCTGGGATCGAGTACATGCTGAAGCGGAGCGGTTGGAGCACGCCGCCTCCGACGAGCTGGTGGAGCGCATGGCCGCGGCGCTGGGTCACCCGGAGCTGGATCCGCACGGTTCCCCTATACCGACGGCGGAAGGGGAACTCACCGAGCGGCGCCACCCTACGCTCATGGAGATGCGGAAGGGCGCCCGGGTGATCGTGCGGGAGGTAAACGACGCGGATGACGGGCGGCTGCGCTATCTCGCTAGCCTGGGTCTCTACCCGGGGACGCGCGTGGAGGTGCTGGAGCACGAGCCGTTCGAGGGACCGCTCCGAGTGCGCATTGCCGGACGCGAGCGGTCACTAGGTCGCAATCTTGCCGAGATCGTCAGGGTGGAGGTGGAGAGTAGCGCGCAGGGGTGTGGCGTCGCGAACGGCGCGACCGAAACCGAGACCTGAACACATGGCACACATCAAAGTCGACGGTGACGTTTGGAAGGTCCGCTTGGGACAGGAGCGCCCGCGACCGGGCGTTCGCCTCCTCCTTTTCCTCTGTCAGCCGACGGGCCAGCGCCCATACAGGGTGGTCGAGGTTCCGGAAGATCGCTTTGATTCGCAGCAGGCCGTCGAACGACTCTCGCGCGGCGAGCTACTAGACCTCTACCGCCAGAGCACCTCGATGGACATCCCTAAGCTCCGCTCCGACGAGATCACCGACGTGCGCAGGCGCGCCCGCGGCTGAGTACGCTCAACGCGGCACGAAGTCGTCGGCCGCCGTGAAGGTCCTCACCGTCGCTGCGATAAGCTCAGCCGCACGATCGAGGTCTTCGAGTGCGACCATCTCGTTGGGCGTGTGCATGTAGCGGTTGGGCAGTGAAACCAACGCCGTCGCGATGCCTGCCCGCGCCATGACAATACTATCGGCATCTGTGCTCGTCCGGCTGGGCGCCGCCTCAACGGAAAAAGGGATCTTCTCGCGTTCCGCTACATCGGCCAGCCTTTGGAACAGCACTGGATTCACGGCTGAGCCTCGGCTGAGCGCCGGGCCGCCACCCAGGCGGTGATCTCCGTGCCCCTTCTTCTCGGCGCCGGGGTAGTCGGTGGCGTGCGTCACATCCACGACGATGGCGATCTTCGGGTCCACACCGAAAGCCCCTGACCGAGCGCCTCCGCCGCTGGCCAGGCCGATCTCCTCTTGCGTCGTGGCTACGGCTATGACACCCGCACGTGGCCGATCACCCGCGAGTCGACGCAGCGCCTCGAGCGCCACCAGGGCGCCCATCCGGTTGTCGATGCTGCGCGAGGCGATGCGGTCGTGCGACAGCTCGATGACCGGTGCCATCCTTCGCGCCGATGTCGATCCACAGGTCCTTCACTTTGGAGACCTTCTCCCGGTCCTCCTTCTCCTGGAGATGGATCGCCTTCTTTCCGATCAGTCCAGGGACCGGCCCGTCACGGCCAAGGATCTCAACCCGCTGGCCGACGATGACCTCGGGATCCCAGCCGCCGATGGTGGAGAAATAGAGGAACCCGTCGTCGTCGATGTGGTTGACCATGAGGCCGATCTCGTCGATATGGCCGGCCAGCATGACTCGGGGCTCGCCATCCAGGTTGACAGCCGCGAAACTGTTCCCCGCTACGTCAGCCCACACCCGATCCGCGAACGTCTCCGCCTCCTCGCGCCAGGCCTGGGCCGGCATCGCCTCGTAGCCCGAGGGGCCGGGGAGCGATAGCAGTCGCTTCAGAAACTCCAACGAGCGAGGCTCCATGTCGGTCCTTCGCCGGTTCGTCGGTTGCTCGAGCTAGACCGGGCGCGGCCGCGAGATCTCCGCACAGTCGAGGCGCCCATCCACGGGTGTAAACAGCCAGAGCGTGCCGTCCCCCCCTGGCAGCTCGATCTCCCCGACGGGTTCGCAATGCGCCGCGGCGCGACCTCTACTGGTCTCCCAAATGACGGCTCCTCCGAGACGAATCTTGAAGAAGTCCACATCGCTGGGCAGCGTTATGGTGACCGCAGCGTCCGCTACCCTCGGGGTAATCACACCCCAGCGACTCGGCTCGTGGTAGCCGAAACTCACTGATCGGTTCCCGCTGACACTGAAACCACGTCCGCCCACCAAGATCTTCAGCATCCGCACACGCTCGGGATGCGCCACGTCCACGCTGTCAGTCACGGCCATGCCGGAGTAGGCGTTCACCACGAAGCTATGCCGCAGCGGCAGCGGGACCGACCGCCGCGGCACGATCTCCGTCGACGGCCTCTTCGCGCCTTGCCAACTCCAGAAGAAGTCCCGTTCCGTCTCGGCTGATGCGATCGAGGCCACGCGCTGACCGTCGACGGTGATGGCGACAGCGATCGAGCGAGGAACAGCCACCCGGTAGTTCGCTGTAACCCCCGAGCCATGTCGTACAGAGAGCACCGCCTCCTCCAGACGAAAGTCCGGGTTCGCTTTGCCTGTCCGATCGATGACCGCGATCAGGCCCGGGCTACCATCGACGACCTCGATCCGCCCCGCAGCACCGCCGGTGTGCAGCTGAACCTCGATCGAGTGCGCGCTGAAGCCGTAGCTCACGCCCCCTTCCTGAGCGGAGAGACCATCAGCGTTCAGAAAGGCCAGCAACAGAGCGACTGTCATTAAAGCTGATCTGGAATACATCGTACCACCTACCACTCTGCCGGGTCGACCCGGCGAACCTCGAGCAACTCGCCCGGGTCGACCAGTGCTCTGAGGAAGCGTCTTGTCGCCGTGGCCAGCCCCTCGGGCAAGTCTCGGGCCCCCAAGCTCGAGGGTCTCGTACCGCCGATCCTGCCGCTCATCGCCGTTGGCCACGCGGCATGTACGCCGCCTGGCGTCGTCCACGGTTGCTCAGTCCGAACTGGGTTGAATCTCAGAGGCTAGCTTATGCTGAAGCAGGCCGATATGGCAAGACAGCAGCAGGGATGGTGGCAGCGGGCCAACACTGGCGTCAGTCCTGACTCTCCTCCTCCAGGATGCGCTGGAAGACTCTACGCCTGAGTTCCGGCGGCGTGCTGACACGTCCGTGCTCTGCCAGAAAGCGCAGGAACGCCTTCTCGAAGTCGTAGTGCGGGTAGCACCTCTTGCACAGCTCAAGGTGCGCTCGGATCTTCCCAACAGTCTCCTCGTCGAGTTCCTCGTCTATGTACTCGTAGAGCTGCGCTACGACACCCGCACAGTCGATGTCGCCTGGCGGTGCCGCACCCGCCTCGCACTTCCGCTTCCCCAGCTTCCAGAACGCCGTCATCGGATGTACCCCATCTCCAGAGCGTACTCGTACAGGCGCTGCTGCAGGCGGCGGCGACCCCGGAACAGCCGCGACTTCACCGTGCCCACCGGCAGCTCCAGGGCCTCGGCGATCTCGGCGTAACTCATCCCCTCGACGTCGCTCAGTACGAGAGGAATCCTGAACTCCTCGGGTAGCTCCTGGATTGCCCGCTTGACCTCATCGTCCACGATATAACGGAAAAACGACCCTTCCGGATCCCGATCCTGCACCGACTCGAAGACCGAAGTTTCCTCGACCGACTCGTACTCCACCGGGCTGGGCCGCTTGCTCTCACGGCGGTATTGGTTGATGAACGTGTTGCGCAGGATCGTCACTAGCCAAGCCCGGCAGTTCGTCCCGCGCTCGTACTTATCCCAGGCCCGATACGCCTTCGCCACCGTCTCCTGCACGAGGTCCTCGGCGTCGGAGGCGTTTCCGCAGAGACGGACGGCGACGTTGTAGAGCGTATCCAAGTGGACAAGCGCCTCACGCTCGAACTCCTGCCGCCTGTGGGCTGCCTGTTCGCTCATCGCTCCATATGCTCGGGATGTTCGTGGGACCTGCTATTTAATCGGTCACGGACTGCTCTGCAACGCCGAGGTCGAGGGAAGGGTCGCTACGTTCCCCAACCGAACGGCCCGGGCAGATTCCGTGCTCCAGCTCTCTCCCCGACCCCCAGCTGCGGCATGTTGTAGGAGATCCCACTGTCCCGGTTGCCCCGACGGCCGTCTGACGCTAGGATTGTGACATACCATAAAGACGACGTCTGGCGCTACGGCGCGCGATACGCAAGGTAGATCTTGGGAGTGCCGGTGAAGCTCTGGAGGTGCTCACGACCGCTGGGGTGTCGTGAGCCTCCCAGGGCCAGCACGGGTGAGTTGTTCCAGAGGAGGGAATCGGCTATGCGATTCGGCCAAAGGCCGAGGGCCGTGCTCAAGAGCCTGACGCTCGCTCAGGTCGAGCAGCTGCGGGCAACCGGCATTGTGCGCAGCTACCGCAAGAACGAGAGCGTCTACGAGCTCGGCGAGCCAGTCAACGCGCTGCACGTGGTCCTCAGGGGCCGCGCGCGCCTCCGCGATAGGGACTGGGAAGGCCGAGACATCGCTGTCAGCTTCGCAGCCGAGGGCGAGGCGTTCGGCCTGGAAGCGTTGGCGGAGCTACCCAACCGGGTGCTTTCGGCAACGGCCGCCGAGAGCAGCGAGCTGCTATCCGTCGACACGGAAGCGTTGCGGGACCTTCTCGATCGCGACAGCGCGCTGGCCCGGCACCTACTGAGGCATGCAGCGCTGCTGATGACGCATATGGAGGAACGCATCAAGATGCTGGCGTTCCTCGACGTCCCGTCTCGACTCGCCGGTACAATACTCTGGCTGGCCGACCGCTACGGTGTCCCCGTCGACGGGGGGCTCGAGGTGCCGTACTGGTTCACGCACCAGGAGATGGCAGATCTGATCGGCTCCACGCGTGAAACGGTGACGACCGTGCTCGCAGAGTTCAAGCGCGACAGCCTGTTAGACAGCCGGAACCACCACTTCGTGGTTCGGGATCGTGGCGCGCTTACGCAGCGGATCAGGCTGCCCGAGTTCGGCGAGGCTCCTGAGGAACGGGCGTAGCACAGCGCCGCGCCCTCGACGCGAGACCGGACCCTACTACGCTTCGCTCGCCTGACTCTGGCGGGCCAGCCGGGGCGCGCATCCACGCCGGGGCCCTTGGACGGAAGGCGGGAATCCCGCTGCAGCTATTCGGACCCTTTCGTGTTGCCTTTGATCTCCGTGAGCACCGCTTCGAGTAAGTCGCCGGCGCGGACCATACTCTCGCCGTTCGGCCCCTTGCTCCCGATGAACGACGCCTCTGCAGCTGCCGCATTCAACTCCCGGAAGGCTGCTAACGTTTGACGCGCCAGCTCTCGCAGGCGTCGCTTCTCTGTCTTCAGCTTCTCATCCGCCATTGGCAAGACCCCCTGTCAGCTCAAGCCGTCCCCCAGGCGACGGCGACCTGCGCCACACCGGCGGCGCGCGCCTCGTTCAGCGCCCGCCCGGCCGCGGCCACCAGTAGTTCGGGACACGCCTCGACCTGGCCGTTCTGGCCCTCCACACCTGCGACGCCCGCACTGAAGGTCAACGGGAACTCGCCGTCCACGCGCCGCGACAACGAGAACGAGGTGAAGCGCTCAGCCAGTTTCACCCCACCTTCCGGCGGCGTGTTCGGTGCGAGCACCATGTACTTCAACGGCTCCAACCGGCCCACGATATCGGAGTTGCGGGTCTGCTGGTGCAGTATCAGCGAGAACTTCCTTTCCAACTCCCGAACCGCGCTGGCATCCACACGGGCACCGTCAGACACTCGATCCGCACCAAATACGACGCAGGACAGTGCACCATTCGTGCGATGCACGAGCGCGATGAGTTCCCGCAGCCGCCGCTTGATCCCGCGCACGGTGTAGTGCCCGCTCTCTGCGTCCAGTAGGGCCCCTGACTGCAACGCATCGACGTCCCGCTTCAGCCAGATCCAAGTGCCCAGCTTAGCCACCAGCGCGGCTGCCGCTGCCGGGAGCTCCACGACGTCCCAAAAGCCGTCCCCGAGTGCAAGCACGCGCGCCTCACTCGGCGTGTCCGCCTCGCACAATCCGATGAGGGGAACGCCGGACCTCCGGCCCAAGGCACGCAATTGCCTGGCGACTTCGCCGCGCTCGCGCGCGGGCAACCTCAGGTCAAGCAGCACAGCGTCGCTGCGCCGATCCGACAGGAAATCGCAGAGTGAGGCAGCGCAGTCGTGCAGCACCAGGCGATACCGATCCCCTTCAAGCAGGGCACTCAGCTCCTGAAGCAACGAATCGTCCGTGGTGAGCACGGTTACGGTAGCGGGCCCATGCGGTGATGCCGACGCAGCAGCATCCAGCGGGATCCGCTCCTGGACCGTTCCCATAGCCATCTCGGCCTCCGTGGTGGTTTGAACTCGGGCGTTCGATCGCGCAGGACGCAAGAGGCAAGCCGTGCGCTCGGCTGGGGCGTGCACCTGACACAAGTCGTTACAGAACAAAAGATTATCGCGGCTGGGCACCAAGGTTTGAAATCTGCACGACCCGGTATTCCCTGTCGCTCACTGCAAAAGATTTCCAGGCGTCTACAAGCTCAGGGCAACGACCCCATCCCGTTCTGACCCTGGTGGGATGCCGCGGCGAGCGAGGTGTTCGCCGGGCGTCACGGCAGCGTCGGCCGTCCCCGGTCTGAGCCGAGCTGAACGTGCGGGAAGGCCGCCATCTAAACTAGGGCGAATCCTTCTTGATTCGAGAGAAGGAGTCGTTCATTATGTCCCCGGAATCGCACGCCTGCGACGCCAGGGAACTTGAGACGCGATGCCCTGACTTGGAGGCGCCCGGCTGATCATTCGTGGCAGCTGGTGGCTCAACCGAGAAGATACCATCAGCAGGACCCGGGAGGCCGCAATGGCGAAGCGCAAGCTCACCCGTCGGGAATTCGTCAAAGTAGGAGCGACTGGAACCGCCGCTCTCATGGTGAGCAGGAGAAGCGGCATTGCTGCCGGCACGGGCACAGCGCTGCCACGTGTCGATCCGCCGATGCCGGTACGTCCGCTCGGACGTACGGGCCACCAAGTGAAGCTATTCAGCCTGGGCGGTCAGGCGACGATCGAGCAGCCGGGCACCCGCGAAGTGTCGCACGCAATTATCAACCGCGCCATCGACCTAGGCGTGAACTACATCGATACGGCCGCCGCCTACGGGCGTGGGATCAGCCAGACGTACATCGGCGAGGTGATGGCCACGCGGCGGGACGAGGTGTTCCTGGCCACCAAGACTCACGACCGTACACGGGACGGCTCACTGCGCTTGCTCGAAGAGAGCCTCCGCCTTCTGCAGACGGATCACGTCGATCTCTGGCAGCTTCACAACGTTCGCACCGATGAGCAGCTTGACAGGATCTTCGGCCGCAACGGCGCGATCGAGGCGTTCCAGCAGGCTCGTGATGAGGGAATCGTGCGCTTCCTGGGGATCACGGGGCACTACGACCCGGCTCCACTGATCCGAGCGCTGAACGAATTCCCATTCGACACGATTCTCATGGCGCTGAACCCGGCGGACCGTCACTTTCTGCCGTTCACCGAGGAATTGTTGCCGCTGGCGAACGAGAAAGAGATGGGTGTGATCGCCATGAAGATCCCGGCGCGCAGTCGACTGTTCCGTGAGGGGGGCATCACATCGATGGGAGACGCGATGTCCTACGTGCTCACGTACCCTGTGAGCACGGTCATTGTCGGCTGCGACGATGTCGCGCAGCTGGAGGAGAACATTTCAATTGCGGCGAACTTCCAGCCACTGTCGGCTGAGGAGATGACGCGGATCGAAGGCCTGACCGCCAGCTACGCCGACGAGGCTGCCTTCTTCAAGCGAGGGGGAGCCGGCTTCGGTCGACCTGGCATGGACGATCAGGGGTTGTTCGACTGAGCGAAGTGCTCGGCGCCTATTGGGCTGCCGGCTGCGATAGTCAATCCGAGGGGAAGCCTTAACGCGTGGGAGGACGTGACGAGAGATGACTGCAACGCAGAGCACATCATCCAAAGCTGGTGGGACTGCCGCTCCCGGCGGCAGCGAGGATCTGAACCCCTTCCATATCGCGCAGCAGCAGTTCGAGGGGGCGGCCCGCTATCTCCCGACTCTCGAGCCGGGTCTAGTGCAGTTCCTGAAGCGCCCCCGCCGCGTCATCACCGTTGAGTTCCCCATCGAGACTGCGGACGGCGAAGTCAGGAACTTCATCGGCTATCGCTGCGTGCATAACAAGGCGCGCGGACCTGGCAAGGGCGGGATCCGCTACCACCCGGATGTTACTGAGGACGAGGTGCGGGCCCTGGCCTCGTGGATGACCTGGAAGTGCGCGGTGCTCGACGTCCCGTTCGGCGGCGCCAAGGGCGGCATCATCTGCGATCCGAAGAAGCTGGCCAAGGAGGATCTGCGCAGGATCACGCGGCGCTTCATCGCCGAGCTGGGGGATGCGATTGGCCCCTACACGGACATCCCGGCGCCCGACGTGAACACCAACGCCGAGACGATGGCCTGGATCTTCGACACGTATGAGATGATGCACAGGGGCAAGAACAACCTGGGCGTCGTCACCGGCAAGCCGGTAGACATCGGCGGCTCCTACGGCCGGCGCGAGGCCACCTCGCGGGGCTGCCTGTTCTGCACCCAGCGTGCCCTCGCCAAGGGCGTGCTGCCGGGCCTCAACTCGCTGGCCGGTGCCACTGTGGTGGTGCAGGGCTACGGCAACGCCGGGGCCATCGCCGCCGAGCTGTACGCCGCGGAGGGCGCCAAGATCATCGCCGTGAGCGACTCGCGCGGCGGCATCTACAACCCCGAGGGCTTCGATCCGCTCGCCGCCGTCGAGCACAAGAAGAAGACGGGCTCAGTCGTCGGCCTGCCGGGCACCAAGAAGGTGAGCAACGAGGAACTGTTGGCGCTCAAGTGTGACATCCTGATCCCGGCGGCGCTGGAGAACCAGATCCGCGGCGACAATGCGGGGGAGATCCGGGCCCGGCTGATCGCCGAGGCGGCGAACGGGCCGACGACACCGGCGGCCGACAGGATCCTCTTCGAGCGTGGGATCGTCGTGCTCCCGGACATCCTGGCCAACGCCAGTGGGACGAGGACCACGTCAACCTCAGGCTGCACGTGAAGATGGAGCGGGCGACTGACGCGGTGCTGGCCAAGCAGAAGGAGATCAACGAATCGCTCGACGAGCTGCAAGCTGAGCGCAAGAAGCGCGGATTGCAGGGCGAGCCGCTCCAGCCGGTCGACCTGCGAATGGCTGCCTACGTGCTGGCTATCACCCGGGTGGCGCGGGTGACCCTGGAGAGAGGCATCTGGCCGTAATCACCGCGACCTGGCGGGGGTCGGCAGCTGCCGGCCTCCGCCGCTCCTGCCGACCGCGCCCCCCATCCCGCTCATTCACCCGACGAAGCCAACCGCACGTAACCTCCGTGCAGCAGAGCGGCGCCAGCGTAGGCCGCGGCCGCTGCCAGGAACAGCGTCCGAGAGCCGGCTTCCAGCGCGATCAGCGCCGCGAGCGGCGTGGCCACCACCGAGCTGAAGCCGTTCGCCGCCCAAGCCCAGGCCAGCGATCCGGTGTCCACACCGGCGAGCGAGCGAAGCCCGAGTGGGAAGGGCATCCCCATCAGGAACGCAAGCGGCGCGAGGACCGAGAGGGCGGCCGCAGCTCGTAACGCCAGCTGGGTCGGTTGCAAGAGATGAATCAACCCGAGCAGCAGGCCCCCGTATACCACCAGCATCCCCGCCAGCATCGCCCCGACGATCCAACCGCGAGTCGCCGGCTGCCGGTCCGACCAGGCGCTGCCCGCACCCGAGCAGATGAGGAAAACGCTCAGCACCGCCGCCACTGCATACACAGGGTGGCCCAGCAAGAGGTTGAGTTGCTGGATGGCGGCAACCTCGGCCGCCAGGTAGGCGAGCCCGATCGCCGAGAAGTAACCGACCAGGCGCAGCCAACTCCTGCTCCCCGCTCCTCGGGCGCGCAGCGCTGCAGGAACGAGCATGAGCAAGGCAGCCAGAATCACGCTCTGCACCAGGGTGGCCAGCAGAGCGAGGTAGCCCCACTCGGCAAACGGCAACCAGCTGCCACGGCTCCCGGCGAGGAGACTCCTCAGCGCGCCGGCCCGCAGGAAGTGGTGCGGATAAGGCCGCGCATCGTCGGCGACCGCGACATCGAACGGATAGGCCGCCGCGAAGTGGGCGGCGCTATCTGGCCCCGCGACCGCCGCAGCTGCAGCGCGGAAGAGCATGGGCTCGTCCAGGACGTTGAAAGCCGTGCCGGGTACGACGATGCCAGGATACCAGTCGAGGTCGAAGCGGCGCGCCCTCGCCCAAGCGGCCAACAGCTGGACATCCTGATCGCTGAATCCGGACGGCTTGACCAGCACGGTCCCCGTGGCCCAGCTCCGCGCCACGATCAGCCCGCGTGCCACCGCCCCTGGCGCATGCCGCCTCAACGCCTCCGCCGCCGTGAGTATGACGCGCAGGTTCTCGCGCGGCGGCACCGTGAGCCAGCGCGTGATCGCCAGCACACCGTCGTCGCTCAGCCGCTCGAGATAGCTGACGTAGGCTTCCGCCGTGTGGAGGAAATCCTCGTTCAGGGCGTGCACGCCTGCCGCCGAGGTGCCGAAGGCACGGCCGGCACCCACGCTGATGAGGTCGAAACGCTCTCGCGAGCGCGCGACGTAGCTGCGAGCGTCGCCGATCACCCACTCGACCCGGCTTAGCTCCGACGACACCACCGGGCTGTCCAACCACCCACCCAGCCGGACCAGTTGGGGGTCGAGCTCCAGTGCCTTCACCCGCTGCGCGCCGTGCGCCAGCGCGTTCCACACTTCCAGGCCGCCGCCTGCCCCAACGACCAGCACCGCGCCTCGGTCATCGAGGCTGTAAGGCAAAGCCGATGGCAGCCAATCGAGGATCGCCAGTGCCGCATCCTCCCCACTCCAATCACTGACCGCGCCGGCGATCTCGGCGTCAACAAAGAGCGCCGTTTGCCTGGGGAACGCACCCGCATAGGCCAGCGAGAGCCCTGGGGCGTGCCGGAAGGCCGAGGCCTCCACGGCAACGACCCAGCCCAGCGGGCTCGTGCCCTCCGCGATGCGCCGCGCATCCGGGAACGCCTCGACCTGAGGTAGGCCCTTGTACGGCGTGATATCCAACCGCCACGGCGGTCGCACGAACACGACAATGCCCAGCAGGAGCGTCGCCCAGGCACAGCCCTTCACCACCGTCCTTCTGGTCGTCGCGACGGGGGCCGCGCTCACGGCGCCCAGCGAGGCTACGAGTGCCGGCACCGCCAGGGCCCGCACGGGGAACACCAGCCAGAGGACCGCGACCGCCAGCGCCGCGCCCAGTCCCGCGCCCAGAAAGCTCGCTCCGTAGATCCAGCCGGTGCGCTGCGGCTCCAGCGTGAGGGCGAGCAGGACGGCTAGCGCCCCGACCCCGAACGGAAGGGCGAGCAGCAGGTAGACCAGCGCCAGCCGAGGCCACTGTCCGGCGTCCCAGGGCAGCTGTGTCGCATCGAGGGGGACCTGGTGAACCAGAAGCGCGCTGGCCACCAGCGCGACCGGCGTCAACATGGCAGCCCAGACGAACCAGCGTGCCGCCTGGGCCGGCTGCGGACGCGCCAGCGCCACCAGCGTGCCGCTGGCGCCAAAGCCCAGCATGGCGACGCCAATCGCCATGTAGGCGAAGTGGTAGAACTGCTCGATGGCGAAGACGCGAACGAGGAGGATCTCGTAGGCTAACGTGCTGGCCGAAAGGAACGTGACGGCCAGGGGTCGAGCGTAGCGCGTCACACGAGTCAGCGCAGGCCCTTCAACATCGGCACGAATCGCACGGGCAGCAGGTTATGTGTGCGCACATCGCCCGCCGCATCCTTCCCCACCAGGATGAGGTTCTGAACGCCATAGACGCTCCCCACAGGTATCACCATCCGGCCGCCCGGCCTCAACTGCTCCACCAGCGCGGGCGGGATGTATCCTGCCGCAGCCGTAACGATGATCGCATCGAAGGGCGCGACCTCGCTCCAACCGAAGTGACCATCGGCGTGACGCACCGTGACGTTGGCGAAACCCAGCCGCTCGAGCCGCTGAGATCTCCATCGTGTAGACCTCACAGCCGATCTTCGCCAACACCGCCGCCTGATATCCCGAGCCGGTTCCCACCTCGAGCACCTTCATGCCGGGCTCCGGCTTCAGGGTCTCCGTCATGTACGCCACGATGTACGGCTGTGAGATCGTCTGGCCGTAGCCGATCGGTAACGGGTGATCCCCGTAGGCGCGCCGCCGATAGCCCTCCGGGACAAACTCATGGCGCGGGACCGAACGCATGGCCGCGAGCGTCGCCGCGTCCGCGACACCGTAGCCCTCGATCAGCCGCACCATGGCGAGGCGTTCTCGCTCGTACGGGTCACTCGCGGACCGCTCGCGCTCCTGTGCCCCGACGCAACCCGCCGATCCGAGATAAAGCGCGAGAACGAGTATTCCTGCTCGTCGATGCTTCATGAACGACACCCTCAGTGACGTCCCCAGACCCCAGGAACTTCCTGCACCACCGAACCCGCAGTCAAGGCCGGGCGCGCCACCCATCACATCCCGCGAACCTGCTTCTCCAGCTCAGCGGCCAGAAGGCGTCGCGGGGATTCCGACTCCAGCTCGCTGTAGTACTCGCCCCGATCGATCAGTTCGCCGAGGAGCACCAAACCGATCATGTAGCCGCGCAGACCCGTCGCGTCGATCAGCCAGAGACCCAGCGGTGTCAACAAGCCGAGACCCAGGCGCGCAACAATGAGGATCGGCCGGACAGGCCGTCCACGCGAGGCGAAATCGAGCTTCCTGAGGGCGTAGAGCGCCAGCTTGCCGAAGCCGAAGACCGCGGCCAGCCACGCCGTGCCGCTGAACACCGCAGTCAGGAAGAAGCCCGTCCACAACACGCTGGCACTGTGCCGGTAGACGGGGCCGGAGCGCTTCAGCACGCTGTAGACCTGATCCGCACACAGGAGTGCCGAGAAGCCGACCAGCGTTGTGAGCGCGCCGAGCGCCGGCACTTCCGGAGCCAGCCACAGGTAGAGCATGGCCAGCGCGACGAACGCTGAGACCGTCACGATCTCTCGGCTCAACCACGATCCCCGCACGTTCAGCACGATCCGATAGGCCCGCCGTACCTTGCGCAGGTGCAGCGCGCCGAGCCCCAGCGTAAGGACAACCGCGTCAACAAACAACACGGGGTTGACCGACAACGCGCCGGCTACGGTGCTCGCGACGAGCGCGACCAGTGTTGCGGCCAGAGAGGTGAATGCCAACAGGGGCCATTCCGAGCGCAGCGACATCCTGGGCGCTCGCGAGTCGGCCGCTACCACAACAGGACTGGCCAGCTCGGGGGCCGTGAGCTCAGGGCGGAGCCGGTCGGCCCGCAGCGGGGTGACGCGCACCCGCGGCCCCAGGTCCGGCTCGGGGAAGCCAGCGACCTCAGCCAGCGGTTCGGCCTCGGGAACCTCCCCGAAGTCGAGCGCCCCCGTCGGGCAGAGCGCCGTGCACGCCGGCCTGAGCCCTTCATTCAACCGGTGGACGCAGAGGGTGCACTTCGTCATCACGCCGCGCGCACGGTCGAGCACTGGCGCATCGTAGGGGCAGGCCCAGGCGCAATAGCCGCAGCCGATACACTTCCTCTCATCGAGCAGGACGGCGCCCGTCACCGCGTCCCGGGCGAAAGCCAGAGCCGGACAGGCGAACATGCATACGGGTTCGGCACAGTGGTAGCAAGCGAGGGAGAGGTGGTAAACAGGAGCAGCGGGATGACGACGCGGGTTGAAGGTCTCGACGCGCCGCCAGCTGAAGTCCGGTCTCAGCTCATTCTCGATGGTACAGGCTAGCCGACAGGCATCGCAGCCAGTGCAGCGGTTCATGTCGAAGAGGAAGCCGTCAGGCATCCCTCACCGCCTCCACCTGGACCCGCACATCATGGAAGGCCGCGCCGTACCCCATGTCGGTCTCGCGAGCGGCGGAACAGAAGTTGACCGTCCCACCCTCGCTGATCCACCAGCCGTTGGTCACGCACACACAGCCTGCCTTGAGTCCGTTGTCGAGCCGCGACTCCAACTCGAGCTCCCCCCGATCGTTGAACACCCGCACCCATTCGCCGTCTCCGATGCGCCGCTTCGCCGCATCATCGGGATGCACGTACAACAGTGGCTCGTCGCCCAACTGGCGGATCATCATCAGATTGTTGAATTGCGAATGGATGCGGTTCTTGGTGTTCGGGGTCAGCAGGTAGAGCGGGTAGAGGTCAGGATCCGGGACGCCGCGCCGCACGGACTCCACCGGCTCCCTGTACAGCGGCAGCAGGTCGACGCCCCAGCGCTCGGCCGCCTCACGCGATTCCAGCTCGATCTTGCCCGACGGCGTGGGGAACCGGAAGTGGGAGAAAGCCACCTCCTCCTGCCCGGGCGCCAGCTGCGGGCCCTCCCGCAGACGGTCCAGCGTCAACTCGGGAAACGGCTCCAGCGCCTTCTCCAGATACGCTTCGACCTCGGCGTCGGACACCGGAAAGGCCTGCGGGTCATCCGCTCGCGCGAGTCCCAACCTCTGCGCCAGCAGCCTGTAGATCTCCGATTCCGGCTTCACTTCGCCGGGCGGCTCGATCACCTTCTGCTTCAGCTGGATGTAGGAGTGCCAGTAGGCGCCGATCACGTCCGATTGCTCGAACATCGTCTTGGCGGGCAGCACGATGTCCGCTTCGCGCGCCGTGTCGGTAAGAAACTGGTCCACCACCACTCGGAAGTCGAGGGCGCGGAATGCTTCGAGCACCGTATTCGTCTGCGGATTCTGGGTGATCGGGTTGCCCCGTTCTACCCAGGCCATACGCAGCGGCGGATCCTGTGTCTCGAGCATCGCCGGGCCCAGGCGCGCCGTCGAGATCGACACCCGCACAACACCATCGGGCTTCTGCGGCGGGTAGAATGCGACCGGGTCGCGCAGCGCGTCGAAGATGTGGGTCTGCAGGTTCGCGTAGACCCAGCCCGCGCCTGGCTTCCCGATGTTACCCGTGATGGCGAGCAGGGCGAGCATCGCCCGCATGGTCTGCCCGCTGTTGGTGAAGCGCTGCATACCGTAGCCCGGGCTGATCGTCACAGGCGCGATCGTTCCGAAGTACTCCGCCAGCCGCTGGATGTAGCGCACCGGCACCTCGCTGATCTGCGCAGCGCGCTCGGGCGTGAATTCGTCCACCACAGCGGCGAAGCCCGGGAACCCGAGCACGTGCCGCTCGATGAAGTCGTGATCGACCTGATCCGCCTTGATCAACAGGTGGGCCACGGCAAGCGCCAGCGCACCATCGCTGCCCGGTCGCGGCTGGATCAGCAAGGTGGCCCGCTCCGCTGATTCGGTGCGCCGCGGGTCGATGACAACGAGCTTCGCTCCCGCATCCAGCGCCTGATCGATGAAGACCATCTGATGGATATTGGTCTCCGCGGCGTTCTTGCCCCAGAGCACGATCAGTCTCGCGTTCGCGATATCCCAGGGCGCACTGTGTTTGTTGTCGCCGAGGGTGAGGCGGGTGGCCTCCAGTCCCGCCGGCCAGCAGAGGTCCCCGTAGGTTGTCGTGCAGCCGCCGTAGAGACGCCAGAATCTCATCCCCACCGCGTTCAACAAGCCCTTGGTACCGCTGGCTTGACAGTAGAGGACGCTCTGGGGGCCGGGATCCGCCCGCAGTCCGGTCAACTTCTCAGCGATGACGCCCAGTGCGTCGTCCCAAGAGATCCGCTCGAACGTCCCGCTCTCTGGGTCACGTCTCAGTGGGTGCAGGACACGGTCCGGCGAGTAGACGCGCTCGATGTAACTCAGGCCCTTGAGACAGACGCCACCCGCGGTGGCCGCGTTCCCCGCGTGCGGCTCGATGCGCCGGATACGACCATCCTCCACCTCTACCCTCATGGCGCAGGTGCTGTAGCAGTTGCGTGGGCAGGCTGTGGTGTAAACTTCCATCTCGCCACCGGCGTCAGCCGCAATCCCCGAGGCTGCGGTCGCCCAGCATAGGCCAGCCAGCCGACGTCCGTCAACCGGAGAGGGGTCATGAGTGCCAACATTATTACCTTAACCCGAATCATTCTGGCCGTTGTGACCCTAGTGATGCTCCAGATGAGTTTCTACTTTCGGGTTGCTGCCGTTCTAACCACCATCTTGGTTTTCTATATGGATTCCCTTGATGGATACATCGCCCGAAAGCTAGGAGTGGCCAGCGATTTCGGCGCTCTTTTCGACATCACCGGTGACCGAATTGTCGAGCACGTCTACTGGATCTTCTTTGCCGCTGCAGGCATGGTCACCATCTGGGTACCCATCGTAATCATCAGCCGGAGTTTCTTGGTTGATACTGTCCGGAGTGTCGCTTTCAGCAAAGAAGGAAAAACTCCGTTTGGCGAGAAGAGCATGATGCGTTCACCCTTCACTCTCTTTCTCACCTCGAGCAGGTTCATGCGTGGCTCCTACGGCTTCTTCAAAGTCTTCACCTTTGTTCTCTTGGGTGGTATTCTCGTGCTTCAGGCTCGATCGGAGCTGATAAACCAACATCTACCACCCGGCTTCTTGCCCAAGTTGGCACTGCTCACGAACATGTGTGTCTGGATCACGGTAGCCCTCTGTTTGATCCGTGGCTTACCGATTTTGTGGGACGGAAGATACTATCTCCTCGACAAATCCTTCCCGAGGGAACTCAAGGACGCAGGTTAGGCTGTGGCTCGCTGGGCTCGCTCCTATCCGCTCCCGGCGAAGACTCGGTCGAGGACCCGGCCCTCACAGTTGCCGGGCCGGATTGCCTGCTTTCCTCTACCCTTTCGCCAACTGCCGCAGCACGTAGTGGAGGATCCCGCCGTGGCGGTAGTACTCGAATTCCTGCGGCGTGTCGATGCGCACGGCGGCGTTGAACCTGACCTTCGAGCCATCGGGCTTCCTGGCTACCACCTTGACTTCACGCTTACCCTCCGGGCTCTCGATCTCGAAGGTCTCCTCGCCGCTGAGGCCGAGCGACTCGGCGGTCACGCCGTCCGGGAACTGCAAGGGCAGCACGCCCATGCCGATCAGGTTGCTGCGATGGATGCGCTCGAAGCTCTCGGCGATCACCGCCCGGATGCCCAGCAAGCGCGTGCCCTTTGCGGCCCAGTCACGGGACGAGCCGGATCCGTACTCCTTGCCGGCCAGCCCTACGAGGGACGTGCCCTCGTCCTGGTAGCGCATCGCGGCGTCGTAGATGGACATCTGCTGCCCGCTGGTCAGGTGACGCGTGAACCCGCCTTCGACGCCCGGCACCAGCTTGTTGCGCAGGCGCACGTTGGCGAAGGTGCCGCGCATCATCACCTCGTGATTGCCGCGCCGTGAGCCGTAGGTGTTGAAGTCGGGCGGCTCCACGCCGTGCTCGATCAGGTATCGCCCGGCGGGACTGTCCTTCTTGATCGATCCGGCGGGCGAGATGTGGTCCGTGGTGACCGAGTCGCCCAGGTAGACCAGCACCCTCGCTGCCTTGATCGGCTCGACCGGCGGAGCCGCCGCGGTCAGCCGCTCGAAGAAGGGTGGGTGCCTGACATAGGTGGATTCGGAGTCCCACTCATAGAGGTCGCCGCTGGGAACCGGCATCGCCTTCCACTGTTCGCTGCCTTCGAACACGCCGGCATACGAGGTACGGAACATCTCCGACTGGAGTGCGCGGCCGACGGCTTCCTGCACTTCCTGACGTGTTGGCCAGATATCCTTGAGATACACCGGCTCGCCATCCTTGCCGGTACCGAGCGGCTCGCTGTACAGGTCGATGTCCATCCGGCCCGCCAATGCGTAGGCGACGACCAGTGGCGGCGAGGCGAGGTAATTGGCCCGCACTTCCGCGTGCACGCGTCCCTCGAAGTTCCGGTTGCTCGAGACCACCGCCACCGCCACCAGCTTGCCCTTATCGATCCCATCCGAGACGGCGGGATGGAGCGGCCCGCTGTTGCCGATGCAGGTGGCGCAGCCGTATCCGACCAGGTTGAAACCGAGCTTCTCCAGATACGGCATCAACTCCGCTTTCTCGAGATAATCGGTCACGACCTTCGAGCCGGGCGCCAGGCTCGTCTTGACCCACGGCTTCGTCGAAAGCCCCCGCTCGACCGCCCTCTTCGCGATGAGCCCGGCCGCCATCATCACCGATGGGTTGGAGGTGTTCGTGCAGCTCGTGATCGCTGCGATCACCACCGACCCGTGACTCAGCTGGAACTCGTCGCCGTTCATCGACACGGGAACCACCGAATCGGCGATGAGCTTATCAGCGTCCTCGCCACCTGCAGCACCAGTCCCCGGTGCCACCAGCGTCGTCAACGACTGCTTGAAGCCATCCTTGGCCTGAGAGAGCCGCACACGGTCGTGCGGGCGCCGCGGGCCCGCGAGGCTCGGCTCCACCGTGCCGAGATCGAGGCTGAGTGTGTCCGTGTACTCCGCCCGTGGAGTCGAGGCTGTGTGGAAGAGGCCCTGCTCCTTCATGTAGGCCTCGACAAGCGCGACCTGCTCATCGCTGCGGCCCGTGAACCGCAGGTAGCTGAGCGACTCCTCATCCACAGGGAAGATCGCGCTCGTACAACCCATCTCCGGCGACATGTTGCTGATCGTCGCGCGATCGGCCAGCGGCAGTTTGGCCAGCCCCGCGCCGTAGAATTCCACGAATTTCCCCACCACTTTCTTGGCGCGGAGCATCTGCGTGACCGTGAGAACGAGATCCGTCGCCGTTGCCCCTTCGGCGAGCTCGCCGGTGAGCTCGAAGCCGATGACCTGAGGGATGAGCATGCTAATCGGCTGGCCTAGCATGGCGGCCTCGGCCTCGATACCGCCTACGCCCCAGCCGAGCACGCCGATCCCGTTGATCATCGTCGTATGCGAGTCGGTGCCGACCAGCGTGTCCGGATAGGCCCAGCCATCGCCATCGGTCATCACGACGCGGGCCAGGTACTCCAGGTTCACCTGGTGGACGATACCTGTCGCGGGCGGCACCACACGGAAGTTCTCGAACGCTTGCTGCCCCCAACGCAGGAACGTGTAGCGCTCGCGGTTCCGCTCGAACTCACGCTCGACGTTGTAGAGAAACGCGTCTGCCGTTCCATACCGATCCACCTGCACCGAGTGATCGATCACCAGCTCCGCCGGTTGTAACGGGTTGATCTTGGTCGGATCACCCCCCAGCTCACGGAGCGCCCCGCGCATGGCTGCCAGATCGACCACCGCCGGCACACCAGTGAAGTCCTGCAAGAGGACGCGGGCTGGGCGGAAGGCGATCTCGGTGGACGGCTCCGCTGTCGGCTGCCACCTGGCCAGGGCCTCGATGTCTGCGGCTTTGACGGTGTTACCGTCCTCGTGGCGAAGCAGGTTCTCGAGCAGGATCTTGAGTGCATACGGGAGACGCCCCACCGCCAGCCCTGCCTTCTCCAGCGCTTCCAGCCTGGCGACGCGCAGCGTTCGACCTCCCACCGAAAGTGTCCCGTGAACCGCAAAGGTATCGGCCATGATCGACAGCTCCTCGACTCACATCAGTCGGTCCGGTCAGATGGTTGGGGGTGATAACGGGTACTGTCGTACCCGCGCTCGCTTTCGTCAATGCCTCCGGTCAGTAACCCTTCGCCAAACCTTCCCCGCGCGGATCGGCAGCCCCTGTGAAGCGGACCGGAGTTCCGGCCGCGTCGTACGCGATCGTCAGCCCGTGCGCGTTCCCGAGGCCGCCCACCGCTCGAACGTTATGCCCGAGCGACCGCAGGTCCCGGCGCACCGCTTCGGGAATCCGGCGCTCGACGGCGATGATGTCGGGCTCGATGAAGCTTATCCGACCCGCTGCGAGTGCCTCCTGTATGTTCATGTCGAAATCGATCATGTTCATCAGCATCTGCGGCACAGTCTGACCGATCGTGTGCCCGCCCGGCGTCCCAAGCGCGATCCACGGCCTCCCGTCGCGCATCACGATGACCGGCACATCGCCCGAGAGCTTGCGACGGCCCGCGTGCGCGTCCATCGGGTTGCCTTTGGGCTCGAACGTGCAATACGCCAGCGAGTTATTCAGCCATACACCGGTCCCCTCGGGCATGATCCGGCTGCCGAACAGATTGCCCAGCGTCTGTGTCGCGGACACGACGTTGCCCCAACGGTCCGCGACCACGAAGTGCGTGGTGTGGTCATCGCCGCCGCTGAAGCTCGTCGGTGGCTCGAACGGTGTGGCGCGATCCGGATCGATCCGGGCGACTTGCTCCTGCCAGTACGCCTCCGACAGCAACATGTCCAGGGGCGGCGGTTGGACGTCGGGGTCACCCGCGTACTTGAGGCGGGTCCAGAAGGCATGCTTCGTCACCTCGGCGTAGCGGTGGAGATAGGCGGCCGTGTTGTGGCCGAGGGAGGTAGGCTCGAACCGGCTCATCATGCCGAGTCGCACCAAAGCCGGGAACGCGTTGGCCGGTGGAGAGGCCGTGAGAACCTCATAGCCACGATAGTCGATACGGATCGGCTCCCACCATTCAGCCCGGTTGTCGGCCAGATCCTGTAGCGTGAGGAAGCCGCCCGCCTCGCGCATCGCCGCGTCGATCGCCTGGCCCAGCTCGCCGCCGTGCACTACGCGAGCGCCACTCTCCGCGATCAGGCGAAACGATCGAGCCAGGTCCTTCTGCACCAGTCGCTCACCGGCACGCAGCGGGCGGCCACTTACGCCGTAGAAGCGTTTCGCGTGATCCGGGAACTCATCGAACGCACCTGCGATCATCGAGGCGGTCCCCTCACTCACCACGAATCCCGTGTCCGCAAGTGTGATGGCCGCCTTCAACAGCTCCGGCCATTCCAGCGCGCCGTACTCCCGGTGCATCGCTTCCCAGGCGTTGACGTTGCCTGGCGTCGATACCGCCTTGGCACCCCGCCGGTTCTCCAGGTAGTTCGGGGTCGGCGGACGGTAGACGTCCGAGTTCACCGCGGCCGGGATCCTGCCGCTCGGGTTCAGGAAGCGCGCTTTGCCCGCCCGCGCGTCGTAGACCAGGATGGTGCCGTAGCCCCCGATGCCTGACATCATCGGCTCCACGACGTTCAACGCCGCAGCGATGGCCACCGCGGCGTCGAAGGCGTTACCGCCCGCTCGCAGGATCTCGAGCCCTACCTCGGTGGCGAGTGGATGCGCGGTGCTAGCCATGCCCGAGATGCCGACCGCCGGTTGCTGCTCGGCAGCTGGGGAGTCGCCGGCCTGTTGAGCAGCGCAGGGCAACAGCCCGGTGCCCGGCAGAACAGTTCCTGCGATCAACACTAATGCAGTCCGTCTCATCTCCGACCTCCTGCGTGTGGACACGTCGGTGGATGATTACCGTACGACGCGCAAACAGGCGCGGGCGACCTGGAAGGCCGCCCGCACTGCGCCCTGCCGCTCAATAGCCTGCGTGCGCGCTGCTGCGCACGCGCACGAGCGAGGCTACTGCGCGTATTAGTGCTCGGCGTGCTTCCCCCGAAGCTCCTCAGCCATCGCCTTGATCTCCGTGAGATCCCGCTGCATCTCGCTCCAGCCGTACCAGAAGGCATAGTCCGGATTGGCATGGAACGTTCCCTGGAAAGTCCGCATGCGATGCTCCAGGTGCATCACAAATAGCCTCTGCTCGATGGGCGTCGGCGCGTCCTGGAAGGTGAGGAGATCGGGATAGGCATACGAGTAGTACTCCGGGTTCTCGAGGACGCCGTCCTGGTAGAGCCCAGAGACCACCCGGATGGCCTCCGCCAGCAGATGGTCCGCCTCCCTGATCATCTCGTCGCCTTTCTCCAGCTCCGCCCTGGCGAAGTTCTCCGAGTGGCAATCGCTGCAGACCTGGATCATTCCGGCGCGCTCGGCCTCCCAGTCCTCCTGCGTGAGCCGCGCCACGTCCGCCGCCTTCACTACCTCGAGCCGGCCCGTAGGCTGCCCGTCCGGATCCAGCACACCAAGCGCCTGCAAGATCGTCACTCGGTCGGCCGCCCAACGCTCGTCCTCGGGCACGGGGAGCCGCACGGCGAGGAAGCCCCACGCGGTTCGCACGGCATGGTTGCCGTCCGCCATATGGCACATCTGGCAGGTGGGCGCCGCTGCGTCCGCAGGCAGCGCGCCGATCTGCTTCAGCAGGAAGCGCACCCCGTGCTTGGAGGCGGAGTACATCTCCCACTGTGGGTGGTCGAACCCCATGTGGCACGTCTGGCAGGCCTGCGGCTGCCGCGCCTCCTCCCTGGAGAACAGGTGCCGGGTGTGGCAAGCATCGCAGGAGGCTAGACCGAACCCCGCGCCGCTCTCCTTCAAACCCTGTATCTCCTCCGGTGTCTTGAGCCCGATCTTGTGGCAGCCGCCGCAACCCTTCATCCCGTCGATCAGCGCCATCGGCTGCCAGTGTGTGGTGGGCATCGCCTTCATCGCCGCCCAGGCGAAGGCGTGTTTGCCGGCCTTGAATTGCTCCACCCGATCGGCATGACACGTGGCACACGTCTCCGGCGTCGGGATCACCACCTTGTCCACGTCCTCAGCGGACGCGTGCGCCCCGCCGTGGCAAACGGCACAAGCCACGCCCGCCCCGCTGTGCTTGCTGAGCCTCCAGTCGGAGACAATGCCCGGCGTTACCTCGCTGTGACAGTCCACGCACGAGGCGGCCTGGCCCAGCGAGCCACGCTCGCTGAACCTTCCGGACAGAATCACCGGTGCGGTCGCCAGCAACAGCAGCGTCGCGAGGATCGGTAGCTTGGCCATATACTCACCTCCTGGGCTCAGTAGAGATGCAGGGGTGCCGAAGCGGGCTGCGGTCGGTCGATATGTCGTGAGTCCAGCCGCAAGATGGGACGCCCGGTGCACCGCCGGCAAGCGATGAAGCAGCGGACGCTGCCAAGCGTTACCTCTCGCGCGTCGGTCGCTCAACGCGCATTTTAGTGAAGGACACGCAAACCTCGTCGCGTTCGCTTGTGGGACTGTGCTCGGAGGGCCGTGTCAGCTTCGCGGCTCTCTAGCACGTGCCGAGCGCAGATGTGCATCTGACCCTGTAAGGAGGTTGTCATGGCGGACCGAGTCATGAAGGTCAACTATGTCTATGTCACCGTTCCCAATCGTGCGGGGCACGGTGCGAGGGTGCTCGGTGAGCTCAGGGACGCTGGCGTCAACCTGCTCGCCTACTCCGGCTTCCCGGCCAAGCGAGGCAAAGCCCAGCTCGACCTGATTCCCGAGGACATGGCAGACTTGCGCAGGGTCGCCAAGAAGAAGGGTTGGCGTCTGAGCGAGGTCAAGAGGGGCTTTCTCGTCCAGGGGAAGGACGACGTTGGTGCCGTGCACCGCCACGTGGACAAGCTGGCCAAGAACAAGATCAACATCGTGGCGGCCGATGCCGTGGCCGCGGGCAGGCGTCGCTACGGGATGATCCTCTGGGTGAGGCCGAAGGATTACAATCGCGCCGCGAAGGTCCTGCGCGCCAAGTAGCCGTTGTAAAGACCGGGCGGCCAGGGTGACTCCCCTGGCCGCCTGCACTCCACGCGAGAGTCGTGCCCCGCCAGGCAGCTCAGTAGCTATCCTCCGTCAGCACGACTTTGCCCTTGAACACGCGATAGATGTATGCCGTGTAGGCGATCACCAGCGGCATGCCGATCAGCGCGATAATCAGCATCGCCGTCTGCGTCCGTGGCGTCGATGCCGCGTTATAGATCGTCAGACTGTAGGCCAGGTCCGTGCTCGACGGCACGATCCTCGGGAACATCCCCACCGCAGCCAGCCCCACCAGCGCGATGATGGTGCCCGATGACGCGAGGAACGCACGCCCGTAGCGCGCCGCCCTGCTGGCCACGGGCACATAGACGACCGCGACGATAAGAACCAGCGATAGGACCCAGAAGAGCGGGTTACCCAGCACGCCCTGGAAGGCGTGCGGCGCCGCGAAGATGGATACGATGGTCGCGAGGAGATACAGCACGATGAACGCCAGCCAGCCGCCCTGCGTCCATCGCCGCATACGCTCCAGGTGCTCGCCTTCGGCCTTCAGGCACATGTAGGCGGCACCCTGCATCGTGAACATGGCGAGGCCCACCAGGCCGACGAGGATCGCGTAGGGATTGAGGAGCCCGACGAACGATCCGGTGAAGTTGCCGCTCTCGTCGATGGGGATGCCCCGAATGAGGTTACCGACGGCTACGCCGTAGAGAAGCCCGGCGACGAGGCTACCCAGGCCGAAACACCAATCCCAGAGCTTGCGCCAGCCCGGTCCCGCGAGCTTGCCACGAAACTCGAACGAGGCCGCCCGCGCGATCAAAGCTGCCACCACGAGCATGAGCGCCAGGTAGAACGAGCTGAACACGGTCGCGTAGACGATGGGAAAGGCCGCGAACAGCGCTCCGCCTCCCGTGAGCAGCCATACCTCGTTGCCATCCCACACGGGACCGATCGCGTTCAGGTAGACGCGCCGCTCGTGCTCGCTGCGCGCGAACAGGGAGAGGATGCCGACGCCGAGGTCGAACCCATCGAGGACGGCATATCCGATGATCAGCACACCGATCAGCAAGAACCAAATGGTGTTGAGGTCCATCACGCCGGCACCTCCTTCGCTACGGCCGGCTGCAGGCCATGCCCGGCCTCCCTCACCATCAGGTACACCCAGAGCGCTCCCAGGAAGAGATAGATCACGCCGAAGAGCAGGATCGAGAACAGCACGTTCCCCGCGCTCACCGTCTGCGAGTGCGCCTCGCTGGTCCGCAGCATGTGGTAGACGATCCACGGCTGTCGACCCACCTCCGCCGCGACCCAACCGAACTGGCAGGCCACAACCGGTAGCGGAACGGCGAAGACCAGCAGCTTGAGATACCTCCGTCCCTCAAGCAGTCGTCCACGCCAGCGCTGCAGGAGTCCCCAGGCCATCGCGGCGATGAAGAAGAGCCCGAGGATGACCATGTTGTGGAACGAGACGAAGGTGATCCAGAGCGGTGGGCGCTCGTCCACGGGGAACTCATCGATCCCCTGGACCGGCGCATCGAAATCGCCGAAGGCGAGCCAGCTAGCCAGGCCGGGTATCTCGATCTTCGCCCGCAGCTGGGGAGGCCGATCCTTCACCAGCCCGAACAGGACCAGCGGCGCGCCTTCCTGGCTGGTATAGAGCCCCTCGATCGCCGCGAACTTCTCGGGCTGCGTGCGGGCGACTTGCTGGCCGTGCATATGTCCGAAGGGGAAGACTACGAGGATCGCGCTGACCAGCCCCCAGAGGACCGAGAGTCGGAGCGCCCTCCGCCCGATCTCGTCGTCACGGTTCCTGAGCACGCGGTAGGCGGCGACGCCAGCCATCAGGAACGCGCCGGCGACCAGCGACGCTGTGATGGTGTGGAAGAAGCGGGGCAGCGTCGACGGGTTGAAGACGGCCCCCCAGAAGCTCTCGAGCTCCGCACGCCTGTGCCGCACCGCGAAGCCCGCCGGCGTCTGCTGCCAGGAGTTCGCCACCAGGATCCAGAACGCCGAGATCACCGAGCCGACGGCGACCATCAGGATCGAGAGCCAATGGACCGCCTTCGGCACCCGGTTACGCCCGAAGATGTAGAGGCCGAGGAACGTAGATTCCAGGAAGAACGCGAACACACCCTCCGCAGCCAATGGCGCGCCGAAGATATCGCCCACGAACTTCGAGTAGCGGGCCCAGTTCGTGCCGAACTGGAACTCCAGCAGAATCCCTGTCGCCACCCCCACAGCGAAAGTGAAGGCCAGCAACTTTCCGAACAACTTCCCCATCTCGACGTACGTCGGATCGCCACTCCGCCAGGCCCTCCACTCCACGACGACCAGCAGCCAGGCCAGGCCGATCGTGATCGGGGGGAAGATGAAGTGGAAACCCGCCGTAACGGCGAATTGAATGCGGGAGAGAAGCACCGGGTCCATCCGCCGCTCCTTCTTCTCGAGTACTGCGCCGAGTTGGGCTCAGTGGTGTCCTGATATTGGGTTCCGTGCTTGTCGCGAGCAAGGTGCGTGCCGACCCACCGCTATGTCCTTCGCCCAACGGCCCGACCGGCGAGCTGATTCACCGCCACGAAGCCCGCTTCGACGCCGCACGTTAGCGCTGTGCCCGAGGAGGTCCAGCAGTCAGAGTTCGTACTGTTGACCGCGCTCGGGGATCTGCACGTCGGCGGAGCCCTGCTCCTTCAGGCCCTCCGCCAGCGCCTCGAGCCCCTCCTGCTCGCCGTGCACAAGGAAGATGCGCTTCACATCTCCCCTCTCCTGCAGGCGAGCTGCCCAGCTCAGCAGCCCGGCACGGTCCGCATGGGCGCTGTATCCCTCAGCTTTGCGGATAGCGGCACGAATCTCGTATTCCTCGCCGTAGATCCTCACCGGGTTGCGGCCCTCGAGGATCTTGCGCCCCAAGGTGTGCTCCGCCTGGAAACTCACGAACAGAACGATCGATTCCGGGTCCACCGCGTGATGCCGCAGATGATGCAGGATCCGCCCGCCCTCGCACATCCCGGACGCCGAGATGATCACCGCCGGGTCGTCGAGGTCGTTCAGCTTCCGAGAGCCGTCCGTGCTGCGGACGTAGCGCAGGCCGGCGAAACCCAAAGGGTCGTGGTCCACATCCGTTTGCAGTGCCTCGATGTATTCCCTGTCATAACACTCGGGGTGCAGACGAAAGACGTCGGTCGTGTTCACCGCCAGCGGGCTATCCACGAACACGGGCACGCGAGGCAGTTGGCCCGCCTCCCAGAGCTGGTTCAGACGGTAGACGATCTCCTGGGTGCGGCCGACGGCGAAGGCCGGGATCAGCAACCTGCCGTCCCGGCGAACCACTTCAGCGACCGTCTCCCGCAACAGCTCCTTCGCGTTGCCGCTGGACTCGTGCAGACGGTCACCATAGGTGCTCTCCATGATCAGGTAGCCGGCACCCTCGGCGATCTGAGGATCGCGAAGGATCGGCAGACCCTTGCGTCCGACATCCCCACTGAACACCAGCCTCGAGTTGCGACCCATCTCCTTCGCATCGAGCACCACGATGGCCGAGCCGAGGATGTGACCCGCATCGCGGAAGCACACGCTGACGCCTTCTACCGGTTCGAACGGATGGTCGTAGTCGACGCTGTGAAACAGCTGCAGCGTCTTGAGCGCATCTTCCTTCGTGTACAGCGGCTCGAACAGCTTCTTACCCTGCTTCCTGCGCCGCTTGTTCACGAACCTCACGTCGTTCTCCTGCAGGTGCGCCGAGTCGACCAGCATGTAGGCACAGAGGTCACGGGTCGCCGACGTCGAATAGATGCAGCCGCGGAATCCCGCCCGGAGCAGCGACGGAAGATTGCCACTGTGGTCGATGTGCGCGTGGGAGAGGATGACCGCGTCGATCTCCGAGGCGTCGAACGGCAGGCTGCGGTTTTGCTCGAACGCCTCCTTGCGCCGCCCCTGATAGAGGCCACAGTCGAGCAATATCTTGCGCGCGCCCACCTCCAACAGGTGCATCGACCCGGTCACGGTGCGCGCAGCTCCCCAGAACTGAACCCTCATACCACAGCACTCCGGTCTAGCAGTGATTAGGTGCCGTCCGCAGCCTCGGGCTCGATGGCGACGAGCGCGCATCTCCGGCACGGCTGCCAAACATAGGGCCTCCGGCCAGGTCTGCACACCTCGCTCCTCGGCGTACGCTCTTGGAACAACGCGCGAATCGTTGCGTATACTGGGGGGCGAAAGTGGCCTCCGTCACTGCTCCCCTACGCCCGCATCCGTCAAGCTCATGCGCATTGCCACCCACAGAGCACGAGATCGGCGCACCAAGCAGCGCGGCTTCGCGTTCATCGAGCTGCTGACCGCACTCGTGATCCTCGCCATCCTGGTCGCGATCAGCTTCAAGGTCGCCGATGCGCGAGCTCAGGCGTACCTGGCCGTTCTCCAGAGCGACCTACGGAACCTGGCTGAAGTTCAGGAAGCGTACTGGCACGCCACCGAGGGCCAACCGGGCGGCCCACGCTACGCGGCGTCACTGCAGCACTTGGAGTACAACAGCAGCCCGGAAGTGCAGATGGTGATGGTCGGGACCACGAGGGGCTGGACAGCACGCGCCACGCACAGGAAGCGAAACGACTTTCGCTGCGCCATGTACGTCGGCGATCTCCAGGCACTGATCCAGCCGTTCGAGCCGGCGATCGAAGAGGGCGTGATGGAGTGTGAGCCGAAGAGCGCGTTGCGGGGTAGAGGCAAGGACCGTCGATAACCCCGGGGATCAGGGGGTCCAGCTCAACTCGGCGGTATCGCCGGCCATCCAGGCGCGCCAGAGGATCTCGAGGTCCTCTAGCGGATCGTAGGCCACGGCCAGCTCGACGTTGTCGGCGAGATACCAGTACTCCTCGATGATCCGCTCGTCCTCGCCGAGAAGCTCGCTCAGCCGATAGAAGAGTGTATCCACACGGTTCCAGTCGCCGACCAGAGCCAGAAAGTATACCGTATCCGGCCCGATCCCATCGCTGAAATCGTAGTACGTCACGTGCACGCCCGGCGCTACGTCCGGGAAGTACTCCGGCTCCTGCGTTTCCTCGATACAGGCGAGAAGACAGGTAAGCAGGAAGGCGAGCGGGAAGACGATGAGCCGACTCATGGATCTCGCACCCACTGGACGTCACAGGGTTCCGGCAGGACGGGGGTGGCAGGCATGCCCACCAACACCATAGTACCCTGCTGAGGCCGCGACGGTCCCTTACTGCAGCTCAAGGACCAAGGAAGTGAACGCTCGGACTAGTCCCTCCTGCTGAAAGGAACCCCTATCCTCTGGCGCGCCCATTCCTTCGCCGTGACCGGACCGATGTTGTACTGGGCCATCTGCAGCGGCCCACTCGTACCCTCCGAATCCAAGACGCTGCGGTAGAACGCGAGCGCGCGGTCGCGATCGCCCGTGACGTCGTGGACGTGCCCGATCCAGATGCGCGCCCAACCATGCCGCAAGCGCTCTGCCGGATCGCTCTCCGTCGCCGCCACCACCCGTTCGCTCGGCGGCCTCACCTTCCACTTCGAGAACAGGGCCAGTCCTCGAACCTGGCATCCGAGTTCCTTTAGCCAGCCCGCGACGACCTGGTTCGAGTTGTGAAAGACCCAATAGGCGCGCGGGTGCTGGACGAACTCGAGATCGTAGGCCGAGTTGTAGATCCGGGTGTCGAGATTGGCGTCGTAGATCGAATCCAGCTCGCTGCGCAGGCCCTCGACCGCTAGGGAATCGACCATCAACTCGTACACCTGCTCGCTCCAAACCCTCACATTCCGTCGCACAGCCGCTGCCTCCAGCGGCCCCGGCAACTCGCGCCGCCCCAGCGCCGCCCGGGTCGGCCAGAGAATCGCGGCCGAGCCCCGGAAGAGGCCCGTCCTCACCTGGGCGTAGTACCGCCAATCGCCGTAGGAATAGCGGACGATCCCGCCGTCCTCCCTGGGCACGGCGAGGCTCGCGTGCCGACCGTGATCGAGGAGGAACACCGGGCGGGGCTGGTTCGGCGCGACCGGTGGAACGACCACGGTTGTGCACGCCTGAAAGGACAGCAATCCAGCCACGAAAACGCGGCCGAACGCGCCCGTCATCCGAATGTGCCCTGCCATCCGGCTATTCCTTCTCGGGCCTATGCCGCAGGAAGCCGCTGGCTATCCTGACGAGATCGGGATCGGCTACGATTCACTAGCACCGGTAGACTGCAGCGGTGGCGGATCGCTCACATACGCCGGCCAGCGACGTCAGGTGGAGTCGAGGACATTGAAGACGCGCTCTCCTACAACGGTCGCGCCGCTCAACCGGTCGCTCACCTCGATACGCAACCGATACTCACCCGGGTCGTCATCCACCAGCTCTAGCGACAGGTACTCGGGGACCCGGTCGCCGCTGAACTCGACGATCCGTTCGTAGGTCAGCTGGGGCCCTTCTTCCCCGGCAAGCCCAAGCAACTCACCGATCACTCCCACGACCGTGGCGAGAACGCTGCGGCCTCCTGTGTCAGTCACGCTGAGGGTGACCTGATAATTGGCCAAGCCTTCGTCGTCCGTTGTTAGTCCGTACACTTCCCAGTACACGGCGAAAGGATCGTCGGGCTCGAACTCCAGTCTGCGGTTAACCTTGATGGCAAAGTCCCTGCGACCGGTGGGACTCTCAATCCTGGGCACCACCGTGCTAGCCAGAACCAAGTCGCTGACGGCAAGCTCGGAGTCCAGGTACGGCTGCAACTCCACGCCCTCACGCCGAACCGCAGCCTTGCCGCTGGGGCCCCGCGCCTCAAGGCTATAGGTGTACCGCCCGCCCAGCAAGGAAACCGAATACGTCAGCGGCTGGGGCTCGGGCGCCGAGCTGATACGGAGCTTGCGCTCGTAGATCTGGACGTGATCAGCCCCCGCGAACACGAAGAGACCTACATCAACGTCCTCAGGGCCCGCGAGCAGCTCGTCGGCCGGCACTTCGGAGTACAGGTCCAGCTCTATGATAGAGTCGGCTACGCCTCTGAACCGCGCGAGCTGGGCCGGGAAGCCTAGGATGTCGAAGCTCGTGCTGTAGACCGCTGGCACGGCCCGCCGCGCTTCCTCTTCCAATGTCTTGGAGTACGAGCTGAGCAGATGGCTCGCGTGGCGCACGAGAAGCTGTTTCTGGAAGATGAAGTTCGGCAGACTCCAGCCGTAGTTCCAAAACACCCAGCGGCCCCCACCCTGCGAACTCATTTGCCGGTTGGTATACCAGAGAGGATCGCTCTGCTGGCTGGCCACGGCCGCTTCCAAGGCATTCATGGCCTCCTCACCAGACTCCTCTCTAGTGGCGTCACGGTGGAGCTGCCAGATCCGCTGGGGCGGACCGTAGCGCACATAGACGACGCCTTGCTCGGTCTCCGCGCCCCAGACGCCTTCCGACGGGTCCTCGAACATGAGATCCGCATATGCCACCCGGGCGAGATGAGCGACCCGCACCTCGTTGCCTGGAGTCAGGTATAACGGGTCAGACTTGCGCCAGAGCACCTCTTCCATGTTCCGGCGCCCCGCGTCGTCCTCTTTCAAGTAGTGCTCCGCCAGCGATGCGCGCAGCAGCGGCGAGATATCTCGGTAGTGGGCGGCGATCCCGGGCGGCGCGAGCTCGAGACCCCGGTCGAACTCGATATCTGCCAGTGAGTCGCGGCCGCTGCGCTGGTAGACGAGTCCGAGGGTGATGAAGCCCCAGGGGCTATCTGGCACGTTCGCTTGGTAGCGGCGCGCCAGGCGTTCGGCCTCCGCCAGCTCACCCCGATCGATCAAGTGGATACTCAACCGACGAAACGCGCCGTCATGAGTCGGATCTGCCTCCAGCGCCCGTCGAAAGGCATCGACCATCCCCTCAAACTCGTCTTCGCCATACTTCGACAGATCGGTCGCGCCCTTGAAATACGCATTGAAGTCCCTCGGTCGCGTAAAGTTGAGGCAAAACGTGCCGGCGATACCACACTCGGGCGACTGGACGGGTACGTCGGGGGCCCAGACCAGGTGCCGCGTGTCCAGGTATCCGTCCTCGTAGAAGAGGCCCCGCTGGAACCACAGTTCGGCGCGCTCTTCGGCCGGTAGCCGCTCAGGAGACTCCTCAGCGAGCTCGGCGGCCCGCTTCAACAGACGATGGGAGTCCAGATGCAGCATCTGCTTACGCATGAGCGCGCCCAGCGCCGCGAGGTAGAGCGGGTGGTTGGGCTCCAGCTGCAGCGCCCGGCGGAGCGCGCGCTCGGCCTCTCTACGCTCGCGGAAATCCGTGGCGACGTGGCTGGCGCGCTCGGTCAGCACACTACCGAGCAGACCCCACCCAGGCGCGAAATCGTCCTGCAACTCCGTGAGCTCCCGCAGGCTGGCCAGTGCCGCCAGCGTGTCCCCAGCAGCGAGCTGAGACTGGGCCAGCCGGTAGAGTTCCGGCTCCTCTTGAGCGGGTAAAGACGGTGGGGCGGTGGCGGCGGTCACGAGAAGGGCAGCCGCCGTCAGCCTGGCAGGTCTCCACAGCATTCGCGGCCTCTTGGAGTGCTCACGGGTTATCGCGGCGACGCTGCCAATCCTCACGTGCCGAACCCTGCTTCAATCTGAAACCGCCGTTCCCTCTCAACGGTCTCGCCCGTGGCAAAGTCCGTGACCTGCAACCGTACGACGTACTCGCCGGGATCGAGCTCGGGCAGTTCCACGAATAAGAAGTCCATGGCTCTGTCGGCGCTGACAGGCACCACACGCTCCCAGCTCACGCGCGGCTCCCGCTCTCGGCCGCGGCTGAATAGCTCCACCACACCGCGGAGGACTCGCTCGACCACGTTACGCTGTCTCGCATCCTCGACGGCGAGGTCCACTCGATAGCGCGCCAGACCTTCTTCACCCGTGTCGAGGCCGTAGATCTCGAAGTAGAGATGGACCGGCACGCCCGACGCGAAACGCAACGTACGGCTCGGCCAGATGCGGAGCTGCTCACGCCTGTCCGGGCTCGGCTCGAGCGGCCGGATCGCATCGGCCAGAAGCAGGTCGGAGACGCTCAGTTCCCCCGGCGGGAAACCCGGAATCTCCAACGACTCGCGGGCACGTGCCGCCGGTCGGGCTTCGCTCTCCGGCCCGTAAGCACGCGCCTCTACGCCGTAGTGATACTCGCCGGTCCCAAGGTCCAACGTGTAGCTGAGTCCCACCGGCACGTCGCCTACCTCGACGGTGTCGCGGTGGCTCCATAGCGGGCGGTAGTCCGGATCGAACAGAAAGATGCCGGCGTGCAGCGAGCTGCCAGGTGCCGCTTGCAGCGAGTCCAGGGGCGGCGCCGCGTAGATCTCGACCCGGGTGAGGTCCGGCTCGCTACCGCGGAAGCGCACGAGCTGGTGCGGCATCTCGAATGCCACGGTCATCTGTCAGTCGCGCGTGCCGATAGGTGAGCGATCTGGCGAAGACGAAGACCGGACCACGGCGGCCGTACGACCAATAGACAAGGCGAGGAGGCTCGGCAAAGCAGCACTGGTACCATCGCCAGGGCCGTCCATAGCGCACCCAGATCTCACCGCGATCACTCTCCCAGCCGCGACGCCCGACGGTGGGGTCCCCGAACTTGAGCTCCGCCCAGGCCAGTCGCGCGTAGTGCTCCAGTCGGCGCTCCTCCACCTCCGTCAGGAAGAGCGGGTCAGCCGAGGTGAAGAAGATGCGAGCAGCCTCCTCACGAGCCGAGCGGTCTAGCTCGGCGTAGCGAGCGCGCTGCGCTCGGGTCAGTAGCGGGGTCACGTCCTCGAACATTAGCCGCTCGCCTGCAGGCAGCAGAGCCAGTGCACGACCGAAAGTACTATCGGCGGCCCGGTCCAGCCCCAACTGGTGGTATCCCAGCCCAAGGAACAGCTGCGGGCGTGGGTCGTCCGGCACCGAGCGGACAAGGCGTCTGGCCACCCGGAGGTATTCGCCCCACTCGTCCCCATCGGCCAGATGTCCCAGGAGGCGAAGGGCGGCATCCGCATGGCTCGAATCCGCTTCCAACGCCAGCCGGAAGTGCTCGACCATACGCTGCCGATCGTGAGATCGCAGGTCGGCTAGTGGTACGAGACCAGCGAGCTGCTCCGCCCACTCCTCCGGGCAAAGGACCGCCTGATCCCTGTGTGGTAGGGACGCCAGTTCGTCGGAGGGAAGCGTGACGTCGATCCTCGAGCAGGATATCTGCTGGGCTGACCAGGGGATCATGACCATATTCTGGAAGTCCTCCCACCAGGTCTCGTAGATGCGGCCTAGCTCGTAGTGAAGGCGTGCCCGCTCACGGGGATCGAGCTCGCGACCTCTTCGGTCCGCTTCACGCCAGGCCCGCTTGAGTACGCGCTCCGCGTCGACACGCATGAGCTGCTTGCGAAGCAGTAGCCCGTACTCCAGCAGCACCTCCGGATCCGCGCCCATTAGCCGCCACGCCTCCCTCAGCAGCTTCTCCGCTTCCTTCCGCTGTGGCCAGTCGCTCTCCAGTTCGCTGGAGCGCGCGCTGAGCAGCGCGCCGAGGCGCAGAAAGCCCGGCCCGAAGTCGGGCTCGGCCTCGGTCAGTTCGCGCAGTGTAGCTATGGCGGCCAGCGTGTCGCCGGCGGCCAGCTGGGACTGGGCCTGCCGGTAGAGCTCCGGCTCCTCTTGGGCGAGCAACAGTGGTGGGGCGATGGCGGCGGTCACGAGAAGGGCAGCCGCCTTGAGCACCGAGAACCTGTACAGCATTCTCGACCTCCTACAGCATTCTCGATCTCCCGAAGGGGCCCAACGAACTACCTAAGGGTTTCGATGACTCTTGGCTCCCGTCACGGGTGGGGCACACACCGTGCCAGGCAGCTCGACCTGATACGCCCTAACCTCACTGAGCTTTGCGGCTTCGTCCAAGCTGTTGACGGCCCTGTCCGTATGCCTACGACCCGTCGACCGTGTCGACACGACACACCTGGTTCAGCACGTGCAAAGCTCACCCACTTGGCGCCGGAGACCTGCGAACCATTCTCCACCTTCCGACACTTCTAGCTACCGCGGCTAGCCTCG
>Ga0111181_1024_pt1 | contig 41851 bp, 33 predicted proteins | sample DeeMarSWOR324_28_FD_80236 | JGI IMG/M metagenome (GOLD analysis project Ga0111181, IMG submission 80236) | Gemmatimonas sp. SM23_52
CACTAACGTCGTCTTCCCATGGTCCACGTGCCCAATCGTCCCCACGTTCACGTGCGGCTTCGTCCGCTCAAACTTCGCCTTCGCCATTCTCTCTTCTCTCCTCGCTGGCTGTAGACCATCCGGCCTACGCCCGCGCCCACCTCCAGCGCAGGTGAGGGGCACGGGCGAGCACACAATGGATGGTGGGGGTAGGATTCGAACCTACGTAGGCATCAGCCGGCAGATTTACAGTCTGCTCCCTTTGGCCGCTCGGGCACCCCACCACGCGAAGTGACTATCGTGCGAACACTGGGCCCGCTCGGGTCCTCAGCTCACGGGCTTACCAGGCTGACCCCCGGGTGGGTGGCCTGGGACTGGGGCAACACCGGTAGATGCGTGGCACAGCTCCACCTCGCCCCCGCTCCAGCCTCCAACATGCCCAGATGTTGCTGCCTGGAGCTGACGGCGGGAGTCGAACCCGCAACCTGCTGATTACAAATCAGCCGCTCTGCCAATTGAGCTACGTCAGCGAATAATGTAAGCCTAAAAGTATAGAGTACATACGAGAGAGTGTCAACCTAGCGGGCCAGCTTCCAGCGGCTGCCCGACGCCGTATCCTCTACCTCCACGCCCTCCGCGGCGAGGGCCGCCCGTATCGCGTCTGCCCGGCCGTAGTCACCGGCGGCCCGGGCTCGGGCCCGTTCCGCCAGCTGAGCCTCGATCCAGCTCCGCTGCGCCTCCGACACCTCTGCGCTCTCCGCCTCGGCCAGCGCCAGCACCCCGAATACGTGGTCCACGGAGGCCACGGCATCCAGCACCGCCTGCGCGTCTTCCGACGGGACGCGGTCGCCGAGGCGGTCCAGCTCGCTGTTCGTCTCCCTGACCAGCACGAACAGTGCGCCCCAGGCCTCGGCGACGTTGAGGTCGTCGTCCATGGCCTCCTCGAACGCCCGCAGTGCCTGCTGCGCCAGCTTGGGCAGGCGGGTCCTTGGCGCATCAGGCTCATCACTGCGGCTCGCCTCGAGGCGCCGGCGGACCTCGAGGAGGCGCTGCACTGAGCGGGCCGCATCGTCGAGGCCCTCCAGGGTGAAGTTCAGCTCGGTCCGGTAGTGGCCCGAGACGAGCAGTCGTCGAATCGCGGAGGGCTGGTAGCCGCGCTCGCCAAGGTCATCGAGGGTGAGGTAGTTACCCTCCGACTTGGACATTTTGCGCCCGTCAAGCAGTGCGTGTCTGGCATGCAACCAGACGCGCACAAACGGGATGCCCGTCGCCCCCTCCGCCTGCGCGATCTCGTTCGTGTGGTGAGGGAAGATCAGATCGACGCCGCCGGAATGGATGTCGAACGGCTGGGGCAGGTGCGTGAGCGCGAGCACGGAGCACTCCAGGTGCCAGCCCGGACGCCCCGGTCCCCAGGGCGACTCCCACACCGCCACCTCCCCCTCCTCGGGACGCTCGCCGCCCTTCCAAAGCACGAAGTCGCGGGCGTCCTCCTTGTCGTAGACCTGGTCCCCCGACTCCCGCTCCCCTTCCCGGAGCGCGGACATGTCGATCTGCGCCAGCTTGCCGTAGCTTGGGAACTCCGAGATGTCGAAGTACACCGAACCGTCCGCCTCGTAGGCCAGCCCGCGGTCCAGCAGCTTCTGGACCAGCTCTATCATCTGGGGCACGTAGTCGGTGGCCCGGGGATAGTGCTCGGCGCGCTCGAGGCCCAACCGATCGTGGTCCGCAAAGAAGGCGTCGATGTACGGCTGGGTCAGTTCTCGCAGGCCGATGCCCCTCAGCACGGCTGCATGGATCGTGCGGTCATCCACGTCGGTAAGGTTGCGGACCTGGACGACCTCGTAGCCCTTCCACTTCAGGTAGCGCCGCAGGATGTCTTCGCACAGAAAGGTGCGGAAGTTGCCTACGTGGGCGCGGTCGTACACGGTGGGCCCACACGTGTATATGGAAACCCGCCCCTCCTCGAGCGGCTGGAACTCCTCCAGGCAACGCGAGAGCGTATTGTAGAGTCGGAGACCCATCGAGCAGATACCCCTGGCGCTGACCTAGCTCTCGCGAAGCCTATCCCAGCGCCCGGAGGCGGTCAAGCTTTGGCGTCCTGGCCGGTGGCGAACGACTGCACCACCGCCTCGAACGCCGCCGCGGGGTCCTTGGCTGCGGTGATCGAGCGACCCACCACGATGAAGTCCGCGCCCGCACGGGCGGCGTCGGCGGGCGTCGCGTAGCGGCTCTGGTCCGCCGGATCGTCACCCGGTAGCCGGATACCTGGCGTCACAACCTTGAGGACGTCTCCATAGCTCCGCTTGATGGGTTTGACCTCGGTGGGCGAAGCCACGACTCCCGGCAGCTCGGCGGCCACAGCGAGGCCTGCGAGGCGCACGACCTCGTCCACTAGCGACAGCGGCGACCGGCCGAAGATCTGCTCCACATCTTCGCTCACCAGCGACGTGAGCAGCGTCACCGCGACCACCGCGGGCCCTTCCGGCCCGGCGGCCTCACGCGCTGCTCTCAGCATCGCTTCGCCGCCCGCTGCATGAACGGTCAGCATCTGCACCCCGCGACGCGTGGCAGCGCGCACGGCGCCAGCGACGGTGTTCGGGATATCGTGGAACTTGAGATCCAGGAAGACGCGCTTGTCCTTCTTCCTCAGCTCATCCAGGAGATTTGGGCCGGCTTCAGAGAACAGCTGAGCGCCCACCTTGAAGAACGAGACGTCCCCGAGCGTTTCTACGAGCTCGAGCGCCTCTTTTCGCGACGGTAGGTCCAGCGCGACGATAATGCGGTCCTTCGGCAAACCGGTCATCAGACCTCCAGGGCCCCAATGAGTTCAGAAAGCCTCTCTGCTCCTTGGCGTTCGCACAGCTCGCGCAGCCCAGCCACGGTCTCCGGCGCTGAGAAGGGATCCACGAACATGGCGGTACCAATTTGCACGAGTGAGGCACCAGCCAGGATGTACTCCATGGCGTCGTGGGCGGTGCAGATACCGCCGATCCCGATAACCGGGATTGTGACCCGCGACGCGACCTTCCACGTGCTATAGACCCCCATAGGTCGAATGGCGGGCCCGCTAACACCTCCGGTGACCCTGCCGATCACCGGCCGGCGCGTCTCCACGTCAATCAGCATCCCAGGGAACGTGTTGATGGTGCTCAGACCATCGGCACCGTTCTCCTCGCAGATCTCGGCGAAAACGCCGATGTCAGCCACATTGGGTGTGAGCTTGACGACGAGGGGCCGCTCGCTCGCAGCGCGCAAAGCGCGAACCAGTCCCGCCAACGCAGCCTCGTCCGTGCCGAACATGGTGCCGCCCTCCACATTCGGGCAGGACACATTGATCTCGTAGCCCAGGAAGCCATCTTGGTCGTCCAGCCCGCTGACGACCCGGACGTAGTCATCCACACTCCAACCCGCCACGTTCACCAAGACCTTCGCCTCGCGCAGGTTCTCCCGCAGCCAGGGCAGCTTCTCCCGTTTGAAGGCCTCAAGGCCGACGTTCGCCAAGCCGATCGAGTTGATCATGCCAGCAGGTGTCTCAGAGATCCGACAGGGCGGGTTGCCTGCCCGCGGCTCAAGCGTCACCGCCTTGGTAACGATTCCTCCAAGCCGGTCCACGTCGATGATGTCCGCGTACTCCTCGCCGTAACCGCAGGTACCGGAGGCGAGCAGCACGGGGTTCTGAAACGCAACGCCGAAAACCGTCTGTCCGAGGTCTACCATCTCAGACGCTCCGCGGAGAAAACGGGCCCATTCACGCAGACCAGCTCGTAGCTTTGCTCACCCGTATCCGGATCGACGGTTTCGATCGCGCAACCGATGCACGTACCCACGCCGCAAGCCATGTGCGCCTCCACGGCGACCTGACATGGCACCCCGGCCCCGAGCGCCCGTTCTTGGACGAGCTTCAGCATCGGGGTGGGGCCACAAGCCAGCACCAGATCCACCCCATCCAGGTCGATCCCGTCGGTCACGCGGCCTCGGTTCCCAAGCCTGCCGTCTTCCGTCCAAATCTCCGCCTCTAGCCCGCAGACCTCGCGGATCTTTGCCGGCTCAAAGACGGCGTGCGCGTCCCGCTCCCCGTAGAGAAGGCGAATCTCGAACTCGCCGGTCGCCTTCTTCGCCCAGCGCGGGAGGAACAGGAAAGGTGCCAGCCCCACCCCACCCGCCACGCAGAGGATCCGGCGGGCAGTGCCAAGCTGATAGTGACTGCCCAGCGGACCCAGAAGCAGAGCGGAGTCCCCGGGCTTCAACGAAGTCAGTCGCCGCGAGCCCTCGCCGTAAGCACGTATGAGCAGTCCAATGCGCTCCCCGCGCACCGCCGCCACGCTATTCGGCCGGGGGAGAAAGGGGCTTCCCCACCCGTGCCCCCCGAAGCCAACCATCACGAACTGTCCGGGCGCCGCCTGCGCCGCGATCTCCGGTGCCGCGAACTCTAACCAATACGTTCGCTCGGCAGCCCGCGCCGCTGTCTCCACCTCGCACCAGGCCCGGACAATGCGATGCTCTCTCTTCACCTCTCAGCCCCTGGCGTCTCTCCCAGCGCTACCGCCGACGCGTCTGTCGCGCCCTCACCTCTTCGTCGGCGAGCGTCTTCAGGCGGTTCAGCTGGCGCCGTAAGCCCAACTCGAGCTCCTCGAACGTGAACCGGCCGGCTGGACCACCAAGCAGCGCCTGAACGTAGGACGAATCCCCATAGTCCTCGAGCAATCGCCGACGCAGCTCCTCCGCGCTCGGCTCCTCCACCGTGTCGTTCTCATCGCGGCCGGAATCTACGGGGGTGAGAGCAAGCGCCGCCAGGATAGCCTTCGGTGCCCAGAGCGACTCCGACTGCTCTTCGACAAACCTGAGGAACAGGTGCCGCGCCAGCGCAGGTGCTTCGAGCCGGTCGCGTGCTGTCTCGGCCGCCAACAGATATCCGAGGTCGCCTGCGCCGAGCCAGTACTCCACGCGGATGAACGTCGCTACAAGGTCGCGCACATCGGCACTCACTCGAGCTGCGGGCACCCGCTGGATACGGTTGAGCTCGGCCTGCAACTGGTTGAGGTCTTCGGCCGTCACAGCGACCCGCAGGCCCAGGCGGAGCAAAGCCAAGCGCGCATCCACTGCCCCCGCCGAACTCGGATCGATCTCCGTCGCCAGCCGGAAGTCGTCGCGTCCCGGCTCGAGGTCACCGGCAGCGACCCTGAGATCGCCGCGCAGCTGCATCAGTGCCGCCCTGTTCGCCCGCGAGAACCGTGAAGACTCCACCGTCCTCAGCGCCTCGACGCCGATCTGCGGATCAGCCTCACGCAGCCGCTCCGCAGTCTGCATCACCTCCAGCTGCTCGCGCTCATTGAGTTCGAGTTCCAGGAGAGCGGCAATTTCGTTGGCAGTCTCAGAGCCTCCCCCAATGTCCAGGAGAAGTCCCACACGGGCCAGCCGCGCTCGTGCCCAGCCCGGCCGGAGTGCGATGGCTGCCCGTAAGTCGGAATCCGCGGCTTCAGGGCGACCCAACTGAGCGCGCGCTTGTCCCCGAGCCAGCAACGCCGCGGTCCGCCTGTCCCCATCGTCCTCGTCGCTGAGGGCCAACGTGAGCAGGGAATCGGCGAATGCCGGGTGACCAAGGTGCAGCTCTGCCGTCCCCCGGTACCCCGCCGCCTCCACGCTGTCCTCCCGAGAGCGCGCATGGCGGAGTAGGCTCTCGCTCGCCTCGGCGGCTTCAGCCCACTCCTCACGAAGTAGCCGTGCCTGGACGATGAGACGTAGCGCATCATCGGCCCAGCGGCTGTCGGGCTTGCCCTCGACGATACGCTCAGCTTTCTCGATACTGGTACCTAGGGTCATGCGACCGCTCGACTCGCGCCCCCGCTCGATCTCCCGGCGACCCTGGTCGAACAGCCTATTCGCGTTGTAGTAGGCGTTGAAGTAGACGCACGCCGTTGCTGTCGTCACAGCGACGATCAGAATGACTGGCAGCGCTGTTCGGGTGGGACCGCAGGTCCTATCCGCCGGAGCTGTACGAAGACCAGACTCGCCGACCATATTCCGCCAGGTAATTCACAATCGCATCGGCCAACGCATCTGCTATCTTCGCCTGATGTGAAGGCGACCGCAACAGCCCTTCCTCGTCTCTGTTCGACAGGTAGCCGACCTCGACGAGAGCCGCCGGCATCATAGCGCCTACGAGGACGACGAACCCTGCCTGCCTGACGCCCCGGCTGGGGGTCCTCAGGGTTGCCTGCACGCTCCGGTCGATGGAAGCAGCGAACAGGCTGGACTCTCGGAGATTCGCCGTGGACTGCAGGTCGCTGAGAATGAACTGAAGCGGGTCCACGTCAGTGAGCGGTGTGTCGCTCTCGAACCGCAGCGAGGCATTCTCACGCAGCGCGACACGGCGGGCCTCCTCGGTCTTGGCGACGGCCAGGAAGTAGGTCTCGAAACCGCGGGTGCTGTTGGGCTTCCTCGGCATCGAGTTACAGTGGATCGAGAGGAAGAGGTCCGGGGGATGCTCGATGCCCTGGAGCTTGCCTACGCGCGGCCGGTCGGCGAAGGCGATCAGCGTATCCCGATCGCGGGTAAGCACGACCTGATAGCCGGGTTCGCGACGCAAGCGTTCCGCCAGTCGTTGCGCGATCGCCAGCGTGACATCCTTTTCCCTCGTGCCCCGCACCCCAATGGCGCCCGGATCTCTGCCGCCATGGCCCGGATCGATCAGCACCAGCCACGCGTCACGCTCGGGCGGCTGTGGCGTCGTGCGGGGGCGCTCCACCAGTCGCCCGTCCAAGTAGCGCCAACGCCGCGGCCGCCGCTGCGGCAGCCAGTCGAGAGCCCAGCTCACCGGGACCATCAGGTGGGATCCGCTACGGTACACGGGGTTGGGCAGCTGAAAGACGTCAGTGCCAGCCGTGAAGAACGGGGAGCCGCTGATGAAGCGAACCCGCTCGCCGTCCAAGTCCAGCGCTCCACCCGTCCAGGCATAGCCCAGCGCTTGCGCCAGGGCTGAAGCCCTGGCCGCAGGGTAGCCGCGCTGGCGCTCCACGGGCACGGAAAGCGTCGCGCCGCCCCGGACCACGACGAGGTCTCCCCTCGGCGCGGCCGCCCAGCCCAGCGTCGCACCCAGCAACGCCGTCAGGAGCACTCTAACGCTTCCGCCGCGCACGTTCCATCTCCCGTTCCGCCTCACGCCTCTTGACGTCCTCGCGCCTGTCCCGGTGCCGCTTTCCCCGCGCCAAAGCCAGCCGCAGCTTCGCCACCCCGTTGCGGAAGTAGATCTCCAGGGGGATCAGCGTCAGCCCAGCCTGCTCGACCCTGCCGATGAGGCGCCGGATCTCCTGCCGGTGCAGCAGGAGTTTGCGGCGCCGCTTGGGCTCATGGGCGTCCGGGCCTGCCGGGCCGTACGGCCCGATGTGCATGTTGTACAGCCAGGCTTCGCCTGCCTCCACACGTGCGAAGGCATCCGAGAGACTGGCATTCCCCTGACGCAGCGACTTGACCTCACTTCCGGTCAGCACCATGCCGGCTTCCCACGTCTCCAGGATATGGTAGTCGTGGTGCGCCTTCCGATTCCGTGCAACTAGCTTGACGCTCTCGCTGGACATGGGAGTGACGGCTGGAGGCCGCTGGGGGGTGCACCTATTATCGCGCCTGAGGTCCGGCCGCGCAAGTGACGGTCATTCCAGTATTTCGATCTGGAGCCGCCGGGCCCGCCGCAGCTCATGCACTTGCGCTACCTCCGCCCCGAGCACGAAGACGATCGAGAGGTAGTAGAGCCAGATCACCACGACCACGAGTGTCGCGATACCGCCGTAGATCGACCGGTAATCAGCGATGCGGGTCAGGTAGAAGGCGAACCCGAGCTTCAGGAGTTCCCAACACACCGCTGTGAACACCGCTGCGGTGACCGCCATCCTCCACGGCACCCGGCGTGCCGGCAGATACTTGTAGAGCAGCAGGAAAAGGAGGAAGATGAAAGCCAGCGCGGTGACGCGTGCCGAGATGCCTTCCAGCACACCGATTTGCCCCGGCGACAAGCCCAGGAACTCGAATCCACGGGCCGTGGCCAGATTGTAGACGATGGTGATCCCAATGTTCAGGATGACCAGCACGCTCGAGACGAGCACCATCTCGGCGTCGAACAGCTTCCCTTGGATCGGACCACGGCTCTGCCGCAGGTCGAAAATCTCTCTGAGCACGGCTCGCACGGATCCGAAGAGGCGTGTCGAGAACCAGACGAAACCTGCGAAACCGATCAACCCGATAGCCTGACCACGCCGGACGGCGAAGTCGATGACCTCTTCCGGCAGATTGCGCTCTGTGGCCTCGAACCCCGCTTCGTGGAGCACGGGCACGATCACATCAAGATACCGCCGTAGCTGGTCAATTGGCTCAACGCCTGCGGCTGCAGCTGCAGCTTCCAGCGTCAGGCTGATCAACGAGACAATGATGAAGAGAAAGGGAACAGCGGCGACGAGCACGCTGAAGGTCAGGCCGCTGGACAGCACATAGATGTTGTCGTCACTCGCCTTTTCGGCGACGCGGACAACGTAGTCCTTCAGCGCGGCCCAGAAACCAGCGGCGGCGCGCCGTACCGCCCTCGGCCAGGACTGTTCCGGTGAGGGCGGCGGCGCCGAGTCGTGGCTTTCCAACGAGAGGGCAGAGCTCTCAGCCGCCTGCGGGGGTTACCCCTCGGCGGCTTCCTCTTCTTCCTTGCCGCGCGAGCGGCGCGTCGAGATCTCTTCCTCTATCTCGGAGCGAGCCGCCCGGGCGGCTTTGCGGCTGGCGTCGATGGCCTGCTGCGCCCGCTCCCGCCCCTCCCCAACCTTCTTCTTGGCGGTCTCGTACCTGTCCTCCACCTCGCGGCGACCTCGGGACAGGGCGTCCTGCAAGGTGTCCTGAAGCTCGTCCGCCTTCTCCTCCGCACGCTCGCGCAGGCGTCGCGCCCGCTCCTTCAGCTCCTCCTGAGTCTCCGCCCCGGACTTCGGCGCCAGCAGAAGAGCTGCCGCGGCACCGAGCAGGGCACCCCAAATGAACGGGATCAAGCCTGTGCCACTTCGCTCGATCACTACATAGGGGACACCATCATCGTCGTAGTCGCGCATCTTGCTTTCCTTTCCAAGACCCCGCGTACCGTGTGGCCGCGTCCAGCTAGCCATCGCGCAGAGCGCGGCGCAATTCCTCCATGTTGATCGGTCTCGCCAGCACAACTTGTGAGGGGCTCTCACTCGCCCCGGCCGCCGGCTGACCGCCCCTGCTCAGCGCGATGAGCAGGCAGGCTCCGGGCAGAGCCCCCAACTGCGCCACGAAGTCTCGCACGGTTTGGCGCGCCGACTCCGCATCGTAGACAACCGTGTCGGGTCCGAACTGGCTCAGCCGGCTCTGGAGTTCTGCGGCATTCGCCACCTGCACGTTGTGACCTTCGCTGATCAACGCCTGGGCCAGCGCGTCCCGGAGGGGTCCTTCATCATCTATCAGGAGGATGCGCCGGGGGGCCATTATGACCTCACGAAGCGTCGGCAGGGGGCCGAAAACCGCAGTTTTCTATTTATAATAATAGCCAGCCGCTGGGGCGATTTCAACGGTGAGCAGTGGCTCGCCACCGCCATCTCAGGCGGAGACCACATCTCGCGCCACCTGGCGGCCCACGGTCAACCCGTGAGTTCCGCGGCTCGCGCCACGATCGCCGTGAAACCGCAGAGCGCGCGCCACTCGCTGCTCCGAGACCGCTCGTACCTCCGCACTCTCCAGGAATTGCCCGTTCAGATAGACCTTCACGCTAGCCGTTTCTTGAGAGCTAAGGGACCGCACACGGCGGGTCGATCTCGACGACGAGGCCATCAAACGCCGGGCGCACGGTGTCCGGGAGGCTGGCCAGCAACTCGCCGTACTCGAGACGGTGAGTCAGGTGGGTCAGATACGTCCGCTTCGCCCCCACGCTGCCTGCCGCTGCCAACGCCTCCTCCACGTTGAAGTGCGAGGGGTGGGGATCGCCCCACCATAACGCGTTGATGACCAGCACATCGACCCCTTTCAACACGGCGAGCGCAACCTCCGGGATCTCCTTCCCGTCGACGATCACGCCCAGGCCTCCGCTGCGAAACCCAAACGAGCGAACTCTGCCGTGCGGAAAAGCGAGCGGTCGCACGCGGAACCCAGCGATCTCAAGATCGTCACCCGCCTCAAAGGTGCGGAGCTCGATCTCGGGAGCGGCCGTGGCCGGATCCGGCTGAATCGATTCGTCGAATATGTAGGTGAAGCGAGCTCGGAGTTCATCGGCATGTTCACGTGCGACGAGCATCGGCACCGCTCGTTTGCTTCGCAGGCTGAACACCCGCAGGTCATCGATGCCATGGATGTGATCGGCGTGGGGATGACTGATGAAGACCGCGTCAACGTGGTCGATGCCCGCCTCGAGCAGCTGCAGCCGCAGTTCAGTGGGCGTGTCTACGAGGAGCACGCGACCATCCTCCTCCAGCGCGAGGCCGTGACGCGAACGCCGGTTCCGGCGATCCCGCGAGTGGCAGACAGCGCAATCGCAGCCGACGACAGGGACGCCGAAGCTCGTGCCGGTGCCGAGGAAACGAAGACGCACAGTCAGAGCGTTTCGATGCGGACCATGTTGGTGGTCCCACGCACGTGGAACGGCACTCCAGCAGTGACGACGATTCGATCGCCCGGCCCGGCCAGTCCCCGCCGTCGCAGCTCAGCGCGTGCGATCTCCCACATGTCCTCGTGCGTGGGCTCCGTCTGGCAGAGCACGGGCAGCACGCCCCAAACTAGGGAGAGTTGGCGCTGCACCTTCACCGTATCGGTGACGGCCAGGATGGGTACAGGCGGCCGGCGCGAAGACACCACGCGGGCCGTGAAGCCGCTGCGCGTGAACGTGACGATGGCGGGTGCCCGCAGCGCCCGAACAGCTTCCAGTGTGGCGCATGCGACCGCCAGCTCGGTAGGGGCGGGCTCCCCGGCCGCCGGCGACGCCGGGACATCGTACGGCGGCCCACCGGGCAGCACCCCGCTGGTTGACTCCACCTCCCGGATCACGCGGGTAAGCGCCCGGACAGACTCCACCGGGAAGCGCCCGATCGCCGTCTCGGCGGACAGAAGTACCGCGTCGGTTCCATCCAGGATGGCGTTTGCCACATCAGACACCTCGGCGCGGGTCGGTTTCGGATGCTCGATCATCGACTCAAGCATCTGAGTGGCGATCACTACTGGTCGGTACCGCCTGTTAGCCCTGCGGACGATACGCTTCTGAGCCAGCGGGACTTGCTCGAAGGGCAGTTCGGTGCCCAGGTCACCGCGGGCAACCATCACAGCGTCGGACGCCTCCAATATCGGTTCGAGCTCCCGGATCGCCTGCTCCTTCTCAATCTTCGCCACGACCAGCACATCGTCCGTCACCCGCTCTCGCAGGTCGAGCACGTTCTCGGCAGAGCGCACGAAGGAGAGCGCCACGTACTCGGCTCCGATATCCAGGGCGAGATCAATGTCTCTCAGATCCTTTTCCGTCAGCGAGGGCGCCCTCAAGCTGACGCCGGGGAGGTTGACTCCCTTCCCGCTGGTCAGGCTCCCGCCGATGACAACTTCCGCCTCCACCCGTGGCGGGCTGACCTGCCGAACTCTCAGCTCGATCTCGCCATCGCTGAGGAGCACCCGATCCCCAGCGGACAATTCGGCGGCCAGATCCGGGTATGTGACGGGCAGATCACTCCCTTCGGCGTCAGCGACTGGCGCCAGGGCAACGCGGCTCCCCAGGCTGAGGTTCAGGGGCTCGGCCAGTCTGCCGACCCGGATCTTCGCGCCCTGGAGATCAATAAGCAGTGCGACGGGCCGGCCGGAGCTTACAGCGCAGTCGCGAATCTGCCCTGCCAATGCCCGGACCTGGTCTGGCGAGCCGTGCGACATGTTCAGGCGGGCCACGTCCATGCCGGCCTCGCACAACGCTTCCAAGCTAGCCCGATCCCAGGACGCGGGCCCGATCGTGCAGATGATCTTTGTCTTGAGCAAGCGCTCGTCGTTCCGGCTCATCGCCCACAAGATCCCGAGCTTGGCGGCCTACGTCAAATGAATGAAGCCCTAGGGACGGTAGCGCGCCCAGAGGACCGGCAGGTCAGCGGCCAACGCCCGCAGGTCAGCTGCGACGTTGAGGATCGCCCGGTCCGGGTCTGTGGGGTCACCTGGGAGAACCAGGGCGCCAGGCGTGAACGTGCCTGCGACGGGTTCCGCCAGCACCAGGGCAACGGTCATCTCGATCGTATCTCCCGGCGCCAACTGCAGGGGCCCGTAGGCTTCCGTGATGCGGTAGTCGGCCAGGTCATCAGAAGCATGCCCAATGTCCGGCGACGGGTGATCCCCGATCGGGTCGCCTGACCGCAATCGCCCGGCGAGCAGGCGCCAGGCGAAGTCCTGCCGATCCTCGCCGTCCCAGTCGTCTGTGACCCGCCACAACGTCAGAGTCCGCCTCGTAGCACCCGCGGGTGGCTCGACCGTCGCGAGTCCGACCAGAGCCGGTCGCTCGGCGAAGTCGCCGAGCTGCACATCGCTGAAATCGGCATCGTAGATGAACGCCAGGTCGAGACCCGGGTCGAACGTCCCCACGTCATCAGCTGCCGCGCCGACGTCGGCATCGAGCCCGACCCCCAGGTAGAGCTCGCGGAACGTATAACCGCCCGCGGGGACCGACGGGTAGAGATCACGATAGCGCTCATCATCGCTGATGTTCTGCACCTTCAGTTGTATGAAGAGGACATCCTCGGTTCCAGCGCTGTCGACAGCCACAAGCGTCTCGCTGACCGACAGGCCGAGCAAGGATGCGCCGCTGAACAGCGAGCTCGCCCAGTATGTGAGCTGCTCGGTCTGCCGCCGCCCGCTGGAACCGCTGGCAACGGGGTACCGACCCACCCAGGCGAGCTCGTAGACCTGAGTCGCCACCGTGTCACCGGCCTGCGCGCCCGCGTCGTCATCCAGAATCGCCGCCACCAGCAGCCGGCCGCCAGCTCCGTAGTCGGCGCCCGAGGTGCCCGGCCACTCAAGTGCCGGTACGAGATCGAAGAAAACGCTCGCGCAGGTGTCGCCGAAGTTGTTGAACAGGCAGCGGATTCGCCCGCGATCGACCAGAAGGGGGCAATTGAAACGGCACCCGCCTTCCAGCGCGACATCGATGGTGTCCACCGCCTCCTGCGGCACGATCACCGTATCGGCCCAGACGAACACCTGCGTGGGCGCGGCGCTGAGCTCCAGCAGGAACCTGTGCGGACCCGCTGGTACTCCCGTCAACGTCGCGGGTGTCGTCGTTCCCAAGGCTTCACCGTCCAGAACGATCTCAGCCCCAGCCGGATCAGAGAGAACAGTGACGTCGACCAACACCGGGACCGTTGGCCGGGACCGATCGTCAAAGCACCCCCACAGCGTCGCGGCCAACCACGCGACGGCCAGGGCCGGCAGGCGCAGCCTCCTACGCATGACCACCGCCCGGCCCACGCGCCGCCAGCCCAGTCACGAGCGCGGGAAGCACCTCGCCGGCAGGGCCCTGCAGAAGGATATCCACCATCTGAGTGAGCTGAGACGGCTGCGTGTTCACCTCGATCACCAACGCGCCGCCAACCCGGGCCGCGGTCGGTAGCGCGGCTGCCGGGTAAACGAAACCGGATGTCCCCACAACAAGCATGACGTCACATGACCTGACGAAGTTCTCCGCCTGCTCGAACACCCCGTGTGGCAGCATCTCGCCGAACCAGACGACATCCGGCCGAATGTATGAGCCGCAACGCGCACACTTGGGAGGCTCCACCGGCCCATCGCCAGCGGCCAGGGGGATCTCGATGTCCACGGGATGGTCATGCTCGAAGCACTTGAAGCGGTTGATATTCCCGTGCAGCTCCAGCACCGTGCTCGAGCCGGCCTGCCTGTGAAATCCGTCGATATTCTGCGTCACGACGACCAGCCGCGGCACGAGATCTTCGAGCTTCGCCAGGGCCCTGTGCCCCGCGTGGGGAGACGAGCGTGCGATGAGTCCACGCCGATAGTTGTACCAACCCCAGACTCGCGCAGGGTCCTGACGGAACCCCTGGGGCGACGCCAGCTCCTCGGGATTGTAGCGAGCCCACAAGCCCTCTTGCGCCTCTCTGAAGGTAGCGATGCCACTCTCCTTCGACATACCGGCACCCGTTGCCACCACGACCAGCCGTGCCTGACCGAGGGCCTCGACCGCTCGCTTCAGCTTGGCTGCGTCCATCGTCGCTCCCCAAGGTCTGTGAGCTCAAGCACGGTAGACGATCTCGCCGTCCACCACCGTCGCCACGACCTCTGCGGCCCGTGACCGCTCAGGCTCCGCGGTCACCAGGTCCACATCCCAGGCGGCGAAATCGGCCTGATACCCGGGAGCGAGTCGACCGTGGCGCTGCGCGTCTCCGGCGGCCTTTGCCGGGCCCTCGCTGTATGCCCTTAGCACATCCAGACCCGACAGACGCTCCTGCGGATACCAGCCCTCGGCAGGGTAGCCGCTTCGATCACGCCGTGTCCGCGCCGCGTAGAAACCCTCCCGTGGATCGGCCTCCTCGACCGGCGCGTCGGAGCCGAATGCCAGTACCGTCCCCACATCCAGTAGGCTGCGCAGCGCCATCGTCCGGCGGCAACGCTCCGGGCCCCAACGCTCCTCGGCCAGCCGTATGTCCGTCAGCAAGTGCGAAGGCTGCATCGAGGCCACAATGCCCGCACGAGCCGCCCGGGGTAGGTCATCCGCGTGGACACACTGCAGGTGCTCCACCCGGTGCGGGATCGCCAGGCCACGGGCGCCGACACCCTCCAGCACGGCCAGCGTCATGCGAACCGCTGCATCACCGATGGCGTGCACGGTTGCCGCGAGGCCGGCACGGGCTGCCCGCCCGATGTCAGCCTTTAGCTCCTCGGGCTCCAACCGCCGAACCCCGCGCTCGCTGCTGCCCTCGTAAGGCTCCAGCATCCAGGCCGTCTGCGAGCCAAGGGCACCATCGGTAAAATACTTGATCCCGCCGATGCGAAGCCACTCGCCGCCGAACCCGCTCGCGATACCGCACTCGATCAGCGACTCAAGGTAGCGCTGGGGCATATGATGCAGCACACGCAGGCGAAGCTCCCCAGCACGCTCCAAGTCCTGCACAAGCTGGAACGCCTCGGGCGCCTCCACCGAATGCACCGCCGTTACTCCCGAACGGTGGAGCACCGCCTGCCCCTCCAACACCGCCGCGCGCCGCGCCGCGTCGCTCAGGCGTGGCCGGCCCTCGTACCACCAATCGAGGGCCCGCTCCAGCAACACACCCGTGAGTTCACCCTGCCTGCCTCGCTCCAGCGAACCGCCCGCAGGATCGCAACGTTCAGGCCCAATCGCCAATCGACGCATAGCCTCCGAGTTGAGCCAGCCCGAGTGCAGGTCGTGGGCGATCAGCGCTACAGCACGTCCAGCCGACACCGCATCGAGCTCCGCAAGTCGCGCCTGCGAGCGCCAGGCAGGATTCCAGCCCTTGAACTCAAGCCAGGCGTCCACCGGCTGCGCGCGCGCCGCCAATGCGACCCGCTCCAATGCCTCCGCCATCGATCGAGCGTCCGACAGGTCCGGCCGCCTGCGAGCGACAGCCCACTCAAGCAGGTGGATATGTGAATCGGTCAGACCGGGCAGAACGACGGCCGGGCGAAGATCAAGCCAGTCCGCCGAGCCGCCCACCCAGGACTGCACCTCCTCCACCGTACCGCTGGCCGCGATGCGACCGGCGCGCAACGCTAGGCACTCCACCTCCGGTCGCTCCGGATCCAGCGTGCGAATCAAGCTGGCCCGCACGGCCAGCAGACGTTCACGTTCCATGCCCTCAACCATAGGGAAGGGCCGCCCGCTGGGAACCCCCAGAAAGCACACTGCGCCCCGTGAAGGGCTGCCCCTCCACGCCTGACTGCCTCTCTCCAACCTCTCTAGTCGAGCGAGATCTCGAGATCGGCGACAAGCTCGGGCCGATGGCGGGCAATCCACTCGTGGATCAGCCGCACCTGCCTCATGGAGAGCTTCTGGAGCACCTGCAGCGGCAAGCCTGGGATCACCGCGGCGAGCGAACGCCGCAGAAGATACTCCCGCTGCCTGCGCTTGAGCTCCGGCGGTACGGTCGGCCCGCTGGGGGAGTCCGGTATCGGCTCAAGTAGCGTCTGGAAGCTGTGGATCTGTCGGTCAGAGAACGATTCGGGTATGTGATGACGGCGGCTGCCAATCACGAAGCTGCCGTCAGGCTCGACGATGCAACCTTTAGGCATCAGCGTTCCTTGTGCCCACGTGTGTCGAAGGGACTCATACCACGCCCGAGAAAGGGTGGGATGAAGTACACTTTTTGCGGATTCCGCTGCTCAATCTACGCTTGATCCGCCGGCTTTGCAAGGAAAGCCGCTGCCGCCGCTAGGCGAGTTCCCCGCGCTTGGGACTGGGGGCCTGGATCACGTAGAGCGGCACGCTCCTCATGTGGTGATCGTCCACCATCACCTCAAAGGAGTAGTCGCCGGGCTTCTGGAATGTGATCCCGCTGAGACCCATGATGACGTGAGGCTTGCGGTGAAGTCGGCGCGTACCCGGAGCACGAAGACCATGGCAGCGTGGCGGAAGGGAAATTGGCGAGCCCAGATGGTGTCAAAAACGCCTAGGATGTTGAGCTTGCCCTCCTGGCTGACGTTAGCCGCGTCGGCAAGAACCGCGAGGTCTATCTCCACAGAGAGAACCCCTTCCGGCTGGAGTCGTTGCACGCTCGCCGGTCCGCAACGGCTGTGTCAGGCGTCAGAACTTACGCTCAAGCGGCCCGAAGTGGCGTTGCAGAGGTCCGAAGTGACGCTCCAGTGGCCCGAAGTGACGCTGCAGTGGCCCGAAGTGACGCTGCGTTGGTCCGTAACTGCTTCTCCGCTGTTGCGCGGCGGCCGCGGCTCCCGCTTCGGCACGGCTCAGGGCTGGCCGGCAGATGCGGGCGGCGTTGGCCAGGACGGAACTCCCCGGCTTGGGCGTGTAGATGAGCCGCTCAGCGTACTGCGCGCAGGGACCGAGCGGCACGACCCGGGCGTCGGGCGTCTGGGCGCTGCGCACGGCGTCGTCCTCACTGACCAAGACGCAGCCTCGTGGCAGCCGATCGCCGCGGATGAGGCCACTCGGCTCCTTGCGGACTCTGCAGACGCGCGAGTCCTGCTGGGCCAGAGCTGCCCTGCCGGGAATCACCAGGATGGTGACAGCAAGCAAACCGGCCAGCAAGGTTCTCTCAGCGCTGTGCGGAGGCATGAAGTCAAGCTAGCGTTTTCGAGTAAGCGCTACAAGGCAAACGGCTTAACCGTTCGGAGGAAAGCGCCTGGCCGTCGCGTCCTCAAGGGGAACGTTCGAGTGCAGCCACCAGCGAGTCTACGTCAGGTAGTCGGCCACTATAGCCCAGGTAGCGCGCCACGCGAGCGAGCGGCGGCCAGTCGTAGGGGTCAATGGTGTAGGCGACGCGGAGATTCCCCTCGCCGCCGCCGCGTACGCCAATGATGCGCTGGAGTAGCGCCTGGCTCTTCAGGGCACCCACGTCGTCTCGGTAGAGCTGAAACAGCTGTTCGTAGGTTACGGCCGCGTCGGCGTAGCGGCCGTCCCACGCGAGTCTATCCGCCAAGATCCGCAAGCGCTCCCGCTCGCTGACGCGGTCGATAAGCTGATGCGCTGAATCCAGTGCCGAACGAGCGAGAGTCCGCTGCCCTCCCAGCGCGTACGCCTCGGCGAGCAGGCGGTACGCCATGGCGAAGCTCGAGTCCTGGCGCGTGGCCTCCCGTGCGGCCGTGATTGCCTCGGAGTAGCGACCCGCGAAGAGGTGCATGCGCGCCTGTGCGTACGCCTCAAGCGCCGCTGACGGACTCGACAGGATCTGGGTTGCCGGCAGGCTCGCCGCGACCTCTGCCTCCGGCTCTCCAAGGCGACGCCGCACGGGTCGTGTCAAACCCAGCAGCGTCTCGAGGGCGCTCGCTTCCCCGGTGATCGCCGCTGCCACCCCGTAGAGCTCCTCGCCGGCCGGGCTCAGCACCCGAATCGCGACACTGTCCACACCCCCCACTCGACCGATGCGAGCGATGATAACGGCAGCGTAGCCCTCGGCCTCGGCAAGTGCGAGGGCGTCGGCACTGGGCAGGCTTTCCGCAGCACTGACGGTACTGCGGCCTCGCGCGATGAGCGCCCGCTCTCGCGGGACCACGCTGAAGTAACGCGCCTGTGTGAGTTCGGCCTCCAAGGCCACGGTCATAGCGGTCGCCGAGTAGTCCGCGCGCGCCTCGTCGTCGATCTCAACATCGGCCACGACAGTCCGCTGCCCCGACTCCTCAAGCAACTGTCCCGACAACAGCTCGCCGATCCTGGAGATCGACGTCTCGACGAAGGCGGGAGTCCTCAGTGTGACCTTGGGCAGCGAGACCCTCGGGAGGGACGGCGCCCGCACGTGCGGGAGCTCGTCCCTCAGTCCGATCCTCGCGACCAGATACGGTCCAAACGCGACCCCGAGCCCGACGACGGCCAAGGCAACGGGCGCATACCAGTAACGTCTGACCAGCCTCAGAGCCGACCGTCGTTTGCGTTTCCGCTTACGCGGCCTGGCCAGAACCTCGAACGGCTTGGCCGGGGCTTCGACCCGCGCGGTCAGCGGCTCGACCGGCCTGGGCGCGGGCACGACCGGCTCGGCCGCAGGCTCAAGTGGTTCAGCCAAGGGCTCCCAAGGCGCGGGCGCAGGCTCGAGCGGAGGGGCTGGCGGCTCGGTCAGCGGCTCCAGTCGCTCGAACGGTGGCTCCACGAACTCAGATGGCGGCTCCACCGGTTCCAGCGGCTCGATCATCTCGACCGCCGGCTCATGCCGCTCGAACGGCGGCTCCATCGGCCCCACCTGGGCCTCCACCTCGGGCGCCACCGCTTCGACGCCGGGCGGCGAGATTTCAGGGGCGAGCGGCCCGGCCGGTGAATCCCGCAGTGCCAACTCGGACTCGAGCGGCTGGGTCAAGGTTTCCTGCAGCTCCGCTGCCGCGCGTTGGCGCCTTGTGCGCGCGCGCACCGCCACTCCCCCCAGACCACGCCCGGCCCCCTTGAACGGCCGGCCCAGCACTGCCAGTGAGCAGATCGCCCTGCAGATGAGGCGACCGGCACTCCCCAGGAACTGCCCCAGCAGCGCTGGCAGGGCGGCCGCAGCGGCGGCAGCTCTCTCAAGGGTGCTCGCCGCGCGCTCTCTTGCCACGGCACGCCAGGGCCCGAACTCGTCCCAGGCTTCGCGGAGCACCCGGTCCCACGGCTTTCGCACCGACGTGATTTCGTGGCGTACCCCCGCATACTCATCGGTGGCCGCGGCAGCCGCCTCCCGCAGGTCCGCGTCCTGTCGTCCCGATGGACGCGGTCTCGGCCTCGCGCCCGCAGCAGTTCGTGGCGGGGCTGGCTTCTCAGTCTCCGGCAGGAGGAAATCGTGCTCCAGTTCCGCAGGTCCCGCTGGCGGCGCTTCCCGGGCCTCGGGGAACTCGGCAACGGAGAGATGCAGCTCGTCACCCGTCGTCATGTCCACGATTTCCTGCCAAGCCTGCTCCTGCTCAGCTGCCAGCTGCTCGTCGGTGCCGGCTGCTGGCGCGGAAGCGGACTCACTAACCGGTGGTTCGCTGAACGACTCGAATCCCTCCAGCGGCGGGGATGTGCCTGGCTGGAACCCGCTGACGATCTCCGGCTCCGCCCCGGGCGCGAGCCGCTCCGCCGCCGGTGGAGGCTTGCTGGGTTGCCGTGGCTCACGCGGCGCCGCTCGTGTCGGTGGCGGCGGTGGCGGGGCAGTCGCAAACCTGGGCTCAGGCCTGGGTGGCGGAGCAGCAGGCGTGGGCCCGGGCCGCGTCGTCGGCGGGAGCGCGCCGGCATCTGCTGCAGGCGGCGGAGCCTGGGCCGTGATCTCCCGCAGCTTCGCGTGTCGGGCCACCAGCTGCTGGACGGCCTCGGCGGGCTGCGCGATACCGCTCTGCCTGAGCCTGGCAAGATACTCGGTGTAGACCCGGGCCGCTTCCGCTTCCGCGCCGGACTGCGCGTACGCACGTAAGAGACCGACCACAGCCTCCGGGCGCATGGGCGCCCGGGCGACCAAGATCTCCCACCACTGCGCGGCGACGTCCCAGCTGCCCTTGCGCTCTGCCTCCTGGGCGGCCGTGAGGATCGCATGGCTCCACGCCCTGCGGAGGCGGCCTCTCTCCTTCTGGGCCCACTCGTCGAACGCTGGGGCGCCCGATTGGAATCCCTCCAGAAAATCACCACAATACAGCTCCGCAACACACGCCGCATCGCCGCCATCGATCGCGGAGTCGACTTCCCGTGTGTCGAGCCGCAGGCCGCCCAACGCCTCGATGGTGTCGGCGCTGAGCCGGATGCTCACACCAGGAACGTTCCCGCGCAGCCAGGTCAGGACCCGCTTCAGAGCCTCGTACTCCTTCACGTCCTCCTGGCCACGTCCGAGCAGCTCGATCACCTCGGAGGGGTGCATGGGCCGCTGCTCATGGAACACGTAGACCAGCAACGCCAGGTGTTTGGCGCCGAGCTTGGAGGTCTCGTCCACGCCCTGACGCAGCAAGCGCACACCGCCCAGCGTATAGAGTTCGAGGTCCTTGCCGCCACCTGAGCGTGGAACGGCCTTGCCTCCGGGGCGCTTAACCGATCTTGGCCGCGGGGTCGTCATCGCCGAATATGCGCACTCACCAGTGTATGCGGGGGAAGTCTCGGACGCGGGGACGCAGACCCGGGGAGCGGAAGTCCTCTAAGTATAGGCAATTTCGAGTGATCCCGCTATCCGCCCAGCTCCGCCGGGCCAGGTAGACGCCGCTGGATACCGCCGCGTCTCTCGGTCCAGGAGTGTCTGAGCAGGCCGCGTCCGGCGCTGACTTGGACGCTGACCTCGACATTCTTACCGCAACGGCTCGCGCCGGTTCCGACTCCAGGCTATCCCGGGTGAGGCGGGCGTCGAGTTGAGAATCCAGCCGAGACAGGTCGAGGACGTGACGCGGGTCCAGCCATCATGAGTGGCGGGCCCGTTCCGACACCTGCAAGGCAGACGGAGTACAAACCGCTGCTCAAGTGGTACCGCGAGGATCGCGGTCGCCACACCATCGACGAGTCCCTTCTCGTGCTAGAGCGCGGCGGGTCGGCTGCCTCCTGAGATCTGAGATGATCGGGGCGTAGCGGGGGCCAGACGCCGTGCCACCACCTCCGCTTCCGCGAGCGCTCGCAGGGCGTTCTGCCCGAGGATCTTGATAATATCCTGTTCCGCGTACCCTCGATCCACCAGCTCCTCGGTGATCGCTGGGAACTTGGAGACATCCTCGAGGCCCTCCGGAACGGCGGAGCAGCCGTCGAAGTCGGAGCCGAGGCCGACGTGGTCGATCCCCGCCACTTGAACGATGTGGTCGATGTGGTCGACCAGGTCGCTCACGGTACCCCGCGGGATCGATTGCTCCGACCACCAAGCCTGCCAGGCGTCTTCCGCTGCGGCGTCATCATCGCCGTAGCGCGCCCTCAGTTCTCGGTAGAAGGCCAACATCTCCCTGGCCACGTCCGCGGCCGCCGGTACCACGAAGCCCGAGAAGAAGTTGACCATCACCACGCCGCCGTTCGCAGGCAGCCGCTCCAGTATCTCGTCCGGCACATTACGCGGGTGGTCGTTGACCGCGCGGGCCCCACTGTGCGACGCGATGACCGGCGCCTCACTCACACGGAGCACAGCGGCCATCGTCTCGAACGAGACGTGCGAGATATCGACGAGCATGCCCAATCGGTTCATCTCGCGGATCACCTCTTCCCCAAACCCACTCAGCCCGCCGTGCCGCGGTTCATCTGTCGCCGCGTCGGCCCACTCGGTCGCATCGTTGTGAGTGAGCGTCAGGTAGCGGGCACCGAGCTCGAAGTAACTGCGCAGAACGGCGAGCGAGCCCTCGATGGTGTGGCCGCCCTCGACCCCGACGAGCGCCGCGATCTTACCTGACCGCGCGATGCGCTCGACGTCCGCGGCCGAGCGCGCCAGCTCCAGCTCGGGATACCGATCGACCATTCCCTTGACGAGGTCGATCTGCTCCAGGGCCAGCCGCGCGGCGCCGCGCCCCTCATACTCCGACGGCACGTAGGCAGCGAAGAACAGGGCGTCCACGCCGCCCTCCCGTAGCCTGGGGATGTCGGTGTGCCCCTCGTCATGTCGAGCTGCGAGATCGAAGCGCTCGAAGTCGGAGGCAAACGCCGTTCGCAGCTTCCAGGGCAGATCGTTGTGCCCATCCACCACGAGCGCCCGCCGGTGGATCGCCGCAGCTCGCTTAGCCTGCTCGGTCACCGCAGTAACCTCGTTCAGATTGGATCCTACGCCAGCGCCTCGAGCATGCCGACCTCGCGGCTAACCGGCTTGCTCCCGGCGCACCAGCGCCGCGTGCAGCAGCTCGTCCAGCTCCTCCGGCTCATCTAGCGCCAGCTCGTAGGTGACCCGCACCAGCGGGCGGTTGATCTGGATCAGCCGTGCCAGGTCTACCGGCGTACCCACCGCAATCACCTCGGCGTCGGAGCGGTGAATCGTCTCCGCCAGTTCATCGATCTGCTCTTCGCCGTAGCCCATCGCCGGCAACACCGGGCCGGTGTTGCGGTACTTCTCGAACGTCTCGATGATCGAGCCCACCGCGAAGGGGCGCGGATCGACCAGCTCTGCCGCGCCCTGCTCCTGCGCCGCCAGGCTGGCCGCACCGAAACGCAGTTCGCCGTGGGTGAGACTGGGGCCGTCCTCAACGGCCAGCACGCGCCGGCCCTTGAGCAACTCCGGATGGTCCACGGTCAACGGCGAGCGGCCCCTGAAGACGCGCGCCTTGGGATTGGCGACAGTGATGTTGCGCCGCACCGTCTCGAAGCCCTCCGGCGTTGCCGAATTGCTCTTGTTGATGACCACGGCGTCGGCCATCCGCAGGTTCGCCTCGCCCGGATGGTAGGTGAGTTCGTGGCCGGGCCGGTGGGGGTCGGCAACCACGATATGGAGGTCGGGCCGGAAGAAAGGCAGGTCGTTGTTGCCGCCGTCCCACACCACCACATCGCCGTCCGCCTCCGCCTGCCGCAGGATCTCCTCGTAGTCGACCCCCGCGAACACGACCGTTCCCTCCTGCACGTGCGGTTCGTACTCTTCCCGCTCCTCAATCGTTACCTCGTGGCGGTCGAGGTCGTCGTAGGTCTTGAACCGCTGCACCCGCTGCTTGCCGAGATCGCCGTAGGGCATGGGGTGACGCACGACGACCGGCTTGCGACCGAAAGCCCGCAACCGCTCCACGATGTAGCGCGTCGTCTGGCTCTTCCCTGATCCGGTGCGCACGGCGCAAACGGCAATCACCGGCCGCCGGGACTGCAGCATCGTGTGCCCCGGCCCCAAGAGCATGAAACTGGCGCCCGCGGCGAGGCTGCGGCTGGCCAGATGCATCACGTACTCGTGTGAGACGTCGGAATAGGAGAACACGCAGGTGTCGACCTTCTCGTGCTGGATGACCAACTCCAGCTCCTCCTCCGGGACGATCGGTATCCCCTGAGGGTAGTGCGGGCCGGCGATCTCGCTGGGGTAGATACGATCGCTGATGTTCGGTATCTGTGTCGCCGTGAACGCGACGACTCGATACTCCGGGTTGCCCCGAAAATAGGTGTTGAAGTCGTGGAAGTCGCGCCCGGCGGCACCAAGGATCACCACCCGCTCTTGCCCGTTATTGCGTGCCATAGACCCTCATCTAGTAGTCCAACATTGTCTGCCCAGGCAGCGAAGAGGAGAGCACCGACGCGGACATCATACGCCCAGCCAGTCGGCCAAACCCGTCAGGTCAGCGACGTCACACAGTGGTCGCAGTCCCTCGTCCCGTGCCTCAGCCTTTCGATTGACCCAGACTACGGACAGCCCCAGCTCGCACGCCGGACGGACGTCGTGAAAAAGGCTCTGAGCCGCGTGTAGCAGGCGCTGGCGCTGTCCACCCACCTTTCGGATTGCCTCGTGGAAGTGTCCAGGCGCCGGCTTGTAGCTCCTGGTCTGCCGTGCCGTGACCGCCCAATCGAAATCGACCCCGATCCGCTGAAGCGTCGCCGCGAGCAGATCGTCGTCGATGTTAGAGAGGATCGCGATCTTGAAACGCGACTTGATGCGCTCAAGTGCCGGGCGAGTATCCGGGAAGACCGGCCAGTCTGGCAAGGAATTCACCATGAAACCGGCACGGCCCGGTGTCAGCGGCCAGCCCAGCCGCTCGGCGACCCGCAGCGCCGTCTCCGCCAGCACGTCCCGATAGGGGCGATAGGGGCCCGCCTCGACCTTCGGCTCGACGACATGGTAGGCAGAGATAACCTCGGCGGGCTCAAGGGCGAGTCCGTCCGCCGCCGCCGCCGTCAGGAAGGCCTGCGCGATTCCGGTCTCCCAGTCGACCAACGTGCCGTAGCAGTCGAAGGTCACCGTGTCCCAGGTCATCGGCACTCCGGCTGCTAGGCCCCGAACTTGGTCATTCGACCGGCGTGGGCCAGCGCCAGCGGCATGAGATCCTCGGAGCGAGAGAGCCCCGCCCCACCCTCCAGACACCATTTCTCGCCGAAGCGCATCACCTGGTCAGACCGGCAGCTGGATGACCAGAGCAGGAACGGGACCGGATGCCAGCTATGGCTCCGCAGCGCCGCTGGTGTCGAGTGGTCGCCGGTGACGATGATGACGTCAGGCTTCAGCGCCGTGAGGCGAGGAACGTATCGATCGACCTCCTCGATCACCTTCGCCTTCCGCTCGAAGTCGCCGTCCTCACCCGCCCTGTCCGTCTCCTTCACATGCACGAAGGCGAAATCGTAGTGTGGCCAAACATGTTCCAGGGTGGTCAACAGCTCATCCAGGGTGGCGCCCGCCTCGGCCGTATCCATCCCGACGAGCTTCGCCACACCCCTGTACATGGGATACTGGGCCACGGCCACCGACCTGAGCCCGAACACATCGGGGAACTTCGGCCAGTCGGGCAGGCGGGCGAGACCCCGCAATAGCACCATGTTGGCCGGCGCGTGGCCGGCCAGCCGCTCACGTGCCTCAGCGACGAAGCGGCGCACCAGCCGCGCCGCCTTCTCCGCCTCGGGACGTTCGGCCGTGACGTCGAGAGCCGGACTGCCCACATGACCGGGATCGCTGTCCGACACACCTTCCTCCAGCCCCTTAGCGCGCAGCACGATCAGGAAGCGATGCTCACGGACCGGTTCCACAAACAGCTCGACGTCGGGCAGCTCGATCTTGCGCAGCTCGTCGCACAGCTGGCGGCAACGCTCAGTGGGGATACGACCCGCGCGCCGGTCCGTGATCTTCCCCGTCGCGTCCACCGTACAGAAGTTGCCGCGCGCCGCCAGATCGTTGGGCCCGAGATCAAACCCGACGCCCAAAGCCTCCAGCACGCCGCGCCCGATCTGGTAGCGGATCGCGTCGTAACCGAAGAGCCCGATATGTCCCGGGCCGCTGCCAGGCGTGATCCCCGGACCCACCGGTTGATGCAGACCCACCATGCCCTCGGACGCCAACCGGTCGAGATTGGGCGTGTGGGCGGCCTCCAGCTCCGTCGGCCCACCCGCCGACACCGGTAGACCGCCCAAACCGTCGAGCACGAACAGCAGTATCTTCGTGCTGGCCGGCGTCAGCAGCTCATGAATCAATTCCAGGTCGGCCATCGCTCGATTCGCTTCCCATTCAACGTATCAGCATCGCCGAGGCGAGAATCTCGATCCCCGACCACAGGTGCCCCATGCGGAGATTCTCGTTGGGACTGTGCTGGTTGTTGTCGTGGTTGACGATCGGTATGCCCACCGTGGGCACCCTCAACACATCGGTGAACTGGTAGAGCGGCACGCTGCCGCCCAGCGTCGGCAGCTTTACCGGCGACTGGCCGGTATGCGTCTCCACGGCCGCGATCAGCGCCCGTGAGACCGGCAAATCCATCGAAGTGCGAAATGCCGGGTAGCCGTCGGAGGTCACGACGCGGGCCAACCGCGGGTACCGCCGGCACGTGTCGGGATCGGGCTCGTCCGTGACGACGTGATAGCCCTGCCTCTCGATGTGCGCGATCAGCCTTCGCACCTGCTCGCCGGGGTCGATAGCCTTCACCAGTCGCAAGTCGATGCTGGCGATCGCCCGGTCGGGAACGATCGTGCGCGCCTCGGACCCCACCCAGCCGCTCCGCAGCCCCCGCACGTTCAGAGACGGCTGGTTGAGCAGAAGCAGGCGGCTGCCGTCTGACTCCGGCGCCGCGATGGCGAACGTCTGCATCTGCTCGAGATCATCGTTCGGCGCCTCCGCGATCGCCTGTACTTCGAAATCCGTCAGCGGCACGACATCATCGTAGAAGCCGTCAACCCGTATTCGCCCCGTCTCGGGGTCCTTCATGGTCGCGAGCAGCTGGGCGAGACGCATGGCCGGGTTCGGCGCCCAGTTGCCGTAGTGCCCGCTGTGTAACGGCCTGAGCGGCCCGTACACGGTGACTTCAGCGCTCACGATCCCGCGCGCCCCGAAGTAGAGCGTCGGCCGGCCGGACGGGTCTCTGGGGCCGTCGGCCGCGACCACGAGATCGGCCATGAGCAGCTCACGGTGCTCGCGAACGAGCGCGCCCAGGTTCGGCGACCCTGCTTCCTCATCTCCCTCGAAGAGGAACTTGAGGTTAGCCGTGGGGTCCACTGACCCGGCGCGCAGCGCGTCGAGCGCCACCAGCATGGCGACGATGGGCGACTTGTCATCCGCAGCTGACCGGGCATAGAGACGCCAGTCCGGGTCGTACTTCTCATGGGTCGGGAAATCGATGATCCGCCCACCTGCCTCCAGCGGCGCGTCGCGCAGCACCGGCGTGAAGGGGTCGTGCCCGACCCAGCGGCTGGGATCCACCGGCTGGCCATCATAGTGGGCGTAGAACAGGATCGTCCGGGTCGCAGCCGGTACCCGGAGTTCGCCGAAGACGTAAGGCGGGCCAGCAGTCTCCAGCAGGCGCGCCTCAATGCCGCGCCCCGCCATCATCTCGAGCAACGCCTCCGCGTTCCGCCGCATCGACGGGATGTCGGCAGCCACGTTAGGCAGCTTCAAGAACTCGACGAGCTCGTCGACGATCTCCGATTCGTGCGACCGCCAGTAGCTCCCCACAGCACGTACCGCCCGCGATTGTGCGAAGGCGCAGTCGTTGGCGAGCAGTACGAAAGCGCAGATCCAGCAAAGCAACAACCGGAGTCTCATAAGGCCTCCCACTCCTCGGCGACCTGACGGGCCGGCAACACCGTGCTGGCGTCGCCGAGCCTGACCAGGCCGTCCTGCCTCACCCAGGCAAGGACCCCCATCGCCCCCGCTGGGCTCGAGCGCCAGCGCCGCCCATCTGAAGCTCCCGGCGATCGTCCGTCCCGCCACGTGCGTGCGCGGCGGTAAACTAGTGAGCGGGTGCCGAAAGAAAAGGCCGGGTCGGCGAACTGGGGGACCGGAAAGCTGAAGGGCGCCGAACCTGGCGCCCTTCAGCAGCCGGACAACGGTCGGGGGATCAACCGCACTCCGAGTAGCCGCAGGCGAGGCACTTCAGGCAGCCTTCCGCGAACTGCAGCGACGTGCCGCAGTCCGGGCAGGTTTCGATGAACGCCTTGATGTCGCGGCCGAAGTGCTTGGCTGGCTCATCGAAGACGCTGCCCCCGATTTCGGGACGGGCAGCGCTCTGAGTACCGCCGTTGCCCTTGGAGCCCGTCTCGGGATCGTTGAGCGGCAGCACCTGCTGCTGGCCCTCCTTCTCGGCCAGATATTCCTCGATGGCCAGGGCAACAGCGTCGGGCATCGAGAGAATCTTCTTCGCGCCGAAGCCCACAGCACGGTCGCATGATATGCCGCGCAGCTGCCGGCAGACGGTCCGCAGTGGGATCCCGCTGCGCAGTGCCAGAGAGATCAGCCGGCTGATGGCCTCCGCGTCGGCCATCGCCGCGCCGCCCGCCTTCCCGAGTGTGGTGAAGACCTCGAAGGGACGTCCCTTCTCGTCCTCATTGATGGTGACGTACAGCGTGCCCAGCGGCGACACCATCTTGCGGGTGATGCCGCGCAGAGCGTCAGGTCGCTCGCGCACGAACGGCCGGCCCATCAGTTCACCCTGCTTGGCTGAGAGCTCGCGCCTGAGGCGCTCATTCTCCTTCTCTAGCTTCTCGAGCTCGGCGCGCAGCTCCCTAAGCTCACCGACAAGCTCCGCACTGGCGAGCTCGGCCTCGGAGGCGACTCCAGCATCCCCTGCCACGTCTTCGCCCTTCCGCCCTACCTCCGAGACCGAGCTCTCTTCCTGTGAGGTCGGATGTGACTGCACGACTGCCTCCGCTGTCTTCCCTGTGGACAGCACCTGATGCTCGCGCGACCCGTCCCGATACACCGTCACCCCCTTGCAGCCCAGCTGGAAAGCGAGCAGGTAGATCTTGCGGACGTAGTCCGGGGTCGCGTCGTGCGGGAAGTTGCACGTCTTCGACATGGCGCTGTCCACATACGTCTGGAACGCCGCTTGCATCCTGACATGTTGTTCCGGAGTGACGTCGTGCGCGCTCACGAACACTCGCTGCACGCCCTCCGGAACGTCGTCGCAATGGATGTGGCCCTCGCACGCGATCCGCTCCATGAGTTCTTCTGAGTACCACCCCTGCCGACGTGCGAGGGCCACGAAGTCCTCATTGACATCGGGCATCAGCGTGCCCGCTTGATTCCGCATGAACGCCACAGCGAAGAGGGGCTCGATCCCGCCCGAGCAATCGGCGATGATCGAGATCGTCCCCGTCGGCGCCACCGTGGTGAGATTGCAGTTGCGCAGCCGGCGCAGCGGCCGGATCCGGTTGCCATCCCTGTCACGCGCGCAGGTCTCATCGGGTCCCCAGATCGAGCGTTCCCACTCCGGGAACACATTCCGCTGGACCGCCAGCTGCTCCGACTTGACCTTCGCCTCTTCGTCCACGAACCCCATCACCCGCTCGGCCAGCTGCAGCGATTCCTCAGAACCGTAGGGGATACCCAGCCGCACCAGCATGTCCGCCCACCCCATCACGCCCAGCCCGATGCGCCGAATTCGCTGGGCCAGGTCCGTGATCTCCGGCAACGGGTAGCGGTTGGCGTCGATCACGTTGTCCAGATAGTGAGTGGACAGGTGGACCGCCGCGCGCAGTCCGTCCCAATCGATCATCCCGTCCTTCGCAAAGGCGCCCAGGTTGATCGAGCCCAGGTTACACACATCGAAAGGCAGGAGCGGCTGCTCTCCGCACGGGTTGGTCGCCTCGTAGGAGCCGAGGTGCGGGACCGGGTTATAGTAGTTCGCCCGATCGACAAAGAAGACGCCTGGCTCCCCGTTTCGCCAGGCACCCTCGACGATCGCATCGAATACCCCCCGGGCCCGCAACCTCTGCACGACCTGACCCGTGCGTGGATTGACCAGATCGTACTCCTCATCCGCTTCCACCGCCCGCATGAAGGCGTCGGTCACGGCCACCGATATGTTGAAATTGGTGACCCGGCTGTTATCACGCTTGCAGTGGATGAACTTCAGAATATCCGGGTGGTCCACGCGCAGAATCCCCATGTTCGCTCCGCGCCGCGTACCCCCCTGCTTCACCGCCTCCGTCGAAGCGTCGTAGACCTCCATGAACGAGACTGGGCCGGAGGCGACACCCATCGTCGACCGCACCACATCCCCGCTGGGCCGGAGCCGCGAAAACCCGAACCCCGTGCCGCCTCCGGACTGATGAATGAGCGCCATGTTGCGCAGCGTGGTGTAGATTCCCTCCAGGGAATCCTCCACCGGCAACACGAAACACGCCGACAGCTGGCCTAGCGGGCGACCTGCGTTCATCAGGGTCGGCGAGTTAGGCTCGAACAGCCCGCTGGCCATTAGGTGATAGAACCGCTCCGCTAACTGCGTGGCTTCCGCTCCGCTCGCTCCGTATTGCAACTCCACCGCGGCGATCGCCCGCGCCACCCGCCAGAACAGCTCGCGCGGCGTCTCCACCGGACGCATCTCGTCGTCCTTCACCAGGTAGCGCCGCTCGAGCACGGTGAGGGCATTCTCACTTAGATCGGGATCCGGCAGCGTCGCCGGCGGCACCACCGGCATCTCAATATTTCTCTCGTGTGAGGCGACCGTGGTCATCGATGGGTGGCTTCCTGCGTTAACGAGTTCCCAGAGAATAAATGCCCCGCGCGCGCCCCTCCCTGCGCGAACGATTCCTGCCTCAATCTGTTGGTTAGACCTGATCCCCGCTGCGGCCTCCGGACAGGTGGCGGGGGAGGAGGCCACGAATTTCCAGGTACGGCGACTGCCACAACATGTAGTGCTTCCAATCGACCAGCGACCCCAAATATAGGGGCTGACCCCGGCTTGTCAAGCACTTGTCGGCCTGTTCCGCGCACCACCAGCTGCGCCGCATCGGCCTAGAAGGCCACACCCGTACTCAGGTACCCGCTCCAGCCCGCTCTCGCGCCCTCGGGGACAGCGAGCTGTCGTGCGAGACCCATACGGAAGCGGTAAGTGACGTGGTATCCGAGGCCCAGGTCGAGGGAGAGCTCGCCCCCCGCTGAGGCGAGCACACGCTTGTCCGTGCCGGCCCACCAGGCGGATCCCGCGTCGAGGAAGAGGCTCGTGGAAAGGCGGTCGAGCAGGGCGGGCCAGAGGCCGTACCCCCTTCCAACCAGGGCGAGCGGGAAACGATACTCGAGGCTGGCGGCAGCGATGCGATCGCCGATCCCAACCCCCTCGGCGAAGCCGCGCAGATGGTAGCGGCTACCCTCGCCCAGCGTCACCCCCAACCCGAGGTCGAGGGCACGGCCCGGGGTGCCGCCGAGCTCCAAGATCTCGGCGGCCCGTTCGTGGCCCTCGCTGGCGCCGACAGCGAGCCGCGCAGCCAGTACGTGATTCGCGCATCCGAACACCGGAAACGAAACGTAAGACCGCAACTCCAGCTCACCGGTCATCCGCCAGCGATTCAAGTCGTCCGCCCGCCGAGCATGAGAGAAATCCAGGCGGGCCAGCAGACCTTTCTCCGGGCTCACAGATCTCGGGTGGTAGCGCGCTGTGGAGTAAACCAAGCGGAGCGACCCCTCCAGATCGGTGAACGTGGGATCCTCTACGCGGTAGCGCGGGTCGGTCGTGGAGTAGCGGATCTGTTCGACGCTCAACGCTGGCGTCAGGCTGATCACGCTGCGTGCCCGAGGCCGAGCAAACGTCGCCGCGACGCGGAATTCGCGCTCCCGCTCGACGAGCCCCACAAGCTCGCCATCCGCTGTAGCTGCGGATCGCGAGGACCAGTCCTGCGAGACGCTGAACTGGAGGATGGGATCACCCAGTCCGCTATAGATGTAAGCCCCCAGCGCCTCCACGTCGCTCACACCTGTCCGCCAGCCGGCCAGGATCGCGTAGGTGTGTCGCCTCACATCGTCCGTGCCGAAGACCGTCGCGCCGATGAACGTGCCGACGTGCTTGCTGCCGCTGGCGATGAACGGAAGCCAGGACTGAGGCCAAAGCGATGGGAAGGGCGAGTAGGGGCGCACGCGCGCGTCCAAGGCAGCCTCGCTGCTGAAAAGCGGGGTCGGCGCTTCGCTGAGGCGGCGTCGGCTCAGCCCAGCCGGACGCCAGCTGTCGGGATCGAAGCGGATCCGTTCGACCCGAAACCCCTCAGGGTGATGGGTCACGTAGGCCAACCAGCGACCGTCGGGCGAGACATCAGGATCCATCGCCCCACCGAGTGTCTTCGTGACCTGCCAGATCAGCCCGGCCGTCCGGCCGCTCTCCGACGCCGTCTCGGACCACTCAACGGCGTAGACGTCGAAGCTGCCCTGTCGGTCCGATGCCCACAGGAGGTAGCGGCCGTCCGGCGACCAGGCTGGGGCCACGTCGACCGCCACGTCCCGCGTGACCTCCCAGAGCACCTCGCCTGATCGGTCCAGCACGACGAGGTCGAGGATGTGCCCTTCGAGCCAGCGCTCGGCCGCGATGCGGGTCCCGTCCGGCGACCAGCGCGGCCGACCCCAGTTGACATCGGGGGCCAACTCGGTCAGCCGGCTCAACCTCCCGGTTTCCAGGTCGAGCAGCACGAGGCGGTTGGACCCCCTGGCCGACTGTACGGCCACCAGCGCCTGACCGGCCGGCTCCAGATCGGCCTGAGTGATGCGTCCTCTCACCGTAAGCCGGTGCTCGCGCCCGTGCGTCACGTCCAAGGCGTATAGATCACTGAAGATTCGGTAGCGATCGGCGAACTCGAGTTGCTGCGTGTACAGTGTTAATCCATCCGGGGCCCAGGTATTGCCGCCCGCCGAGTTCCTGCGCACGCGCCGCACGACCCCGCCACTCCCGGCGTCCAAGACCACGGTGGCCGGGTCGTCGCGCGGGCTAACCAAGGCGAAGGCGAGGTAGCAGCCGTCCGGCGAATAGCGCGGCGTGGGGATGTTCCAGGCGAACCCGGACAGCGGTTCACCAACCGTAGCGCCGAGGGCGCGAAGCGAATCGGCAGCAGCCTGTGCTGACGCCTGGTAGGCGGAGCGCCAGGCGTTCCAGCCGGCGGAGAGAGTGCTGCCGAAGTAGGGCCGTGATGCCCAGTTCAGCGTGTAGGGCAGGCGAGCCGCACCTCTACGGGTGAACGCGACGATGGCACTGTCGCCGTGCGATTCCGCCAGCGAGCGAAAGAAGAGGCCGCCGTACGCATAGGGCGCCTGGCCCGCCGGCCATCTCGGGGCCAACCCGTCGGCGGCGTCCACGCTCAAGAGCTCACCTTCAGCCGCCGCGCTGCTGAGCAGCATGTCGAAGTAGCTGCCGTAGGCACGACCCGCGCCGGTGAGTCTGGACTCGTAGTAGGTGGCCAGCCCCTCGATCACCCAACGCGGCTGGTAGAAGGCCGGGAAGAAGATGGGAGAACGTCCGAACAGCGCCCGCCCGATGCTCCAGACTCCCGCAGCTCGGTCGAGGTGGAAGACGTGGGTGAGCTCGTGCACCAGCGTGAGCGCGAGCCAATCCGTGTAGTAGTCCAGCTGGCGCTCGCCGATGTCTGGCGTCGCGATCAGCGTCACGCGGTTCGACGGGATCGGCGTTGCGGAGGCGTTCGGCCGATCGGCATTGTCGCTGATGACCAAGGCGATTCGCCCGTGCGGCGGCTCGATGAAATGCTCCGAGAGCGCAGCGTAGGCCCACTCAGCGCGGGCCGCCGCGCGCCGCGCGAATGACTCGAGACCGCCAGGGAAGACCACGCGGAAGTGGTCCGTGTCGAACACCAGGTAGTGCTCGTCCGGCGGCACCTGCGCCGTGCCCAATTCGGGCAGGAGCAGCAGCGCGGCCAACACTCCGAGCGTGCGCGCGCTCCACGCCGGCAGAGTGGCCTTCATTGCGCCCTCTGTCTGAGAAACTCGCGCAACCCCTGCAGCAGCCCTCTCGCATAAGCTTCCAGGAACACAGGGTTCCTGAGACCCGCCTCCTGATCCGGCACCATCATGAAGGCGCCCTCGGTCAGGACCGCCGGCATCCAGATCGGTCGCGCCAAGGCGAGGCTGGCTCGCCCAATGCCCAGGTCGCGCAGCCCCATCGCCGCGAGCAACCCACGTTGCAGCGACCGCGCCAGGTCAAGCGAGTGAGGATGGAAGTAGTAGACGCTGGTGCCGTGGTTCTCGAACGGGTTCACACCGTCAGGCAGCGCATTGTTATGGATCGACAGCAGGATCTCGGCGTCCAACAGCTCCGCCCGCACCGTCCGCTCGTAGAGGCCGACGGGCCTGCGGTCGGCCCGCGTGAGATACACCCTGGCATCTTCCCGCTCCAACAGGCGCTTGAGGCGGAACGCGAGCGCCAGGTTAGCGTCACCCTCATAGAGCCGCGTCGGGCCGGTGGCACCGCCGGGAGGGTGGCCCGGGTCGAGCACGATCGTACGTCCCTGCAGCGGTCTCTTCGGATCGATCGCCGGAGGTTTCCGCACCTCGAGTATCAGCGCGCCGCGCTGGAAGCGGACCCGGTAACCCCACGCGGGGGCCGCCAGGTCGAGATGCAGCACGTAACGGTCGGACGTGACCTGCTCCCAACGCACCGCACGCAGGAACGGATCCTCCGGCCCGTAGCGCAGCCAATCCGTGTCCGAGTAGGCACTGTAGAGCAGGAGGCTCAAGCGCCGATCCTCAACCTCGACGGCGTAGGGCACCGGCTCGCCGAGCGAGATACGCACCTCCAGACGGTCGGGCTGGCCGGTCACCCTCACCGTGCTCACCCGCGTGCGGCCCGGGAGTCCGGCACCGGGCAGCGGCACCACCTCCTCCAGGTTGACCCAGGCCTCGGCCCGCTCTGCCAGGTCCAAGCGAACCACGCCGTTGCGACGGCCGCTCACCCGTGCCCGCGCACCCTCCGCCCACAGCCAGAGTGTCGTGGCCCCCGCTGCCGCACGCCCGACGACAAGCCCATCCCGGTCCGGGCTCGTCGGCGGCTCACGCAGCGCCACCACCGGGCCCGTGTTCTCGACGATCCAGAGGTCGAGGGGGAACCGAGCCCGCGCCGTGTCTTCCCCGACAAGTACCTCCAGCACGGCGCACTCCGGCGGCATCCACAACTCAAGGCCCGCCTCGCTCGTGTCGGCTGGAGCCCCGGCGCTCGTATCGGGAGCTTGCTCGCCAGCGGCCGCTGCGAGCGCCATGTCCGCCTCGGCTGCCAACGTGTCTGCCGCGGCCTGAGCCGTATCGGGCAAGGCCACGCTGGTATCCGCCGGGAACTCGGCCGTATCCGCCTCTACGGGAATGGTGTCGGCCGGCGGCAGTGGCGCGCAGTAGTGCGACGCATCCAGTGAGTCGATGGGAATGGGCGACGTGTGAGGACTCAGCGTTCCCTGCCCCAGCGCGGCTCCGGCGATCAGCTCCCCCTCGTAGATGCCGCTCTGACCCGTGGCCGCCGTCGCGCCGACCGGGACGCGGCCGAAAATCCAATTCGCCGCCGAGGCGGCTCCAACACCGGGGACTTCCGTCAGCTCAATCGTGTCACCCGCCGGCAGCAGGAGACGCACCTGCGCGCCCGGTGATGCGCGCACGCGAATCGGCACCGCTTCCCCCTCCTGCACCCACCAGAAACCTCGAGGGCCGAGGGCCAACGTATCGATGGCCGCCGAGTCAGCGGGCAGCAGCACGCGCGGCGGCGGCAACCTCACGAGGTGCGTCGCGTCGATTTCCTCCCCTCGCAGGGAAGCGACCAGTTCATAGCGGACCAGCGTGTCCTCCAGCGGGGGCGGAACCGGCAGCCAGGCGAGGAAGGCGCCGTTGGGCTGCACCGGGACCGCCTCTCCGTTGATGGCCAGCCGCGCATTGCCGTTACCCACGGAGCCGAAGATGAAGTTGGAGTCCCGCGCCGTGATGAGACTGCTGTCGCGCGGGTAGACCACGTCGATGACGAGCGGGCCGGCGCGCGACGGTATCGGCGGAGGGCCGGTCAGGTTTGGCGCACGGGGACCGCACGCGCTGCCCAGCAGGGCCAGAGCGAGACAAGTGGTCGCGCCAATCCGTCTCATTGCTCGGACCGCAACCTCAGAGATGACTCGTATGAGCAGAAGCATCCGCGCGGGAATCTACGACTCAGGGTCCCACATGGTCAAAGATCAGCGATGCCCGTCACGTAGCCCGCCGCGGCCGGGAGCGCGTGAGCAGCGGCGCGGCGAGTGCCGCGACCGCGAGCGCAGCGCCCCCCTTCAGCCATGCGCCCAGCACCAGCCAGCCGACAGCGAACATCAACGCGAATAGCAAGACGATCCCCAACGCGCCGGCCCGAAGGTCCGCGGCGAGATCCTGCAGTGGGGAAAGGCCGGTGAGCTGGCGCTGGCGCTGCCAGCCGGGGCCGCCCGGTCGCGTGCGGCGGTAGAACCGCTCGAGCGTCTCCTCCGACTCCGGCGACGTGAGGAGCATCGCCGGAACCCAGACCGCCGCGGCGCCGAAGGCCGTCACGGCCAGGCGCAGGCCGAAGTCCATCTCACCGAACGCCGGATGATAGGACAGCAATGCGATGAGCATGCCGGCAACCATAGCCGCCAGCTCCGCCCAGGCGTTCACCCGCCACCAGAACCAGCGCAGGATGAGCACGGCGCCAGGTCCCGTGCCGATGGCGATCATGAAGCGGAAGACCGTGCCGATATCTTGGGCGAAGAACGCCGCGATCGCGGCAAGTCCGACGATGACGACGGAGGCAGCTCGACCGACCCAGACCTGCTCTCTGTCGCTGGCCCCGCGATGCCACCAGCGGGCATAGAGGTCGTTCACGACATAGCTGGCGCCCCAGTTGATCTGCGTGGAGACCGTGGACATGAAAGCGGCCAGGAATGACGCGACCACCAGACCCAGCAATCCGACCGGGAGATAGTCGAGCATAAGCTGGATGTAGCCGATCTCCGGGTCGGCGAGACCCGGGTATACGATGATGGCGACCAAGGCCACCACGATCCACGGCCAGGTTCGCACCACGTAGTGCAGCAGGTTGAACAGCCACGCCGCCTTCGCGGCATCGGCCTCCGTCTTCGAGGCGATGAAGCGCTGGATGAACATCCCACCACCGTCGCTGAGGCGGAACGCCCACCACTGGATCCCGATGTAGGCGAGGAATGTGGTCATCGACAGCTGGGCCACCTTCGACCACGGCATGAAGTCGAGCCGGTCGGCGAGGCCGCGCTCGACCAGCGTCGCCTTGAGTCCGGCGACGCCGCCCACATCAGGTAACGCGAAGCCGGCCACCAGCAGTGCACCGATCAGGGCGAGCACGAACTGGATGAAGTCGGTAGCCACCACGCCCCAGAGACCGGCGAGCCCGGCGTAGATCAGAACGAGCACAGAGATCCCGACAACGATCCACAGACGTGGCTCGCCTGGCAGATCGATCGCAAGGGCATCCCACAGCCCCAAGGCCTCGATCACCTTGCGCATCGCTAGCATCGCGTAGCCCATTCCGATGCAGTTGATCGGAACGGCAATGATGAAGGCGCGGGCGCCACGCAGCAGCGCCGCCGGTTTGCCGCCGTAGCGAATCTCGGTGAGCTCGATGTCGGTGACGACCTCGCTGCGTCGCCACAGCCGCGCGAACAGGTAGATCATCAGGACATGGGTGATGGCGAACGCCCACCATTCCCAGTTACCGGCGATCCCACGGCGTGCCACGACGCCAGTGACATACAGAGGCGTATCAACGCTGAAGGTGGTGGCGGCCATCGAGGTGCCGGCCAGCCACCAGGGGAGCGCGCGTCCGCCGACGAAGAAGTCGGCGAAGCTTCTCGCACCGCGGCGCGAGAACCAGATGCCGAGGGCGAGCGTACCTGCCAGGTAGACCCCGATGACCAGCCAGTCGAGGGCGTTCATCAGGTGGGGGTGACGATAAGCCGCTCGGCCACGGCGTCCTGCATCAGCAGATCGCCGCACCAGGCACAAACGACGGTCGCCGCGCTGGGCACCTGATCGGCGAGCCGCGGGTGGCCAAACAGCACAACCACGGCTTCCGGCGCCTTCTCAATGATCCTGACCGCCTCGCTCACCGTCTCGGGCGCGAGTCCCGCCCTGCCTTTCCACCCCCTGACTTCCGAGAAGATCGCGATGAGATCCACCGCGGGCGCTCTGTACGAGGGACCTTCTACCCGCGCAGCGCGGCGTTCCAGGGCACGGGCCAGTCCGGCGCGGTCACGTGGTGGCGATGCGGGCACCGAGAGCCAATCGGGCAGCGACACCACGTCGTCGTCGATGACGTGGACCCGCAGGCTTTGCCCGGGCCACCAGCGGGGTAACATCCCGCGAACGCACAGGATCGATGACGTCGCCAGCTCCAGAGCTTGAGCGTCGCTCGGTTCGGGCACCAGATCGTCCAACTCGATCCGTGCGTCAGTCGCCAACCGCTCCACTCGCTCCAGCGCCTCGGAGACGCGCGCCCGCTCCAGTACGCCGGAACTGAGTGCCGCGTTGAGCGCGGCCACGGCGTCTTCCGGCGACGAGGGGTAGAGGAGGGCGTCGCAGCCGGCCCGCACCGCCTCCACCGCCGCCTCCGTCTCCGACCGGCCCGAAGCTGAGATGGCGTGCATGATCAGCGCGTCGCTAGCGACGACCCCTTCGAAGCCCAGCTCGTCCCGCAGAAGTCGATAGATCGACGGCGACAGGCTGGCCGGTGCACCGGAGGGGTCGAGTACAGGGTAAACCACGTGCGCCATCATGACCGTGTGAACCCCAGCCTCGATCGCGGCGCCGAACGGCGTCAGATCTGCATCCAGGTCGCCGCGTGTTGCCCCGACGACCGGCAACTCGGCGTGCGAGTCCGCAGTGGTTCGTCCGTGGCCGGGGAAATGCTTCGCGCAGGCATGAACACCTTCGTCCTGCGCTGTCCTCACCCACACGCGAACGACGTCTGCGACTGCCGCCGGATCGGCCCCGAAGCTCCGCGTGCCCACGATCGGGTTCGCGGGCTCCACATCCAGGTCGGCCACCGGCGCCAGCACCCAGCCGATGCCTGCCGAAGCCGCCTCCTGTGCCGTCATGCGAGCGGCTACGAGCAGCCCACGGTCCGTCATACTCGCCAGCGCCGCCGCGGGCGGCAGCCCGGTCGCCCCTTCCAGCTGCTGCCCGGCTCCGCGCTCGAGATCGGCAGCGAAGAGAACCGGCCGGCCCGCGTGCTCCAGCGCGCGGCCCACCAGCTCCTTCATGGCAATCACGCTCCCGCCGAAGACGACGAAACCGCCCACACCGAGGTCGAGGCTGGCGCGGACCTCAGGCCACACCTCGTCGGGAGCACGGCTGCCCCAGCGGAGCCCGGGGAACACCAGGCGCGCCGGGTTCATGGCGGCGTCAGCTTCCCCAAGACGCGCGGCCCGGCGGCACCTGTGACCGACGGTAGGTTGCCAGGCCTCCCAGTCCGAAACAGATAGGCGAGAATAGCGAAGGCGGCTGCCTCCTTCGCGTCGGGATCCCAACCCAGCGCCGACAGATCGGTCACGGGCACGGGGTCCAGTGCTTCCGCCAGCATCTGCATGAGCGTCGGGTTTCGAGCACCACCGCCGGACACGACGCACTCGTTGGGGGTCGATTCGGGAGCGACGAGCTCGTAGGCATCTGCGATACTACGAGCTGTGAGGGCCGTGGCGGTAGCCACCAGATCATCATCCCCCATGCCCAGCTCCCTGCCGCTACGAATCAGCTCTCGGGCGTAGGGTTCGCCGAAGCGCTCACGCCCCGTCGACTTCGGTGGCTTCTCGCGGAAGTAGTCGTCGTCCAGCAGCCGCACCAGAAGCTCCCCGTTCACCGCACCCGCGGCCGCCCGTCGTCCGTCCGCATCGTAGCGCTCCGCCCCAGCGCTCAGAAGCTCCACGACCGCATCGATGACGGCAATGCCGGGGCCGGTGTCGAAGGCGATCACCGGCTGCGGTGAGGCCTCTGGTGGCAACAGCGTGACGTTCGCCATTCCGCCGATGTTCTGGAGCGCGCGCCAGCCATCGGGAAGCGAGAAGAGCAACTGATCGATGAGCGGGACCAGTGGCGCCCCGTGGCCACCTGCCGCCATGTCACGCGCCCGGAAGTCGGAGACTACCGGCACACCCAAACGCTCCGCAATCACGGCCGGCTCGCCCAGCTGCAGCGTCCCACCTGGAACGTCACCACTGGGAGGCTCGTGCCAGATCGTCTGCCCGTGCGAACCCACCGCGGCCAGCTCGGCGGCGGCCACTCCGGTCTTCTCAAGGAGTCGCAGTGCTGCCTCGGCGAACCAGCCGCCGAGCTCGAAGTTCACGCGGCACAGCTGCTGAGGGGTACCGGTCAGCGCCTCCTTGATGGCCTGACGCTGATCGGACGTGTACGGCAGCGAGAGAAAGGCCTCCAGAAATGCGCCCAGGCGTCCATCCCGCTCATCCACCTGGACCAGCGCGGCATCGATGCCGTCGAGCGAGGTGCCCGACATCAGGCCGAGATAGCGGGTTGCCATGATCCTAACCCGAGACGAGGCGTCGAATCCCCAGAAAGTGGTGGTAGTCGTGCCAGATCACCTGCCGCACGATCTGGTACACAGAGATCGGGCCATAGCGTTCGTGAGCGCCGGTCTCAGACCAGCGCTGCACCGGCAGCGCCTGAAGAGGAGCGAGCAGGGTCGATCGGCTCGCCGTCAATCGACGCAGCAGGGCGTCGACCGCGGCCTCGCGGGCACCGCTCTCGAACACCTTGCGGTTCTCCTTCTCGTCGTCGCGGTCCGCAAACCGCGCGCCCTGCTTCGCCAGGATGGCTTCGATCCGCCGGGCCATCAGGGCATCGCAATCGATCAAGTGCTCGATGTGCTCGTTCGTGCACCACTTGTCCTGCGCGGGACGCTTGCGCAGCCGTGCGTCCGGGACCCCTGATGTCAGTTCCGCGATCCGCTTCGGAAGGTTCCGCAGCGCAACCCGGACGACCTCGAGGACCTCCTCGCTGGGCGGCGCCGCCGGGTAGCATCCATAGGGATCTCCGGAAGGATCCTCCGAGGAGTTCACCGCCTCTGCCAGCTCCAACGCCCGGCGCACGAACCCCTCGGACTCCGCCAGATACAGTTCCGCCAGCTCAGAGGTCAGGCCAGCGCCTTTCATTACGATGGCCCGCTTCACCGAGCCCCCGCCCGCCTCGATGACCTCTAGCGCTTCCTCACGGGAGCAGCCCGTCGCCGCCATGACGATCCGCTGGGCCCGATCGACCAGCTTCTCACTCCACGCCCGCAGGTCGACCATCAGGTTTCCGTACACCTTGCCCAGCCGGATCATCGCGCCGGTGGTCAGCGAGTTGAGCACCAGCTTGGTGGCGGTGCCCGCCTTCATGCGCGTCGAGCCGGCGATCACCTCTGGACCGACCAGCGGCACCACGCAGACGTCCACAAGCTGCCGCATCTCTTCGCCCGGTTCCGTACAACAAAGGAAGCCGGTCCGGGCCCCGAGTTCGGCCGCGCGAGCCAGCGCCCCGCGCACGTAGGGTGTGGTGCTCGAGGTCGCAATGCCGAAGACGAAATCGTCGGGACCGACCTTCGCATCGTCCACCGCGGTTGCGCCGTCCTCGGCGCGGTCCTCGGCGCCTTCCTGGCTGCGCGTGAGCGCCGCATAGCCCCCGGCGATGATGCCCTGCACCATCTCCGGATCGACACCGAAGGTCGGCGGGCATTCGGTGGCATCGAGCACGCCCAGGCGGCCGCTTGTCCCGGCACCCACGTAGATGAGCCGACCGCCGCGTTTGAAACAGTCCACCGCGATCTCGATCGCCCGCGCGATCTGTTCGCGCTCCGCACGCACCGCGTCCGGCACCGAGCGGTCCTCGGCGTTGATCAGATCGACGATCTCCAGTGGGCCGGCCAGGTCGATCTCAGCCGTCCTCGGGTTGCGTTGCTCGGTGACCCTCGGGTCGAACAGGCTGTCTTCCATACCCCCTCGCGCTGCCTCCACTGCGGTTGCCACCGTTGCCGAAGGCTGCCTGGAAACCTAAAGTTTGCGCGTTCGACCCAAAAGGCTAGGCGGGAGGAAGATGGAGCTTCTGTCACGGGCCAGCGCGCTCGGCCCCGAACTCGTCGAGATCCGGCGCGACATCCACGCGAACCCGGAGCTCGCGTTCCAGGAGCGGCGAACCGCCGCACTGGTAGCGGAGCGGCTTCGGCAGCTGGGCTACGAGGTCCGGAGCGGCGTCGCGCGCACCGGCTGCATCGGCGAGCTGAGCACGGGGGCCGGCCGCACGGTGGCGCTGCGCGCCGACATGGACGCGCTGCCGATCCAGGAGGCGAACGACGTTCCCTACCGCTCGAGGGTCGACGGCGTCATGCACGCGTGCGGCCATGACGCGCATGTCGCCTGCGCCCTCGGTGCCGCTCGGCTGCTGGCGGAGAGCGCGGCGGAGGGCTCGCTGCCGTCGGGCCGCATCCGGCTCATCTTCCA
>Ga0111181_1008_pt1 | contig 41827 bp, 34 predicted proteins | sample DeeMarSWOR324_28_FD_80236 | JGI IMG/M metagenome (GOLD analysis project Ga0111181, IMG submission 80236) | Gemmatimonas sp. SM23_52
AAACTCACACGCGAGATGTTCAAGCGATCGCCGTTGCTCACGCTCCAGGAGTACAAGCCTACGGAGTTCGACTGGCGCGTCGGCGTCTTGGACGGCGACGTCCTTTTTGTCTGCAAGTACCACATGGTGAAGGGTCACTGGCAGGTCGTCAGCAAATCACGCACCGGCCGTACGCGTTACGGGGCTGTCGAGGCCGTTCGGGTTACAGAGGCCCCTGAAGCAGTGAGGGTGCTGGCCGTGGAAGCGGCCGCCTTGATTGGCGACGGCCTCTACGGAGTGGATATCAAGGAGGCGGATTCTGGTATTATCATCATCGAGATTAACGACAACCCGGACATCTGGGTGGGCCACGAAGACGCCGCGGAGGGGGATCGCATCTACGAAACGATCGTCGCCAATTTCCTGCGCAGAATACGAGAGACACTCGGCGACGTGACCCTGGAATGATCAGGCCAAAGCGTAAACGCTACCGGCTGTTCGAGGTCGTCGGCTTAGAGTTGGAGCGGCTTCTCCAACGAACTCGCCGCCCACGTGTTCGAGATCAAGACGATCGACCCTGCAGCTAGCCTGGCTCGAATCGAGGCCGATCTGGTGCACGGGCTGCGCTTCTTCGCTGCCGTCCTGCGCGACAACTTCGAAGCTCGACTTCTCCCCACCGGAATGCACCCGTTCATGTCGCCCGCCGATACGAAGCTCTGGCAGCGTGGGAGCCGTGCCATCTATGAGACATATGCTAGGATCTTCCCCATAAAAGACCACGGCTGGCTCAACGTACAGGCCAGCCACATCAACTTCCCGTTCAATTCGGAGACCGACACCGTACTGATGCACAATGCGCTCGCCTGCCTCATCCCCTATCTCCCGGCCCTGGGCGCGAACTCGCCCATCTACGAGGGTAGGATCGGCCCATCCATAGACAACCGCATGGAGTTCTACAAGAGAAACCAGCTGCGCATTCCCGCTATCACCGCGCAGGTTGTGCCGGAGTACATCACCTCCTACACCGACTACAGGCGCAGAATCTTGAAGCCGATCCGTGAGTCGCTGGACGGGCTCCCAGGAGCAGAAAGGCTGAACCCCGAGTGGGTCAACTCCCGCGGTGCCATCATGCGCTTCAGCCGCCAGGCAATCGAGATCAAGGCGCTCGATGTTCAAGAGTGCATCAAGGCTGACATCGCAATCGCCGCCTTCGTCCGCGGCGCCCTCAAGCATCTCGTTCGCCGGCTCAGGGCGGGCACGCTGAGTCTGCCCGAGCACACCTTGCTCGTAAACGATCTCAACAGCGTGATTCGCGGCGGCAGTCAGGCTCAGGTACGGGCACCTCACCTGCGACCCAAATCGGTGAATGCACAGACAGTCACGACAGCGCGGAGTGTCCTAGCCCAGCTCCTGGAGGACGCTTATCCGGATGTCGCTGTGGACGAGCAACCCTACCTCTCCGTTGTCGAGGACCGCATCCGCAGGGGCAGCCTGTCCGAGCGCATCGTCTACCAGGTGCAGCGGCACATCAGCCGTGGCCTCAGTCAGACGGCCGCGATTCGGGCCGTATACGAAGAGCTGGTGGACCGGCTGCAGCACAACACACCCTGGGATGGTTAGCAAGTCGGGCCGGCCCTTTCGCCGAGGCCAACTTCTGGTCTCGTGCGAGCACGCTTCCTGCCAACTGCCCACCAGGTACGGCACTCTGGGACTCCCACGTCGTGCTCTCACCTCGCACATCGCATGGGACCCCGGAGCGCGCGAGGTCGCGGTATACTGTGCCCGTCGACTGAAGCGTCCCCTCCATGCGGGCCGATACTCCCGGCTGCTGATTGATCTCAATCGTAGCCCGCATCACCCAAAGCTCATCCCCAAGGAGAGCTTCGGGGTCCGCGTGCCGTACAACATCGGCATCTCGCGGGACGAGCGGCGGGCTAGGATCCGTCGGTACTATGAACCCTACCGCAGGCGCGTACTCCGTGAGATCGAGCATGTCATCGGCCGCCACGGCAGCTGCGTGCACCTGAGCGTGCACTCGTTCACGCCGCGCTTAGGTCGGCAACTTAGACGTGCGGACATCGGCATACTCTACGATCCGCGACGGCCGCTGGAGAGCACGCTCGCTCGTTGCCTTACTCAGGATCTGAAGGAGCGGGGGTACCACACACGACGCAACTATCCGTATCGCGGGACGAGCGACGGATTCACGACATTCTGTCGGAGAGTCTTCCCGGCGAGCGTGTACCTTGGCATCGAGATAGAGGTCAGCCAGGCACGGCTTCAGGGATCTTCGCAGCTTGCCCGCACTGCGCAGGCTGTAGCAGACTGTGTCGATACGGTCTTTCGCGAGACGTACCGCCCCGGTCTCGCAGGGCGCCCTGGAACAGCAAGTTGAGGGTCGCGAGCACGGATGGAAGTACACATGTCCAGCGCGGTCAAATACGGCGATAGGAGGGGTATCTGATGGCGAGCAAGCGGATGTTATGGCCGAGGCGGCGCCCGCTGATACGACGGCGCACCCCACCCGGGGCAGCACCCGGGACCCTGGTGATAGATCCCCAGGCTCCGCCGCCCGTGATCAGCGTGATCGCCTACGGTCCAGACGAACTGGTCGAGGAGACCATCGATGATCCGCGCGCAATTCCGAATTATCTGGGCAAGTGGCCAATAACGTGGATCAATGTGGACGGTCTCGGAGATGCAGACACCATCCAGGCCCTTGGCGAGATCTTCGAGCTACACCCCTTGGTGCTGGAAGACGTCGTCCACACCCATCAGCGGCCCAAGTTCGAGGAATACGATTCGCATACGTTCATCATCACCCGGATGCCGCAATTCGAGGAACAGTTCCGAACCGAACAGGTGAGCATCTTCCTGGGTGCGAACTATGTACTGACGCTGCAAGAGCGGCCCGGTGACTGCTTCGAGCCCGTGCGCAAACGTTTACGGAACCAGCGAGGCCTCGTCCGCCGCCATGCTGCCGACTATCTCGCCTACGCCCTGCTCGACGCCGTGATCGACAGCTATTTCCCCGTACTCGAAACCTACGGCGAGCGGCTGGACGACTTGGAGGCCGAGATCTCGGAACACCCCGGACCGGCGACCGTTGCCGGCATACAGCAGACGAAACACGATCTGCAGGCAGTGCGTCGAACGATCTGGCCGCAACGTGATACGCTGAACGCGCTGATCCGGGATGTGAGCCCATTGATCTCAGACACGACCCGTGTATTCCTCCGCGACTGCTACGATCACTCGATTCACATCATGGAGCTCGTCGAGACCTATCACGAAGTGGCGGCCGGGCTCATCGAATTGTACATGTCGAGTGTCGGGCACCGCATGAACGAGATCATGAAGGTGCTAACGATCATGGCCACGATCTTCATCCCGCTGACCTTTATCGCGGGCATCTACGGTATGAACTTCAACCCCAGCGTATCGCCGTGGAACATGCCCGAGCTCAACTGGCACCTGGGCTACCCGTTCGCGCTCGGCCTGATGGTTGTCGTAGTGGTAGGGATGTTGTTTTATTTCCGTCGTAAGCGTTGGATCGGCTAGCTCGCGGTGCAAACCGCACATTCAAAGGATCACTGGAATGCTCAGTCGTCGTACGGTCGTGACTTTTCTGGTTGGGGTCGCAATGGGTGTGCTGCTGGTTGTCCTGGCTCGCCCTTTCCTGGGCGCCCGTCTACCGGAGGCGATGAGTGGGAGGCGGGAGTCGGTGACAGGCCCTGTGGCCGCCAAACAGCGACAACAGGATCGCCTGTTGCTGACCATCGTGACGCCAGGGGGCGCGATTCTCGGCACCTTCACGAAGCGGGTGGCTGAGATCGACCTGCTGGTGCAGACGGAGGACACGCTCACTCTGGCAATCGCTGGGTACCAGCCGTTCCTGCAGGACCCCCAGATCACCCGAGTGGCCAAGCCGCACGGGTACTCGCTGCCTGTGGACTCGATGCCGCCGGAGCCAAGCCAGGATACGCTTCGGCAGGAAGGGAGCCAGCAAGAGGACGACACCCTGAAGGGCGACGACAGCGTCGCTGTCCGTCAGGGTTCCCGTTGGTACGACTAGCGCGCACCGGCCAAGTGCTCTTAGGAAGTCGAACCTGACCGGCGTGCCGGGCCATACTCCGCGCGGACCCAGGTACCCGACTCCAAGAACGCAGCGTCGCCGGACTTCCTCAGAAGTCCGGCGACGCTCTTCTGCCCCCTGAAGCTCATCTTGTCAGGCTACTTCCTGGAAACGGTCACGGGAATTCGCTTCGCGGCTGTCCTCCCCGACTTCTGCAGCTTGACCGTCAGCACACCCTTGTCATACTCCGCCGAGATCTTCTCCTGATCGACCTCAGCCGGCAGTGCGATGCTGCGCCGGAACGACCCGAATCGGCGTTCCGTGTCGTAGTAGCCTTCGCGACGCTCCTCGCTCTCTTCCCTCTTTTCCCCGGAGATGTTCAGGACATCGCCATGCAGCGAGATATCGATCTCCTTGGGATCGACGCCCGGCAACTCGGCACGTACCGTGATCTCATCCTCACTCTCCTTCACGTCGAGCGACGGTGACCAGGCCGTTGTCCACGAGCGCAGCTCCGGGAGCAGCCGCGACTCACCCAAGAACGGTTCACGGAAGAACCGCTCGAAGAGCCGGTCAACCTCCTCATGGAAGCGGCTGATCGGCGACTCGCTAACCGGCAGATCCGATTCAGATCCCCTGAACTTGCCTCGCCAGGGTATCAAACTCGCCAAGAACATAGTCCAATACCTCCTTCTATCCTCAGGCACGCCCTAAGCGGGGCGCAGCCCATGACCTCTACTAGCTCGTGCGAACCTCGATCTTGCGAGCCTTCGCCCCTTCCGCCTTCGGCAGATGGAGCACCAGCACACCCTCACTGTACTCGGCGCTGATACGAGCCGCATCCACTTTCTCGCTGACCCGGAAGGCCCGATGGAAGTCGCCGACGCCGTACTCGCGCAGCAGGTAGTCCGTGCCCTCGGGCTGCCGAGGCGCGACCTCGGCATGAATGGTGAGCACACCATTCTCAGACTCCACATCGATGTCCTCTGCCTTCGCGCCGGGCATGTCTGCGACGACTCGCAGCTCATCCGCCGTCTCCAAGATGTCCACCACCGGACGGTTAAAGGGGGCCCCACGCATCGGCTCCTGCCGGGCAATCTCACGCCCAGCCTGCTTCTCCACAGCCGTTGCATTCGTCATCGTTGCCTCTCTTCCCCCATGCTCTGTCCTCGCCTACGCGCTCAGCGCCTTAACCTCGATCTTCCGAGGCCGTGCACTGGACGCCTTCGGCAGTATGATCGTCAGCACACCGTTCTCGAGACGCGCTTCCACCTTGTCTGCATCGACATCAGCCGGTAGCCGTACCACACCGCAGAACGAGCCCGTGCCGCGCTCGCGACGGTGATAGGTCACACCTACATCCTTCCGCTCGCCCTTGATGGTCAACTCGTTACCCTTCACGAGCAACTCGAGATCGTCCATCTTCAGGCCGGGCACCTCCGCCTCCGCCTGAAGCTTCTCCTCGTCCTCCCAAACGTTCACCGCTGGGAAGCTCCGCTCCCGAAGCCCCAGGCGGGCGCCCAACCGGGGACGCTCGCCCAAGAAGTCGCCGAACACGCGGTCAACCTCGTTGCGCAGTCGGCCCACCGGATACCCTCTGCTGACCAGCGATCGATTTGCCATCGCTCTGCTCCTTCCGACATCACCTTTCCAACCCCGCCGGCGCACTCCAAACCGAAGCGCGCCGGTTGTCTTACCTGCGACCATTCGCCGGCTGAGAGTGGCAAGGCGTGTGCCATTCTCACACCGCGACCGACTGCGTAACCCACTGCTGATAAACGGCTTACATCCATAGCCCCACCGGAGTTCGCCGCCGCGAAGCGATCCTGTCAGAATGGCAGCGTGCGCCGTCGAAAGCTTCCTGCCCCGGATGCAGACCGCCAGCCACCTTGACGGATGAGATCCCGGCGCGGTACGCTAGCCGCTCGTCCCGTAACAGGGGTCGGGTGCCGTGACGCAGAACCTGCTCATTGCCGTCGCCAGCATCATCACGCTGGGCATCGCCGCCGAGTGGTTGGCGTGGCGAATTCATCTGCCCTCGATCTTGGTGCTGCTGGTGTTTGGCTTCATCGCCGGACCCGTGAGCGGCTTCCTCGATCCCGACGCGATGCTGGGTGAGCTGCTTTTCCCGATCGTCTCCATCTCGGTCGCCGTCATTCTGTTCGAGGGCGGTGCGAGCCTCCGGCTGCGCGAGCTGCGCGAGATCGGTGGGGTGGTCCGCAACCTGGTGACGATCGGTGCGCTCCTGGCTTGGGTACTCGGTAGCGGGGCAGCCTGTCTGCTCATAGGGCTCGATCTCCCGCTGGCTGCCCTACTCGGAGCGATCCTGGTGGTTACAGGGCCGACGGTGATCGTTCCCCTGCTCCGGCACGTGCGACCTGATCCTCAGGTGGGAAGGACGTTGAAGTGGGAGGGGATACTCATCGACCCTGTCGGCGCGGTACTCGCGGTGCTCGTTTTCGAGGCCGTGCTCGCCAGCGGTGTGGGAGCCGCCACCGAGGTCGCCGTGCAGGGGTTGTTGAAGACGATCGCTATTGGCGGCGTGCTTGCCGCGCTTGGCGTCGGTCTGCTGGTGATGTTGATGGACCGGCAATGGGTCCCCGACTTTCTGCAGAGTCCACTTTCACTGATGGTTGTGGTGGCGGCGTTCGCCGCCTCCAACGTACTGCAACCCGAGTCGGGTCTTCTGACGGCCACCCTCATGGGTGTGGCCCTAGCTAACCAGAAGACGGTTGACGTCAAGCACATCATCGAGTTCAAGGAGAACCTGCGGGTCCTACTGATCTCGAGTCTTTTCATCCTGCTGGCTGCCCGCTTGAAGCTCGGCGATCTCGGTGGGCTCGGTCTCTCCCATCTCGGCTTTTTCGCCGCATTGCTGGTCATCGTTCGGCCGGTGGTGGTGGCGGCGGCGACGTTACGCTCGACGCTCAACTGGCGGGAACGCACGCTGCTAGCTTGGATGGCGCCCCGGGGGATCGTGGCAGCAGCGGTCTCCTCTCTCTTCGCGCTGGAGCTCACGGAGGTGGGCTACGCCGGCGCCGAGATGCTCGTCTCCATCACCTTCATGGTGATCATCGGCACGGTCGTCATCTACGGGCTGAGCGCGGCGCCGCTGGCCCGTTTGCTCAAGCTCGCTCAGCCGAATCCACAGGGTGTCCTCATCGTGGGGGCTCACCCCTGGGCCCGAGCGATGGCGTCCGAGCTCAAGGATGAGGGGGTCGCGGTCCGGCTGGTGGACACCAACTACGCCAATATCGCCGAAGCGCGTATGGAGGGCCTGCCGGTGTACTACGGCAGCGCATTGACAGAGATCGCCCTCGATGCGATCGAGCTTCAGGGTATCGGTCGCCTGCTCGCTCTGACCTCGAACGACGAAGTGAACTCGCTGACGGCCCTCCACTTCAGCGAGATCTTCGGCAGAGACTGCGTCTACCAGTTGCCGCCCGAGCAACTGGCACACGCCTCCAAGCAGGTGGTTTCGAGGAGTCTGCGCGGCCATTTCCTGTTCGATCCACAAGCTACCTACTGGAACCTGACCGCGCGCTTCGACGCCGGCGCCGATGTCAAGACCACCAATTTGACGGAAGCCTTCGATTACAAAAGATTCAGGGCTCGTTACCGCGACGCGATTCCACTTTTCCTGATCAACGAGGACGGCGAGTTCACCGTGTTCACGGTAAAGCACCCACCAGACCCCGCCCCGGGCCACCGACTGGTGGCCATCGTCGATCTGGTCGACGAAACGCGGGAGTATGGCGCTGGGGCTGCTTCGGACTGACCCCTGAGCGGGAGGCCGAAAGAGGATGGAGCTGATCGGGGAGCTGTACCGGCTACAGGATGCCTGCGGTTATCTGCGGGAGGACGATCTCAGGGCTCTGGCCGAGCGTCTGAAAGTTCCGCTTTACCGCGTCGAGGAGCTCGTTTCCTTCTACCCGCACTTTCGGACCTCAGCCCCGGCGAAGGTAGAGGTCGCCGTGTGCCGCGATCTGTCGTGCCACCTGCTGGAGGGTCGCGATTACTGCTCCAGACTGAGAGAGCTGGTGAGTCCGGACGGTGAGGTCGACGTGCACGAGGTCTCCTGCCTCGGCCGCTGCGAACGTGCTCCCGCCGCTCTCGTGAACGGCATTCCTGTCGGGCGGGTCAGTGCCGAGGAGCTCGCGCACCTGGCACGGAACCCCGGCCGTGTTCCGCCGCCGGGAAGGGCGCAGACCCGGCGGTGGCGCATCGACCACAGCGGCAGGAGCGGTGAGAAGTACTCGCTCTGCAAAGCCTATCGTGAGCGACCCGATGCGGACGGTGCAGCTGTGGAGATCATCAAGACGCTGAAGCAAGCGGGTCTGCGCGGCATGGGCGGGGCCGGCTTCCCCACCGGCGTCAAGTGGGAGCTTGTGCGCAGGGAGACGGCTCGGCCGAAGTATGTGATCTGCAACGCGGACGAGAGCGAGCCCGGTGCGTTCAAGGATCGAGTGATCCACGAAGAGCTTCCGCATCTGGTGATCGAGGGCATGTGCCTCGCAGCTTTCGTTGTCGGCGCGAAGCAAGGCTACGTATACGTGCGCAACGAATACCAGCCCGAGAGGAGAGCGATGCAGTTCGCGCTCGCCGATGCCCGGGCGCGCGGCGTACTTGGCGAGCATTTCGACATCGAGATATTCGTTTCGCCCGGTGGATACATCCTCGGCGAAGAGACGGCTCTGCTGGAGGCGCTTGCGGACCGACGCGGGGAACCCCGCAACAAGCCTCCCTATCCCGGCCAGAAGGGATTCGCTGGCAAGCCCACGCTGATCAACAACGTGGAGACACTCGCCATGGTCCCCGTCATTCTCGAGCGTGGGGCCGACTGGTGGAAGCGGCAGGGCGTGCGCGGTCATTTCGGTCTGAAGTTCATCGGCGTGTCCGGTCACGTGGAGAACCCCGGAGTCTTCGAGATCCCAATGGGGACGACAGTGGCCGAGTTGATCCAGCGCGCAGGAGGAGTCAGAGACGGGCTGCCGCTAAAGGCCTTCGCGCCGGGTGGGGCGAGCTCCAGTTTTCTGCCCGCAGAGAAAGCCGATGTCGTAATCGACTTCGAGTCGATCACGGAGGCGGGTAGCATGCTCGGTGCCGCCGCCCTGGTGGTTATCGCCGAAGGCACGGACATGATCGAAGTGGCTGCCAACGTCACGCGGTTCTTCCGCAATGAGTCGTGCGGTAAGTGCGTACCGTGCCGCCTCGGCACGCAGAAGGTCACCTCGATGCTGGACGACATCCTCGCTGGCAAAGGCGACGGTACGCTGCCAGACCTTCTGCCGACTCTCCAGAAGACGTTGGCCGAGACTTCCATCTGCGGGCTGGGCCAAGTGGCCCTCAATCCGGTCGCTTCCGCCGTGAAGTATTGGGGCCACGAGTTGGACGCACATCTTGCGAAGTCGCAGGGCCGGTGACCAGGCGAGGACACCGATGAACAAGACGCCGGAGCCGACCCGAACCGTCACCCTGACCATCGACGGACACAAACTCACCGTCCCTGCCGGCGTCACCATCTGGGAAGCGGCTCGCCAAGCCGGGATCGAGATTCCCATCCTCTGTCACCACCCACGCCTGCGGCCTCTGGGAGTCTGCCGGATGTGCGTCGTCGATGTGGGCGAGCGTGTGCTGGCCGCCTCGTGCGTCCGTGAGGCCGCCGACGGCATGAACGTGGTCACTGACTCGGAGAAGGTCCGAGACTGTCGAAGGACCCTTATGGAGCTCCTGCTCTCCGACTATCCGGAACGGTCGCTGCGTGAGGAGACCACGGGCGACGACATGTTGCTTGCCCTCGCACGCGATATCGGGATCGACCGAGCGGCGAGCGCCATGCCTGCCCGCAATGGACGGAAACAGGACATGTCCTCACCGGTCATCGCGGTGGATCACAGCGCCTGCATCCTCTGCGACCGCTGCATCCGCGCCTGTGACGAAATCCAGCACAACGACGTGATCGGGCGCGCGGGTAAGGGTTACGACACTCGCATCTCGTTCGACCTCGACGTTCCGATGGGCGATAGCACCTGTGTCGCCTGCGGCGAGTGCGTGGCGGTCTGCCCCACGGGAGCTCTGACCAACAGGACGATCAGCCTGCCGCTGCGACCACGCGCACAGCTCAAGCCCGTGGATTCGGTATGCCCGTACTGCGGCGTGGGCTGCGCGATCACCTACCACGTCGACGCAACGAAGAACGTCATCGTCTTCGCCGAAGGGCGCGAGAGCCCCGTCAATGAATCGCGTCTCTGCGTCAAGGGCCGCTACGGCTGGGATTACGCGCTCCACGGCCAGCGCCTCACCGTACCGCTCATCCGTCGAGCGAAGTTCTACCCGAAGGGACCCCTCTCCTCCGAGGTAAGAGGCGAGCGGCGCCGCGAGGCCAGCGGTCTGGTCGATTACGACGAGCTCTTGCCTGCCTTCCGGGAGGCGAGCTGGGACGAGGCACTGGATGTGGTGGCTTCACGCCTGAAGGAGATCAAGGGGAGACATGGCTCGTCCGCACTGGCCGGCTTCGGCTCAGCGAAGTGCAGCAACGAGGAGGCCTACCTCTTCCAGAAGTTGGTGCGCGCGGTGTTCGGCACCAACAACATCGACCATTGCACACGGCTGTGTCACGCCTCCTCGGTGGCGGCCCTGCTGGAGACGATCGGCTCCGGCGCGGTGACCAACGTGTTCTGCGACGTGAGAAACGCTGCTGTGGCACTCGTCACCGGTAGCAATACGACCAGCAACCACCCAGTGGCCGCGACCTTCATCAAGGACGCGGCGCACCACGCCACCACCCTAATCGTCGTGGATTCGCGCGACACCGGCATCGCCCGGGCTGCCCACCACTTCCTGCAAATCCGGCCCGGTACGGACGTGGCACTGTACAACGCGATGATGCACGTGATGATCGCGGAGGACCTCGTCGATCGCGACTACATCCACCACCACACCGAGGGGTTCGAGGCGCTGACGGATCTGGTGAGGAACTACAGTCCGGAAGTCTCCGAGCGGATCTGCGGCGTGTCGGCCGAGAGGATCCGTGAGGCCGCCCGCGAGTTCGGACGAGCCGACGCGGCCATCATCTTCTGGGGCATGGGAATCTCCCAGCACACCACCGGCACCGACAACGCGCGCTGCCTGATCTCGTTGGCGCTGCTCACCGGCAACATCGGGCGCCCAGGTACGGGCCTCCACCCGCTGCGCGGCCAGAACAACGTCCAGGGCGCATCGGATGCGGGCCTCATCCCGATGGTCTATCCCGACTATCAGAGTGTCGCCGACTCGAGTAAACGAGCGAAGTTCGAGAAGGCTTGGGGCGTACCGCTCAATCCCAACCCGGGTCTCACAGTCGTCGAGATCATCAACGCGGCTCTCAAGGGTGAGATCAAGGGGATGTACATGATGGGCGAGAACCCCTTCCTCTCGGACCCCAACGTGAACAAGGTCCGTGAGGCCCTCGCCTCACTCGACTTCCTCTGCACACAGGACATCTTTCTCACCGAAACCGCCGAGTTCGCAGACGTCATCCTGCCAGCCACCTCCTTCTTCGAGAAGGACGGTACCTATACCAACAGCGACCGCCGGGTCCAGGTGGGACAGAAGGCGCTTCAACCGCCGGGCCAGGCACGGCTCGATTGGGAGCTCGTCTGCGAGATCGCGACGCGCATGGGATACCCGATGCACTACGACAGCGTGGAGGAGGTCTTCGCGGAGTTCACGTCACTGGCACCCAGCTACGCAGGGCTCGACTACCGTAACCTGAAGCCAACGGGCAAGCTCTGGCCCTGCCCAGATCCGCAGACGAGCGACGGAACCCAGCTGCTCTTCGGCGACGGCTTTCCCACACCGAGCCGCCGCGGCAAGTTCGTCCCCGTCGAGTACCAGCCCGCCGCCGAGCTGCCGGACGACGACTACCCCTTCGTCCTCAACACCGGGCGGTTGCTGCAGCACTGGCATACGGGCGTCATGACGCGACGGTCGCGTGCTCTGGACGCCATCGAGCCGGAGGCCTTCTGTGAGATGAACCCAGACGATCTCGCGGTGCTGGGCGTCCGCTCAGGCGAGGACGTCACCCTAAGCACGCGCAGGGGGAGAATAACACTGAAGGCTCGCGCTTCCACTGGTGTGGCCCCCGGGAATGTGTTCGTGCCGTTTCACTTCCGTGAGGCCGCGGCCAACCTGCTCACCAACGACGTGCTGGACCCCTTCGGGAAGATCCCGGAGTTCAAGTTCTGCGCGCTGCGGGTGGAGAAGGCAGCGGGCACCCCTGCTCAATAGCGGAAGACTGCGGCCACGGGACTGCGCCTCTCCCCGCCCGGGACCTGGTCCGGGTCGACCGCGTAAACGCTGCCCGCACTCGCTAACGTCTGCATGGCAGCCAGGTCCAGCAGGTCCTGGTCACCAGGCTGCCGCTCCTCGTGGATGTCGACGCCCCCGCTCAGGGCGTCGAACTTCCCCCACGTCTGAACACCCAGCGCCACGAAGAGCGAGTCCACACGGCCGTGCTGCGCCGCCGGCAGGATCCGCTCAAGCTGGCTCGAGGTTCTTCCGGTGCCGGCGAGTTCCCGGTACTGGGCCGCCGCCTGTTCCTGCGCACGTGTGAAGTGGGGTTGCACAATCGTCCAGGCCTGCTCGTGCAACTCCTGCGCAGCCAGAGCGTCAGGATTGCCGACGACCCACTCGTCCAGCAGCCGAGGATAAGTGTTCGCCTCGCGATAGATCGGCAACAGGTACTCGACTCCCGCAAGCACGAGCGGCGCCGTCTCACCACGCAGCAGCTCCTGCAACCCCTTGTCGACCTGGTTGAAGTAGCGTAGCAGGTCCTTCTTGTGCGTAGAATTGTCAGCGGCACCACCGTGCCCGTGAAAGATCGCTGCTGCGCCCCGGGCCACCGTGTGGAACTGCAGCTGCTTCTCTCGCTCTTCCGCTCCGAGCGCCGCTGTCAGGCTCGTAGGCACGTTCCCCAGATCGACCTCGCCCACGCTGTGCCGCGTGCCCTGAAGTAGCCGAACATGGTTCTTGCTCAGCGCAAGCACATAGAACTGCCCATCCCCACTCAATAGCGGCAGCAACGGCTTGATGTGGAAACGGTCGGTCACCACCACCAGCTCGGAGAAGCGGAATGGTAGGCGATAGCAGCCAAACGTCTCACGTGAGGTGAACACGGCGAGACCGTCGCTCTGGTAACGCCAGAAACTCTCATCGTCCAGCAGTCGTTGGGCCGGCTCAAGGATCTCCCGCGTTTCCACGCCACGCACGCCCTGACGGGTTAGCCGTTCCTCAGCCTGTCGAACTAGGTTCTTGAAGCGTATGGGATTCTGCCGCGTTTCGGCTCCAGTCCGCTGGGTTGGCAGGTAGAGAGATACACGATGACCCCCGCGCTCCTCCATCAGCGCGCGGAGTTGCTCCCTATTCAGCAGGTCCATTAGCTGCCTCCCAAGGGCAAGATCTAACACAATTCGCTACCGCACAGTCGACGGCGCCGCTCAGCAGAGGCCACCTGCTGCAGGTCCGTTGGATACGGACTACCGCGAACCGCAATGATTGGCCCCTTGAGGAAGTTGCAAGGCGTGTCGGACGAAAGCGTGACGCCATAGACTAAGGGTCGGGATGTGACAACGCGGGCAACCCTCTCTCCCCTGACGCGACACGAAGACGGTGACGATCTGTGTCTCCGTGATTGACAGGAGCGGCAGACGATCCGCGACGCAGCAGATTGTAGGCAGTCCTACCGCCCTCCGGTCGCCGCGTGACATGGATCGTACCCTGCCAACTAACAAGATACCACCGTGCGCTTCGCACGGCACGCCCCGCCTTCACGCGGGAGGTCGCGAGCGCCCGACGTAAAGAGCATATTAGGATTGGGGAGGGTTGGGACTACGGCATGCGTCTCGTCAGAGTCGCCTCGTTCGCGAACCGGGTTGAAGCGGGAATCGCCGCAGGCGTCCTCGAGCTGAACGGCATCGCCCACATCGTGCGCGGGGACGATGTGGGTATCTTCGGCCCCGGCCACGTCGGGCCAAGTGTGCTCGGGATCGAGCTGCTGGTTCGGGAAGCTGACCTGCCGCGGGCACGGCAATTGCTGAGGGACGCCGAGCTGATCAACTAGGCCGTGAATCCTGGCGGTGGCTGGCATCGTAGTGGTGACTAGAGCGGGCTGACCGGCCACCCCGGAGGGAATCTGGAGAGCGGAACAGATGCTGGAGCTATTACTCGCCGGCGGAGCTGCCTACGGCGGCTACAAGTACACGAAGCGGTTCGTGGTGAAGAAGCTACGCTTCGTGCCTAAGGCCCGGAGGGGCATCGCCCCCTGGGTGGCCGGGGCCGGGGCCCTGCTGATCGTCGCGCCGCTGGCCGCCTGGCTCCCGCTCATCGGTGGCCTGACGGCCGCTGCCCTCGGCGCCGGGGTTGCCGGTGGGGTATACGCTGGCGACCGCGAGGTCGAGAAGACAAACATCTGGGGCGATCGGCGCTAGCCACGTACCGCATGCCACCTTCAACGGTATAGTCCGCCGCTCCCCCCTTTCTGGGTTGCCACCGCTGGCGTCCTTGTGTCCACCTCGTGGTGCCTCTACCATCGAACGTGCGGCTGTAACCTTGGGCACGTGATCTCGAGGTCCCATGAGCCAACCGGGAGAAGACATCGCTCGTCCTCTGGGCACGCCCATCATCCTTATCCTTATCTCCGCCAGCCACCTGTCATACGCCCTAGTGGCCGATCTACGCGCGATGCCGATATTGCTGCCGGCTATCGCAACCTCAGTGCTGCTCGGCAGTGGCTATGCCATCGGCGCCTGGCTGATGCGCCGCGATCGGGGTTTCGAACTAGCCGTTGACCTCATCGTCGGCGAGGATCTCGGCTTCCTGGCGGCCGGCTTGCTGCTGGGATACCCGTGGGCAGAATACCTGCGCCCAAGCACGATCGTTATCATCGCACTGCAGCTCGCCGTGGCCTTCTCGGAAATCTGGCGCCGCCAAGAGGCGGGCCGACCCATTGTGCCTGCGGCCCGGCTGGCCTGGTTCGTGGTTGCCTACGCCCTCGCCTTCGCCCTCTATGCTACCTTCAAGCCCAAGGGATTGTGGAGCTTGGGGGGCTCGATCGAGTAGTAGACTGACCGCTGTGCCGGCAGGCAGGTCACCGGGCGTTCTAGCTGGCCTGGAGTTCGCGTAGTTATTAGCTTGTTACCGTGTCGAGATCCTACTTGGGCGGGCTGCTCCTGGTGCTGGGGCTCGTGATGCTCTGGCTGTTCGCGTTCGTCGTAGACCTGCCAGGTGGCCTTGATTTCGCCGCCAGCTTCGTGCTCGGCATCGTGCCTGTCGTGGTAGGCGCGGCGGTGCTATGGTCCGGCTACCGGAGTTCCAGCCGGCGTCGGGACCCGGAGGCCGAGCGGCTGGCCGGCATCAAGGGCCAGATCGTCTGGCGGGCCATGGCTCAGGGTGGACGGATTACGGCGGCGGAGGCTGCGGCGCATGCCGGCCTCACGGAACTGGAGGCCGAGCACAGTCTGATGTCACTGGTCTCCGACGGACAGGCGGTTGTGGAGCCGGGCGAGTCTGGTAGCATCGTCTATCGCATCGAGTCACCGCTTGCGGGAGCGGGCGGCGAGTCCTAGTCGCGAGGCTACGCTCAGGCCCAGTGCCTCGAAGAGACCACCCTCGTGGGCACCGTCAAGGGGAAGAGGACGGTGGATATTGGGGAGTCGGCGAGTGACCCTTGAAGCTAGATCTTTCGCCAGTTCCGGCTGCATGACTGCGGTGCGAGTCACCCCCATCAACCCCGCCGTGGTTTAGTCGTCGAAATGCCATCGCGCCCAGGTGATGCAGGAGACGTGGGAGGATGATGTCCGACCCGGCCTCGGTCGACGGAACCTCGCTGGATGAGTTGACCGGGAAGCTCGTCCTCCTGATCGAGGAGAATCGGGCGTGGCACGAGACTGACCTCATGCACCGGCAGCTCACTGCGAAGGTCAAGTACTACGTCCGCTATATTCGCAGCCCGCAGTTCACCGTCCAGCACGGCCGCAGACCGCAGGACACGATCGTGCGCCTGGTCAGCGCCCATCCTCCGGGTGACGTGTCGCTCAAGTTCTTCCAGCGGGTCTGTTACGAGCTGAGCAAGCATGGTGTCGCGTTCGAACATCAGGTGGGAGCCCACGGTATCCCCGTGCCGCTGACCCCGAGCACCGAGGCGACTTTCCCGCCACATCCGCCAGCGGCTCAGCCAGGGCCCAGCCCGGAGGCTGCAGCGCCACCACCCGCGGCTGGCCCACCGCCTCCAAGGATGCCGCCTGAGCGCCCCGCACTGGCACCGCCCCGGCCGCGACCGGAGCCGGCGGCTCCTCCAGCGGAACCGCCGCCACCTGTCAGGCCGCCGGCGAAGCCCCCGATCGAGGAAAGGCCACCGCTCGAGCCTCCGCCGACACCAGAGCCTTCTCTCGTGGAAGGCCTCGAGCCGTCACCTGCCGCGCGCGAACCTCTGGAGCTGGAGCCCGCGATGCCCAGAGAATGGCTGGGCGAGGAGCCGGCCCGGACGCTCAACGACGAGATCAGCGAGCTGGAGCGTCTGATCGAGGGCGGGGATGAGGAGCTGGAGTTCCTCGGAATCGAGCCACGGGACGAAGCGGTCTCCGTCGAGCCGGAGCCGGCACCAGACGAGACAGAGCGCTCTCACCCACCCTTCTTTCCGGAGGAAGAGTTTGGCCGCGCCATGCCCGACATGGACGAGGTCGAGGCCATCTTCGAAGCCCCCACCGCAGCTCCCGTTATCGAGACAAGTTCCGGGAAGAGATTCCGGCTAGATGCGGTCGAGACGCCGGAGTTTGAGGCGCCGACGCTGACGCGGCCCAGCCTGGCGCGCGCCATAGGCGCTGGCATTGCGGCCGCCATCGGCGGGGCGGTCATCTGGGGACTGCTCGCCCTGCTGGCCGGCCAGGGCGCCAGCCCGCTGGCACTGGCGGTGGCAGTCATGGTCGGCATCAGCGTGCGCCTGCAGGGGGTCGGCCATACGATCGCCTTCCGGCTGGTGGGGGTCTTCTTCACGCTGCTCGGGTCCCTTCTGGGTGCCGTGCTCGCCGCTGCGGCGCTCACCGCCACGGCAGCTGGTGTCGCCGAGCTCATACCACCGGACCATCCCGTGGGACTGACCGGCCTGCTCTCGGTTCTATCCAGCCCGGATACCGCACTGGTGGCGGTACGAACCTACTACCGGCCGCTCGACCTCGCGGCGCTTGGACTCGCCCTCTACATCGGCTTCCGGATCTCTGCAACCAAGCCTTCCCGCTGACCCGCCGGCTGGGGGCTGCCCCGTCGTCATTCAGAACGGCTTGAACTCAAGATCAGATCTTATAACTTTGTGTCTCTATTAAGACTCCCCACCGCAGTCGCTCGACTGCGCGCTTCCCTGTCTCAGCGGTTTGACCCCTATGTCCAGTCATTTGCCACGTCTGGCTGCTGCTCTGGCCACGTGGCGTCAAACAGGGAGGTAAGCATGAAGAGAGCGAAACCGTCCTGGCTCGCCCGCATCGCTGTGCTCGCCCTGGCGGTCTCGGTGTTCGTCGCTTGCGACGAGGACGAGACGGGCCCAAGCCTGTCTGACACCGGGGCGAGCGTGAGCTCGGTCATCAATCAGTTCATGACGCAGAACGAGGGACTCGAGAGCCTGGAGTTCTTCGGGGCCTACATCGCCGACGTGCTGGCACCCGTCGCGCCGGTCGGCCCGGCTCTCGTCCCGGAGTCGCACACGATCGCGGGCCTGACGAAAGGTATCCGCGCCAGCCTCGACAAGCTACGCGCGCCCAGGGCGACTATCCCGCCGGATTTCTTGGGCGTGACCTTCGTCTACGACCCGGGGCAGAGTGCCTACGTCCCCTCGGAGAGGATGGGGGCGCCGGAGACCGGCGTGCGTTTCATCCTCTATGACAACCCCAGCGAGCTGAACGAGATCGGCTACCTCGACTTCATCGATGAGAGCGATTTCGGGGCTCAGCCGGCGGTGATCGACGTTTGGCTGGAAGTCTTCCTCACCGGTGTCGGCACTGTGCTCGACTATACGATCACGGGGACCGCCATGGAGGGGAGCGGTGACCTCACCTTCGACGGCTATCTGTCCGATGGCACCGAGACACTCTTCTTCGAGTTCGTGTTCGCCGCCGAGGATGCGACCGCCTGGGACGCGACTTTCACGCTCACGTTCGAGAATCTGAGCCTGGCTCTCGAGTTGTCCGAACTGCCGAACGGTTCGCAGAGCATCACGATCACCATCGAGGACAGTGACAACGATAACAGCATCGTCTTCGACATAAGTGTGGACGAGATGGGCGAGGTTCAGGCGGGTAGCGGTATCACCGTCAACGACGTGTTGGTCGCGATCATCTCCGGCAACGTTGACGATGACACCGTCACCATCACCAACGCCGAAGGTGACCCGCTCACAAACGAGGAGATCAACGCACTGGCCCAGATCTTCGCCGGCCTGCTGGGAGCGTTCATCGTGATGCAGCACATCTTCGCGTTCGGCATCGGCTTGATCGGCCTGTCGTTCTTCGTCTAGTCGCGTGTCCTGCGACAACACCGGGCGGGCGGCCATCTAGGCCGCCCGCTTCCACTTTCGCTGCCAGTCTGAGGCGGCTGACATTGACCTCTGCCGCAACAGCGCTCAAGTTTGGCGCAACCTGCAATAAGTTGAGGCGAACGCGCACACGTTGCAGCACGCTAGCGCGAGCCGCGATCCGGAATCGAGCGTAATCCATGAAGAGGCAAGCCGTGCTTTTCACTCTCGTAATTGCCGGGTTGTCACACGGCGGCCTGAATGCTCAGGAGTCGAGCCGCCCCTGCCCTTACATCTATCCCACACCTCAGATCGGGGACTACGCGGACCTGCGGTTCAGCACCGGCGAGCACGGAACCATGGTCATCCGCTTCTCCATCGTAGGCTCGGAGCATGTGGATGGGCAGACGTACTACTGGATGGAGGTGGTGAGCGCACCGCCGGCTGTCGGAGGCACGGTGATAGCGCAGATGCTTGTTCCCTACTACCCCTTCGAGCAGCGTGACATCAAAGGCTATATCGTCCAGTTGCCAGGCCAGCCACCTCATAGAATGCCGCAGGAGATGATCGACATGATGAGGGCCGACCCGGCGCCCGGGCCGAGCTGGGGAGATCAGTGTGCCGCCGCGAGAGAGCTCGGCATCGAAGAGGTGACAGTGCCGGCAGGGACTTTCCGAGCCCGGCACTTCCGCGGGGGCGGTGAGGATGCAGGAGATGTCTGGATCGCGGACGTGCCCTTCGGCATGGTGAAGCTGGTCCAGCCCGACGGGGGCATGGAGCTGGTGAGGTACGGTACAGACGCCGAGTCCCTACTCAGGGGCGAACCCATGGAGATCGAAGTGCCGCCACCCCCATCGCGCCGCCCCTAGGCTGACTATCGGCCACCAACCAGCTGCTGCACTGCGGAAGGGAGCTGCCCGATCAACCGATTGGCCAGGTCGGGGAAGAAGGAGTAGACCACCAACAGCACCAACACAACGAGCAGCACGAGAAGCACCACACCGCGGAGGACCCTGCCGCCACGCCGCTTCCCGCGCCCCTTGCCGCCCTTCATGATCTGCGTGACCGATTTGGGGATTCGCTTGGGTGCGGTCTGCACCGCGGGACGCAATGCCGCTTGTTTCGGCACTTCCTTCAGGGTAAAGAGGAACTCCGCTCGGCCGAACTTGACCTTGTCCCGGTCACGCAACGGCCGCGCTACAGCCACGAGCTGACTGTTGACCCACGTGCCGTTCGTGCTGTGGTCGTAGAGGACATAGCGACCGCTCTCGTAACAGATGTCAGCGTGGTGCCGAGAGACGGTCTTCTCGGTGATGACAAGGTCCGCGCGCTTCTGCCGACCGATGCGCAGGCTGCCGAAGCCCAGCGAGTACTCCTTGCCGTCCGAGAGGCGCTTCAGTACGCCGACGCGTTCAATGTCCGGCGCAGGCTTCCTGGATGGCTGGACCGGCTGCTCCTTCTCGCCCTCGTTCATACTCCAAACTTAGGCCAGGGCTGATCCGCAGAGCAAGACACGCGTCACCCGCTGACCTCTGCCCCATCAATGGGCACGGTAGCGTGCTGCCCTCACGATGAGGTACGCCAAGGCCACCATCATGGCGAGCGCCAGTCCGCTGGCCAGCGACCCCAACCACTCGTGCCCGAGGCCCCTGGGGATGCCAACGGCGCCGGCCCAGAACGCTATGGCTACACCCATCAGGCCATCGCCGCCGATGAGCCCGGAGGCGTACAAGACGCCCTGCTCACGCACATCGCGCCTCGCCTGCTCACTGCGCTGCCGGCCCTCGAGGATCTTGCGGATCATGCCGCCGATGAAGATCGGCGTCATCGTGGTGATGGGCAGGTAGATCCCCACGGCGAATGGCAGCGCCGGTATACGCAGCGCGACGGCGGCCAGTGCGAGGCCCACACCGACGAGCACGAAGGCCCAGGGAATCTCCGCTTGCAGCACGCCATCAATCACCAGCATCATCATGTTCGCCTGGGGGGCCGGAAGCTCTGCGGTGCCGAAGTGGTAGGCCCGCTCGAGCGCGAGGACGCTGGCGCAGATGAAGAACCCGGCGGCGAGCAGCCCGACCATCTCGCCCACCTGCTGATAGCGCGGCGTCTGTCCCAGCAGGAACCCGGTCTTGAGGTCCTGCGACATATCGCCGGCCACCGAAGCCGCAACGGCCACGACCGCGCCGACGGAGAGCGCCGCCACTTTCCCCGTGGCATCCGTCCAGCCGAGCGCGACGAAGATCAGGCTGGTGCCGAGCAGCGTAGCAATCGCCATCCCCGAGGTCGGGTTCGAGGTCACCCCGACGAGCCCGACGATGCGACTGGACACAGTGACGAAGAAGAAGGCGAAGATCGCGACCAGCAGTGCGCCCAGGATCTTGATCGAGAAGACCTCGACGAACCCGAAAACCTGGGGCACGATGGCCAAGAACAACACGACGATCCCTACCCCGATGCCCACCACCTTGAGGGGGAGATCCCAGTCGGTCCGCTTGATCGCCACCACCGCAGGACTGCCCTCCATGCGGGTCCTCAGCCCGCGCATCCCCTCCTTAAAGGAGTTTACGATCATCGGGGTCGAGCGTATCAGGGTCGCGATCCCGGCCGTGGCAACGGCGCCGGCTCCCACGTAGCGGATGTAGCGAGTCCAGATCATCTCCGGATCCATGTCGGTGATCAGCCGCACGGTCTCCGGGTAGAGGGGCACGGTCATGCCGCGGCCGATCAGCTCGATGATCGGGATGATGATCAACCAGGCAATGGCGCTGCCGCCCACCATCACCAGACCGATGCGAGCGCCCAGGATGTAGCCGACGCCGATCAGCGCCGGCGCCACGTCCACACCGATCTGCCCTTTGGGCAACAGCGGCACCTTTGCCCAAGCGTCCCGCGGCCAGAGGTTCAGCCCGCTCATCAGCCACTTGTAGAGCGCGCCCACACCCAGCCCCATGAACACGTTGCGTGCGTGCGTCCCTCCAGCATCCGCCGCCACCAGGACCTCGGCGGACGCCGTGCCCTCCGGATACGGCAGCTTGCCGTGCTCGTTGCGCACGAGAAAGCGCCGCAGCGGGATCATGAACAGCACGCCGAGCATACCGCCGGCCAGGGCGACGACCAGCAGCTTGGCGACGCCCGGGCTGAATCCCCAGAGGAAGAGCGCCGGGATCGTGAAGATGATCCCGGACGCTTGGCTCGACGAAGCCGAGCCCACCGTCTGCGAGATGTTCATCTCGAGGATCGTGGTCCGGCCCAACACAGGTTGCAGCATGCGGAACGCGGCCACTGACATCACGGCGATGGGGATCGACGTGGAGACGGTGAGCCCCACGCGCAACCCAAGGTAGGCGTTTGCCGCGCCGAACATGATCCCGAACAGCGAACCGAGAACGATCGCACGCAGGGTAAAGGCCCGCATGCTGACCTCCGGCGCGATGTACGGCTCGTACTGCTCGCCGGGGATTTCCTCGTAAGCCTTGGGAGAGAGCCCGCGTCGTCCGGTCGCTTCAGCCATATGTGGATAGCTGGTTGGCGTTGACCTCAGTGGGAGCGAGAGCCGGCGTCAGCCAGCCGCTGGAGCCTGATTGGCCGCCAGTATACACGCCCGCCTGGGCCGGGGCAACGCTAGCCCACCGACGGATCGGGTGGCCGTCGGGTGGCGCCCGGCGGGCGGATGCAGCCGCAGGCTCGGCCTGCGTCAGCGACCCTGTAGCTCGTCGGCCAGCGCTACGGCGTCGTAGATCTTCCGCAGCGCCTCGACGATCGCCATCGAGTGCACCGAAACGGTGCGGCCCGAGTCGTCTTCCCGGAACAGGAACCTGCCAGGCAGGAACTCGATGTTGCCGTCGAAGACGAGGCCGACGACCTCGGCGTCACGGTTGATGACGGGACTGCCCGAGTTGCCGCCGATAATGTCGGCGGTGGATACGAAGTTCAGCGGTGTAGAGAGGTCGAGCTGGTCCTTTCGCTCGATCCAGCGCGGCGCCAGGCTCCACGGCTCTCTGTAGTCGAAAGCGGCGGCCCGATCGTAGAGCCCGTAGAACGTTGTCTTGTACGGCGCGTAGGTCCCGTTGTAAGGGTACCTGCGCACCACGCCGTCCTGAAGCCTGAGCGTGAAGGTCGCGTCCGGCGGCAGCATCGTGCCGTACACCTCGAACAAGGCCTTCGCCACGCGCTCCTCGTACAGCGACTCGCTGGCTTCGAGCTCGTTGATGCGCCGCGCCAGCTCTCGAGCCCGCGCATCGACGCTGCGCATGAAGACGATCGCCGGGTCGTTGGACGCCTGGACCGCAGCGACGCCGCCATCCACCAGCGCCCGACGCGCCTCCACACCCGTCATCGCCGTCTCCCGAATGAGCACCCGCGCCGCGCCCGCCGGATCGCGCCCGCGCAGGGCGGCCTGGACCCAGGGGTGGTCAGCGCCCAACACCTCCCGGGCTCGCTCGAGCCGGATAGCCAGCAGCTGCTCCTCGTAGTCCCGATCGATGGGGTCGGTGGAGTTGATCCCCTCGAGGGCCTCCGCCGTCTCCTCCTCACTGAACTCACGGTCCTCGGGCGCTTTCGCCATCTCGCCGACATAGCGAACGATGTCCCGGGCGAGGACGAGGGTTCGAAAGTTACCGATGAGCGTATAGCGGAATTCCGCGTCAAACTCTGTCAGCTCGCGGTTGATCCGCGCGATCTCGTCCCAGGCGCTCCCGTACTTTTCGTTGAGCTCTGGGTCGGCCGACACCGCAGCCCGGAAGCTCCGCTCGAACGCTTGCTTGCTGGCCATGAGCTCCGGATCTTCAAGGCCACCGAGATAGCCTTCGTACGCCTTGATCGAGTTCTCGAGGCCGAAGATCTGGTTGCGCAATGCCACCGCCCGCGCTTCGTCAGCGGCGGCCAGTTCCCGCAGCACGCTCAGGCGATCTCGATAGTCCTCGAGCCGCCGGGGATAGACGGCATCCCTCAGGTACTCGAGCTGGGCCAGGGTCTGGAGACGGAGCGTCGTTCCCGGGTTGCCGGTCACGAATATGAGTTCCTCCTCCGCGGCCCCCGCCTCGCTCCACTCGAAGTAGTGCTCAGGATGAACGGGCTCGCCGTTCTCGTAAGCGCGAACGAAGGTCACGTCCAGGTCGTGACGCGGATACGTGAAGTTGTCCGGATCACCGCCGAAGAACGCAGCCTGGCCCTCCGGCGCGAACACCAGTCTCACATCGTTGTACCGTCTATATTTGTAGAGAGAGTAGATGCCACCGTGGTAGAGGGAGACGACCTGGCAGCGGAAGCCGCTGGTCTCCTGACACTGCTCCTGGATACGCCCCAGCTCTGCTTGCTTGAGCCGTGCCGCCTCTTCGCCCGCGACACCAGCGGGCGCCGCTGCATCGACGCGCCCGGTCACGTCCTCGATATCGATCAGCTGATCGAGAAACATCCGCGGGCAGACCGGCTCGGCGTCGCGCGTGGCAGCGTAGAAGCCCTGCACCATGTAGTCATGTCCCTCATCTGATACAGCGGCGATGCAACCGCGGGCACAGTGGTGGTTAGTCATCACCAGACCGTCCGGCGACACGAAGGAGGCGGAGCAACCGCCGGTCCTGAGCGAGGCCAGCCGCACGTGCTCGAACCACTCAGGTGATGGACTGAAGTCGTAGCGTTCCTTCAGGTAGTCAAGCGGCGGATTGTCGAAGGTCCACATCTTGCCGAGGCCCGCAGCCTCGACGGCCTCGACCCCGCTGAGCAGCGGGGCTGCAACCGCCTGCGGTGCCTGGGTAACGGTGGTCGACGTCCGCGTCGCGCACCCTGCTGCCGCCACCAGAGCGAGAACCAGCGAGAGCCTGAGCCAACCGCGCGCTGAAGACAACATCGCACTCCTCCCAGAAGCTGGTACAAGGGTACTCGAAGCTGGTCGGGGTCACACCAAACTTGGGGTCGTCCACAGCGCCGGCAAGGCCCGGCAGCAGGCCCCTCAAAGCGCCGGAGTTGTGGCCACAGGCTGATCCGGGGCTTATCTTATTGCGTTCGTCAAGCAGATCCGCTGTAGTGCCACCGCCCAGCGCGAGGGTCCGGGGCGGTACTGGCATCATCATCCGGCCCGCTCTCGATCCTGATCGATCCTGGCGGGCATGACACGCTAAGCGAAGGAAGGCATCCCTATGTCTCTGGAGAAGTTGCTCAAGGAGAGCCGCAAGAAGTACGAGGACGAGCTCGCCGAGTTCCTGCGGATCCCTAGCGTCAGCGCGCGATCAGAGCACAAGCAGGACATGGTCCGCTGCGCCAACTGGGTTTCCGACAAACTGACACAGCTTGGCATGAAGGCGGAGGTCCTCCCCACCAAGGGCCACCCAGTCGTCTACGGCGAGCTCATGGAGGCAGGTAAGAGCGCGCCAACCGTGCTCATCTACGGCCACTACGACGTCCAGCCCGTCGAGCCGCTCGACGAGTGGGAGAGCCCGCCCTTCGAGGCGTCGGTGCGCGATGGGCGCATGTATGCCCGCGGCACGGCCGACGACAAGGGGCAGGTGCACATCCACATGAAGGCGCTGGAGGCCTACCGCCAGGCGAAGGGCAAGCCGCCCATCAACCTCAAGTTCCTCATCGAAGGTGAGGAAGAGGTGGGAAGCGCCAACCTCGAGGAGTTCATCGAGGGCAACGTCAGCCGGCTTGCCTGTGACGCGGCGGTCATCTCGGACACGCCCATGCTGTCGGAGCAGCTCCCCAGCATCTGCGTCGGCCTGCGCGGGCTGGTCTACATGGAGGTTCGCCTGTCAGGGCCGAGGCAGGATCTGCATTCCGGCCAGTACGGCGGCGGTGTCGTCAACCCAGCGAACGCACTGGCAAGGATCATCACGCAGCTGAAGGACGACAGCGGCCACATCACCATCCCCGGCTTCTACGACGCGGTGAAGGTGCCGAGCCCGACGGAGAAGAAGGCATACGCCGAGATCCCGATGAGCGAGGAGGACTTCCGCCGGGAAGCGGGCGTCCCGGCGATCGGCGATGGCGAGGTCGGTGTCCATTTCATCGAGCGGATCTGGGCCCGACCGACGCTGGACGTGAACGGCTTGCTCTCCGGCTACACGGGCGAGGGTTCAAAGACGATCATCCCTGCTAGGGCAATGGCCAAGGTCTCGATGCGTCTCGTCCCGGACCAGGATCCCAGGGTGGTCCAGGAGGCGTTCGAGCACTATGTGCGCTCGCTCAAGCCTGAGGGCACCGAGATGGAGATCGTGGCTCATGCGCATGCGATGCCCTGGGCAGTCGATCCAGAGGGCCCGGTCTTCGCGGCAGCTTCATCCGCGGTGGAGACGGTGTTCGGGCGCGAGCCGCTGTTCGTCCGTGAGGGTGGCTCGATCCCGATCGTGCCGATGATCGAGCAGACCCTCGAGACGCCTGTTCTGCTGCTGGGATTCGCGCTGCCCGGCTGCAACCTCCACTCGCCGAACGAGTGGATCTCGCTTGACCTCTACCACAAGGGTATCGCCATCATGGCGAACCTCTACGACGAGATCGCCAAGCAACTCGCGTAATAGAGGCAGGCACGAACCGCCGATGGCGGAGGAACAGGCAGGCAGTCTTCTCGGGGAAATCGAGGGCGAGCTCAGGCCACTTGGCATCGCCGTCAACCTGGCTCACTGGGAGGCCAGCACCACGGGCACGGCCGAGGCGCAGGAGAAGGCGACCGCGGCCGAAGCGCGCCTGCGCAAGTTTCTGAGCTCAAAGTCACGCTACCAGCGGATCGTGGAGCTCCTGCATTCCCTGGAGATCCACGACCTCTTGGTCCGCCGCCAGCTCGAGCTCCTCGCCCTCGATCATCGGCCCAACCTCCTGCCCGAATCGGTGATCGACGACCTGGTACGCCGCAGCAACGAGATCCAGGCCGAGTTCTACACGTTCCGCGCGCGGCTCGACGGCCGCGAGATCACCAACAACGAGATCATCGAGGTCCTGCGCGGCGAACGCGATGCGGCCCGACGCAAGGCCGCCTGGGAGGCATCCAAACAGATCGCGCATCGCGTGGCTGAACCACTGCTCGAACTGGTCGCACGCCGCAACGAGGCCGCGCGTTCGCTAGGCTATCGCGACTTCTACGCCATGCAGCTGCAGCTGCACGAGATCGACGAGGCCGAGCTGCTCTGCATCTTTGCCCAGCTCAAGCGCCGTACGGATGAGCCGTTCAGGGCGGCGAAGGCGGAGATCGACCGGCGCCTTGCCAAGCGTTACCGGACGCGCCCCGAAATCCTGCGCCCTTGGCATTACGAAGATCCCTTCTTCCAGGAACCTCCGCTGAGTGAAGAGCTCGGCCTTGCTCGCCACTTCCGAGGCCGTGACCTGGTGATGATCGCGGACCGGTTCTTCGCTCGTATCGCCCTGCCGCTGCGCGACGTCCTTGATCGCAGCGACTTGTACGAGCGTGCCGGAAAGGACCAGCACGCTTACTGCGTCAACATCGACCGGGAGGGGGACGTAAGGATCCTTTGCAACCTGAGAGATGACGAGCGCTGGATGGGCACGCTGCTGCACGAGCTGGGGCACGCGGCGTACGAGAAGTTCCTGCCCCGCACGCTGCCGTGGATTCTACGGCAGCCTGCCCACATCGCGATCACAGAAGCCATCGCCATGTTCATGGATCGTCTCACCTACGATATCGACTGGCTCGAGGCGGCAGCGGAAGCGAGACCGGACGATCGGGCAGGACTGCAACGCCGCGCGGTCGCGACCGTGCGCTTCGAGATGTTGCTGCTGGTCCGCTGGGTACTGGTCATGACCTACTTCGAGCGGGAACTCTACGGGAACCCCGGCCGTGATGACCTGCACCGGTTGTGGTGGGATCTCGTCGAGGCACTTCAGCAGGTGCGCCGCCCGCAGAACCGGGATGCGCCGGACTGGGCGGCCAAGATCCACCTGGCCGTCGCGCCCGTCTACTACCACAACTATCTGCTGGGTGAGCTGATCGCCTCGCAGCTGCGTGCGGCCATTCGCAAGGATGTGCTAGACGGCGCCGACCCCCGTGGCTACGTAGGGCGCGCCGACCTGGGCAGGTTTCTGCGGGACCGCATATTCGCGTACGGCGCCAGCCAGCACTGGCAGGCCTTACTCCAAGACGCCACGGGCTCCCGGCTCGATCCGGAGCCCTTCATCGCCGAGTTCGTCCCGACACCCTTCGCCGGTTAAGCGACCTTCCAAGCGCACCCGAGTCACAACAGGCGCCGCTCTAGATCGAGCTAGTTCACGACGTCGGTCTGCGAGATCGAAGAATCGGGCTCATCGTGACTCACGAGGACGCCCGGCTCGGCCGCAGCACCCGGCATCGCCGGCTCGTCAAACACCAGCTTGCCTTCCTCGCGCCGCACGCCGTGCAGCGCCACCACCAGCACGTCGTCTAGCATTTCCACTGTGTGGAAGCGCAGCTGGCGGCTGACCTCCTCCGGGATGTCCTCGATATCCGGCTCGTTCTCCTTGGGCAGAACGATCTCCGAGATACCCGCCCTGCAGGCGCCAAGCACTTTCTCCTTCAGCCCGCCGATCGGCAGCACGCGGCCGGTGAGCGTGAGCTCGCCAGTCATCGCGACGTCGTTGCGCACCGGCCGCTCGGACAGGGCGCTGACCAGCGCGGTGGCCATGGTGATGCCCGCCGAGGGGCCCTCCTTCGGGACCGCGCCCGCCGGCACGTGGACATGCACGTCGATGTCCTTGAAGCGCTCCTCCGCGATGCCCAGCTGCTCGTGGTGCGTCTTCGCGAAGGTGAGGCCCGCGCGGGCACTTTCCTTCATCACCTCGCCGAGCTGGCCGGTCAACACCAGCTGACCACTGCCCGGCATGACGCTCGCCTCGACGAAGATGATGTCCCCGCCTACCTGCGTGTACGTCATACCGGTGGCGACACCCACCTGCGGTTCGGGCAACATCTTCTCGGGATAAGCCTTCGGCTTGCCGAGCAGCTCTCGCAGCACCTCGCGGTCCACTGAAATCTCCTCGGTCTTCCCCTCGGCGATCTCTCGCGTGGCCTTGCGGGCCAGGCTGCCCAGCTCGCGCTCTAGCTGACGGACGCCTGCCTCGCGGGTCCATTCGCTAATGACGGCGCGGATGGCGTCGTCGCTGACCTCGAGCTGCTCCGCGCTCAGCCCCGCCGCCTCGCGCTGACGAGGTAGCAGGTAGCGCTTCGCGATCTCCAGCTTCTCCAGCTCCGTATAACCGGAGAACTCGGTCTCCTCCATGCGATCGAGCAGTGGCACCGGAACCTGGTGCTTGAAGTTCCCCGTGCAGATGAACAGCACCTCTGAGAGGTCGAAGCCGATACCCAGGTAGTGGTCGGTGAAAGTGTTGTTCTGTGCCGGGTCCAAGACTTCCAGGAGCGCCGCCGAGGGGTCGCCCTGGAACGAGACACCCAACTTGTCCACCTCGTCCAGCAAGAAGACAGGATTCTTGGTGCCGGCACGCTTCATCCCCTGAATGATCCGACCCGGCATAGCCCCCACGTAGGTGCGCCGGTGGCCCCGGATATCCGCCTCATCCCGAGCGCCGCCCAGGGAGACGCGGACGTACTCGCGGCCTAGGGCGCGAGCGATCGACTTGGCCACCGACGTCTTGCCGGTGCCTGGCGGTCCCAGGAACAGGAGGATGGGGCCGGCAGCCATCGCCTTGGCCCTCTCCTGCTCATCTGCGGCCTTCTCCCGCCGCATCTTGCCCACCGCCAGGAACTCGAGGATGCGTTCCTTCACATCGTCGAGACCGTAGTGGTCCTCCTCGAGGATCTTCCGTGCCTCCTCGATGTCGAGTCGATCGTCGGACCGCTTGTTCCACGGCAGGTCGGCGATCCACTCCAGGTAGGTGCGAATGACCTGCGCCTCCGCCGATTCCCGGTTCACCCGCTGCAGGCGCCTGAGCTCTCGCTCGACCTCCTCGCGCGCCTCCTCCGGCAGCTCCAGCGCCTCGAGCCGCTCCCGCAACTCCTCGATCTCGGCGTCGTCGTCCTCCTCACCCAGCTCGCGGCGGATCGCCCTCATCTGCTCGCGCAGGTAGATCTCCCGCTGCCGCTCGCCCAGCTCCTCTTGCACCCTGGACCGAATGTGCTCCTGCGCCTCCAGCATGGCGATCTGCCGATACAGGTGCACCAGGATACGCCGCAGGCGGAACTCCACCGGCGTCGTCTCGAGCAGCTCCTGCTTGTCCGCCGCACCCAACTCCATGTAGTAGGCTACGTGGTCCGCCAGGGCACCGGGCTCTTCCACGGCACGGATGAAGCGCTCGATGATCTCCTCCGGCACACCGCGATGCCGGCCCAGTTCGGCCGCCTTCTCGCTGACCTCCCGGAACAGGCCTTGGAAGGCAGGGTCCTCCGGATTGAGCGGCCCCTGGTCTATGAGCGGCGTCACGATAGCCTCAAGGAACCCAAGGGCGCCCTCACTGTATTGGAGCGCCGTCGCCCGACGTTCACCTTCCAGCAGCAATTGCAGGCCACCGGGGAAGCGCTGGATCTGCGCGATCCGGCAAACGACTCCGACGCTGTAGAGCACGTCGGCCCTCGGCTCGTCCACGTTCTCGCGCTGCGCCACGGCGAAGATCCGCTTGACATCCTCCTCGCTGCTCAGCGCCCGCTCGATGGCGCGCAGCGTCTTGTCCCGGCCAGCGACGATCGGCGCGGTCACGCCTGGGAAGACCACCGTCTCCCGTAAGGGCAGAACCGGCAGGTGTTGCCTCTCAGGCATCTCTTCTGGTTTATCCGTCAAGATCCTCGTCTCCTGTGTAGCCGTCACTATCGATCCCCAGCTCGCTAACTCAAGCTAATGGGGCGGTTCCCTCTATGCACCCTCCGTGCCAGCGAATCCGCGCCAGCCTGGCATGATCCAGGTCGCAAGGAGCCCAGCCAGCGGCGGTTCCTGCCAACGCGGCAGTCGTTTCATCGCCATACCCGACATGGTGTGATAAGTTGCGCGTCATGAGGGTTACCGTCACCGGGGCCACAGGCACGCTGGGCCTCGCCTGTGTGCACATGCTTGTCCGTGCTGGCCATCAGGTCCGCGCCTTTGTACGGGTGCCTGAGGAGTTTCGACGCCGCTGTCCGGAGGATCGGGTCGAGGTGGTTAAGGGAGACGTCCTCGATCGGGCTGATGTCGCCGGCGCGACGGACGGCGCCGAGGCAGTCATCCATTGCGTCGATTTCCCGCCGCGCCAGTTCGCACTGAACTGGGACGCGGTCCGGCACGCGCTGGAGGGTGCGCGTCCGGGGCAGTTTGTGATGCCGGGCAACGTTTGGGTCTATGGTCCACCGCAGAGCGAGCGTGTGGGACCCGATCACCCTAAGGCGAGCCCGACGCGGCTGGGTGCGGTCAGGGCCGACCTGGAGAAGGCGGTGCTCGCAGAGGGCGGTACCATAGTGCACCTCTCCGAGGTCTACGGCCCCGGTGTCTGGAAAGGGCGTTTGCTCGCCATCTTCGAGCGCGCGCTCGCCGGCAGAACTGTATGGTTCCCTGGCGACCTCGACCGGCCGCGCGAGTTTCTCTACATCGAAGACGCCGCCCGTGCCCTGCTCGCGCCGCTGGGCCGGCGGCAGGCCCGCGGCACCGACTACACAGCCCCCGGCTACGCCGCGATCACTCCCCGGGAGTTCGTGTCTCTGATCTTTAAGGCTACCGGCCGCCCGCCACGACTGCGTTCTCTGCCACTCGCGTGGTCGCGCGCTGCAGATCTCTTGCGCTCAGAGCGCCGAGCACTCCGCGAGTTCTCTTATCTGCTCGAACACCCTATCCTGCTCGAGGGCGCGCGTATACGCCGTCAGCTAGGCTGGGTGCCCGAGGTCGACTACGCCGACGGCGTTCGCCGTACGGTCAGGTGGCTCCGGAAGCCCCAGCGCGAGGCGATCACGGCCGAGGAGACGCACACCGTGCCCAACCCCTCAGATCAAGAGGTGGACTAGCCGAACCCTCAGCCACTAGACGGCGGCGAGCGCCTGATCGAGATCTGCAATCAGGTCCTCGGGATGCTCCACGCCGATGGAGAGGCGCACAAGCGCTGGCGTGATCCCCATGCGCGGCTGGTCCTTCACAGGCACGTCGGCGTGCGTCATGGTCGCCGGATGCTCGGCCAACGACTCCGTACCGCCGAGGCTCACCGCCAGGTGGATCAGCTTCAGCGCGTTGAGGAAACGGAAAGCTTCCGCTTCGCCGCCCCGGATCTCGAAGGCGACCATAGCGCCGGGAGCGATGCACTGGCGACGGTAGACCTCGTACTGCGGGTCATCTTCCGTGATGTGACCCAGGTAGTGCACACAATCCACCTTCGGGTGGCCGGCGAGGAAGTCGGCCACCTGCTGAGCATTCTTCACCTGGCAGGTCATCCGCAACTTCAGGGTCTCAAGGCTGCGTAGCAGCAGCCAGCCCGTCCACGGGTCGGAGGCGGTGCCCAGGAAAGTCCGAGTCCAGCGGACCTTGTTGACCAGTCCTTCCGACCCGAGCACGGCCCCGGCGATCACGTCACTGTGGCCGCCGATGAACTTGGTGGCGGAGTAGATCACCAGATCGGCGCCGAACTCCAGCGGGTGCTGGAACAGCGGCCCCAGGAAGGTATTATCCACAGCCAGGACGACCTTGCGCCTGCTCGAGTGCTGGCGCGCCAACTCCGCGAAGTAGGAGATGTCGACGAGGTCGTTCGTGGGGTTGGCGGGTGTCTCGACAAAGATCATGCCGAGAGTGTCCGCAACCTTCCTCTCAGCCAGAACCCTTTCGGCGGCAGCCGGTCCAGCGGCCCCAGCGGGGAAACTCAACACCTCGATCCCGAACTCGGGAACTACTTGCGTGAGGAGATACTCGGTCCCGCCGTACACCGGCTCGCTGTGCAACAGCACATCGCCGGGCCTGAGAAAGGTGAACACCGTCGTAGCGATCGCCGCCATACCGCTAGCGTGGACGGCCGCAGCCTCTGCCTCGTCCCACAGTGTGAGCCTGTCCTCTAGGATCTCTAGATCCGGGTTATTCAGTCGGCTGTAGATGAGGCCGATGCTCTCCGTCGGCTGCTGCTCGCGCAGACCGTAGGCCAGCTCGAAGAACGCCTTGCCTTCCTCGGCACTCTTGAAGGTGAACGTGGATGTCTGAAAGATAGGGCACTTGATCGCACCCTCCGACCACTCGGGGCGGTAGCCGTAACCCATCATCAGGCTCTCAGGCCGGAGCCGCTGATCGCCGATATTCCTTGGCGTATACTCCTTCTTCTTCCGCACCATCTTCGCCTCCAAGGTGATTAGCGACAGGTCGGGGGCGCTTCTAATACTAACGCCGGGCCAGCGCACTGGCTAACCGGCCACGCCAGCCACCTCCGCCTTGCGTGGGCCAACCCTGCCCGGTAAGCTTGCCATCCGATGTCGAACGAAAAGATCTATTTCCGCACCGGGCTCGGCCTGAAGCGCGAGATCCTCCCCGTGCTCGAAGGGGAGTACCACTCGCGGGTCGTAGACTGGTTGCGTGGGCACGACTACACCGCTTCGGCGGGCGGCCTGACGATCCGGTTAGCCGAGGAGTTCGGTTACTGCTACGGGGTGGACAGGGCCGTGCAATACGCCTACGAGGCTCGGCACAAGTTCCCCAGTCGGCGGCTGTTCCTCGTGGGTGAGATCATCCACAATCCGCACGTGAACAAGCGGTTGCGGGAGATGGGGATCGAGTTCCTCATGCCTGGGCCCGACGGCCGCTTCGACTTCCGCAATATCACACCAGCAGACGTTGTGATCATACCCGCGTTCGGCGTGGCATTGCACGATTTCAAAGCGCTCCGCGGGATCGGCTGCTCGCTCGTAGATACGACCTGCGGCTCGGTGCTCAACGTCTGGAAACGCGTGGATAGCTACGCCGAAGATGGTTACACCGCGATCATCCACGGCAAGTACTTCCACGAGGAGACCAAAGCGACCGCGTCACAGGCCAGCCGGCATCCGCGTGGTGCCTATCTCATCGTGCGCGACCTGGACGAGGCGCGCCTCGTCTGTGACTACATCGTCGAGGGCGGGGTTCGCAGCGCATTCCTGAAGCGCTTCGGCCATGCCTGCTCCGAGGGCTTCGACCCGGACCGCGATCTGGTGAAGATCGGAGTCGCGAACCAGACAACGATGCTCGCGTCGGAGACGGTCCGGATCGCCGTAGAATTCCGCACTGCGATGATACAGCGTTATGGAGCCGAGCAGCTCGACAACCACTATCGTCACTTCGATACGCTCTGCAGCGCCACGCAAGATCGGCAGGACGCCGTGATCACGATGATGCAGTCGCCCCCGGACATCATGATCGTGATCGGTGGCTACAACTCAAGCAACACCAACCACCTCGCCCTCATCTGCGCGGAGCACACAAGGACCTATCACGTCGAGGACTCGACCTGCATCGACCCCGAGAGCGAGGCCATCACGCACAAGGTTGTCGGGACTGACTCCGTCGTGACCGAAGCTGGTTGGCTACCCGAAGGTACGATCGAAATCGGCTTCACGGCTGGTGCATCGACGCCAAACAACAAGATCGGCAACACGATCGAGCGGGTGCTGGCCACACGTGGGATCCGACTGGAAGAGCTCTTCAACGCTGGGCCCGTTGGAGAGTAGCCAGCCCAGAAAAGCCTCGCGCCTCTGATTTCAGACGACGAAGAGCCAAACCCAGACCGATGACGATGGCATCCACGGCCTGCCGTTGGCCGTGGGAGTTGCCATAGGCCTTCCGAACACTGTTCCCCACGCGCTTCGAGCCCAGCGTCGTAGCGAGCTTCGCAGCGATTGCACCTGCTAGTGGGGCCAAGAGTGTGTCTCGCTGTAACAGCGCCAACAACGAATCGGTCCGAACGACCGCGGCTAGCGTCGTGAGCCGCTCTTCTAACCACACCCGCATCGTCGGCTGACCGTCCAGCACTACGACGGCAGTGTCGCTGACCGCCGACTGTAGCTCGGCCCGGAAATCGAGGTACTCCGGCGGGACGGGCGGCCTCTGTATAGGGCAGGCCAGCGCGGCAATCAGTAGACCGGTGGCTGCGACAACCGCTGGACGCTTCACGATGTTACGCTGACCCAGGCTCAGAGCGAAGATCGGACGACGCCGACCCAAGTGATCTTGATACTCGTGCTGCTGGCAATACGGCGCAATGCCGCGGACAGCAGCATTGCCACGGATTTCGCACGCGCCTAGCTTCGGCACTGATGGAAAGTAGTCAGCGGCCTAGCGTTCTGCTGCCTTATGATCTCCCGGGCTATCGCCGGGAGCGTATCGGCAAGGCGCGGGTGGTGGCACGAGAGGAAGCGCTGCCTTTCGTACGCCGGGCGATAGCGGCAGCGGGCACTCTGTACGCTTACGCCGCGGCCCGCCCCGAGGCGGAGGCGATTGCGGGGCGGGGGACGGTATACATGATTCCAGGGCCAGGATCCAACCGCTGGGTGGTCCGCCAACTGACTCACGGTGGCCTGCTGGCACCGCTGACCCGGGACCGCTTTCTCAGAATCGGAATGCCGCGCCCCTTTAACGAGCTCTACCTCGCCCTGAGGCTCCAGGATCATGGGATCGCCACACCAGGGATTGACGCTGCCGTGGTCTACCCCTCCGGTCCCCTGTACCGTGGGGAGGTCGCCCGGGACGAGGTCCCCGATGCGCTAGACCTGGCCGCCTGCCTCTTCGGCGAAACCTGCAACGCACGGCAGCGGCTGGAGGCGCTGGGCGCGTCGGCTAGACTTTTGGGCTCACTGCACCGTGCCGGGGTCATACACCCCGATCTCAACCTCCGGAACGTGCTGATCACGTGGGGTGAAGAGGCCCCACGAGCCTACATTCTCGACCTGGAGAAATGCTGGACGGTGCCGCAGATCTCACCGCGAAGGCAACACGGGATGTTGAGGCGATTTCGTCGTTCCGCTCGCAGGTTCACGGAGCGAACGGGTAGGCCGCTGAGCTCCGTTGAGTGGGATAGATTCGACGTGGCCTACGCGGAAGCTCTAGGCAGCGCCATGTGAGCCCCCAAAGTCGTCATCATCGCTCACCGGTACAGCGCGTGGACCCGATCCTCTGAGATACCCTCCACTTCCACCAGCTTGTCCCGTCCACGAGCACCTCGCCTAACCTGCACGGCCGACTTCGGCACTCCTAGCCGCTCAGCCAGAAAAGCGATGAGCTCTGCGTTGGCTGCGCCCTCCACCGGTGGCGCCATCACTCGGATCTTCAAAGCGTCACCGTGAACGCCAACCAGCTCGGTCCGCGCCGCCCGCGGCTGGACCCTGACGGCGAAGCGAACAGCCCCACGCAAGCTGATAACGCTGACCCGGCCAGTCTCGTGCGACCCTCTCTGAGGCACTGTCGAAACCCAGTCTAACGTTCCGAGGCAGGTCCCCGGACTCGAAGAGCTACACCTGCTCGCGCCGGGGCGTTCTGTCGCTGAAAGTCGCGCGAAGTTAGCTTGGGGCGAGATAGAGCGACAGTTCATCAGTGCGTAACGTTTGATCGAGCTAGCGTAGGGGGATTCCCATGACCCGGGCACGAGAAATCGTTTTGATAGTACTGACAGCGGCCATCATCGTGTTCGCCGCGCAAAACGTCAGCGCTGTCGACGTCGTCTTCTTCGCCTGGCAGTTCCCGATCTCCGTCGCCCTGATCGCGCTGGTCCCGCTGCTCGCCGGCCTCGTCGTAGGTGCCGCTGGCGCTGCCGTCCTCATCAGGCGCCGACGCCGCCTTGCTGAGGAGAAGAGGGAGCGGGACGCCGAGACGGAAGGCGAAGGCGTTGCCGAGGACGAGCCAGAGAAAGTGAACACCGGGACCTGAGGCGCACTCGCCGCCGTTGCCTGGTTGCTCCAAGGCCCAACGAGTCGCTCCACACATGCGCGAGATGCCGCGTCAACAGCTGCGATTCTGCAAGATGTCAGGGGCGGGGAACGATTTCATCCTGATAAACGCTGCAAGCGCCCCGCTCCTGCGCGAGCCCAGCGCGTTGGCGGCCGCACTCTGTCCGCGTCGCACATCGGTGGGCGCCGATGGGGTCATCTTGGTCGAGCCGAGCGAGCGAACGGACGCCGATGTCCGCGTCCGCTTCTGGAACCCCGACGGTGGCGAGACGGAGACCTGTGGCAACGGGACCCGTTGCGCGGCCCGCTTCGCGTTCATTGAGGGGCTCGCGCGCGACAAGATGATGATCGAGACGAAGGGCAGCGATATCGCCGCCTACGTCTCCGGCCCGCTGGTGACGTTGCGCTATGCTATCAAGCCGAGCCTCGCCCCTGATCTCACCGTCACGGGAGCCGAGGGTACACGAAGGGGCCACCTCGTGGAAGTGGGCGTTCCCCATCTCGTCGTCCAGGTCGCATCGATGCCCAACGGGGCGATCGAGCCTATCTGCCGGCCTCTGCGCTACGCACCCGAGCTGGGCGAGGCCGGCGCTAACGTCAACCTGGTCGAGATCGTCGATCGGCGTGCCATCCGAATTCGCACCTACGAACGCGGCGTGGAAGAGGAGACCCTGGCCTGCGGTAGCGGGTCGCTGTCGTCGGCCCTGGCCCTCTGCGCCGCCGGTCAACTCGAGTCGCCCGTCAGCGTCGAGACTCGCAGTGGCTGTGTGCTGACGGTCCGCTTCCAGCGCGAAACGGACGGCAGCTTCTCGCAGCTCGAGCTCGAGGGCCCCGCACAGGTAGTGTACTGGGGCGAAATCGCCGACTCCGACCTGCCTCCGCTCTGTTGAGTCCCCGCAAGAAGAGGTCAGATATTCGCCCGGCTGCATCCGAGCTGAGGCAGCGGCTGCTCCGCTGGTACGATGCCCACCGCCGCGACCTTCCCTGGCGCCGCGTCGACGAGCACGGCTCAGCGGACCCGTACCGCATCTGGGTCGCTGAGGTCATGCTGATCCAGACGCAGGTGGACACGGTCATCCCGTACTACGAGCGCTTCCTCCAGCGCTTCCCTGACGTCGGTGCCCTCGCCGCCGCGCATCTGGATGATGTGCTCAAGAGTTGGGAAGGGCTCGGCTACTACGCCCGCGCCCGCAACCTCCACCAGGCGGCCCGTATCATCGTCGAACGACACGAGGGGGAACTGCCCGCCGATGAGCGGAGCCTGCGTACACTTCCCGGCATTGGTCCCTACATCGCCGCCGCGATCTCGAGCATCGCCTTCGGCCAACCCGTCCTGGCCGTGGACGGCAATGTCCGGCGTGTTCTGAGCCGGCTGCACGATCTGCCCAACCCGACCACCAACACATTACGCGAGGTGGGCCCTTCCCTGGTCGTGGGCCGCCCCGGCGATGTCAACCAAGCGCTGATGGACTTCGGCGCCGTCGTCTGCAGACCACGATCGCCCCGCTGCCCGGCGTGCCGATTGGGTAGTCTCTGTCTGGCGCGTGCCCACGGTACGGCCGACCGGCGTCCCCGGCGGCGACCCACCCGGAAGCGGCCTCACTACGACATCGCCGTCGGGGTCGTCTGGCGGGACGGTCAGGTTCTCATCGCCAAGCGGCGGTCCGACGGATTGCTAGGCGGCCTGTGGGAGTTCCCCGGCGGCAAGCCCGAGCCGCGAGAGTCGTTGCAAGCGGCTCTGATCCGCGAGGTCGGAGAAGAGCTGGATGTGGAAGTCGAGCCCGGTGAGAAGATCGCGACCGTCGACCACGCCTACAGCCACTTCGAGATCACGCTGCACGCATTCCACTGCTACTACCGAAGCGGCACACCGAAACCGCTCGGGTGTCAGGAATTCGCCTGGGTCCAACCGGCCGAACTGAACCGCTACGCGTTACCGGCAGCGACCCGGCGGGTACTGGAACGGCTGCAGGCGACGGACAGCTGATACCGCCAGGGCACCCTGGAGACTGTCAAACACGCAGACTACGCGCCAGTGCCGCGCCGAATATGAGCAGCAGTGGCGCCGTCCACATCCCCGGGTAGTAACCCCACTCGATGAGCGCGATCATCATGTGGCTGGCGCCATTCAGGATCTCGACGATCGCCCACAGCTTGGCCAGCCGCAGCGCCCAGCGGCGGCCGTGCGCTACCGAAGGTATCAACGCCGCCAGCAGGAGCAGCAGCGCCAGGTGGAACAACACAAAGAACTCCGGGGCGAGCGCGAGGAGGGGATAACGGCCCTGGAAACCCGCGACGTATACCTCGAAAGCCTGGACGAACCGCGCCAATACGAGCCCCGGGTAGAGGTGACGCCCCGTGGTGAGGTGATGGTGATGAAGGGTCAAGTCTCGTGTGGCCAGCTGCTGCCTCCCAGACCATGATCATGTGGTGGCCGCCAAGTGTAACAGGCCCGGGCGACCGTGTCGAGGCGCAACCTGCTCGTTTCACGAGCGTCCACCGCGTCACGGGAAGGACGCCACCGCCGCTGATTGAGATCCCTGGCGAGGCAAGTCTGGACGGGCCCACCGTCAGCCCACGGGCAGGTAACGACCCTCCCTCAGTCTGACCCGCCCCTCGTTCACTAGCTTGGCCAGGTGTGCCTGTACCGTCCCCTCCGCAGCGCCGAACAGCCGCGGCTCGAGGTCAGGATAGACGCGTGCCCGAATCTCGGTCGCTGTGTTCGCACCGGCGCTGAGGGCATCGAGCACCTGCACCTCGCGCTGCAAGCGATGCTCGATGTACTCAGCGATCTTCTCGCGCGGCTCGTTGATCAGCGGGCCGTGGCCAGGGCAAAGCACGGCTAATTCAAGCCGGGCCAGGCGCTTCAGCGTGGACAGATAGGCGGCCATGTCGCCTTCCGGCGGCGCGATCAGCGAGGTCCCCTCGCCCAGGACCGTGTCGCCCGTGAACAGGGCGCCCGCTTGGGGCCAATGGAAGCAGACGTGGTCGGGGCAATGGCCCGGCGCCGGAATGACCTCCAGCCGGCCCCCACCGAAAGCGAAGCTCGCACCCGGCGACAACGGGATCTCGGGCGGCTCCAGCCCCGCCAGCGCCGCCGACTCGGGCAGGGCAGCGAGTGGGGCACCGAGCCGCACGGCGAGCTCAGCGGCGCCTGCCGCATGATCGGCGTGGTGGTGGGTGATGCATATGGCTGCGATCTCTGCGGCACCCAGTGCGACTTCGACGGCGTCCAGATGGTCCGCCAGGTCCGGCCCCGGGTCGACGACAACGCAGGGATCACGTCCCAGGAGGTAGGTCCGCGTGCCATCCAGCGTCAGCGGTCCCGGGTTTCCCGCAACCACCGTCTTCAACCAGCGCTGGCCAGCCATGATCGGCTCACCCCGTGAGCCGTTCGCTCAGGAATCGGCGGATCTCAACGAACGTCCGCTCCGCCTCCTCCACATAGGGAACATGTCCGCTGTCCTCCAAAGCCACGAGGCGGGCAGTCGGCAGGAGCTGAGCCAACTCCTGCGTCCATTCCAGCGGCATCGGGTCATGCCGCCCCTGCAGGATGAGGGTCGGCACCTGCAACGACCGAAGCTTACGCCGCAGCTCCGGGCCGTGTCCCGCCAGGCTCAGCCAGGTCGCCTGCTGCACCTGCGACTGCACCACGAAGGGTGCCGAGTCCAGTGCCACCCGGGGATCGCAGTAATAGCCGGCGACGCTCAGGTCGAAGAGCCGTTGACGGTATGCGGCCGCGTCCCGTTCCCTGAGCCCCGACGCCTCCAGCTCCGCCCGCAGCCGCGCGACGGCTTCTGACCGTGACCGCCGCTCCAGCTCCTCCCTGAACCGGCGCTGATAGTCGCCCCAACCGGCCGCAGGGGCCAGCAGGATGAGCATCTCAACCCTTTGCCGGTGCTCGGTGGCGTAGAGCAGTGCCAGCAGACCGCCCCACGAGTAGCCGATCACCGCCAGCCGCTCCAGCTCCCAGGTGCTCCGCAACAGCTCCAGGTCGGCCACATGGTCGCGCCAGGTGATCTCCAAGGGCCGCTGGACCGGCGAGCGGCCGCCACCACGCTGATCGTAGAAGTAAAGTCGGTACTCGTCCGCCAGCTGTGAGAACGCCGGGAGCAAGTAGTCGTGCTGAGCACCCGGGCCACCGTGCAGCACGACAACCGGCGGCCCCTCCCCCAGCTCGACCACGCAGAGCGGTCCCGCCGGGCCAGCGACGGTGTATTCACGTGCCGGCGGCCCTCTCTGCCTCGCTCCGCCAGTCACGACGTTGAATTCCAGGGCCACCCCCTCTAAGTTCGTGCCCACTATGAGAACTCTAATCGAAGCGTACCCGCGTCCGTTGCGCAACCAGGAGAGAGCTTCCTGCACTCGGGAGACCCTGCGTGCCCTGTTGGCCACGACGTTCGTCTTCGCGGCAGCGACCGTGGCGTCTGCCCAGTCCGTATCGCCTGACACGTTGCTGGCCCACGTTCGTTACCTGGCGAGCGACGAACTCGCAGGGCGCGAAGCGGGCGAGCCCGGCGCCGACAGCGCTGCCGCCTACATCGCCCAGCACATGCAGGCGTACGGCCTCGAGCCATCGGGCACGGCGGGTTACCTGCAGGACTTCGAGATCACGACCACGATATCCATCGCGCCCGATAGTCGTCTGGTACTCCAGTCGGCGCGCGGCACGAGAGAGCTGAAGCTCTATGAAGAGTGGCTCCCGTTCAACTTCTCGGGCGGCGGCTCGACGAGCGGAGAAGCCTTCCACGCGGGCTACGGCCTGAGCGCAGAGGACTACGACGAGTTCGCCTCACACAGCGAAGTGAGTCGCATCGTCGTGTTACGTGGAGGGATCCCAGAGGATTTCGACCCCCACGCTTCGGACGTCGATCCATCCCCACGCCGTAAGGCAACGCTCGCCCGCGAGCAGGGGGCCGAGGCGGTACTCATCACCGTCCCGCGGATCCGTGTCCCGCAGCGCGGGGATCCCCCCCACGCCGTGGGGATCCCGGCGATTCAGATCCTCGAGCGCGAGGACATTCTCACCTGGCTGAGCGACGATGAACTGGGCGTTGTGCTCGCTGCGAAGGTCGAGCCGCTCCGCGTTAAGGCCTACAACGTCGTCGGCCGGTTGGCTGGGCGTGATCCGAAATGGGCTGACGAGGTTATCGTGGTCGGTGCCCATTACGATCACCTGGGCATGGGCGGGCCGGGCTCGCTGGCACCTGACATCGAGGCCGTGCATAACGGTGCTGACGACAACGCCTCAGGGACGTCGGTCCTGCTGGAACTGGCGAAGTACTTCGCGGCCGACATGAGCCGGCGGCCGGCGCGCAGCCTGGTCTTCGTGGCGTTCTCAGCCGAGGAGATGGGTCTGCTCGGCTCCGACTACTTCGTCAGCAATCCGCCGTTCCCGCTGGAGAAGGCTGTGGCCATGGTGAACTACGACATGGTCGGCCGTCTGCGGGAAGGGAAGCTTCAG